>Ga0115546_1000004_pt1 | contig 329104 bp, 299 predicted proteins | sample COGITO_mtgs_1004_FD_87186 | JGI IMG/M metagenome (GOLD analysis project Ga0115546, IMG submission 87186) | Pelagic marine microbial communities from North Sea - COGITO_mtgs_100413 | ecosystem: Environmental > Aquatic > Marine > Epipelagic | place: Germany:Helgoland, sampling site Kabeltonne...
AAGCTGCCGATTTATCTTGGGTTCTTCGAGTTCGTTCACAATGCTAGAAAAAGGGGGAAAGCCTTGCTTGATGGTCTGTTGAACACCTTGCTTGGTTAGCTCCTTGGAACCCCTATTGAGCCATTTTATTTTTAATCTAGCTAACCTGTTTCTGTCTGCTCTGTTTCTATCTGCGCTACTTCTACCTGCTCTATTCAGGAACGCCCTATTCAGGAATACCCAAATGCCCCTTAAGCAAAAAGCACAGCGATTTCTACAGAGATTATCGCTAGGGCTGTTAACAGCCGGGCTAATTAGCGTCCTAGGAATAGGGCTTGCCAAGGCAGTCGAGTCGCCCTACGGCATGGTCGATCCGGTCGATGCCCGCTACGCGACTGGGTACACCGTCTATATAGAGCAGTGCGCCGCCTGCCACGTTGCCCTGCCCCCAGCGGTATTGCCAGTCGAAACCTGGCAAGCGCTCATCACAGACCCGGCCCACTACGGCATCATGCTCGCGCCCCTCACTCAGTTCGATCAGCAGCTCATGCTGAACTATCTGCAAACCTACTCACGCCCTCAACCCGGCGGCAGTTTTCCGCCCTACCGCCTCAAAGATTCCGCCTATTTTCAGGCGCTGCACCCCAATGTGCCGTTACCGCAGCCGCTCGGCCTCGATAGCTGCCTGAGCTGCCATGCCCTAGCAGGCGAGCAAAACTACAGCCCAACTAGCCGCGATTAACATAGGCGATGCCAACAGCAATGATCAGCAGTGCTATCTAAGCAGCAAAGCAAGGTAAAGCCGTGACAAAACCGCTGCCCCAGAAGCCCCCTTTATCTGCTGTAGGGTAACCCGCCCAGAGCACCGCCTTCCGAGAGGGCATTGTATCCGTATAAGATTAGGTAGAATTATATTCTCTACTCTTTTCATTTTTTGCCCGTTCCTTTGTGGCCTGACATGCTAAAAAAACTTCTAGGTGATCCTAATACTCGTAAGCTCAAGCGATATCAGCCCGATATCAAAGAGGTGAACCTGCTTGAAGAAGACATTAAGGCCCTTTCCGACGAGGCACTAACCGGCAAAACGGAAGAGTTTAGAGCGCGCCTAAAAAATGGCGAAGACCTTGATGATGTCTTAACAGAAGCTTTTGCAGTTGTGCGTGAGGCCGGTAAACGCGTACTGGGCATGCGCCACTACGATGTGCAATTGTTGGGCGGCATGGTCTTGCATGATGGCCAAATCGCCGAGATGAAAACAGGCGAAGGCAAAACCCTCGTGTCTACCCTACCGGCCTACCTCAACGCGATCTCTGGTAAGGGCGTTCACATTGTCACCGTAAATGACTACCTTGCTCGCCGTGACGCCGAATGGATGGGACAAGTTCACCGCTTTCTGGGCCTGAGCGTTGGCCTGATTCAGCAGGGCATGAGCCCCAAAGAGCGCAAGAAAAACTACGCCTGCGACATCACCTACGGCACCAATAGCGAATTTGGCTTTGACTATCTGCGTGACAACATGAGCACGCAGATGGCAGACGTGGTGCAGCGGCCTTTCAACTTTTGCATTATTGACGAAGTCGATTCTATTTTGGTGGACGAGGCCCGCACGCCGCTGATTATTTCGGGTCAGGTAGAGCGGCCCGGTGAAAAGTATCAGAAGGCCGCAGAGGTAGCAACGCAGCTAGAAAGCGATGAGATCGATTACGAAGTCGATGAAAAAGCGCGCAACGTGCTGCTCACTGATGAAGGCTTTGAAAAAGCAGAAACGCTGCTGAATGTGACCGATCTGTTCGATCCAAAAGATCCTTGGGCGCACTATATTTTCAATGCGATTAAGGCCAAGGAGCTGTTTATTAAAGATGTAAACTACATCGTGCGCAATGGCGAGATTGTGATTGTCGATGAGTTTACGGGCCGGGTCATGGCGGGTCGCCGCTGGAGCGATGGTCTGCACCAAGCAATTGAGGCTAAAGAGCATGTCGATATTCAGCCAGAAACGCAGACGCTGGCGTCGATTACCTATCAGAACTTCTTTTTGCTGTATCCCAAGCTCTCTGGGATGACGGGCACGGCGAAGACAGAAGAAGCTGAGTTCGAGAAAATTTATAAGCTCGAAGTGACGATTATCCCTACGAATCGACCTTCGCAGCGGCGCGATTTACCAGACGTGGTGTACAAAACTGAAAATGCTAAGTGGAGTGCGATCGCTCAGGAATGCGCTGCTATGCATGAAACGGGTCGCCCTGTTCTAGTGGGCACCACCAGCGTCGAAAAATCCGAAGTTCTCTCGCTGCTGCTAAGCGATCTAAAAGTCGAGCACAACCTGCTCAACGCCAAGCCTGAGAACGTAGAACGCGAGTCAGAAATTGTTGCGCAAGCAGGCCGCAGCGGCTCGGTCACCATTGCCACAAACATGGCCGGACGCGGCACCGACATCATCCTTGGCGGTAATGCCGACTACATGGCTAGGCTTAAGGTGCGCGAGTACTTCATGCCGCGCCTAGTAAAGCCCGAAGACGATGACAAGTTTGCCGTTGCGCAAGTTGCCAACACCAAAGACGCCAAGCAGGCTCAGGGCTTTGCGGATGGAAAGAAGAAAAAGAAGACTTGGAAAGCCTCGCCGCAGATTTTTCCGACCGACCTTTCGCCCGAAACAAAAGAAAGTTTGAAAGCTGCTGTGGATTTTGCAGTCAAAAGCTACGGCGCGCAGAGCCTTTCTGAGCTAGCGGCGGAAGATAAAATTGCCGTTGCTGCCGAGAAAGCGCCAACTGATGACCCGGTCATTCAAAAGCTGCGCGATGTATATAACGAGGTGCTTGACGCCTACGAAGTAATTACCTCTGCGGCTCACGATCAGGTGATTGAGCTAGGTGGACTGCATGTAATTGGCACAGAGCGGCACGAGTCTCGCCGGGTTGATAACCAGCTAAGAGGCCGCGCCGGTCGTCAGGGTGACCCTGGTTCTACTAAGTTTTTCCTTAGCCTAGAAGATAATCTGCTACGAATCTTTGGCGGCGATCGCGTGGCGGGCCTTATGAATGCCTTCCGCGTAGAAGAGGATATGCCAATTGAGTCCGGGATGCTGACGCGATCGCTCGAAGGCGCTCAAAAGAAAGTTGAAACCTACTATTACGACATTCGTAAGCAGGTTTTTGAGTACGACGAAGTGATGAACAACCAGCGCCGCGCCATCTACGCCGAGCGCCGCCGCGTACTAGAGGGCGAAGAGCTAAAAGAACTGGTCCTCGGCTACGCCGTACAGACCATGAACGATATCGTCGAAGCCTACGTTAACCCAGAGCTACCCTCAGAAGAATGGGATTTGGGCAGCGTTGTCAGCAAAGTGCAAGAGTTTGTCTATCTGCTAGCCGACCTCACCGCTGAGCAGCTAGAAAATCTTTCTATGGGCGAAATGAAAACCTTCCTCGCTGAGCAGGTACGCATCGCCTACGATCTCAAAGAGGCCCAGGTAGATCTCATTAAGCCGGGTCTAATGCGCGAAGCCGAACGCTTCTTCATCCTTCAGCAAATCGACACTCTCTGGCGCGAGCACCTGCAGCAGATGGACGCTTTGCGTGAAACCGTTGGGCTGCGCGGCTACGGCCAAAAAGATCCGCTGATTGAATACAAGAGTGAAGGCTACGAAGTCTTCTTAGAAATGATGACGGGCATTCGCCGTAACGTTGTCTACACGCTCTTCCAATTCCAGCCGCAGCCTCAGCCAGCAGTAAAGCAGTCGGAAAAGGTATAGCAGCCCAATAGCAACCCAATAAAGGAAGTCCTGTGAGGTAGTTCAGCCTCACAGGACTTTTTCTAGGTGGACAGCTCGTCTATAGCTTCGGCCACTTCGGCCACATAGCTCTACACATTTTCAACTCGTGAAACCGTTGATACATATAGAGCTATGTGGCTAGCTAGCATACGAATGCATCCGACGCTAGCTATACTAGAAAAGGCTTTTTGACAGCAGGTTTTTATTCTGGAGAAAACAGCAAGCCATTAGCGCCTAGCTTCTAGTGCGATCGCTAACCACAGAATCGAGCAGCAAGGCTTAAGAAGAAAGGCTTAAAAAGAAAGGCTTAAAAAAGACCAGGGCAAAAGGGCTAGCTAGACGAGCGGCGTGGCTTGGGGCTAGACGAACGGCCTTTATTAAGAACGGGTTTTGGCGATCGCGACCCGCCACTGGGGCGAGAAGACGATCTTCCTCGACCACCACCGCCGCCACTCCCCTGCCTGCCACGGCCACCGCCGCCACGGGTGTTGTTACGACCATTTGGAATCGGCTCTGGCGGAATCGAAAGATCAGGTTCGTAGCCTGAAATTACTTCTTTCGGAATGTCTTTTTTCAACAGTCGCTCAATGCCCCGAAGCAGCTGTTTTTCGTCAACGCACACTAGCGAAACAGCCTGACCTTCATTGCCAGCGCGGCCCGTACGACCAATGCGGTGAACGTAATCTTCAGCAACGTTTGGCAGCTCATAATTCACAACGTGAGGCAGCAGGTCAATATCAAGACCACGAGCGGCAATATCGGTGGCAACCAGTACGCGGATATCTCCTGCTTTAAAGGAGGAAAGGGCGCGGGTGCGGGCTCCTTGGCTTTTGTTGCCGTGGATAGCAGCGGCGGTGAGGCCGTCTTTTTGTAGATGCTTGGTCAAGCGGTTGGCACCGTGCTTGGTGCGGGTAAAGACCAGTACCTGCTGCCAGTTGCGCGAGCCGATGATGAAGGAAAGCAGTTCGCTTTTGCGATCGCGATCTACCGGGTAGACGAGCTGGTCAACGGTTTCAGCCGCAGAGTTGCGGCGGGCCACTTCGATTAGTTCAGGCGATCGCAAAAAGCTATCGGCAAGCTGCTTAATCTCTCTTGAAAACGTTGCCGAAAACAGCAGCGTTTGTCGGTCTTCGGCAACCAGCGTCAAAATCTTGCGAATATCGTGAATGAAGCCCATGTCTAACATGCGATCGGCTTCATCAAGAATCAGCACGTCAACCTGCGAGAGATCGACCGTTTGCTGATTGACATGGTCTAGCAGGCGACCCGGCGTAGCCACCAAAATATCCACGCCCTGACGGAGCTTAGATATTTGAGGGTTGATTTTGACGCCCCCAAAAATCACCGTAGAGCGAATCGGCAGATATTTGCTGTAGGTTTTCACACTTTCGCCCACCTGCGCTGCTAGCTCCCGAGTTGGCGTCACAATCAGCGCCCGAATCGGTCGTCTGCCACCGGTCGATCGGCCCGTCGATTGGCCCGTCGATTGGCCCGTCGGCTGACTGCCCGCACCCCGATTCTTCCGCAAGATTGGCTTGTTTTGGCCCTCTACCTTCGGTTCAGCTGCGCTTTTTTCAGCCATCTCTTGGGGTGGCAAGTCTTCACAAAGGCGCTGTAGCAAGGGCAGCGTGAATCCTGCCGTTTTGCCAGTACCTGTTTGAGCGCTCGCCATGACATCACGGCCACTCATCACTACCGGAATAGACTGTTGCTGGATGGGGGTAGGCTCGGTATAGCCCTGTTCGGCGATCGCACGCAAAATTTCGGCCCGCAGACCGAGAGATTTGAAAGAATTCATGAATGGATAAAGAATTGCTCTTAGGCAATTCTGAGGAGCCCTATCATCTCGTCTGTGCCCAAGGTTCTAAAAATTCAGACTTTTTAGAGCCGCAACTGACGAAACTAGCCTAAGAGCAAGTTATCAAAAGGTTATGTTTGGCGCTGCGATAAAGTTCGGTGACGTCGGCACCTGCTTTTCCGAGCGATCGCTGATGAACGGTTAAGGCTCACCAGCACCCACGCAGACTAGATGCGCAAGGGACTATAGTAACAGACTTTTCTCGAACAAGCCGTTTACTCAAAAACCCGTCTATCAAGTCGCGTATCGGGTCACCTATCAAGCGACTGCTAAGCCGTCCGCGCCTCCAGCCAGCTAATCAGATCGGCCACCACCCTTGCGGCGTCCAAATCGTTATGCGGTTCGTGATAGCTGCCCGGATAAATAGCAATCGACTTATGTGGTAGCTGAATCTGCTGAAAAATAGTGCGAGTGCCCTCAGGGTTCACGATAGGGTCGGCCTCACCGTGCGTCAGCAAAGTGGGCAGCGCCAGCTGATCGATATGCTCTTTTACCCAGTCAATCGTGCTGAGCGTTTCACTACCCCAGCGCAGCGTTACATACGAATGCGACAGCGGATCATGGGCTGCCTGCTGCGTAATCTCGGCATCACGCGAAAGACCGCTTTTGTTGAGACCCATCTTAATGCTAAGCCGAGGCAACAAACCAGACAGTAGCCGGGCCAAGATAATTCGAGCAGAGCTAGCCGTACTGTCCATAGGCTGAATAGGCGGCGCACTCACCACTAGCCCTTTTATTTGTAGAGATTCAAACTCTGGGCGCTGGGCACACCGCAAAGCATAGTCCAGCACGATTAACCCGCCTAGGCTGTGCCCCATCAAAAACAGCGGCGCACTCGGCTCTTGACTGCGAACCAGTTGCAAAAAAGCCTGGACATTGTCTCGGTAGTCTTGCCAGCGGTTAATGTGGCCTCTTTGCCCTTCGGACTTGCCGTGACCCTGATTATCAAAGCCAAACACCGCATAGCCTGCCGCAGTTAGCCCCTCCACAATGGTGCAGTATCGGCCCGAATGCTCGCCTAGCCCATGCACAATGGCAAAGACACCCTTGACACGCTGATTAACTCGCTGGGCTTCATTTGGGCGCGGGTCTGGCTCGTCGCGCGAAGGACAGCAGCTTGGCGGACGGCAGCTCGGCGGACAGCAGCTTGGCGGATACCAGCTCTGAAAAAAAAGCCGTAAACCGTGCGCACCGTAAAAGGTGCCTTGTAGCGGGGGCTGAGTTCCAGGAAGCTGAGTCGATTTCATTTAACTAATCTACAAGATTTCACAAGATTTCAATTGTTCCTCGCTGTCCATCTATGCGAACTCGCTGCCCGGTCGTCAGGCGGTGGGTGGCATCGGTGACATCCATCACCGCTGGAATTCCATACTCACGCGCCACAATTGCACCGTGCGACAGCTGCCCACCCACCTCTGCAATCAGCCCGCCGATACGGGCTAGCAGCGGCGACCACCCGGCATCGGTGTACGGAACGACGAGGATCGTTTGCGCATCAATGCCAGTGAGGGTGTCTGTAAGCTTTTCTAGGACCCTGATAGTGCCTTCTATTTGGCCAGCGCTAGCGCCAATGCCTGTCAGAATACCGGCGGCAGGTAGGGCCACTGATGGGGCTGCTGACTGAGCGAAATTGGTCGATTGGGGGCTGTGGTCGTGTACCTGGCCATATATCAAGTAAGGTGCCCGGTGAGTGCTTTGGCGCTGCCACTGAGCCTTTTGAATATGAATGTTGAGACGGAGTTTTTCGGTTGGCAGCGGCTGTGTGAGCTGCGTTTGAATTTCTGCCCAGGTGAGGAAAAAGATGTCGCCTTGTTCTTCTAGCTGGTTGGCGCTAATCCAGCGGCTTTCTAGTTCGACAAAGCAGCCGCGCAGGGTGGCTAGGCATCGGTCGTACACTTCAGCAACACGGCCTTTGAGATCCAGGCGAGCTTGGACCTGTTTGGTTTGCCAGCTTGCTTTGGCCGATGTGCGAGTTTGAGCGCGCGCTGGTGACTGGTCTAGATCTGGGTTTAGTAGGAACTGGGTAAAAAGTTCGCGAATGGGCTGCTGCGATTCTTGCCAGGTGGGGACAGCAATGTCGGTGGCGACTTCGCTGAGGTAGCCATAGCTTTCTAGAAACTGATCGAGCTGATCGAATACCAGCTGACCTTCTGGATGCTCAGCGAGGGCGGCAAATAGGGAGGCGCTGTTGCTAGGCAGCGGGTCTGCGTCTGACTCAGAAGGAGACTGGAGGCCAAGATCTATGAGGTGCGATCGCATCTGCACTGCCATCCGCTTTAGCTCTTCAACGGCTCGCACTTCAGGGTTTTGCCGACTGTCTAAATCGGCCAGATTCACCTTCAAAATTGCCTGCCGCAGGGCCAAACTCAGCGGGGCCAAAATATTGAAATACGTAGCCTGTTTCAACAGTTGCAAGATCGTCTCAATTCGCTCAGCAATCTCTGGCTCTGACAGCTCAGTAACCGGCTGCTGCTGCCAGTGGGCTAGCGCGGGCGCAAAGTCTGAGCTATCGGCCTGCGCAAACCGTCGAGGCAGGCTGTTTTCCTGTTGGAATAGACTCAGCAGCCCAGGCAGATTTCGCAGCGTGGTCAATAGCGGCGGTCGTTGAAACTTCGCCCCCCGCGTCAGAAACTCTAGGCTGTCAGGCGGTAGGCCCATGCGGATAAAAATATCGCCTAGCAGCGTTGCATTGAAATAGGCCCGGCTGTAGTGCAGGGTGGCTGTCTGCTCAAAGTCTAGGCCCTGCGCCCGGCCTTTGAGTACGGTGGTAAATAAGTCGCCCCATACGCCACAGGTAAGCGGGCGATTAATTGACCAGGTAAGCGGTCGAATCGCGCCAGGAATGACCTCAGCGGCAATTTTTCGGGTCCAAATCGGTGTCAGCGTAGTGATTGGGCGGCTTTGCAGCACCCAAATTTGCGTGCCGTCAAAGGTCCATTCAATGTCTTGTGGCACCCCGTGAAAGCTGTTTTCGATATGACGCGCTAGGTAGGCGACTTTTCGGATCAGCTCTTTTGGCACTGTTCCAGCACCTTTGACCAGCAGGTCTAGCCCCGGCGGCATCTGCCAGTCACTGCCAGATTCAATCTCACCGAGGCTGACCTGATAGCGCTCTGGCGTAACTTGGCCAGACACAACTCGGCTCGCGTCGCCAGGGAGCGCCTCCACGACAACCGTATCGCCAAGATGCGTAACCGGATCTCGGCTGAAGGCAACGCCAGAAAAGACGCCAAAAATGTGCGGCTGTACCAGCACATTCATTTTGCCTGCTGGAATACTGTGGTCTTGACGGTAGCGCACCGCCGACGGGGCGTTGTACGCGTTTAGGCAAACGGTAATCGCGCGATCTAACGCTTCGGGGCTGGTGATTTCGGTGACAGAAACATACTGACCGGCGGCAGAGGCAGTAAGAGTGTCTTCGCCAATGGCAGAGGAGCGGGCAACGACGGTAATGCGATCGCGAGCAGCTCGCTTGCGGCTACGCTCTTGCGCGCTCGCCTTTTTTGTACTGAGCGTGTTCTTTGACTGCCTTTGCATTTGCTCAGAGGCTTCAGCTGTGGGCCGAAGCGTCGCCTGCGGAAAAACGGTCGCAATCAGCGCGCTCGGATCGTCGCCAGCTTGTAGCACATAGCCCGGTGGCACCGGATAGCCCCAGGCGTGCAGCTCAGAGAGGGTAGCGGCCTTGGTGCCCACTTTGTCCGCAGAGAGCTTGGTGCTAAGCGCGTTGAGGGCGCGATCGCCTTGAAAAAACCGAAACATCCGGCGAGATTCTCCTGTACTTGCCGTCGCAGGCAGCTCCAAATCATCGGGAATCTTGTGATATATCCAGGCAACCAGGCCAGATAAGCAGGCCACCGCTACAATCCGCATCCCATCGGTCGGATGGCGCAGCGCCGTAAGCACCGGCAAAAGCACCAGCACAAACTGCTTGCCCTGCTGCCGCATTCGTAAAACCGTAAAGCCGACCAGACTAATCAAAAAGGTCAGCCCTGCCACCACCGGATCGTACGCAAAAAAGCCCCAGGCAATGTTGGTTGTCCCCGCACCTTGGCTACCCCAGTAACGCCCCATCACCAAAAACATCAGCGAAAGCACGCCCCAAACCGAGTCATCCTCAAAAAAATAGCGCGCCAGAAAAACCGCAAACAGCCCTTTAAAGGCCTCGGCAGCTACGGCCATTAGCCCCGCCGGGGTGCCGCCATGATAGAAAGCAGCCGAAACACTGACGTTTCCGGTTCCTAGCTTTTTGAGCTGCTTGCCCGTGAGCAGGCGAACAATCCAGCCGGTGAGGGGCAGCGCGCCCAGGATAGGGACGAGCGTAAAGATTAAGAAGGCACCGAGAACTTCGGCCATGAGAAAATTACTAGGTGAGAGTTGCCAGTGAAATGTGCCGATGGAGTATGCCGATGAAATACGTCAGTGAAATATGCAAACAGTGAAATACGCAAACAATGTAGACAACAAATTATAGAGATAACCTCAGCAAAGAAACAGCGGTAAAGCAAAGGGAATGAGGCCTGTAGTGAGGTGTCAAAGCAATAATCGTCATCCCAACGTTCTGCCAAGGCCGTTTGTCCCTTACCTTTAGCACAGAAAAACTAGCAGTCTTTCGATCTTTTCTTCAGCACCTTTATCAGAAGGATATCCATGACTCAGACGTTTAGCGCAGCAATTAAAATGCCAAAGCGACTACTGCAACGGCCCGCGAAAAGCTTCGGCGCGATCGCCGCAACACTACTTATGCTAGCGGGTATCGCCACACCCGCAGTTGCCCGGCCGCCTGCTCAGCCTGTAGCCGACGCTCAGCTCGACAGTCAACCAGACATTCAGCAAATAGTCGATCAAATGATTGCGGTAGAAACCCAGAGCTGGAGCCCCGCCCAAAAGTCAGCTTTGCAAACGCTAGACGCAATGGCACTAAAAGATAGCGAGCTAGCTGCGATCGCAGCGCTGTCGGCCAGCGACCTAAACACCCAGCTCAAAACCGATAAAAAGCTTGCCAAGCTAAGCGCGACTGGCCTATCTAGTGAAGAAATGCTCAAGCTAGCGCCCACATTGCTACTGAGCAGGTATCTGCTCAACATCGGCAGGGCGGCTGTTTGGGGCGGCGTTGTCTCAGCTATTCGCTCGGCTGATTTTGACTATCGGGCATTATCATCGGCGCTGACCACTGGCGATACTAGCGAGTTTGTATCTCTGTTAGGCCAGGGCCTACGCGGGCAAGATACTTTCGTTAACCTAGTGGGCACCGCGGCTACCTTTGCCTGCGGCTCTGCCACGCTAGATTTTACGCCGGGTCTGTGCGATCGCTTTGCGAGTGGCTTGCAAAAAATATTTAGCCAGGTCGAGCGCTCAGCAGCAACACCGACTCGAAGCAGATCACGCTCTCTTGTTCTAGACAGCAAGACCAGTCGTTAACGCCGCCGCTAAGGCCAGCCATTAAGACCGAGCGTCAGGGCAACTGGAGTAGGCGATCGCTTGCAGCACGCTAAGCTAGCGTTAGGCCAGTGGCCTGCTTATAGGCCTGCCGATATAAGAATCTGTCTTCGATTATCTTTAGCTTGAGTATGAAGCGTCCCCGCCAGCCAGATGCCCGCCCGCCAGATATCAGCCAGCCAGGTGTCAGCCAACCAGGTGTCAGCCAACCAGGTGTCAGTCAACAGAACGGAAAACAGCTGCTGTGGCGGCGATTTCAGCGCAATCTGCTGTGGCTAGGGCTGCTGGCCCTCGTGTGGCTAACCTGTAGCGCCGGAGCTGGGGCAGAAACGCTGACACAGCGGCAGCAGGCATTCCCAAACTGGCAGAGCAAGCCGACGGTACAAACGTCTGACGGTGACCTCATTTATCCTCGGTGGATGGCAGGCACTTGGCGAACGAGTTCTACGCTGATTGATATGGTGGCCCCGCTGGCCCCAGAGATTGTGACGCCAGGATTTGAGGGCAATCGACAATTTTTGCACAAGGCGATTCCGGCGGTGATTCGATTTGTACCGAAGTCTCTGCCCAAAGCAAATTCTAGAGGACGCTTTCTCAATCAGCCAATTCCCAGTATTCGCTCACTGCTAAACGACGGTGAGCTAAACGACGGTGAGCTAAACGACGGTGAGCGAACTGACGAGGTCGAAATTGTCTCGGACCGGGCCTTTAACGGGTTAAATCTGGCGCGGGCTTACTTAGGGGAAGCGTGGGTTAAGGCAGTAAAGGTTGACCCTGACGATCCGAACCGTCAGGTTACGCTTTTAAAAGACAATCAGCAGCTAGTCTCGACCGTGACTGGGCGCAAGGTAGAGACGCCAAATGCAGGGTCTTTTGCGACAACGGAGATTTTCCAGCAGTTTTTTCGCAACCCAAAGACGGCGGATAATACGCCAGCGGTTTACCTGAACGAGGTAGAGAATACGACGGTCTATCGTAAGCGCTCGGATGCTAATTTTCCGATTTTGGCCGATCAGATCACGGCGATTTATCTATCGCCGCAAGATCCTGATTACTTTAAGGCAAAAGGTAAGCCGGTCGCCCTTTATCGCTATCAGCTTTCTTTTTCTCCACTGCCCTAGCCGCGATTTCCTGGCCGCGATTGCCTAGCTGCGATCGCTATTCTCAACGGCATTCTTAGCGACGACGAGGACGATTGTCGTTGTATCCATCATTGCTAGGGGGTCTTCTGTCATCGTAGCGGGGCTGGTCGTAGCGGGGTTCGTTGTAGCGGGGCTGGTCGTAGCGAGGTTCGTCATAGCGGCGATCGCTGTGCTGACGTTCGTCGTAGTATCTGTCGTAGGTGGGCCGGTTGTCGTAAGCAGGGCGGCCATCGTAAGCAGGGCGGCCATCGTAAGCAGGGCGGCCATCGTAGGAGAGGCTTTGACGACCGTAGTTTTGGCGATCGCCTAGCATGGTCTGCTCTACATGCATCTTTAGCTGCTGGGCCATTCGCCTAAGCCCCTGACGCTCGTCTTGACGAATAAACGGCAAAAAGACCTTCGACAAAATTCCTGAAAACAGCTCGCGGTGAATATAGTGCGTTCGTCCGGGCACGTTTTCTCTCAGCTCAAAAATATGCTCACTGCGCAAGCCTGGAATCGTAGACACCCAGCGCATCATATAGGGCGCTCTGAGCATCGTAATCACCGGCTGAAACTCTGTTTCCTCATCGCCTTCTAAGCGCTGCATAGCCAAGAAAATTTCATTGCCCCGCGCTATTCTAAGGCCCGGATCGCAGTCGTAGAGAAAGGTATTCCAAAAGCGCCACTGGTCTTTGCGAACAAGGGCATCCCAAACCACATTTTGCGGTGCGTTGATGTCGATTTCGGTATAGAGAGAAGGCATAGAGAAAGGATGAACGATGAACGACAGAGAATGAATGCGGCTGTCTGGGTAAAGCTTGCTTGCTCTAAGTGTATGAAAAAGAGATACCCTTTTATTCATTCATTCATCAGTTCTACTTTATCTTTACCCAATTACCTATGGTCAGCCTGACGCCGAATCCTAGCTACAGCCTTACGCTCCGTATCAAGCTTCCAAATCAGGTGAGTCAGTTAGCAGCGGTGTTGGAGGCGATCGCACAGGCAGAAGGTAACTTAGGCAATATTGATGTGGTTGAAAAGAGCCGTGAGCACATCATTCGCGAAATTTCGATCGATGCGGCAAGCACAGAGGCCGCGACCAATATAGAAGCAGCGGTGCGATCGCTCGACAAAATAGAAGTGCTCGCCGTCTACGACCGCACCTTTGCCCTGCACCGAGGCGGCAAGCTCAGCGTATCTGCCAAAATCCCACTACGCGAGCAAGATGATTTGGCAATGGCCTACACACCCGGTGTAGGGAGGGTTTGCGTAGAGATTGCCAACCACCCTGAAAGCGTTTACGAATACACCATTAAGGGCAATACAGTGGCGATTGTCAGCGACGGCAGCGCGGTCTTGGGCCTAGGCAACCTGGGCGCTGAGGCGTCTATGCCGGTGATGGAAGGCAAAGCCATGCTGTTTAAAGAATTTGCAGGTCTAGATGCCTTTCCGATCTGCCTAGACACGCAGGACACCGACGAAATCATTGAGACGGTCAAGCGAATTGCGCCGGTCTTTGGGGCGATCAATTTAGAAGATATCAGCGCCCCTCGCTGCTTTGAAATTGAGTCGCGATTGCAGGCCGCTTTGGATATTCCTATTTTTCATGACGATCAGCACGGCACGGCAATTGTTAGCCTAGCGGCGCTGACGAATGCGCTGAAAGTGGTGGGCAAAGATATTGGCGATATTCGCCTCGTGATTAACGGGGCGGGGGCGGCAGGCCTTTCGATGGGGCGGCTGTTTAAAAAAGCAGGCGTGCAGAATGTGGTGATTTGTGATTCTAAAGGGATTATTGGGCGCGATCGCACCGATCTCACCGCTGCCAAGCAAGAATTTGCCGTTGCCCAGTCCGGCACCCTCGCCGATGCGATGAAAAACACCGATGTCTTTATGGGCGTCAGCGCCCCCGGCGTGGTCAGCGTAGACATGGTCAAATCGATGGCCACAGACCCCATCGTCTTTGCCATGGCCAACCCCATCCCAGAAATTCAGCCAGAACTAATTAAAGACATTGTTGCTGTTGTTGCCACCGGTCGCAGCGACTATCCCAACCAAATCAACAACGTACTGGCCTTTCCAGGCGTGATTCGCGGCGCGATAGACTGCCGGGCCGCAGCGATTACCACCGATATGTTTTTGGCAGCAGGCAAAGCGATCGCCAGCCTCATCCCCGATACAGAAATTTCCGCCAGCAACATCATGCCCTCCGTCTTCGACGAGCGCGTTGCCCCTGCCGTCTCTGCCGCCGTCCAAGAAGTCGCCAGAGCCGCAGGCATTGCCAGAAAGTAATCTTGTCTTTGTGGGCTGGTATCGGGCTGGCGTGTTTCTGCTAGCGTATTGCTCGTAAGCTGAACGTAGCGTGTTTTTCGTGGGCTGAGCGTAGCCGAAGCCCAACCAAGGGATGATCCCCCAACCCCATCCTTTGCCATAAACTAATCAGCAGAAACAACCATTACGAAGGAATAACCTATGCTCAACGAAGCTGCTAAGAAAACCATGCTCCGCAAAATCCCTCATGGCCTGTACGTGTGCGGCACCAAAGACGGAGACGATGTGAACGGATTTACCGCTAGCTGGATTATGCAGGCCTCATTCACGCCGCCCCTAGTCGTCAACTGCATCAAAGCCGACTCCACCTCACATGCGATGGTCAAAGCCAGCGGCGTTTTTGCCGTTAGCGTGTTGGAAGAAGGGCAAAAAGAAATTGCTCAAAACTTCTTTAAGCCCTTGCGCCGGGTGGGTAACAAATTTGAAGACATTGAGTTTTATCTAGGCGAAGAAACCGGCTGCCCTATCATCAAAGATTCTTTGGGCTATGTAGAGTGCCGCGTAGTTGGCAGCGTCGAGCATGGCGATCACACCGTATTTGTGGGTGAAGTGGTGGGCGCAGGCGAGCACCGCGAAGGTAAGGCACTCTTGTTGGAGTCTACCGGTTGGAATTACGGCGGCTAAGAAGTTAGGCTGCGGTATGACGCGTTGAGGTAAACGGGCAACCTGATGCTGGTAAAGAGCCAGATCGAAAGAGGATGCCATGGAAGCCCAAGTTGTCGCCGCGCTTGAAGCTAGCGATTATTCACAGGTCGCTGTGTTGCTAAAGCAGTGGCAGCAGCGTGAGCCTCAAAGTCCTAGTTTGAGGCTATATGCGGCTAAGCTGCAAGAGCAAACCCAGCGACTAGAGGCCGCAGAAAAGAACTATACAAAGCTGTTACAGCAGAGTACGCATCGCAAAATTGTCACTCAGGCCAGAGCGGGAATTGAGCGCATTCGTCAGCTGCGAGCCGATGGGCGGCAGGCGGCGTTAGCAAAAGCACGGGCCGTAGAAGGCGGGCAGACGAGTGCAATTTTAGCGATCGCAGCGCCCGCCCAGCCCAACCAAACCGCAGCCGCCCAGGGCTTGGCCCAACTCTTTAACCTAGACGCTTACACGGCTCGAATGAAAGTTCCTAACAGCGGCTTTCGGATTTATCGGGTCGGCGGCTGGGGTGAGCTCAGCTATTTTCAACAGCAGCTAGCCACCTATCAGGCCCCCGCGTTCTGCGTAAAGGTCAATGACATTAAAGCGCTGCAAACGTTTCAAATTCTGCACTTTGAGGCGCTATCGCCACAGCCGACGGTAGTTTGTAAAAACGCAGATAAACAGCTTGGCAGACTCTCTTTTAATTGGGCAGAAGTCTCGCAGCAGGTGCGAGGGCAGCTTCCTATTTTTGAACAGGTGATTGATTTGGGCAATCGCGGCAGGACGGTGCATAAAGAGAAAGTGCAAGACTATGCGCAGGTTGTAGATTTGCACTTGCCAGAAAGAGAGATTGTGCTGCGGGTGTGCGATCGCACTTACCAATATCAAAAAGGTGTTTCTCTTACTAGCAGCGCTGAAATCAACAGCCGCATTCAGTGGAACCAGCTCACGACATCAATTCAGTCAGCCATTAATCAATCGGCCATCAAGCAGTCAGCCATCAATCAACCGGCCATTGACCAATCAGCGACAGAACCAGTCAAACCCAGCAGCATGGGGCATAGCGACTTTACCCACTTTGGCAAAAGCGCCCTAGAGTTTGTTAACCTTCTGCCCGTCATTTATCCAAACCTAGATATTGATCGCCGGGCCCCAAGCGACTGGGATCTCGCGTTTCATCTCTATAGCAGCCTCAGCTATTTTGGCCGAGTAAAGCTGTGAAGACCAGGCTGTTTTTGTACGACTTTATACGCCTTCTCGCGCACGCAGCTCAGGCGACATATAGCCGCGATCGCCCATTCGCTCTAGCAGCGGGCCGTACTTGCCAAATTTCACCACGCTCAGCGAGGCGGCCGGATAGTCTAGGCGATCGCGATATCGGCCCAAGTCAATTCCCAGCAAACTACACAGCACAATTCGCAGCGTTGTTCGGTGCGAGACCACCAGCACATTACCTTCTGTGTAGGTCTCTTCTATCTCGGCAATTACTGCCATCGCCCGGTTGCGAATTTCTACCGCCGTTTCTCCGCCCGTCGGTGGGTTCCAGGCAGGCTCCGTCATCCAGTGATAATTGTCGCTTTGAAACGCCTGCCTGACCTCTTCTTTGCTTTTGCCTTCCCACTCGCCATAGTTGCACTCTCGCAGCCCTTCTCGCAGCTTTAGCTCTAGCCCAGTTGCCTTAGAGATTGGCGTTGCGGTTGCCTGAGTTCGCTTCATCGGGCTGCAGTAAATTGCCTCCCAATCAAGACTTTTATACTCATCGGCAAATGCCTGAGCCATCTCATAACCAAAATCGGTCAGGTCCACATCTAAAGCCCCACAGAAGCCTCGGCTCATGCTAAAAGTTGTTTCGCCATGACGCAAAAGGTAAAGTCTAAGACTCATAATTTGTCGCCGCTAGATTCAGCGGCTTAATAGGGCCCCTCCAGTTTACGGTTTCGATTCGATCCTTTCCATGCTGATCTGAATTTACAGTGATATAAAGCTTGGCCGAGAGGAAGCCAAGAGAAGTCAGGAGAAGCCAAGAGAAATCAGGAGAAATCAGGAGAAATCAGGAGAAATCAGGAGAAATCAGGAGAAGCCAAGAGAAATCAGGAGAAATCAGGAGAAGCCAAAAGAGGCCAAGAGAAACCGTATGGGAAAGCGTATCAGCAGACGATCTTGATCAAGACTAAAATACGGCTAGCAGGCGCATGTAGCAATTTATGGACGGCAGAACGATTGAACAAGATAAAGACGCACTCGACAAAGAGCCGCAATTACTAGACAAGGCTGTCGATTATAAGATTGCCCCAGAAATCGCCCGAGAGATTCCGAACGATGGAATTCCAGATGAGATTGTAGATGAAAGAACAGCGCTGCTGAAGCCTATTTATTTTGTGAGCGGATTAGGCGCAGATGAAAGAGTCTTTCAGTGGCTGCGCTACGACGGCTTTCGGCCTGTGCATATCCGCTGGGCTCGGCCACAGCGAGGCGAGGCCATTGAGGACTATGCCAAAAGATTATCCACACAGATAAAAGACGACAATCCTATTATTGTTGGACTCTCGTTTGGCGGCATGATTGCAGTAGAAATCGCCAAGCAAATTGCAACAGAAAAGGTGATTCTGCTCTCTACGGTTAAAGAGACTTCAGAAATCCCTCTCTACTTCAAGCTGTTTAGAGCTTTGCCGCTACATCGAATAGTGCCGTTTAAAAGCTTGCTTTGGGCTTTTTACTGGCTGGCCTACTGGCTTTTCGCCCCTGAAGGAATCGAGCAAAAGCAACTGTTAAAAACTGTTTTAATCGAAACCGATCCACACTTTTTGAAGTGGGCGCTGCACAAGGTAGTAATTTGGGACAACAAAGAGGTTCCTAAAAATTTGGTGCATGTGCATGGAAGGCGCGATCGCATCTTTCCCGTTCGCTTTGTCACCCCCGACTACACCGTAGAAAACAGCGGCCATCTCATGGTGATGAACCGAGCCAAAGAAATCTCTAGTTTGCTTGCGACGTTGGTGGTTCAGCCGAGTCGCTAGCTATCTGGTCTTGGACTTCCTCGGCCAGTGGCTTAGGCTGAAGCGTTTGCATCATCTCTGCTTTGGCTTGGCTCATTTCTGCGCCTTGCACATCCACCCGGTAGCGCAAAGGCGACAGATAGATCTGTATGCCTTTTTTCATACAGCGCTGGTCGAAGTGGTTTAGCTGCTGCTCTCGCTGGTCGATGCTGGCTTTTGAATCGATCGCTTTCTCGTCTTCGGTGCCGACAGCTAGCAGCATATCTTCAAAGCCAAGAAAAGCCAGTCGATAGACAATCTGACGGCTGTACTGACCGTGAAAATAGCCGCCATGAACATCTAGCTGACCTCGCAGGCACAAAAATATCAGCTCCGTGTAGTCCCACAGGTTTAGATTCTTTCTGCCCTTAGCACGCGTTAGCAAGCCTACTTTCTTTTTAGTCGTTACTCGCCTGCCATTTTCATTGATGACTAGCTTGTAGTCTTTATAATCTGTGCAGTCAAAGAAGGTAAACAAATCCGCTAGGCTTGCGTTCACGGTCTTAGATTTTTCTAATCTGAACAGCTCACCAAGCGAGAGATAGCCGTCACCCTTACCCGAACTGTGCGTGATATATAAGCTATCTAGAATATCTACGCTATCTGTTGCGATCACATTTTCGAGCGGGCGATCGCCAGGATACTGCTGTCGCAAATCCGCTAGGTTAATAATGCCTTTGTCATGAGGGCTATTGGCCAAAGCCACGCTGCCTAAGCGATGACCATGGTTTTGCCTCGCACTAGGAAAAGAAATATAGTTAGCGGCTGTAGACGCTAGCCGCAGCGCTAAATCGCCCTCATTGCTAAACAAATAGGTCTCTTCAAACCGGCGCAGCGATGAAGCGAGCCCGTTAGAGCGGCTAGAGATAATCGAGAGAATAGGAATATCAGGCGAAACCAGGATCAAGCGGCCCAGGCTTAAGGTATTGCCAATATCGGGCACTGGGTTTTGGGCGATAGAGCGCCGGTCAAACACGTCGGACAAAATACGAACAACGTTAGTAATTACCAAGCCGCCCATGCTGTGGCCCAAAAAGCTTAGCTTGATCTTTTGGATTCGTTTGCCATTGCTGTCGTCAACTTCGCCGCTCGCAATTTGCTGGGCTTTGTACATAGCCTCTCGATAGCTGGGATAGCGCGATCGCAAGTCTTCTACTCTTAAATCGATCACCGCCTGGTCAACCTGCCGGATTAGCTCCGTCAGATCCGGCACGCCAAAATTAATGGCCCGATACACATCGCGAAAATACACCGTCACCCGCAAAATCAGCAGCGTCACGATCATCATTGCCATTGCCACCGCCGCGCTCAGCAGCGTTACCCCCAGCAGGTCGGCCCAGCCGCTACGCCACAGCGGCTCAAATAAAAACGACCAGCCCCAATAGGTCAGCATAAAAACCAGGGCGATCGCGAGCAGTGCCTGCGGCACATCCGGTAAGGCTCTCAGGTTGTGCCACAGATGCTTAGGATGGGCAGAGATCTTTTCAGAAGACCAGCGATAGCCCACAAATACCAGGTTTTGCCGAGCGCGAATTTGCCTATCATCTTGGGCGATGTGGCGATAGATGTCGCTGTACCAGGCGCGGATGCCTTTTTCTTCGGTGTTGTAGCCGTGCACGGCAATCACTAGCTCAGGCGCAGCTTCAATGGTCGAATCGGTTTGGATTCGGTGCAGCTCTTGCGCGATCGCAGCTAACCCCTGTTTCGCCTGATCCACCGAATCTGGCGGCGGTGAGGGCATTTCCTCATCAATGTTATTGGGGGCCGTACTCACCACCATGTACGCCGGAAACTCAGCGCGACGCGTGGGCTTATCGACAGCTTGAGTGCTGACTCTTAGCCGCGAAGCATCCAGCACGAACCTTTTAATTTCGAAAGGCGCAATTTTCATAGCCGTAAATCATTAAATTCTTATCAGCAAGCCTTACAATCAGCAAGCCTTATTAAGCCGCCCGGTGACTACAAACAACATCACCAAACACTCACTTATCGGATGAAATCGGTAACTTTCTGCGCTGGCTTTTTTCGTACCGACTTTCTGCTGTCGGTCTTTTTCTTTCTACCACCAAACTCAGTTTTTCCCGCACGATCCTAGCCGAATCACAGGCTCAGCGTGACATCAGCCGCTGACCACCACCGCCCCAGCACCTACTATCAAAATCATTAAAGTCAATATATAAAAGCAAGCGCCCCGACCATAATTGGCTGGGACGCTTTTATCTATTGGACTATGAGCGATTGGACTATAAGCGATTGGACTATAAGCGATTGGACTATGAGCGATTAAAGCATTGGGACTATAGCGCGGCGACCGGGGCCGGAATCGTCACATCTAGCGGCGTAATCTGAGCCCCTAATTCTTCTAGGTTCGGCAAAATTTCCGCTCTATTGCCTACCACCAGCGTAATCAGCTTGGCCGGATCCAAGACCGCCTGCGCCGCAGCTAACACTTCTTCAGCCGTTGCGGCCTCTAGCTCATCTCTAAACGTAAAGACAAAGTCAGAAGGATAGTCGTAGTATTCGTAGCGAATAAGGCGCGATAGGGTTTGATTCGGCGTTTGGAAATTGAAGACAAAGCTGTTAAGTACTGAGTCTTTGGCGAAAGCCAGCTCCGTTTCAGTAATGGGCGACTGGCGCACCTTTTCTAGCTCCTGATACATCGCCTGAATAAAGGGAACCGTTGCCTCAGATCGCGTCTGACCGCCACCAATAAAAATGCCGTTGTGGTCATAGCGCGGACTCCAATAGGCATACACGCTATAGGCCAAGCCCTGACGCGAGCGAATTTCATTGAACAGGCGTCCACCAAAGCCATTGAGCACTTCGTTAAGCACAGCCATTGGCGCGTGGTAGGGGCTACTTAGCTCACCGCCAATGTGTCCAATCAAAATGCTGCTTTGGGTGAGCTGTGGCTGATCGACAACAAACACGCCCGCCTGCTGCTGCGTCCCTTCTGGCGGCGCTGCGATTGCCATGGGGTCTTCATTGGCCCAGCCACCAAACGCCTGTTCTATGAGCACCTTCATAGCGGCAGACTCAAAATCGCCTGAAATGCCCAGAATAGTGTTTTCTGGCGTGAGCGATCGCTGATAAAAATCCACCACATCGTCGCGGCTAATATTATCTAGGCTGGTGTACTCTATCGTGCGCGCATAAGGGCTTTCAGTGCCGTACACGAGCTTGCTAAACTCGCGCGAAGCGATCTCGTCTGGATCATCATTACGCCGCGCAATACCCCCAGCTGTCCGGCCTTTAATCAGTGCCACTTTTTCTTCGTCAAAAGCAGGCTGCGTAATCACCTCAGTAAACAGCTCAAACACCTCGTTCAAGTCTTCAGTCAGCGTCGAAAAGCTAGCGCTGCCCGAAGTATCGCTAATAGAGGTTTCCACCGATGCGGCTCGCTGCTCTAGCATTTCATTGAGTTCGTCGGGCCCGTGATTGAGCGTTCCGCCCAGGCGCATCGCTGCGCCGGTAATATCAGAAAGGCCCACTTGCTCTGGCGAAACCAAATAAGAGCCAGTCCTAAAAGTTGCCGAGCCACTGACTAAAGGCAAGTCGTGATCTTCCATCAGGTACACTACGATGCCATTGTCTAGCTCGTAGCGTTCGTAGTCAGGAATTTGAATTTCGCCAAGGGGCGGAAAGACCAAATCTTCGTAGTTTTTGGCCTCAATTGCCTGAGCCGGTTTGGGCCAAGATAGCGTCAACAGAACCGCACAGGTAGCAGCGGCGAGAAAAAAGAATGGTAAAAGGCGATCGCGCAGACGCCGTGAAAATAAACCCATGAATTCCTTAAATGACTTCGTCGATGTAAAAGACAACAAATTGAAAGCACTGTTTGAAAGCACTGTTTCTTAATAGGCACGCTTTAGCCGCTCGTAATCAGAGCGTGCGATCGCCAAAATTGAACTATCACAAAGCTCGAATCGGCACAGCCGAAGCGCTCGACTGTAGCTCTGGTTCGGCTGGGGTTTCTAGCATTTCGGCCTCAGGCATTTCAGCCTCAGGCGCGGCTGGCTCAGCAGGCGCGCTTTGCCCCGACGAAATCAGCTTGCCCGTCGTTCGATTACTCGGCTGAAAAACCTCAAGTGCTACTCGCTGCACGTCTTCGGCTGTCACCGCTTCAATCAGCTGAAGCTCCTCAAACACATTGCGCCAGTCTCCCGTCTTTGCCTCGTACTCAGTCAATAAACTTGCCATCCCTTGATTAGAATCAAGCTGACCTAGCAGCCCCGCTCTTGCCTGCGTTTTTACCCGATCCAAGGTTTGTGTATCTACTAGCTCGCTCTGCAAGCGCACCAGCTCAGCTTCTAGCCCAGCGCCGAGTTCTTCTACCGTATGCCCCGGTGCCGTTAGCCCGTACAGCAGCAGCACTGTCGATTGTTTATCGCCTGGGAACCCATTGGCACTCCCCACATCCAGCGCAATCTGCGGCTCTACGAGTGCCTTATAAAGTCTGGCAGTTCGTCCACCCGTCAAAATGCTATCGATCATGGAATACACCACATGATCAGGGTCATTTATCCCAGGGCGGTGATACCCTTCCAAATACCAGGGCTCAGACGCTAGCTCCAGCGTGAACTCACGCGGCTCTGTTTGCGCGGGTTCATTAACCACGAGCGCGGGCGGATTAACCCGAGACTCGTACCGACCAAAGTACGCCTGCGCCAGCTGCTGAACCTGATCGGGGTCTACGTCACCCACTACCGCCGCAATCAAATTGCTAGGCCCATAGTACCGATCAAAAAAGGCTTCAACCTGCGCGCGTGTCGCCTTACGCAAATCCTCCTGATAGCCAATTACCGGACGCCGATAAGGATGCTCTGTGTAGGCTACTTCCGAAAAGCGCTCTACCATTTTGCCAATCGGCGAGTTATCCACCCGCATCCGCCGCTCTTCTAAAATGACCTCTTTTTCTTTGTAAAACTCTCTAAAGACCGGGTCTAAAAAGCGCTCAGACTCTAATGAAAACCACAGCTCTAGCTTGTTGGACGGCAGGTTGTAAAAGTAGCGCGTTGCATCAGCAGAGGTGGTTGCGTTGAGACCAGTGCCGCCCGATTGTTCAATAATTTGGCCAAATTTATTTTGCTCAACGTAGGAAACCGCTTCGGCCTGTAGGGTCTCAAACTGCTGAGTTAACGTTGCGATCGCCGCTTCATCTTTAGCTTCCTCAGCGACTAGCAGCTGATCAAACACCGCATCTAGCCGATCGATTGCCGCTTTTTCTGCTGGGTAGTTAGTTGTGCCAATTCGAGTCGTCCCTTTAAAGGCCAAATGCTCCAAATAGTGAGCTATCCCCGTCTGGCCTTCTACTTCATTTGCCGCGCCCACATTGGCATACAGCATCACCGTCGCCACGGGCGCTTCGTGCTGCTCTAGCACAATAAACTTCATCCCGTTGTCGAGCGTAAACTCAGTAATCGACTCAGTTACACGATTTAAATACGGCTGAATTGAAACTGACGACTGTGCCAACGCAGGCGGCACCTGCAGCCCCAAAAACAAACTAAAGCTAAACCAGCTAGCTACCAGCACATAGACAGCCCTAGCAGCAAAACGGCTGCAATCGAGACGATGCCACTGCGCTTTTCGGGAAAAAACCGATCGGAAAAACCCTGCTCGGAAAAGCCCCGATCGGAAAAACCCTGATGGCATCGAACGAAAGTAGCCTCGAACGACATCGAGACGATGGCTAAAACCCATACCTAAAAATTATTGCTTGCAAAACGCTGCTTACTAGCATAGGTTTTTTTCTAATTTTCGGGGCAGGCGCTGAGTCCTTTGTTTTAGCTGAGTTCTTTGTTTTAATTGAGTTCTTTACTTTAAATATGGCAAACGCCATGACTAGGCGAGCAAAGCTATAAGATAGCGGTAACACTCAAAATCGATGCCATCACCCTAGATGTCGTCACCATTGCATATGGCTAGCTCTCTTGTTCCTAACAATCTCAGGCTGTGGTTTCAGCGACTGCTAGCTGCCATCTTTTTAGGTGGACAGGTTCTCATTCACGTCATTTCTAAACCCATTCACCGCCGCAATACCATTGATCAAATGGCCGCTGTAGGCCCAGAATCTCTGGTCATTGCGCTAGTCACGTCTATCTTTGTCGGCATGGTTTTTACTATCCAGGTCACACGCGAGTTTCTGGCTTTTGGTGCCAGTACTGCTATTGGCGGCATATTGGCGATTACCCTAGCGCGTGAGCTATCGCCAGTGCTGACAGCGGTGGTCTTGGCGGGACGCGTGGGCTCGGCTTTTGCCGCCGAAATTGGCACGATGCGTGTCACCGAACAAATCGATGCCCTGCAAATGCTCAGAAGCGACCCCGTAGACTATCTGGTTATTCCTCGAGTGATTGCCTGCGCGCTGATGCTGCCGTTGCTCAATGTGCTGGCGTTTATTACCGGGATGCTGGGCGGATTTGTCGTTGCCACCACTATCTACAATATTCCGGCAGCTGTTTTCATCAACTCAGCGCAGAGCTTTATGAGTATTTGGGACTTGGGGTGCTCCTTGATTAAGGCGCTTGTCTTTGGCATCTTAATCGCGGTCATTGGCTCTAGCTGGGGTCTTACGACCTCTGGCGGGGCCAAAGGCGTTGGCCAATCAACGACAACGGCTGTGGTTACGTCTCTGCTTGCTATCTTTATTACCAACTTCTTTCTTTCTTGGGCAATGTTCCAAGGCACGGGCAGTGCCTTCACAGGTAGCTAGTTAGCTAATCGTCTTAGCTAGTCGTCAGCCGCTCATCTACCATCTACTCGTAACCCAATTATGACCACAACCGCAACAGATACAATTACGCTCAACCCTAGCTACAAGCTACCGATTAGCATCATTGCGATCGCGCTACCTCTACTCTTCATCCAGCAATGGCTAGGTATCGTACTCGCCCTGCTAGGCCTCTTTTTGCTCTACCAGACCACGACCATTCGCCTCGTATTTACAGCCACCGCGCTAGAGGTTCGACGAAATGAAACCCTGCTCAAAACCTTTCCCTACACCGAGTGGGAAACCTGGAAAGTATTCTGGCCCTCTGTTCCTATTTTGTTCTACTTCAAAGAGATCAACAGTATTCACTTTTTGCCAGTTTTGTTCGATGCAGAAGGCTTGCGCGATCGCTTAGAAACCCACTGCCCTAACTGCGCTGTATGACCGCCTGTATCTGCCCGCCTATATCTGCCCGCCCACAGCTGCCGCACATATCTCTAGGTTGACTCTTTAGTACGGTCCTCTCCCAGACATCAAATCCTGACCATCAACGGCCGAACGTCTTTGGCTCAGTACCCGACATCAGCCGAATAATATTGCTGCGATGGAGAAACACCACATAGCCACCGCCAAACAGCGACAGCAAAATATAGGCCGCAGGCTGCCGGGTCAGCACCATAAAAATAAAAGCAGACAGCGCCGCCGCGATTGAACCTATCGACACCGTTCGAGACAGCCCTAGCGCCGTGCCAAACACCACGGCCACCCCTAGACCTACCGGCCAAGATAGCGCTAGCAGCACGCCTAGTCCTGTCGCCGCCGATTTACCACCCGTAAAACCCAGCCAAATTGATTTACTGTGCCCTAACACCGCCAACAGCCCTGCCAGCGTACAAACCGCAGCGCTAATTAAAGACCAGCGCACATCCGGATTAGCCACATAAAATTTAGACTGCACGAACGGCGACGTTGGCGAATTCATCAGCCATATCATCAGCCGCACCGCCGCTAGACCTTTAAGCAAATCAATCGTTAGCGCGGCAATACCCGCGCCTTTGCCCACTACTCGAAATACATTCGTCGCGCCCGTATTGCCAGAGCCATGCTCACGAATATCAATCCCTTTTAGGCCCTTAGCCAGCAAAAACCCGGTTGGAATAGCTCCCAACAAATACGCCGCTACCAAACCTAGCAGCGCAATCTCCGTCGATAAAACCACAGCAGTCGTCCCAAGTTATCAAATAGATTTAGTAATAGTCATAATCATTAGAAGGATTCTCTGGATCTCTCGCAAATCCTAGCCACAGCGGATACTGAAGCAAGGACAAACTCACCTTGTCTTCGGCCTCATCCATAATCAAAAATGGCAATCTACCACTGTCTAACAGCCGCTCTGCCCTTTGAGCCATCGGTTCAGCCGACTCAAACAGCATCACGCCCCGGTTCGTGCCAAAGTCAGCTCTGGCAACGCCCAAGCAATCTTGCAGCCACCGTCGCCATTCACCTAGCCGCTCGGGTGTCGTTGCCAGCACCAATACACACATTCGACGATCGTAAATCGCATACAGACAAGAAATTGCCGCAGAGGCCACCAGTACGTTTTGCAGGCGGCTGCCGACGCTTTTAACAGAGCCTCGGCCTCCTTGAGTAAAAAACCAGTTAGAAACCCGCCCGGCATGAATGGGCTCGAAGGTACGGCGCAGCTGCCACGGAGGGCCGTAGTAGTCTGGGCGCGTGCGGTATTGGTCGAGCAGGCTGTGAATGCGATCGCGCTGCTGGGCAAACCGCTGTGCGGCAAAAGGAACCATTGTCCCCCCTTCTTCTGCAACGGGTGTCGTTACAGATTCGGGCATCGCTGGCGGCGCTTCTACTGTTGGTTGAGCCACCAAATTAATTTGCTCAGCGGCTGTCGCCAAATCCTGCAAACTACCAATCAAGTAGTCCTTAAACCCCTGCACTCGAATTGCAATATCTTGAGAAGAGCCCGCAAAACTAGTGCGCATCTCCGTTTCTAGCCGCGCTTTACGCTGCTCTAACTGCGCAATTTCCTGCTGTAGCTCGCGCCGCTGCCGTTCCAAATCTTGTAGACCCTGCTGCACCAGCTGATCAACACTCGCCGCGCCAGCAGACGAGCTGCCTAAAGAACTGCCCGAAGAACTGCCCAGAGAACTGCCCGAAAAGCTGCCCGAAGAAGCGGCATTCGTTGAGCCTGTCGAGCGACTGCGATCAGATCGGCGCAGCCCTAAGGGCGTATCGCTCGGGGCAGACGAACTAGCAGCGGATTCGCCAGTACCTTTCTGGGTAGAATCGGCATCTTCATAGGGCGTCGAATTTTCTGGGGGCATGAGAACGAGTCGTACAAGCGATCAAAAATTTGGGACAGTACAAGATAAATAGCAAGAAAGCACGCAGAAGATAGAGCAGAAGGAGATTAAGTAACAAAAATTAGGATGGCCCTAGCTCGACTGTTTGCCCAGTTCGCGTGAGCGAGAGCTAGCCGTTCTCACCGCTTCGATTAGCGCTGAACGCAGGCCTAGCTCTTCTAAGCAAGCAATACCCGCAATCGTCGTGCCGCCAGGGCTAGTTACCCGATCTTTAATTTCTGCTGGATGTAGCGCTGTTTTCTGAACCAGCTCGGCTGTGCCTAATACGGTTTGGACAGCTAGCTGATTTGCGATCGCTCGTGGCAAACCAGCCGCGACCCCGCCATCTGCTAACGCTTCAATCACAATTGCCACATAGCCAGGGCCAGAGCCAGAAAGCCCAGTGACCGCGTCTAGCATTCCCTCTGGCACCTGCACCACCTGCCCGACCGCTGTAAACATTTCCTCAGCCAGCTCAGCGTGGGAGTCTAGCGCTCGGCTGCCTACAGAAATCGCTGTCATACCCGCACCGACCGTCGCAGGGGTATTTGGCATGGCTCTGATCACTGGCCAGCCTGACATTGCCTGCTCTAGCTTCGAGAGCGGCACACCCGCTAATATAGAAATCACTAAGGGCGGACTATCGCAGCGAGCGTCCCGAAAATCCTTAGCAACAAGTTCAAAAACTTGAGGCTTTATTGCCAAAAGAACGACTTGGCTAGTCTCAATGACTTCTTGATTGCTATCGGTCGTCTGAATCCCGTACTGCTCAGAGAGTACCTGACGACGCTTTGGAGACGGATCTCCAATCAAAACTTCCCCAGCTGCGTACAGCTTTTGGGCAAGAAGGCGGGATAACAGGGCTTCGCCCATTATTCCGCCGCCAATAATGCCAAGTCTCACAGACAACAGAATCAAGCTCTCATAAATCTCTCCCACAGCATACCGCGAATAGCTAGCTTATCTTTGGCTAGCTTACCGATAGTCGGCTTTCCCTTGTTTCGGTGCTTGTGTTCAAAGCGTATGTTTTGAGCTTAGATTCAGATGACTATGCCATGCGAGCGATTTGCTCAGTTGCCCATGCAGGCGTAGGTGCTGCCTGACGAGAAGGACTCATAGGCTCTTGAGCGGTAAAGCCATCTTCTTCTTCGGTTGGCATGCTGACCTGAACACAGTTAGGCGTGAACAAGAAAATGCTCTCACCGATGCGCTCTTGGTGGCCGTCCATGGCGTAGGTGCCACCGGCTACAAAATCAACCGCACGCTGAGCTTGATCTGGATCCATGATGGTGAGGTTTAGCACCACAGACTTGCGCTCACGCAATGCTTGAATTGCCTGGGGCATTTCTTCAAAAGTGCGGGGCTCCATTACCAACACTTCAGACATACCGTTCATCGCGCCCGGCATTCCAATTACGTTATTCATTGACACCATTCCAGAATCAGTTGACAAAACTCTCTCACGAATACGACGACGCGCGGGGCGAACCGTTTCCTCAGGCATAGGTGCAGCGAGAGCTTCAGGCTCTTCGGCCTCCTCTTCGTAGAGGGTTTGATACTCTTCGCCGTCTACTTCTTCATACTCGTATTCATAATCTGCTGGGTCGTTTAACCCAACAAAGTCCTTGATCTTTCCGAAAAGACCGCTCATAACTTGTGCTCCATCACGACATTAACGACTTGGCATAAAGCTGTGAGGCTATAAGGTAGCCGTCACAGTGGCTTTGGTCAAAAACCAGGGAGGTCAAAAACCAGATATTCCGAAAGAATCCGCTGGCTTCAGCTAGGACTCAACAAAGAGTGACATAAGTTTAGAAGTTGTAAAGGAATTCGGCAGGTGGAGATCTTTGATTGATTGCGCATAGTCTATGAAAGGACCAAACACAATCATTAAAGTAGTCTCTAGCGTGGAGAATATCCTATTCCTGTGACTCCTTGGCTGGCTTAGTGACAGGCTCTATTTGACAAGCAAAGAGCATACACAAAAATGCTTCGTTTGCCAAGGATTTTTGAAATTGACAACTCGGCTTTTGTCATCCGCAAATCGGATTCAAATGCATTACCCCATGCTTTCAAAAATATGTCAAGTTTTTTTTGTATGTTTACTTGAACTATTCCTTCGAGTCTGTTACCCAAATATCACCTAAGCGTATCACCGTTGGCCAAAAAGGCCACTGCCAATTCTGATCATGGTCGCGCCAGCTGCGATCGCACTCTCAAAATCTCCTGACATTCCCATTGAAAGCTGGTCCATTTGCATATTCAATATGCCCGTATTAGCAATCTCTGTGGCTAGCTGCCTTGCCTGATCAAAACCTGATTTTGCCTGCTGCTTGCTGAGTCCATACGGCAAAATCACCATCAGCCCACGAATTTGAATATGGCTAAGCTGATCTAACTGAGCTAGCGAGGCCATTAGCTGATCGCGCTCGAAGCCGTCTTTGTTTGGATCTGGCATCAGCTTTACTTGCAAATAGCAGTTCGGTCGCCGATTTAGCTCAGCCGCCTGCCTGTCTAGCCGGTTCGCAAGCTTTAGACTGTCAATCGAATGTATCCAGTCAAAATGCTCTAGTACCTTACGCGACTTGTTTGACTGGATGTGGCCAATAAAATGCCAAGTTACATCAGTAAGATCGCCCAACGTCTCCTGTTTTTCCAAAGCTTCTTGCACTTTATTTTCAGCAAAGTCTCGGATGCCTTCGGCATAGGCAAGCCGAATAATACTTGCGGGAAAGGTTTTGGTGACTGCAATCAGACGGACTGTTGAGGGGATGCGATCGCGAATAGCAGCCAATTTTTCAGACAAACGAGCCGCTGAATCCGGCGTTGCAGCAGGCTTTGCACTAGACATAGTGGAGAATTGGGATTAAAAAGCTTGCTTGTAGGTCTTTTGCAGCTGATCGTATTCAGACTGCTCACCAGTGCGGCGAATAATTCGCAGCCGCTGATCGAGCATCTGTTTGGCCTCTATTCGGCCAATTGGCTCAAAAGAAAGACCGCTAGTATCGGTGCTTACAACAAAAAAGAGCCTGTGGGCATAAAGGGTCGCAAATAGCTCTTGCCCCTCACCTACCAGGCAAACTCTAAACAGCAGGCCGAAATTTGGATGATTCAGGTAGTTTTCGTTGGTCATGTGGGCTTTGGAAGGTGAAAGAGTTTAAGACAAACGCAGCCGGACAGATGTGAAATATATTACCCATGACAACCTATAAGACCGAGTTTACAGCGTTTCCTCTGGGATTTAGAAACGATTGGGCTACTTAGCAAAATTCGGTACGCAGCATTTTTAGCTTACTGTTAGCCAGCGAGATTGATCTAGTTTTGTCGATCTGGTTTCATCGAGTTGGCCAACTGATCTAAATTGCGTTGCTTACGAGATTGCGTTGCTTACAAGCCTATAGTCCCAATGCCAATAGCTGAGCCTTCGCCTTTTGCAGCGACTCTTGCCACTCACGCTCGGGCTCACTGTCAGCTACGATACCGGCACCGACCTGTCCCCACACGGTTGCTAAAGGCGAAGGCGGCAGGCCAGCTTTGCTGCTATTGATATCTGGCGTCGTATCCGCTGTCATCAGCAGCGTCCGAATCAAAATATTGAGATCCAGCCGACCTCGCCTGTCAAAATAGCCACAAGATCCATAAAATAAGCTTCGCCTTACGGGCTCTAGCGCTTCAATAATTTCCATGCAGCGGACCTTTGGACAGCCCGAAACTGTGCCACCCGGAAACAGCGCGGCCACTAGCTGAGCAATAGACGTCTGAGGTTGCAATTGGCCAGTCACATTGCTAACCAAATGCATCACATGGCTGTAGCGCTCAATAGTCATCAGCTCGGTCACTTGCACGCTGCCCCACTGACACACGCGGCCCAAGTCGTTCCGCTCTAGGTCTACTAGCATAATGTGCTCGGCTTGCTCTTTGCGATCGCCGATGAGTACTTGCGCATTCACGGCGTCTTCGGCTGGCGTTTGCCCCCGAGGGCGCGTCCCCGCAATGGGGCGAGACTGAGCCACCCCCGACGCCAAGTGCACTAGTCGCTCCGGTGAGCAGCTCACAACCTGCCCCCACGGCGTATGCCAGTAGCTCGCAAAAGGAGACGGATTAATCGCATGGAGTTGCTGATACACCTCCCATCCCGACACACTTGTTTGCGCTCGAAACCGCAAAGAGTGATTAACCTGAAACACATCACCAGCTTGGATATGCGCCTTGGCTAGCTCAACGGCCTGCTGGAACTCGGCCTGAGGCGTTTCAAACTGTAGCTGCTGAGTGCCGCAAATAGCGTCTGTGCGATCTGTTTTTTGGCGCAAATGAGTCGCGACCGGCCCATCGTTTTCCTGCTTGCGACCATTTTGGCCTAAAAGCAAAGCAGAGAGCTGCTCCACGCCTTCTACCGTTTCAGCGGCTAACCAAAGCTGCTGAGCCTCATGATCTAGAATCGCCAGTTCGGCAGGTTCATACCAAAAGGCAACCGGGAAAGGCAGGCTGTCTTCCTTTAGCCACGGCAGTCGTTCAATCTCCCAAGCCAAGTCGTACCCTAGCCACCCTAGCCATCCACCCAGGAAAGGCAGGGTGCTCGGCGGCAGCTGGGTTTCGCCCGGCGCAGTTTCTATTAAGGGTGGAGAAAACCTGCCGAGGCGCTCTAGGAAGGGGAGTATTTTGCCGACTTCAGGTGTCCAAAGCTGATACTGACGCTCGACTAAGCGCGGAGGCCCAGCACAAATGGAGTAGCGTGCTAAGTCGAGCGGGGTCTCTGTTATGGCTTCTGAAGGCAACTCCGCAGGGCTCTCTAGCAGGGTCGCAATCCCTGCCGCACCGGGTCGTTTGGTTTGGGGCTGAAAAAGCGTCGCAAAGACGGCAGATCCCGATTTTTGATTCAAGGGATGCGATCGCCAAAAATAACGCGCGCAAGGGCTCAAAGACAAGATGTCCTCGTTCATGCCGCCAGCCGTCTCATGCCACGCCGCCGTCTCATGCCACGCCGCCGTCTCATGCCACGCCACCGTAGACAATCCGGCTCCACCAAAAAATGCCTAGCGAGCCCAGCACAATCCAGTCCCACCACTTCAGCCGCAGCTGATGCCACACGACTCGATGCGTGTTCGGACTGGTAAAGCCGCGCACCTGCATCGCACTGGCAATTTGAGCTGCCCGCAGCAGCAGATTTTCCAGCAGCCGCTCGGCTACCATCAGCCAAATTTGAATTGCGCCGCGTACCCCGAGTTTTTTCCACTTGATAGCTCTAGTGCGCACCGAACGCACGAGGTTTTGCACTTCTTCTAGCACCAGTGGAATAAATCGCAGCGCTAGGGTCAACGTTAAGGCAATTTCAGTAACCGGCAGCTTAGTCCATCGCAGCGGCTGCATCAAATCTTCAATGCTTTCTGTAATTTCTTCTGGCGCTGTTGTCAGTAAAAACAGGGTGGTCGAATACAGTAGGGTAAACAGCAGCGTACTGACCTTAATCGCAATTCGGCGCGATCGCTGCGTAATCTGAATTGCGAAATCAAACGGCGGTAGCTTTGCCACCTGCCAATCGACAATGTCATATCGGTAATTTGTCGCCGTTGGCACCGCTGGCAGCGTCTCGGGTGGCACTAGATCGTCAGGCCACTCTGTCAAAACCTGAGCCGTCGGCAGGCGAGGCTGTTGCGACACAGCAATGCCATCTGGCATTACCAGCAATAGCGATGTCACCAGCAGGCCAATCAACAGCAGCCAGCCCATTTGCTGTCGCCACACCCGCAGCGGAATTCGGGCGCTGATTGTCAGCAGCACCAAAAAAGCCACAATCGCAATGCGGTAAGGCGCACTAGCAAGGATGGGCGCAAGCAAAATACTCAGCAGCCAAACTAGCTTTACCCGAGCATCTACGCGGTGAAGCCAGGTGACGGGTTGCTCTAAATACAGACCGATGGGCAGCGATCGCAATAAATCCATTAAGCCACCCTCAACCTAAATACCTCACCTTTGTCGCCCGGTTAGGCCCCCCGCTCGAACTGTGACCGCGCTCAATATCACGCGCGCTCTTGCCCCGCCACATCAGGCGAATCGGCGTTCCGTCATAGCCCAGATTCTTACGAAACTGCTTTTCGATATACCGGCGATAGCTCTCGCCAAACAGCTTCGGATCGTTCACAAACAGGGCAAAAGAAGGCGGCTGCGACTTAACCTGTGTCCCGTAGTAAATCCGGCCCTGACGACCCTGACGGGTGGTCGGCGGCGTATGCCAGCCCACCGCATCTTCTATCACTTCGTTGACCACCGAGGTACTCACCCGGCGACGGTGCTGCTCTGCGGCCATATCCACCGCGTCCAAAATATTCGGCAGCCGTTTCCCAGTCAACGCACTTACATACAGCCGCTTCGCCCAGCCTAAAAAGTGAATCTTCGCCTCAATTTTTTTATCAAACTCATAGATCGTATGCGCGTCCTTATCGATCGCATCCCACTTATTCACCACAATTACGCAGGCGCGGCCCTCTTCCTCAATTCGGCCCGCTAGCTTTTGATCTTGCTCAGTCACCCCGTCTAGGGCGTCAATTACCAGCAGCACCACGTCCGCTCGCTTAATTGCCTTAAAAGCGCGGTTAATGCCAAAAAATTCTGGGCCAAACTCTACGTTTTTCTTTTTGCGAATGCCTGCGGTATCAATCAGCCGGTAGCGCTTTTCGTCCTCGCCCTGCCCACGGGTTACCACCATGTCAATCGCGTCGCGAGTCGTCCCCGAAATTGGGCTGACAATCGATCGCGACTCACCGACAAACGCATTGAGCATGCTCGACTTGCCAACATTGGGGCGACCGACAATCGCCACCCGGTACTCGTCTAATTCTTCTAGTTCGTCGGTAGGGGGCAGGTGTTCTACTAACGCATCTAGCACTTCGCCCGTGCCGCTGCCATGAATCGCTGAAACCGCATAAGGCTCACCTAGCCCTAGCTCCCAAAATTGAGCCGCTTGAATCAATCCTTCATCGGGCGATTCGCATTTGTTTACGGCCAAGACAACCGGAACGTTTTGCGATCGCATCCAAGTCGCAATTTCCTGATCGCCCTCAGTCGGCCCCATCTGACCGTCTACGACTAGCAACGCCGCCGAGGCTTCACTCAGCGCGGCCATCGCCTGCTCACGAATCAGCGGCAAAAACTCGGTATCGTCATCAAAAACTAAGCCACCCGTATCCACCGCTAAAAATTCGCGGTCTTTCCAAAAAGCGGGTTGGTAAGTGCGATCGCGCGTCACCCCTGGCTGGTCAAACACAATCGACTGCCGACCGCCCGCCAATCGGTTCACCAGCATAGACTTACCCACATTGGGGCGACCGATTATAGCGACAACAGGAAGAGCCATAGCGAAAATGGCCGAGCGATGGCCAAACAAAAGGAAAGAATCATTGTAGCAACTCTACGCTAGCTGAGCGGGGGATTCGACTACGCTCACCCCTCGGTGTCAGTTCAATACTAAGTTCTACCCGGTAGCTGAGCGTAGCCGAAGCTACAGCACCGCCTTAACTTCCGCTTTTGCCTCTCGTCGCAGTCCTGTCGCAATCCGAAATAGCTCTTGCCCCGTATGCAAATAGCTATCGTCATACGTATAGGTAAATCGCTCAATCTCTTCTAATCCATCTTCTAGCTGGTTTAAGCAGTAGTACATATTTGCCGCACCGCTCGCAACCGCTGCCGGGTTGGGCATAGACTTAAACGTTTTTTGCGCTCTCTCTAAGCTTTCTTGACACGTTTCCAAATACGTTTGAAACGTCGCCATTAGCTCATCGTCAAAAGGATCTGCCGAAAGTGCTCTGACTTCTGCCTTCAGTGGCTTAATAATTTTGCCCATTAGCCGATCAACCGGATTGAACACGCCGCGCAGCCATTGCTCAATCGTGGCATCGTTTGTCGTGCGCTTACGACGCTGACGGTATTGGGCTTGCGAATCTACTGCCCGAGAAGTGCGATCGCGTAACTTCTCTTTTGCTAGCAGCTGCCGTTCAATATCGTATTGCTGCCGCGCCTGCATATCGCCTAGCACTTCATAAGCCGCATTGACCAAAGCAATCTTATCGGTCGTCGCGCCTTTATTTTGGCTGTCAGGATGAAACTGCTTGGCCAGCTTTCGATAGGCCTGCTTTATCTGTCTCTGACTTGCCCCCTCAGAAATACCCAGGGTTTTATAGTGATCGGTGTCGATACGCGTTTTATATCCCATAGCGATATTTTACCGCGACTTACGAGCCCATAGGCTCTGGATCTTGAAACAGTGGCGTACTCAAATAGCGCTCACCAAAGCTAGGCTGAATCATCACAATCAGCTTTCCTTCATTCTCTGGTCGTTTCGCAATCTTTACCGCTGCGCATAGCGCCGCCCCGCTAGAAATCCCTGAGAGGATACCCTCTTCTTTAGCTAATCGTCGACCAAAGGAAATAGCCTCGTCGTCACTCACCAGCACCACTTCATCGATCAAATCTCGATTGAGTACTTTTGGCACAAATCCCGCCCCAATGCCTTGAATTTTATGCGAGCCCGGCTTACCCCCAGAGAGCACCGAGCTATTCACAGGCTCTACTGCCACCACCCGAAAACCCGGCTTACGCTGCTTAAGCACTTCCCCAACGCCTGTGATCGTGCCGCCCGTGCCAACGCCCGCCACCAAAAAATCTACCTGCCCTTCCGTATCCTGCCAAATTTCTTCAGCCGTCGTCCGTCGATGAATCGCCGGATTAGCCGGATTATCAAACTGCTGCAGCATATAGGCATCTGGCAATTCATCAACAAGTGCCTTAGCCCGCTGAATACATCCACTCATACCTTCGGTTCCCGAGGTCAGCTCTAGCTCCGCCCCAAAGGCCCGCAGCATCGCTCGCCGTTCAGAACTCATCGTCTCTGGCATTGTCAGCACCAGTCGATAGCCCTTCGCCGCAGCCGCCATCGCCAGCGCAATGCCCGTATTGCCAGAGGTAGGCTCTACCAGCGTCGTCTTTCCTGGCACAATATCTCCGGCCTTCTCAGCCGCCTCAATCATGCTAATGCCAATTCGATCCTTCACCGAAGCCGACGGATTCATCCCCTCTAGCTTCACAATAATTTGGGCAACACAGCCTTCAGCGTCCGGAATTCGGTTGAGCCGCACCATCGGCGTCCGCCCAATCAGCTGAGTCACATTATTCGCAATTTTCATAAGCATCTCTATGGCGTTGTGCCCTATATGTAATACATCAAATCCACTTGATGGCGAGCATTCCGCTTGTCTACCAAATCCTGTAGAGTATGACCTTCTAACACCGACTCTGCCGCTAGCCGCGTTTCTTGCCAGACATCATTTACCACCGCACTCTCCGTCGTTTGCGACGATCTCACCGCCTTTGCCTTCGCATCAAACCCTTCAATGCAGCTAACCACATCTAGCAGCGTTACCTTCCACGGTTCGCGGGTGAGCAAATATCCACCTTTAGCCCCTCGCTGGCTCTTTACAAATCCGCCTCGACGTAGCGTTGCAAGCAGCTGCTCTAAATAGCGATCTGGAATGTTCTGCGCCACCGCAATTTGGCAGATGCGTAAGGGTTCGCCTTTGCTGTAGTGCAGGCTCAGTTCCAGCAAAGCCAGCAGAGCGTACTCACTTTTACACGATAGTTCCACAATGTTATCCGTAGGATGTTGCCAACCTAGAAAGAGCGGAAGGCGCGGCTAGGCAGATTATACCCCGGTTCTACAGTGGGGATTGTATATTTAGCTTAAACTACAGCCAAAAGCTTGGCCACACTACCGGAAACATAAAAAATATAAAAGCAGAAACATAAAAAAAGGTGCCGCAAGTTGCAGCACCTTTTCAAATCAGACGACTAATCAATCTAGTTAATTTATGCAGCTGGTTTATCCAACTAATGTAGGCAGCTGCAAGTTATTAAATAGTCTTGATTAGAAATTGAACGTAGCGCGGAGTGCGCCGTAGAAGTTGTCCTCGTTGCCAACACCCGTGTCGTTGTCAGCGTAGATAACAGCAGGCGTGAAGGTAAAGAACTCATTCACAGCGATCTGATAATAAGCTTCTACCATTAGAGGCTCGATATCAGGGTTGCTCAAGACAGGAGAGATACCGCCGTATACGCCAAACTCGTTACCAGCACCAAACAAGTCAGCGATCGCAATACCGCCCATGTAGGAATCAACATCGTCGCCGCCGTTAACGCTAGTGTTGGCGTAGTGACCACCAACCTGGAATCGGCCAAAGTTAAAGTTGACCAGACCAGCAATAGTGTTCTCAGCTTCGCCAGCAGCAGCATCACCAGAACCAATGTAGGTAACCGCCGCGTCCAGGATACCGTCAGTCAAGAAGTTGAGCTGAGCGATATAGCTGTTGTCGTTGAAGATACCGCCATCAGGAGTGTTCAAGTTGCCGTTGTCGGTAGAGTAGCCAAGGTCAAGCACCAAGTTGTTGGTGAATGCAATGTTTGCACCGACTCCCAAAGAGTTACCACCTTGGTAAAGGTCGTAGAACTGAGGGCCGCCTGCATCGCCGACGCTAGGACCATCAAAGGGAACGATGGTGCTTGTTACAAAGTCATCTGTAACAACACTGTTAGCCGCGATAATACCGCTGATGCGGTTACCAATTGGGAAGCTGTAGTAAACATCGTCTAGGCCGATGTTGTCCTCAAGGCCATCAATACGACCACTCTGATTCGCCAAACCGCTAACTGTGTTGGCCAAGGAGCCAGCGTCGTCAGAAGCCTGCAAGCGAATGCGTAATCTGTCTTCGCCAGTGAAGCTAGTGTCAAAGTTCAAACGAGCGCGGTATTCAAAGGTAGCATCCGCCTCGTCACCACCAATATCACCGTCTCCAGCAACAGCTGCTTCAGAAGGACCGCCGTCAATACCAGAGATGAAGCCAACTTCAGTGGCGTCATCAAAAGGGACGACCAAGTGTGCATCCAACTGACCACGAAGCTTGGTAGTTGTCGAGAACTGGTTTGCTTCTAGCTCAGCAACGTCAGTCTCTAGGGTGTCTACACGGCCACGAATGGTTGCAAGCTCAGCCGCAAACTCTTCTTGCAGGCGACGAACTTCATCCAAGCCATCAGTACCGATTAGCTGAATAACAACGTCTAAACATGCGTTCAAACCAGCTGCAAACTCATAGCGAGTGAGCGCGCGGTTACCGCGATAAGTACGATCAGGGAAACCTTCTAAGCAACCATACTCTTCTACTAGGCGCTGCAAGGCAGTAAATGCCCAGTCGCCAGGCTGCACGTCAGAGAGTTCAGAAACGCTAGTTACCTGAGCAAGCTGAATAGGCTCAGCAACTACAACGTCAGAAGCAATAGCATCAGAATTACTTTCGCTTACGGATTCAATGGATTCAGCAGCAACCGCACTGCCAGAAACTGCGAGAACTGCGCCTAAAGCTGCGGGTGCAGCTAGCAAAGCTTTCCAATTTGTCATTATTTTTATTTTCCTCACACCTTAAATAGGTAAAACACCGACTTTAGATCGCTAGGCCAGAATCAAAACCCTGACTGCTAACGACTATATGAATGAAGCGAATCCTCTATAGGCTCCGAAAAAGATCTAAGCACTGAAACTGTAGGGAATCAATGTTCAACTTTTCCAAGCTTAGGAAGAATCCTATCAGATCCTTTCAGCAGGGTTCAATACCCTGGGACAATTTCTTTTCGATGACACAACTGTCCATCTGCCTATCAGTTTCTAAGGAATCCTTGAAACGGTACATCTATCGATAGAACTGCTGGCAAGAGTCGGCAAAATCTACTTTCAAACCCGCTTTAAAAAACTATCCGCTCCCGCCTTGCAAAGCCAGCTTGCTAAGAGCAAACAAACTTCTTAAAGACGGGAGCGGTCTAGTCGGGTCTTCAGGTCAAAACCAAACTGCTGGAAGGAATCCTAGCAACTTAGCTTCGACTGATGTCAAAGCTAGTTCTAAAGAACAGCCCCAGCACACAGCTGGTTTACATCAACCTGGAGACCCACGCGCATATCACTAATACTCATGGGCATCACCTCCTGTATTCCTGAACGGATTTGTGTTGAGTGTGCAGGCAACTCGGTCACCTGTAGAAATAAGATAGCACGCCTTTTTTGCTGTGTGTGGAAGTAACTCAAAAAATCTAGTGCAGACAGACAAGAAAAGCTATACAGCCAGCGGCTAAAGCCTAATGCCAAAGTCAATAGCAGCCCAAGAGCCTATTGAACTTTGCCCCCTTAAAAGGGAACCGTAAAAAAGAAAAAGAGGCACTGTAAAAAAGAACCTTTAGAAAGGTACTTTTTTCTTGGAATCTCGGCCACTTTCAAAGTCCAGTTCCTTCAGCTTCTTTAGGATGCGGGTGAAGTACTCTTTCAAATAATCTTCAAGAGTCGTTAGCTCTGACTTATCTATGCCAAAGGTTTCGTAGACTTCATCCATCGGCGCATCCATCGTTTTGCCGCTAGCACTTACTTCAGTAAACGCCAATCGGTCGGCCAAATCCCAGGTCCACTCGAAAAAGGCAGCTACGTTGCGAGCGCCTCGGAGTAGGGCCGGTGGCATATTAGAAACATTGGCATTTTGTTCAGACAGGCGCTCACATAGCCGAATAATTTCATAAGCACCCCAGGCTCTAGTGCCAGCTAGTGGGAAGGTTTTATTTTCGGCGGCGGGTAGCTTCAGCGCCTTGACGGCAAATTTAGCAATATCTTGACTGTTCATATACGCGATAGAGCCTGCCTCGCCCATTACCCAGACCGACTGCCGCTCTAGAATAGGGATAGCGTACTGACCAACCAAGCCCTGCATAAAGCCGCACGGCCTAAAGATGGTGTAGTTGAGCCCAGACTCTCTTAAGAAGGCCTCTACGCAGTCTTTGATTTCCATTAGAGGAACGTTTGGGTATTCACCCGCACCTAAAATAGAAAAGAACACAAAGCGGTCGACGTTAGCGGCTTTGGCGGCTTTTATTAACGCTACTTTGCCGTGCCAATCGACGTCATAAATCCCTTCTTTTTCGGCAGGACGCGACGTAGACGCATCGATAACTGCGTTTACATCTTCAAAGCATGGCGGCAAACTATCTGGACCCGTCAGATCGGCTTTTACCAGCTGAGCGCCCCACTCTCGCAGAAAGCTTGCCTTCTGAAAGTTTCTTACTAAGCATTTGACTTCATAGCCTTCGTCTAGGGCCCGGCGAACGATCTGCCTGCCCAATGTGCCAGTTGCGCCAACGACTAATAAGACCATGAGGTAAGGTAAACAAAACTTAATATGCTTCTCAGTCTAGCAGAAGTCGCTACAGCGGCAACTGCACCGATCGTGAATTTCTCGACTTGAAAAGGGATGAAGCGGTTGCTTACTCTTCACTGCCTTGAACTTTTAGCATTAAGAAGCCAACACTGAGGCCAACTAAAGTCATGCTGAATATGAGCACCGCCGTTGAAAAAATTTCGCCTGCCATCTTCCGATATCTCCTAGTTTTTGTAAGTCTAATTTTTGTAAGTCTAATTTTTGCAAGTGAGGTCTCAGAGAAGAAAAGCCCGTTGGCTCGCCTTCCTAACGTTTGTCACAACGTTATTGAGAGGAAGGATTAGACGCTTGCGCTCTATCCTTACGTCACCGCTATTTTAGAGTGTTTTGGCCCCGTACCATAGATTTTTCTAGAGCATGAGTAAACAGTCTTTTGTAAATATTGAAAACACAAGCGGCAAGCGGCCAAAACTGGTGATGACGCTGGGTGATCCTGCAGGAATTGGGCCAGAGGTGGTGCTTAAAACGCTCAGCCTGCCACAGTTTGAGCAGCAGGCTGAGATTGCGGTTATTGGCGATCGCACCCTTCTCCAGCAAACCTACCGCCGCCTTCTTTGCGCTAGCCCAAACGCCATTCTCAGAAATCCAGATACGCTCAACTTTATAGACATAAAAGTCCCTGCCAAAATCAGCGCAGGCGTCGCAACAGGCGTAGGGAATAGCAGCGGCGGGGAAGTTGGGTTTCAGACGCTGCGACAGGCGATCGCACGCACCCTTGCAGGCGAGTTCGACGGCATTGTCACCGCTCCTATTGCCAAATCGGCATGGCTCGCGGCTGGGCACCGCTACCCCGGCCAAACCGAGCTACTAGCAGAAATGTCTGAAACAAAGCGATTTGGCATGCTGTTTGTCGCTAAGTCGCCTCGCAATCGATGGAGCTTGCGAACCCTACTGGCAACTACTCATATTCCTTTAAAGGAGGTTCCACAGGCGCTAACGCCTGAGCTGATGACCTTGAAGCTATCGCTTTTAATTGAGTGCTTACGGCAGGACTTTGGATTGAATGAAGCGAAGATTGCGATCGCAGGGCTTAATCCTCACAGCGGCGAACAGGGGCAGCTCGGCCAAGAAGAGCAAGACTGGCTCATTCCCTGGATGCAGCAGCAGCAACGGCAATTTCCTCATATTCAGCTAGAAGGGCCCGTGCCGCCAGACACGCTTTGGATACAACCCGCCCAGGCATGGCACAGTGACGCCCATCCTGACAAAAAAGTCGCCCACGACGGCTATCTCGCGCTCTATCACGACCAGGGCTTAATTCCCGTTAAGCTCCTCGCCTTTGATCTGGCAGTCAATACCACTATCGGGCTCCCCTTTATCCGCACCTCGCCCGATCACGGCACCGCCTTCAACATCGCAGGCCAAGGGATTGCTAGATCTCAAAGCACTGAAGCCGCGTTAGAGCTAGCCATAGAGCTAACAACACAAAGACTTTTGGTCAGGACTGCTAGCTAGAACTCCTAGCACTGAAACCGCACAGGACTTTCGGCCAGAGCTTCTGACCAGGGCTTCCGGCCAAGGCTTCTGAAATAGCCGCCCGTCAAAACAAACTGAGCTGATCCGGCGGCTGCACTAGCTGGGTCCACGGCAGCGGCGGCACTGGCACCCCCGCTGCCTCCAACTGCGCCTGAAAATAGCGAGCCACCTCAGGCGACTCTATCTCCATCGGGCAGTGAACAAAAAAATAAACTTGCTTACCGGCGGCTAGCCACCGATGAATCTGCGACACCCATTGGGCCAGATAGGCTTGATTGCGCGGTAATTTAGGATGGCTGATGTAGCGAACAACAGCGAAGTCAGCTGTTATCTGGGGCTGCAAGGGCACCTTCGGCTTACGCCGATTAGAGTGTAGCTGCGGATCCACGTCGCCTTCTGCTTCCTGGTCATACATCATTCGACTATCCAACAGCACACGCCCTACGCCTAGCCGGGTTAGTAACGCTGTCAGTCGCTCAGATTGAGGCGCTTGAAACCAGCCTAGATGGCGCACCTCTACAGCAATCGGGACAGCCTGACGAGGCCAGGCTTCTAAAAACGCAGCCAAATCTTCAAAGGCAGCAGGACTATATCTAGGTGGCAGTTGAATCATGATGGGCCCTAAGCGATTGCCTAGCCCCTGCATCAGCTCACCAAAAGCGTGCGCCGCTGGTAAATGCGCCATCAGTGACCCCTCATGCGTCACGCTGCGAGGCAGCTTAGGGCAAAACCGAAACTCAGATGGTGTCTGCGTCACCCACCGCTGCACTATCTCAGGTGAAGGCATCGAGTAAAACGTAGTATTGCCTTCGACGGCCAGCATCCGCTCACCATATAGCCGTAAAAAATTTGCTGGCTGACTTTTTGGGGGATAAAAGCTGCCCACCCAGTCTTTAAAGGCCCAAACCGCACAGCCCATTCGAAAATTGAGCATGGAAAAAATAGAACTTAAAGAATCGTCCACGCCTCTCTTCGACAGCACCTCAACAGCACCGTTCTCAGCAATCTATAAGAATTGAAGGTGTGGGTATCTATATAGTAGAACTCAACTTCGTTGGTACTCTCGACGCCTAGTCTATGGTCTTCCCTCGCATCCGTCCCGATTGGCAGCTTTCAGAAAACCAAGCGACTTCAGAAAATATCTTTTTCAATCGCAAAAAATCTAGAAGGCGCTTTCTCAAATCAGCTATGAGCGCTGGCGTTGGGCTAGGAGGTGCGATCGCACTCAACGGCTGTCGCCCATCACTCAAGGAATCTGATCGAGCCGAATTTGAAGCAACGCTGGGCCAAAAGCTTCCTGGCATCAATACCAACCCGGCCTTTAAGTCGGTCGCGAACAGCTCAATCACCGAGCAGCAGTACGCCAGCAGATTCAATAACTTCTACGAGTTTGGCGGCACTAAAAACATTTGGAGACAGGCTCAAGATCTGCCCGCTGAAGACTGGAAGCTGACTGTTGGCGGGCTGGTCAATCAGCCCAAAACCTATGACGCAGACGATCTGCTCAACGTTTTTCCGCTAGAAGAACGAGTGTATCGATTTCGCTGTGTAGAAGCCTGGGCGATGGTCGTTCCGTGGCTAGGCTTCCCCATGAGCAAGCTCATAGAAGCGGTAGATCCTAAGCCCGAGGCCAAATTCGTTCGGTTTGAATCCTACTTCGATCCAGCCGTGACAACCGGCCCTAACGTGTCCTTTTCTAGCCTGCCCTGGCCTTATCGAGAGGGCTTGAGAATTGAAGAAATGGCTAATGAGCTAGCCTTTTTTGCGGTGGGCGTTTACGGGCGATCGCTGCCAAAACAGCACGGTGCCCCGATTCGAATGGTGACGCCCTGGAAATATGGCTTCAAAGGGGCCAAGTCCATCGTCAAAATTGAATTTGTTGCCGAGCAGCCCGCTACCTACTGGAATATAATTTCGCCAAACGAATACGGCTTTGAAGCCAATGTGAACCCCCAGGTACCGCACCCTAGGTGGTCGCAGGCACAAGAGCGCCTGATGGGTGCAGGCAACGACTGGGACTGGAAAAAACAGCCAACGCTGCTCTACAACGGTTACGGTGAATACGTCGCGAATCTGTATAGCTAACTTAATCTAAAGATCTTGATATACCGGCACTCTACAGGCACGTCAGATGCATGAGCACATCGCAACCCCTCACTATCCGGCAGTGGTGTGGGCCTTTCCCTATCGTGGAATGCAGATAGAAATCACCACAACGCGCCATCACGATCGGCAGATCTATTCTGCCTGGGTGACCTATGCGACAGGCAGCGCGGTGGCTGTGCCTCGTGCAGATAGCCGAGAAATAGCGATCGCACGGGCAAAAAAATGGATTCACACTCACTTTAGCTGGCCTACTGACAGCGCCTAAAAACATAGCTATATAATGCCGCTACGTAAAAATACGGATACAGGTCAAGAAAATATGTACTTTTTTTGATGCGTTCCCGTATATCCATGCAATTACTCAGATACATAGACTACACGCCGGGAATATTAGAACCACGCAACTTAACTGCACCTTTCTCCTGACTTAACTGGAGCTTGCACTTATGCGTTTTTCGATAGTTCACAGGCAAGCTATGACCTCCCAATCTTCTGCGCCTAAGACGCTGCTCCAGCAAATAGGCCTATTGCTCACCGGTTCAACTCGCAACCCTGCTGCCCGCTCAGACTCACGCCAGCAGCCTCAAGCAATTGAGGTGCAAGTTATTCCGCCCTTTTTACCACCGCCCGTCTTTATTGACTATGCCGCTGAAGGTGACGAACCCGCAGACCTCGCGCTCACTGAACTTATTCCCGCTGGACTACAAGCATTCAACCTGCCACACTGCCCCACTCAAGCAAGTGACCTCCCGGTAGTAGCTAGTGCCCGTCCACTCGCTGCCCGCTCACTTACTGAACAAGAAATGGCCGCAGCCGAGCTATCCGAACTCATTCCGCTTGATCTCAGCCGCCTCGACAGAACCTTTGGGCAATCGGTTCAGCCACCCAGCAGCGCCCCCTTACCAGATTTAGCAAACTTGAAGAGAACCCAAAAAAGAGCCTGCTTGAGTTCAAGTGATGAGACAGTTCACAGGCTTAGCGCCTAGCCACAAGCGTGCTTATACGCCAGCTGAAGGCTCGCTAAAGCTAAAGGCTTGCTAGAACTGTCTTAAAAATCTCAGATCGCTGCTGTACAACCGTCGAATATCATCAATTTTGCTCTGCACCATGGCCAAACGCTCTACACCGAGCCCAGCCGCAAACCCCGAGTAAACTTCCGGGTCACAGCCCACTGCCTTAAGCACATTTGGGTCAATCATGCCGCAGCCCATCACTTCTAGCCACTGTCCCTGCCAGCGCACATCTACCTCTGCCGAGGGCTCGGTAAAGGGAAAATAGCTAGGGCGAAAGCGCACTTCAATCTCACCAAACAACGCCTCTAAAAATAGCTGCACCGTCCCGCGCAAGTCGGTAAACGTAATGTCTTTATCAACAGCAAAAAATTCTATTTGATGGAAGACAGCCGCATGGGTGGCATCGACTGTATCGCGCCGATAGCAGCGGCCAGACGCTAGCACCCGCATTGGGGGCGGGTTATTTTCCATATAGCGAATTTGGGTGTTGGACGTATGCGTTCGCATAAGCTGACCACCCGGCAGATACAGCGTATCTTGCATGTCGCGAGCAGGGTGATCGGGTAAAAAATTCAGCGCTTCAAAGTTGTAGTAGTCGCTTTCGATTTCTTGGCTTTGGGCAACGGTGTATCCCAATCCGACAAAGATATCTGTTATCTGATCGATGATGCTGTTAATCGGGTGAATTCGGCCCTGTGGCTGATAAACCCCCGGCATGGTCACGTCAATTGTTTCGGCTTCTAGCTGCGCCTTGATTTGGGCAGCTTGCAGGTCATCTTTGCGCTGCTCTATTTGTGATTGCAGTGTCGTTTTGGCTTCATTGGCCAGTTTCCCAATCTTTGGGCGCTCTTGGGCAGATAGCTTTCCCATGCCGCCCAAAACTTTGGACAGATCGCCTTTTTTGCCGAGGTATTTGACCCGGACCTTATCGAGTTCGTCTAGGCTCGCGGCAGCGATAATATCGTCGGTTGCCCTCTGTTGAACAGCCCCTAGCTGGGACGCTATCTGCTGGGACTCAATTTCGGATGATGGCATGTCGCTTATGGCTATGAGAACAGGAAAAAGGAGAGTGGGAAGATGGGAAGCAGAAGAGAAATCAGCACCAACTGACAACAGGAAAGCCGCTGGAGAATTCGCAAATTAGTCTATGGTAACCTGCCAATGAGGTCTAGGCACTGTGATCCTTTGAATTTCAGTCCTTTGAATTTTCAAATTTGTTTGGCGCGCTCTATTCGTTGAAGATAATTTCGTTGAAGATAATTCTATGAACATATTGGTAAGCAATGACGACGGTATTTTTGCGTTGGGCATTCGGGCGTTGGCAAATGCGATCGCCACAGCGGGACACACCGTAACGGTGGTTTGCCCAGACAGAGAGCGTTCTGCAACAGGGCACGGGCTGACACTGCATAGGCCGCTTAGGGTCAATCAGGTAGAAGACATTTTTGATTCGGCGATCACCGCTTGGGCTTGTTCTGGGACGCCCTCTGACTGCGTAAAGCTAGCGCTTGATGCCATTTTGCCAAAGCCCCCTGACTTTGTACTCTCAGGCATTAATCACGGGGCAAACCTAGGCACTGATGTGCTCTATTCGGGCACCGTTTCGGCAGCGATGGAGGGAGTGCTAGAGGGCATACCGGCGATCGCCATCAGCCTGACAAGTTTTGCCAGCAAGGATTTTCAGCCAGCTGCTGATTTTGCGCTCAAGCTAGTGGGCCAGCTAGAAAAGAATCCTTTGGCGCTGCCTGTTTTGTTGAATGTTAACGTTCCCCCCGTCAAGGCTAGCGAGATTCAGCCGCCTGTTGTCACTCGCCAAGGGGTTAGGCGATATTTCGATCAGTTTGAAAAGCGGGTAGACCCTAGAGGCAAAACCTATTACTGGCTAGCAGGCGAGGTCATGGAGGAGGGAGAGACTGAGCTTCTATCGCCGCCTAACACACCGCCTAGTGAGCTAGAAAAGCAGATTACAGCGGTGGGCAATCAGTTCATGACCGACGTACAGGCTATCCAGAAAAATCACATCACGATCACCCCGCTGCAGTCGAACCTAGCAGCCTATACAGCGCTCGAATTTATACATGGCTGGCAGGCAAAAAATTTATAGATGGCTTGACTAGAAACACGCTTTTTTGATGATGCCGGTCACTTATTTGACAGCTGCAAAACCGTATTTTTACTGATAAAAGCTGTTATAAAATACCTGTAGAAATTAAATCAATCGATATCGAGACCTCCTTATGAGCCTTGGGCATTCTGCAAGCAGGTAGTTCCTTAGTTTGTTTTATATACAGCGATGCGGCTTTCTTCGCGGATGAAAAAGCACAGCGCTGTAAAAATAGACGGTCATTCCGCTAACATCACCTCACGTAAGGCTCATGTCAGATCAGCGCGATCAGTTTTCGATATGCTTTTGGGGCGTCCGGGGAAGCGTAGCTTGTCCTGGATCGACGACCGTTCGATACGGTGGCAATACGGCCTGCATTGAAATGAATGTGGGCGGAGAGCGGCTGATTTTTGATGGGGGCACAGGCCTACGGAATCTGGGCCAAAAGATGTTGGACGAGATGCCTGTTAGGGCCAATATGTTCTTTACCCACTCGCACTGGGACCATATTCAAGGATTTCCGTTCTTCGTCCCTGCGTTTGTCCCGGGCAATAAGTTTAAGATTCACGGGGCGATCGCGCCCAATGGCTCCACGATTGAGCAGCGCCTCAACGACCAAATGCTGCACCCAAACTTCCCGGTTCCGCTGCAAATTATGGGCGCAACGCTAGAATTTTGCGACATTGAGGTCGGTGAGGTTGTCAGGCTGGGCAATGTTGAAATCAGCAATGCTATGCTCAACCATCCTGGAGAGGCAATCGGGTATCGGGTAAGCTACCGTGGCCATTCCATCGCCTATATCAGCGATACAGAGCATTTTCCAGACCGGCTAGACGAGAATGTCTTGGCGCTAGCTAAAAACGCAGACGCCATGATTTACGACTGTACCTACACAGACGCCGAATATTACGACGAAAAGTCCAGCAAAATCGGCTGGGGCCATTCTACTTGGCAAGAAGCCGTCAAGCTTGCGAAGGCTGCAAATGTGAAGCAGCTAGTGATTTTCCATCACGATCCGACTCACACCGACGAGTTTATGGACGATATTGCTCGCCAAACATCCATTGCGCTGCCCAGCAGCATTGTGGCCAAAGAAGGCATGGTGCTTGAGCTGCTGACAGAAAAAGAAGCCAGCACGCCTTTGAATCAATCCGCAGTAGCAGCCATGGCTTGAGCCTGTCGTTGTGATACTGGCCTGGTATCAGGCTGACCTGGTATCAGGCTGGCCTGCTGTGATGGGCCGATAGCTTTTAGTCAACTAGACTCTATTCGAGCAAAGTGACCAACGCTATGTGTGTCAGAATGTGAAGCGTGTGGATTACTTCTTCTCTTCAGGCGGCCAAAGGCCCCACAAATATAGCGCTAGGCAACTTTGACGGCGTGCATTTGGGCCATCAGCAGGTGATGGCCAAGGTTCTGTGCGAGCTGCCCACGGCGACATCTGTCACAAATGCGTTGAGTAGCCAGGCGGTTGCGGCGCTTCATAATGGCGATCGCACCGCTGGTCACAGCCAGTTTGCAGGCGGTCAGGTTGCAAACTGTCAGGTTGCAGACGGTCAGGTTGCAGACGGTCAGGTTGCAGACAGTCAGGTTGTAGACAGTCAAAATACAGTCAATACGGCGGAGCAGCCCCTACTAGAGACACCTATAGACGTTGAGCTGCCACCGTCCGGCGTGTACTCAACGGTGGTCACCTTTTCGCCCCACCCACATGAATACTTTTCAGGGGTCTCTCGGCCGCTGCTAACACCCGTTGCCGAGAAAACCTGGCAGCTGGCTCAGCTCGGCATCGACCAGCTGATTATGCTGCCTTTTAACCAGGCACTGTCTGAACTCAGCCCAGCGGATTTCGTAAAGAAGGTGTTGATCAAAGGGCTAAAGGCTCAGAAAATTAGCGTGGGCAGTGACTTTCACTTTGGTAAAGGGCGTAGCGGCAATGCTCAACAGCTCACAGATATTGCAGCAGAGCAGGGTGTCCCTGTGGTGCAAGTGCCCCTCAAGTATGAGCAGGGCGATCGCATCAGTAGCTCCCGCATTCGAGAAGCCTTGCGCTTAGGCCAGCCAGAGATAGCGGCTCGGCTGCTCGGTCGCCCTTATACATTGACCGGGCGAGTCATTGCCGGTCAGCAGCTAGGCCGCACTATTGGCTTCCCAACCGCTAACTTGCAGGTTCCCAACAACAAGTATTTACCCCGCACTGGCGTCTACAGCGTGCGCGTATACGGCCCGGCAACGCACGCCTTACAGGGCGTGATGAATATCGGCAATCGGCCTACACTGCAAGGTCAAACGCTTAGCATTGAGGTGCACATCTTAGACTGGGCGGGTGATCTGTATCAAAAAATGCTGACCGTGAGCTTGGACAATTTTATTCGTCCTGAGCAAAAGTTTGACTCACTCGACCAGCTAAAAGCTCAGATTGCAAAAGACTGTCAGCAGGCAAGGCTCTATTTAAAGGGCCTCTAAAAGACACTGCCAACAAACCCCGAGAAACTGTCAGAAAAACGTATCAACAGATGTCTGTTCGCTTGTCCTGCAAAAAATAATCGGCCTGTTCACCCCGTCTTAACCTGACAGCAGTATTCTCGCTTTTGGGAAAGTTTTTTTGAACCGGCAAGGGAGTCCATACAACGGAATATGAGCTTAAAACGGCGACATTTTTTGCAATTTTTAGGGGCAGCCGCAGGCACTTCTGCGCTCAACGCATTCAGGCCAAGTATTGGCCAAGCTGCTGAAGGGGCTAGCACCGTTACGCAGATGCCTGCTAGCACCGCCAGTACGCGCCTCGCACAGACCCAGTCTTTTACCCCTATCAAAGGGCCAATGCCCTATAGCGCGGTTGGCATCAGCCCAGAAGACCAGTCAATGGCCTACGCAGAATATGCCATTCAAGATGACATTGTGCTTCCAGAAGGCTTCACTTACGACGTGATTGCCGCTTGGGGAGATCCGGTTGGTGATAGTCGCTTTGGCTATAACAACGACTATCTTTCTTTTGTGCCAACTGGCCCAGACCAGGGCTACCTCACAATTAATTTTGAGTACGTCAGTAGCGACACTTGGACACAAACGTACGAGAGCGTGTTGGGAAAGACGCTGCCGTTTAGCGATGTTCTTAGCGCGCTAGCAGCCACACAGAGTGAGGTTGACGCATTTTCACTGCCGGACGGGGACTCGCTCAAAGCGATGATTGCAGATATTTCTAAAGAGGCGCTGCTCGATCAGGGAATGGGCGTGATTGCAATTAAACGAGAGGCTGATGGCCAGTGGGTGCGATCGCCTAGCGCAAATGACCGGCGCATCTCTGGCATCTCTGGATTAGAAGACGGCAACTATCTAAAGTCATCTGGCCCTGCCACTGCCATCTTTAAAAAGACTAATGTCATTGGCTATACCGACGGGCTTGGCACCCAAATTATCGGCACTTTTGGCAACTGTGCTGGGGGTACTACGCCTTGGGGCACCGTACTCAGTGCCGAAGAAAATATTCAAGATCAGGTGCCTGAAGGTATTAACAGCGATGGGTCTTCGCTATCGCCCAGTACAACTGCTTTTAACGACGATTTAGACGGCCAAGGCAATGTACTGGGCCTAGCCGGTAACAAGTACGGCTGGGTTGTAGAAGTTGACCCTGCGAACGCGGCAGACTACGGCACTAAGCACACTTGGCTGGGTCGGTATCGTCACGAGGCAGTCGGCATTCGAGTCGAGGCCAATAAGCAGCTGGCGTTTTATTCGGGGTGCGATCGCCGAGGCGGCCATGTCTATAAGTTCGTCAGCACTGGCACCGTCAGCGACCCCACTGACAAGTCCAACTCTCAGCTATTAACAGACGGAATGCTCTACGCGGCTAAATTTAATGCTGACGGAACCGGTAGCTGGATTCCATTAACCGCGAGCACTCCGGTTGATCCAATACTGCCTGGCAGCGTAGCTGGCGGCATGGTGACCTTACCCAAGCGCCCAGAAGGTGGCTTTGAAAAAGTAGAAGAAGACGCTCTCGTTGCTGATTTTAAGTTGAGATTTACCACCCTAGGCGATCTTTATACAGGCAGCGCGCTAGAAAAGCAGGGTGCAATTTTAGTAGATGCGCATTTTGCGGCCAATGCTGCGGGGGCGACGGCAACAGCTCGCCCCGAAGATACAGAAGTCGCTGAAGATGGCACGCTGTTTATTGCCTTTACGTCGGGTAGTCCGGGGGGCGACGGCGGCCCGGATGCGGCAATTTTTGTCGGGCCTAATGGTGAAATCAGCTACGAAGAAGGCTGGGTGATGAAAGTCACTGAAACTGAAAGTGAGCCTGCGGCTATGACCTTTGCATGGGAAATAATAGCAACCGGCGGAGAGCCTGCGGAAGGCGGCCTCGGATTTGCTAACCCAGATAATTTAGAATTCGATACGCAAGGGAATTTATGGATTGTTACGGATATGTCTACTAGCACTCACAACAATCCTACCCCGGCCCGGCTGAGTGATTCTGGGGAGATGCTAACTGGCAAAGACCTGCTAGGGCTGTATGGCAACAATTCGCTGTGGCAAATTTCGCTCTCGGGCGACCAGGCAGGAGAAGCCAAGATGTTTGCTTACGGCCCGATGGAGTGCGAATTGACAGGGCCTTTCTTCACAGCAGATAGCACAACGCTGTTTCTAGCCGCGCAGCATCCCGGCGAGCGCAATGGGACGAGGGTCGACATGGCGACTGACCTGCGCGATTTTGCACTACAAACAACGATGGGCAAGAGTTTTGTGCAGAAGCGAGAGGTTCCACTTGGTTCTAACTGGCCAGCGCGAACTAAAAACGCATCGCCAAGACCTGCGGTTGTCGCTGTGCGCAAGACAGATGGGGGCGCGATCGCTTAAAAGCACAGGCCCCAGTAACCGGCCCCAGTATACGGGCTATAGCACACGGGCTATGATATTGAGCGATTCTACTACCCTTAGGCCCTGTCGCCGCTCATAGCCCCATGTCCCTTTCTTCCCGTCTTTGGCAAGCTAACCAGGACTTAGCCAATGCTTCCTTACAAAGCCCATTCGTCCGAGGCATCGGCGACGGTTCCTTGCCAAAGGAAAAGTTTGCTTATTACGTTGGCCAAGACGCCTTTTTCTTAGAAGCGTTTGCGCGCGCCTACAGCATTGCTGCAGCCAAAGCTCCTGACTGGAAAAGCTTTCAGATCTTTCACGCGCTAGCTAACGGTGTACTCCAAGAGTTGAACCTTCATCAGAGCTACGCTGAATCCTGGAACGTAGATATCAAGAGCGTCACCCCCGGCAGCACAACTCGGCAATATACAGATTTTCTACTCGCAACGGCCTGGAGTCAGCCTGTTGGCGTTACCGCTGTCGCCATGTCACCTTGTATGCGGCTATACGCTTATCTCGGCCAAGAACTAGCAAAAAGCGGCAACCCATCTCATCAGTATCAGGATTGGATTGCCACCTACAGCAGCGATGAATTTGAGCCTTTGGCCCAGCAGCTAGAGGCACTCGTTGACCAGCTTTCTACTGACACTGCCACCACACGCTCCACGTACAGGTATGCAATGGTCTGTGAACGAGATTTTTTTCAAGCCGCCTGGGAACGCTAGCTCCTTACCTCTGCAATCTACCTGCTTAGGCCTGCTTTTCTAGATCTGCTTTTCTAGACCTACTCTTCTACATACATCTCAGGCTCTACTGCAAAGTTATTCAAACGACCAGAATCATCTACCACATAGCCATCTGTCGTCTTCAAATCGCTATCAGCTTCACTCGCCTTAGCGGCTTTAATATCTTCGCTGTCTTCTTTAGGCGTTCCACCTGGAAAACTCTTTGTGCCTTCTGGCTGAACAGCATCGCCCACTGACTGAGAAACCTGTACCGCCCACTGATCGCCAGCAGCGCCTTTACCAGGTTCAGCATCTAGTTTTACATCTTTGTTCTGTTTATTCTGATCAGCTGTCATGTCGTAATTCCTTTTGTTCATCCGTGACATGATCTACTGTAAGACTTAGGACTTTGCAAGCGGTTCCATCATCAGGCAAGTATGCGCTCTTTCTGTAGAGCGAGATCTATAAAGCGAGATTGAGTAAAGCGAGATTAAGACCGAGAAAAGTATCGCTGTAAATTTGAACAAGTGTTGGTAAAACAGCATTGCTGAATACAAAGAGGCACTAACCGTGGCATGGTTTGTCAAAATAGAAAAAGGGATCGTCGATAAACCAAGATTCGATCAGTTTGTAGGTGCCCACGTGGCCTACGTTAAACAGATCATTGAAAAAGGCCACCAGGCAAAAACAGGCTACTGGGCCGAAAGGGGAGGCGGTATGCTAATTTTTACAGCCGAGTCTATGGCTGAGGCAAAAGCTATTGTAGAAGCAGACCCGCTGATTGCTAATAACTGCGTTATCTACGAACTCCATGAGTGGTGCATCGTCGCAGGGTAAGACCAACTTCTCAATCCAGCGGCAGCTCTACTGACTGCCTTTTATTTCTTTCCAGAGCGTCTATTTTCTACAGCATTTCAACTCTCCGTTTTATGGCCAAATCGACTCAAACCAAATCGACAACCAAAACCAGCGGCGGCGTCAAAATCGTGGCGGATAATCGTCAGGCCCGCTATCAGTACGAAATTCTTGAAACCTACGAAGCCGGTGTCGTACTCACGGGTACCGAGGTTAAGTCTATTCGTGAGGGCAAAGTCAACCTGCGTGATGGCTTTGCCAACGTCAAGCGAGGAGAGGTTTGGCTGCACAATGTGCATATTTCTCCGCATAGCATGACGAACCTAGCGTTCAACCACGAGCCTAGGCGGGTTCGAAAGCTGCTGTTACACAAGCAGGAAATCCGCAAGCTGATCGGTCAGGTGGAGCAAAAAGGGCTGACGCTGGTGCCGCTGAAAATGTATTTGAAAGGGGGACGGGTCAAGGTGAGCTTTGGCCTAGGGCGTGGGAAAAAGCTACACGATAAGCGCGATAGCCTGAAGAAAAAACAGGATAAACGAGAGATGGCAAGAGTCATGAAGACGGCCAATCAATAGAGAGGGTCAAGGAGGTTCCTGCCGCAGCTTATGTAGCTATCTCTTTGTAGACATGTTTTTGTAGACATGTTTCCGCTAGGTCTCACGCGTCGCCCGATCAATGGTGTTTACCACCTGCTCGTATATTGCCTCGGCTTCTTCGGGCGTGTTGCCAATGCAGGTGAGCCCTAGTTTGCCGTGCTCGCTGAGGCAGCCCATCAGGTGAAAAACAACGCCAACCCCATCAATAGAGCTGAAGTGTAGCTGCTCTCCCATGATGATGTCCATCAGATCGTTGGGCAGCAGACCCCGGTAAGCATCTTTTTGCAGATTGTCAGAGGCCCGGTAGCATTTTGCCTGACCGTTCTTGGTATAGAACTTGCCGTCTTCTAGGCTGTAGGTGCCGTTTGTTAGCAGCTTTAGCGCCATGAAGGGATGGGTAGTGCCGCCTTTGCGCAAGTTAATTTCAATGGCCTGTAAGTCCCAGGGTTGGTCTGGGTTGTCGGGATGATGCACAGCGATAAAGTCTACGCTGTAGCGCTCTAGGGCACCTTTGGCAGCCAGGTTTTCGCCAACCTTACGGCCCATTTCCTGTAGCGCTAGCCGATAGGCATCGTCGGCAGGAAAGGTGCAGCCTAGAAATATTTGACCGTCAGGCCCGCCGAGCACCTGATCGTGCGTCGATAGGATTTCGACGTCGCCTTTGGGTGTGACGCGTCCTTGTACGCTAGGTGAATATTTTTCGTCCCCTTCGATGAAGGCTTCTGCGATCGCACCTAATTCTTCAATCTTCTGCGAAAACGACGCCCAGCTTTCGGTATTGCATTGAAACCGCAACTGTGGAAACGCCGCCTCGATTGCCGCAGCCCGGCTCTGGCGATCGGCCTTATCTGGTGCTACTGCGGCCAAATCCGCAAGTGACAGCAAAGCGTTACCTTCGCCCGAAAATCCCTCATTCAGCTTGATGACAATTCGCTTTAAATCCGGCTGGCGCTCCCACAGCGCCGCTGTCAGATTCGCCAGTTCTGCAACCTCGTGCGTTAGCTCACTACCATCGGGCAGTGGAATGCCGCATTCTGCAAAGATCTGACGACTGCCTCCTTTGGTTCCCCAGTAAAGCAAATCCGGGTCTAGCGCTAGCAGCGGCAAGTTTAGTTTGAGCGCCAGCTCTTTCTCCCGTTCAGTGGAGTTGTAGCAGGTCATATAAGCCTCATCGGGCTTTATTTTGTCTTTGATTCGGCGGATCAGGCGCGGACGGGCCAGGATTTTTTCGGTGAGCGATCGCAGCGAAGAGTCATAGGTCGAAAATAGGTCTAGGCGATCGCGCGCGTGAGAACTGGGAATCCCTGGCAAAAGCTCCAGATAGTAGTCCACCACACTAGGGTGCAAAGGCTGAGACGTCACATAAATTAGCCGCGTTTCTGGATTACGCAGCCGAATCAGCGAAAACAGCAGCCGCTCTTCATAGTGATGCACCCCTCGCACCTTTCTCAACTCCGCTTGATCCAAACTCAAAGAGGGCACCACCAGAATCTGCCGAGGGCTCCGATCAAAATCATCAATTGACCGCCAGCGCTCCTTTAGCTGCACTTGCAGAGACTTAAACCTTTCGTCAGCCGTCTGAGCGTCGACCTGAGCATTGGCCTGATGGCTAGTAGATACTGGGGCAGGGCTCATCTGAACATGACTGATACGGGTTTCGGCAGTGGCCATAAAAACTCCTCATTGGATCAAACAGAGGCTAATAGCATAGGGCAATTACTCTTCAAGCTGAATCCCTAAAGCTAAATAGGCTACGACCTATACGCCAGCTCCTGCACGCTAGCTAAAGAGGGGTCAAGTCTTAATACAGGCGTATCGTCGCCGCAGATACTAGAAAAGCCGCTGTGATCAATTGCGATCGCAGCGGCCTAGTTCACTTAGGAGATTCGAGAACGGAACGCTATAAACGCTGGAAAATCCAGCTAAAACCGTTGCCCACAGATAGTGTTATGGGTCAATCTGCAAACTTTGCTGAGGCTGCAAATACGTAATCATTTGCTCTACCCCGCGTTGAATTCTGCGCGTAACCGTCATAGGGCTTACGCCAATACGCTCAGCCACTTCCTTACGCGAAAGCCCTTTAAAAAATACGAAATCAATTGCCGAGCGGGTCTTCTCCTCTAGCTGGTTCATTGCCCGCTGAATCTGCTGTCGATCTTCCTCTAGCCCTTGCAAAAGCTGATAGTGAATATCCGGCAGCGTATCGCCCAAGGTAATACTCGAATCAATCTGGTGGCAAACAGTCGCATCTAAGCTCAGCGGCATCCGGTTCTTATTTGCCAGCTTAACCTGACGCCACTCTTGAACAGAGACAGAGAGCGCTTCAGCCATTTCAATATCAGAAGGCTGACGACCATATTGACGAATCAGCTCGGCCTGACGTTTTTGTCCTTCCTTTTGTAGATCTTGCCAGCGGCGGGGAATCTTGACTGTAGTGCCGCGATCGCGCAAGAAGTGAAGCATTTCTCCACGAATATAAGGCACCGCAAAAGAACTAAACGCGCAGCCCTGACCCGGATCAAACCGTTCAATAGAACGAATCAGTCCAATGTAACCAATCTGTTCGAGATCCTCATAAGGTTCAGCACACTGATGGCTGACTCGGTGAGCAATTTTACGAACCAGTCCAGCATTAAGCCGAACCAACTGATTGCGAAGTTTAACTGAACGATCCACCTTATATTGCATGAGTAACTCCATGCCACGGGATCGAAGCTGCGCTGATTTAGATTTAGAAGAAGCCATATTTAATGCAGCAATAACTGCGTCGAAGCGGTGTTGCGTGAATTAAATTCATTCTCGGGAAGAGACCCTGTTGTTACCATCGTTGAAACACGGTAGTCACTTAAAACACGCTCCGAATACTTAGGCAGATACACGCATAACAGCTAAAAACTGATCAAATCATCAATCCTGCCAAAGCCCTCTTTGAAAAGGACACAGGCTTTGATGGCGTAGTTTTACGGGCAGAAAAATATCACTTCATCTTTAGCTTTCGATTTGCTGATGCTTCCCAAAGAGGGTGAAAACGCGCGTTGATTATCACCGAGTTTTTACGGGAATTGAGTATATTTTTCGCACCATTTATTGCAGCACTTTCCGATAGCTAGACCCTTGGAATACAGGCAAACAAAGCAACGGATAGAATGCAAACAAAGCAATGGATAGAGTGCAAACAAAACAACATTCAAAAACAACACTCAATTGCTCAGAAAAACTAAAAAGAATCTATACAAAAAGCGACAGAGGAAATCCGTAATCGCAAACCCTCAGGGAATTCAGTACACTTTGAGATAGAAAACTTATGTGAGTAGCTACCTTCTATGAGCAACACCAGCAACTTTAGACAGGCCATTTCAGATGCCAAAGGGCAGGCACTCATTGGGCCTAACGTCATCGCCAATGCCCTGCCCTATGTAGGCGGAGGCCTTATCCTTACAGCGTTGGGTACCTTTGGCGGGCTTAACGTACTCAGAACGAACCCCGGCATATTTATGCCGACCTTTTTCGTAGCGATCGTGGCGCAAATTGCCCTTTTCTTCATCGCCCAAAACGTAGCCAAAAAAGGTAACAACGCGGTTGCACTACCGCTGCTAGCGACCTACGGACTGCTAACAGGCTATACGCTCAGCGGCATCGTATCGGTTGCGCTGCAAAGTAGCGGTGTTGGGATTCAAGGCGTTGGCTTTGCGGCGTTTGCCTGCGGACTTACCTTTATTGCAGCTCGCCCAATCGGCTCCAACCTCTCTGAAGAAGACGGCATGGCGCTGACGAAAACGGTTCAGCTCGGCATCATGGCCTTAGTTGTCGTTATTGTCGGCCAGTTTGCCCTCAGCTTCTTTGGCGTATACGCACCTAACTTTCTTGAGATTGCGATCTCTGCAATTGGTGTCCTGCTCTTTGTGGGTGCAGCCGTTGTAGATTTCTTTGTACTGCCTCGCACCTACACAGACGATCAGGCCATACCAGCGGCCCTCTCTATGTATCTGACGTACATCAACTTGTTTGTATTCATTCTTAGACTGTTGATTGCGATCAACGGCAGAGACTAAACTGTAACAGTCGCCAAAAATTCACCCCTCCTTTTGGATGATGGTTCTAGCCGGTTTGGCTAACCGGTTCAGCAGGAGGGGTCTCTTAATCGAAGTGCCTTAGCAAAGCCTTAACTCATCTATGTTTGACACCGTTACGCTTAAACGAGAGATAGACGTGATCTCAGAGCGCCTGGGCAAAGCTCAGGAGTATCTTTGACGTTCCGGCACTCAATGCCAAAATCCAAGACCTAGAGCAGCTATCCGCGCAGCCTGACTTTTGGGATGATCCAGAAAACGCCCAAAAGCACCTGCAAGAACTAAATGACTATAAGACTAATCTCTCTCAGGTCAGCGACTGGGAAACTGGGCTAGAAGACGCTAGCGCAGGTCTAGAGCTTTTAGAGCTAGAGCAGGACGAACTGCTGCTAAATGAAGCAGAAGCTACCGTCCGCAAGCTTAATCGTGAACTCGATCAGTGGGAGCTACAGCAGCTGCTCGCTGGCCCTTACGACAAGAAAGGAGCCGTTTTATCGATAGATGCCGGAGCAGGTGGAACTGACGCTCAAGATTGGGCCGAGATGCTTCTGCGGATGTATACCCGCTGGAGTGAGCAAAACGGCTATCGCTTTAGCCTCATCGAAAAATCTGACGGCAGTGAGGCCGGGTTGAAATCAGTTACGGTGGAAATTGAGGGGTGCTATGCCTACGGCTATTTGAAGGGTGAAAAAGGCACACACCGCTTAGTGAGAATTTCGCCTTTTAATGCGAATGGAAAGAGGCAAACTAGCTTTGCTGGCGTAGAGGTGATGCCGATTTTAGATGAGAAGGTGGCGTTAGATATCCCCGATAAGGATTTGGAGGTTAAAACCTCACGCTCTGGTGGCGCAGGCGGGCAGAACGTCAATAAAGTGGAGACGGCTGTGCGCATTACGCATTTGCCAACGGGCATTTCGGTGCGCTGTACGCAAGAGCGATCGCAGCTACAGAACAAAGAAAAAGCCATGGCGCTGCTCACCTCGAAGCTGCTGGTCATCGCTCAAGAGCAGCGCACTCAAGCGATCGCTGATATTCGTGGCGATATGGTAGAAGCGGCTTGGGGCAATCAAATTCGCAACTATGTCTTTCATCCCTATCAGATGGTCAAAGATTTGCGCACTGAGGTAGAAACGACCGCCGTTTCAGACGTGATGGATGGCGATCTAGAGGCCTTTATTCAAGCTTATCTCAGACAAGAAAATCAGCTTTTGCAAGAGAGCAGCCTATAAAAAGCAGCTAGCTCCCAACATCACACTTCAAGACCGCGCTTCAAGACCATGCTTCAAGACCATGCTTCAAGATTATTCGTTAGAAAGAAGGAAAGCCCCATTATGAGCACCGATCCATCAGGGACCGCGACCGAAAGCGTCAGCCAGCCAGCCGCCAAAAAATCTACGTTAAATGAACCCGCCCCCAGTTTCATCAAGCTGGCCATGCGTAACATGGTCAAAAAAGGGGGAACGTCGCTTTACCACTTTTTTCTCTCATTTGTCGGGCTGTTGGGCCTGTTAATTGGGCTCGCTTATCTAACCCGCTAGCGCTACATCTCTGTTGCTATATGTCTATAAAGATAGAAGCTTTCGTAGAAGGCAGTGCCCTTCTCGCCGATAGCGTCAAACCCAATAATCTTCTTAATGGCCTCACTAATGACCTTAGTGCCAAGGCGTATCAAAGCTGGCTCTACACATGGCTAGATGAGCTAGATCCTCAGCTCTCTCCGATTGACGCTTACGAAGTTAGCCTACGCCTAACTGACGACAGCGAAATTCAGCAGCTCAATACTGACTACCGGCAGCAGGCCAAGCCTACAGATGTACTCTCTTTTGCCGCGCTAGAAACGGCTTTTCCGGGTACAGAAGTACTGCATCAACAGCAGCCTCTGTACTTGGGTGATATTATAATCTCAGTTGAAACCGCTTCCCGGCAGGCTTGCAAGGCTCACCATTCACTTACAAAAGAACTTGCTTGGCTGACTGCCCACGGGCTTTTGCATCTATTAGGCTGGGACCACCCAGACGAGGACAGTCTGGAGAAAATGCTCAACAAGCAAACACAGCTGCTTAGGCTTGTAGACATTTAGGGCTGCTTTTAGCTGAAAATCTTTTTTCCTAGCAGCTTAATTTTGGGAAGAACTGGTCCGAGTTGAACCATGCGACAGGCAATATTGGCGTATAAATTGGGCAACGTTGATCTGTCGAACGATTCTGTCAGTCGGCTGCATCTTTGAGCAATCGCCATCCTTTCTTGAGACGCCATCAGGCCACATCTGCATATGTCCTCCCGTGATAGCCAGTACTCTTCCGCCCGCGATCGCAAGCTCTCTGAGCGCCATGCATTCTCAGACGACCCGCATTTAACCTCTCAAAGTCAGCTTCGTTCTCAGCTTTCTACCGACATTGTGCCGCTAGAAACAGAGGCTGAAGCTTTGGTGCGATCGCAATCTTGGACAATTGCCCCCAACCTTTTCAGCAGCTTTAAGTATGCCTGGGCAGGCATTGCCTACGCCTTTCAAACCCAGCGAAATTTTAGAGTTCATACTGGCGTTGGCATAGTTGCAATCTTGCTGTGCTGGACGCTAAGCGTTTCTCGCGTTGAAGTCGCCATCATCTGTCTGACGATTGGCGCGGTCTTGGTGATGGAAATTTTGAACACCGCGCTAGAATCGCTGGTGGATTTGACAGTTGGGCAAACCTATCACGAGCTGGCAAAAATCGCTAAAGACTGTGCGGCAGGCGCTGTGCTGATGGCCGCTATCGTCGCGTTGCTGATTGCAATTTTGATCTTCGCACCACCGCTTTGGGCGCTGCTTTTATCTCAAATCAGCCAGCTCTAACCCTACAGAGGGCTTCCCAAGTTACCAAAGGATTTCTTAGGTCATGAGTCAAGCCGCGAACCAGGCAAAAAATAGGTATTGTGTCTTTAAATACTCATAAGCCCACTCGCTAAATCCATGATTTTAGTAATCGATAACTACGATAGCTTTACCTATAACTTAGTGCAGTATTTAGGTGAACTCGGTCAAACCCTACCGATTGCTAGCGAGATTGAAGTTTTTCGCAACGATCAAATTACGCTAGAAGAGATTGCCCAAAAAAAGCCCGATGCCATTGTGATTTCACCCGGACCGGGTACGCCCGACGATGCAGGCATTTCACTCAAGATTATTGAAGAGCTAGGACCCACCCTGCCGATTCTAGGGGTTTGCCTAGGCCATCAAAGCATTGGTCAGGTTTATGGGGGCAAAGTAGTGGGGGCAACCGAACTTATGCATGGCAAGACCTCCCCAGTTCGACACAGCAATACGGGTGTCTTTACCGGCTTGGCAGATCCGTTGACCGCGACCCGCTACCACAGCCTGGTTATCGACCCAGAAACCTGCCCAGCCGTTTTAGAAGTAACTGCTTGGGTGGACGATGGCACCATCATGGGTGTGCGCCACCGCGACTATCCTCATATTCAAGGGGTACAGTTTCACCCTGAGAGCGTGTTGACAGACTCAGGCAAAGAGCTGCTGAAAAATTTTTTACTAGGGCTTTAAATCACCCGCTTTGATTGCGTCCGTCTGGACAATCCGCCTAGATAAACTGTCCTAACTCCGCTGTGCTGAATGTCACACCATGCGGCACGATAAAAGAACCCCCGGAAAAACTAAGGACATTATGAATCGGCGAAATCTCCTGAAATATGCAGGCGCAACGTTAGCTAGCACAGTCGGCTTAGGACTCGCTTCTCGGTATCAGTCTTATCAGGCACAAGGCGAGCCCTTAACGATCACGGCTCTAGGCCATACTGCGTTCTTGTTTACAGGTGGCGGGCAGCGCGTTTTAGTCAATCCGTTTAAGGCCGTTGGATGCACCGCAGGCTATACAGAGCCGACAGTCGGCGCGGATTTGGTGCTTCTTAGTAGCCGCTTGTTTGATGAGGGTTTTTTGAGCGATCGCTATGTCAATAGCCAGGTGATTGATGAGCCAGGCGACTACACCATCAGTGGGGTCGAAATTCAGGGTGTGAGCATGCCCCACGACCGGCTAAATGGTCGGCGTTTTGGTAGCAACATTGCTTGGGCGTGGAATCAGGCAGGCGTTAATGTCGTGCATTTGGGTGGCGCAGCAGCACCGATTTCTATCGAAGACAAAATTTTGCTGGGTCGCCCAGACGTGTTGCTCGTACCGGTAGGCGGTGGGCCCAAAGCCTATACGCCAGAAGAAGCGGTTGAAGCGGTGCGATCGCTGAATCCTAAAATTGTCATCCCCACGCACTACCGCACGCAGGCTGCCAACGCAGAAACTTGCGATATCGTTGGCGTTGACAGCTTTACTGCGCTCATGTCTGGCACGCCGATTACCCAAGGAGACAACACGCTTAGCGTCAGCGCCAGCAGCCTACCGAGTGAGGGAATGCGGATCGAAGTTTTGAGCTATGCTTTTTAAATCAAGCATTGTAAAGAAATAAGAAAACAACCCATGCAGAGCGAATATCGTCAGCGTCGAGCGGCTGTGCTAGAGGCCCTAGGTCAAAGCACAGCTATTTTTTGCAGTGCGCCGACAGCCGTGATGCACAACGACGTTGACTACCTATACCGACAAGATAGCAACTTTTTCTATCTCACTGGATTCGATGAGCCTAACGCTGTAGCGGTGCTCGCACCTTCTCATAAAGATCATAAGTTTGTTCTATTTGTACAGCCCAAGGACAAAGAGAAAGAAACCTGGAGCGGCTATCGGACAGGGGTTGCGGCTGCGAAAGAAAAGTATGGGGCCGATGAGGCTTATCCAATTGGCGAGCTAGACGAAAAGCTAGCCGAATATGTTTGCACCGCGCCGAGTCTTTACTATCACTTTGGGCACGATCAGGCTTTTAACAATCGCATCATCCGCCTGTGGCAGCATCTGCTGATAAAAATGACCAAGAGGGGAACGGGCCCGGCTGCTATTGAAGACTCTAAGCTGCTGATGCAGCAGTTTCGGCGGGTCAAAACGCCCTACGAGGTCGAAAAAATTCGTCAGGCGATCGCCATTAGCGTAGAGGCACACAATACTGCGCGTGAGATGGCTCAACCTGGTCTGTACGAATATGAAATTCAAGCGGCTATGGAAAATATTTTCCGCCGAGCCGGTGCTTTAGGCCCTGCCTATCCTTCTATTGTCGCTAGTGGAGAAAGCGCCTGCATTTTGCACTACGTGGAAAACAACAGACCGCTCAAAGAGGGCGATCTGCTGCTAATTGATGCGGGCTGCGCCTACGAATATTACAACGCAGACATCACGCGGACGTTTCCGGTCGGCGATCGCATCTCTGAAGAGCAAAAGACCATCTACGATCTTGTGCTCAAAGCGCAGCTTGCGGCCATCGAAAAAGTGCAGCCGGGCCTGCCATTTAACGACTTTCACGACGCGGCAGTCAAGGTGATCACAACCGGCCTAGTTGATCTGGGTTTGCTGCAAGGCGATGTCGATGAGCTAATTGAAGCGAAAAAGCACAAAGCTTTCTTTATGCACGGCACAGGGCACTTTCTAGGGTTAGATGTGCATGACTCGGGCATTTTACGCAACCCTGACAAAACGTGGAAACCGTTTGTCCCTGGCAATATTGTCACCGTAGAACCCGGCATTTACATTGCGCCAGACTACGAACCTGATAGACCCAAAGAAGGTGAGGAGGATAAGTATCCCCAGCCGCAGATCGCAGATCGCTGGAAGGGAATTGGCGTTCGCATAGAAGACGATGTGCTCGTCACCGAAACAGGCAATGAAATTCTAACAGCGGCTGTTCCTAAGACGCTGCCTAGCCAAGTAGCCGTCAGGTAGTGGGTGTGATCGCATAGCTCTATACAGGCCCCAGTCTATAGCCCCTGGTCTGTAGCCCTGCCTTGAACGCCTGTCGATAAGAGGCGATCAAGGCAAGACGTATCAGAGTGCCAAGCTTTATGCAACAAATTTGAAGTTCCCTATAACTTCGCGGATTGTCCAAACTGTTTGTTGAACTACGAAAGTAGGATACAGAAGGATTGTCTGACACACAGCGGCACCTTTTTAAAACGGCAAAGAGGCAAGCCGAGCTGCCAAAACACGAATAGTTGTTACGGGCGAAAAGAAACAGGGCAGGCTATTACATGGAAAACGCAGAAATGACTGGATTTTCTTTAGCATACATTTTTGCGAAAATGCGTGTTGACTAATACACAAGTAGCTTCAATGATCGCCAGGGTGAGAAAGTAGGCAGATTAGAAAATCTAGTGCTTTATCTAGTGCTCTTTAGTTTGACGCTAGTCTAACGCTGAGTTTCTAGCGCTTTATTGCAGCTGAGCTTTGCACTTTGTCCCTAAATTTTCATTTCTTTCAAATTTCTGGATTTACAAAGTGCTGACAAACCCTCACAGTACTTACAGGTAAGGCTCAGTCAGTTTATTCAGTTAGTTTTTTAATCAGGTTACTTGGTATTGAGGACACACACTGTGAGATGGCATCGTCTACTACCCGTCGTATCTTTGGCAGGCGCGCTTCTACTAGCGCTCCCTGTAGAAGCGGCGCGGCTACAGTTCTGGCGATTTGACCCGCAAGAAAACCGGCTAACCTTTACCACCGATGACAGTATTCATCCAACGGCGCAGCTGATCTCTAATCCGACTCGCCTGGTGATTGATATGCCAGGGACCACGCTTTCCAGCCCAGAGAATATGGCGATGGACGGCGCGATTAAAGAAATTAGAGTGAGCGCGCGCGATGCTGAAACCACACGCTTAGTCGTAGAGTATAACTCCGGCTATACCGTCGATCCAGCTCAAGTGCAGGTGCGAGGAGAAAATCCACGTCAGTGGTCGGTGCAGCTACCAGAAGCGATCGCAATCGACAACGGCACCGCTGAAGGCACCACCGAAAGCCCTCCTGCCGAAGCCGATTCTAAAGAGCCCTCGAGTGCACTAGCCGCGTCGCAAGCGGGTTCAAATGTAGTCAGCAATCGTCCTGTACAGGGCGCGAATACCCGCATTCAGGGCGTCACTGCGACTGCGGATGGCTTTTTTATTAGAACGGCTGGCGATCGCGCGCAGCTAGACACCACTTTAGACGTTAGCCGCTTCGAAGAAGGGGGTCAGCGCTACATTACCTTAGAGTTTGATCGGGCATCAATAGCGCTAGGGCTGACGACAGCGAGACTGCCCAATAATCGATATAGCATTAGCAGTTGGCGAGCCGAGCAGGTATCTGCTGACCCCGCTCGCGTTCGCATCACGCTAGCACTAGCCGAAGAAAGCCCTGATTGGGAGATTACGGCCAGCGAAGGAGGCGTCGTGATCTTGCCTAAAGATGTCTCCATTAGCAGCGTGCCAGATGCCGGAGCCCCTGCACCTAGCGAAGCGACAACGATTGCTAGTGCCGATCGCCAGCCGCCGAGTACTCGGCAGATAGACACTGGAGAGCTACCCACCTTGCCTAACGGTCGCTTTACGGTCGTACTAGATCCAGGTCATGGGGGGCGAGATCCGGGCGCAGTGGGCATCAACGGGCTGCAAGAAAAGCAGGTGGTCAATGATATTACGCCTCAAGTTGCGGAGATTTTGCGGGCGCAAGGGGTCAATGTCGTGCTGACGCGCGATCGCGATATGGAAGTCGATCTTGCCCCTCGCGTTCAAATCGCAGAGCGAGTCAACGCCTCTATTTTTGTGAGCATTCATGCAAATGCCATCAGCATGAGTCGTCCGGACGTCAACGGCTTAGAGACCTTTTACTCTTCTGACGCGGGTCAGCGACTAGCTAATACGGTTCACAGCACCATACTCAGTGAAATGGGTATGAGCGATCGCCGGGTTCGCAGCGCTCGGTTCTACGTCATTCGTCAGACCTCTATGCCTGCAATTTTAGTCGAGACAGGCTTTGTCACTGGCGCAGAAGATTATCCAAACCTAGCCGATCCAGCCTGGCGGCAGCGGATGGCTAGCGCGATCGCCCGCGGCATCTTACTACACTTGCAGCGTGGCATCTAGACAACACGCGGCATCTAGACAGCACAGCGGGCTCTCTGCTATTTCTGCTCTGGATGCTGAACGGCCTCACAGGCAACGCCTAGCTTACCTAGATAGCGAATCATCTGATTCAATCGGCCCTGGCTTCTCTGATTAAAGTGCAGCGCCAATCGCGGCAGTGATTCTGTCTCATCGCCGCGTTCGCTATCAAATGCAGAGACTTCTCGAATCTGTCCTCGCGTCAAAATGTCAGAAAACGCCTCGTTTAGCCGGTCAATACCACCAGGACACAGCTCAGCTTTTAGTCGAATCACTAGCTGATCGTCAATGTAACGGCTAGAGTGATACATCCGATAAAAGCTTTCGACCGACTCTAGCGCCTCGTCAATGCTGTCAGTCAGGTGGTATAGGCTAGTATCGTCAGGACTAATTAGGCCCTGGTCAAGCAGACGGTTGCGAATGTAGTAGTCCCAGCTTTTCCAATAGTCACCGCCAGGTTTATCAATCAGAACAAGTGGCAGCGGGTCGGCTTTACCAGTTTGAATCAGCGTCAAACACTCAAAAGCTTCATCTTGAGTACCAAAGCCGCCTGGGAACAGCGCGATCGCATCACTCTCTTTCAAAAAAAACAGCTTTCGGGTAAAAAAGTACTTAAAGTTCACCAGCTTGTCATCGCCTGACATCACTGGATTAGCGCCTTGTTCAAACGGAAGCTGGATATTGAGGCCAAAAGAGCGATCGCGCCCGGCCCCTTCATTACCCGCATGCATGATGCCGCCACCTGCACCCGTCATCACCATAAAGCCCTGCTTTACCACCCGCCGCGAAAACTCAACCGCCATCTGGTACTCAGGCTGGCTGCTTGGCGTTCTAGCAGAGCCAAACATCGTTATCTTACGCGTATGCCGATACGGATAGAAGGCCTTAAACCCCTCCTCCATATCCAGCATCGAATGGCTCAAAATTTTCCAATCAAGCCGTTCAGCCTCCTGATTGGCCATCCGCACCAGCGTCTCCATAATCTGTGCAATCAAAGCGCCATTCTCCAAACTTGGCAGTCGCTCCAGCGTCTGAAGAAGATTTGTGCGTAGCTGACTCTGCCGTGAACTGTTAACCCCAGAATCAGGAAAAGAACGAGCATTCATAGTGAAAAAACTAGACATCACAAAAAGCAGCATAACAAGCCGATCAACAAAAGGCTCTAGCAGTCGCTAAAGCCTTTTAACAGCAGATCCTCTTTTAGCCTATTTCTCAGGTGATAGCCTCAGAATATTGGTACAGCTAGATTTAACTCAGCTATATCAACGCCTTAAAGATACTTTTCTAATGTGTTAGCCAAGGTTGTTTTTGGCACCGCGCCCACAACCATATCTACTCGCTGACCGCCTTTGAAAATCATCAAAGTTGGAATACTGCGAATACCATATTGGCTAGCAACACTGGGGTTTTCGTCAGTGTTGACCTTAACAACCTTTACCTGACCATCATACTGTTCGGAAATTTCGTCAACAACAGGAGCAACCATCCGGCAGGGGCCACACCAAGGAGCCCAAAAATCCACTAGGACCGGGGTCTCGTTTTCCAAAACTTCTTGCTTAAATGTCGAATCTGTGACCTGTGAGGCTGACATTACTTTAAAAATCCTTAGTCACTCATGTAATTAGAATCTTACCATAGCCAAAACCGGCCCTTAACTTAAGCCTTTACAGATTTCTTACAGATTAGGCCAATAGGAACAGATACAGTAAGCAAATGAAATGCTTTTTTCACCCTTTTTGCTTCTACATTTCGCACATTTGATACTTAGATTCAGCGATATCGATTAGACCTCTTTTGCAAATCTACTCTTAAGTTCAAAAAGTAAGTTCAAAAAGTAGGAGACAACGCTAAAAAAAGGAACCGCCCAGATTCGAAAACCTGAGCGGAGTTTGGTGTGAGGAGTGAACGGAAACTTGCGTCTCCGCTTCATCTAATTGTAGAAGACTCTTTGTGATTTGCCATCATCTGATTGGCCTATCAGAGACAAGTCTTGAAAGTTCAGTAGGCACCGCCACTTTTTCTACCGGGCACCTCCCGTATTTTCTCTGAACCCTATAGGCCATCTTTTCTAGAGAAGCTTACTTACCCATTCCTAGCTGCTGGGCCTTTTGGTAAACCTTTCCTTCTGTTAACAGAGAAGGCGCAATTACCACTTCAACCTGCTGCATCTCTTTGAGATCTTTGGCTCCCAAGGTGCCCATGCTAGTTTGAATAGCCCCTAAAAAGTTGTGAGTGCCGTCGTCTAGCTGCGCAGGCCCACGCAAAATTTGTGCGAGCGTTCCGGTGGTTCCAACTTGAATTCTAGTGCCCCTAGGCAAAACCGGGCTAGGCGTCGCCATGCCCCAGTGGAACCCTCGTCCGGGCGATTCTTCGGCCCTAGCAAACGGTGAGCCAATCATCACCCCATCGGCCCCAGACGCAACGCACTTGCAAATATCGCCGCCAGTAATTAAGCCACCATCGGCAACAATTGGGACATAGCGTCCAGAGGCTTTTTGATAGTCGTCTCTAGCGGCTGCGCAGTCAGCTACCGCAGTAGCTTGTGGCACACCTACCCCCAAAACGCCTCTAGAGGTACAGGCCGCACCCGGGCCAATCCCGACTAAAACGCCTGCCGCACCTGCCTCCATCAGTTTCAAAGTGACTTCGTATGTCACACAGTTACCCAGCAGCACTGGCATCGGCATCTCTTTACAGAATTGAGCCAGCGCCAGCGGGGATACGGTCTCGGGCGAAAGGTGATCGGTAGAAACAACCGTCGCCTGGACAAACACCAGATCTGCCCCGGCATCGGCGACCGTTTTCCCAAACTTGACAGCGCCGGCTGGTGTCAGGCTCACAGCCGCAATCCCGCCTTGTGATTTGATTTGTTGAATGCGCTGTTTAATCAGTTCATCTTTAACTGGCTGAGCATACAGCTCTTGCATCAAAGGGACAAACTCACTTTTACCCACCGCCGCAATTCGATCTAGCACTGGATCGGGATCTTCGTAGCGAGTCTGAATGCCTTCTAGGTTCAAAACACCTAGTGCCCCTAGCTGAGATAGCGCTACTGCCATTTTCACATCAACTACGCTGTCCATAGCGCTAGCAATAATCGGGATTTCTCTCGATATGCCACCGATTTGCCAACTGGCATCTGCGAGCTGTGGATCTAGGGTTCTAGCACCGGGCACCAAAGCAATTTCATCGATTCCGTATGCGCGCCTGGCTGTTTTGCCACGACCAATTTGAATGTTCACGTCCGTACCTGTCCCAAGGAAGCATCTAGCTAGCCTATCAAAGAAAGAAATGGATTGCGCAACAGGGTTCGACCCACAAAAGTTATTTGATGAGCAATTAATTAGAAAGCAGCTTTCTAGAAAGCTGTCGGTGAGATATCTGTTTGAGAGTTTCTCTAGACCCAGTAGAATGCTTAGAGTCCTCTTGCGTGAGTGGTCTCCAAGTTTGTGAATATCTCGTCTCTTAAGTTTTTCAAGAATTTACGAGCAACCAACCGCCAGTTTGCCGTGATTGGGCTAGGTCGCTTTGGTCGGGCGGTTTGCCTGACGCTGCATGGAATGGGGTATGAGGTGATGGGTATCGATTCTAATGAGAGTCGGGTTGCCCAGGTACTAACAGACCAAATCGCGGCTCATGCGGTGCAGCTAGATTCAACGCAGCCATCGGCCTTGATCGAGGCGGGCATTCCTGATTTTGATACGGTGATTGTGGCGATTGGCAACTATGTGCAAGAAAGCATTATTACAACGCTGAATGTGAAAGAAGCCGGGGTGCCCAATGTGGTCGCGAAGGCATCTTCTGAAATTCATGGCAAGCTGCTGGTCAGAGTCGGTGCTGACCATGTGGTGTTTCCAGAGCATGAAATGGGCTGCGAGCTAGCGCGATCGCTCACTCGCCCTGGCATTTTAGACCGGTTTGAGCTAGACCCTGACCACAGTATTGTAGAAGTGATGGTGCCACAGAGCTTTCATGGCAAAACCATTATGGAAGTTGATCTGCGCAATCACTACGGGCTAACGCTGATGGCAATTAGCAAAGAGGATGCCAAAGAAGATGACAATGACAAGTTCATTATTAACCCTAGCCCGGTAACGCGGCTAAAGGCAGGGAGCCTGATGGTGGTCATTGGAGATAATACTGGAATCGATAAGCTACCGGTTTGATAGCGGGCGTGTGAATAGGCGTATAAACAGCGGGCGTATGTAGAGATAGCGCATGAAAATTATTGGGTTAATGAGCGGGACATCGGTCGATGGAATTGATGCGGCTCTAACCGAAGTTTCAGGTGAGGGCTATGCGGTTTCGGCTGAGCTGATTCGGGGAATAACCCATCCCTATCCAGATGAAGTGCGATCGCAAATTCTGTCTATCTGCGCTAACGAGTCAATTACACTAGCGGCCCTAGCTGAGCTAGACGACGCGATCACCCGGCACTTTATTGCGGCCATCCAAGCGCTCGATGTGAATCTCTCTACTGTCGAGCTAATTGGGTCTCATGGGCAAACCCTTTACCATCGCCCGCCTCAAGCTAGCGCGCTAGGCTATACCCTACAGCTCGGACGCGGCGACCTCATCGCTCACATCACAGGCTGTCCGACCGTGAGTAACTTTCGGGTCGCTGATATCGCCTTGGGCGGGCAAGGCGCACCCCTCGTTCCGGTAATTGATGCCTGCTTGCTAAGCCAGCCCCACCGCGCCCTCGCGGTACAAAACATCGGCGGCATTGGCAACGTGACCTATCTACCCCCCTGGGACAAGCAAGGAGATCTGCCAACAGACGTCAAAGGCTGGGACACAGGCCCTGGCAACGCCCTTATAGACTGGGCTGTGGCCAAGCTTTCTGCTGGCGAGAAAAAATATGACCAGAACGGCGCGTGGGCAGCCAAAGGGGCACCCTGCCAGCCGCTGATAGAGCAATGGCTACAGCAGCCTTTTTTTCAACTAGAGCCGCCTAAATCTACTGGCCGCGAGCTTTTTGGCGCAGACTATGCAGCCCATTGCTGGCAAGACGCCAAGCAGTATCAGCTCAGCGACGAAGACTTTTTAGCGACCTTGACAGACTTTACCGCCGCCACCATCGAGCTGAGCTATCGCCAGTTCTTGACGCCAATGCCCACAAAAGTCCTGATTGGCGGCGGTGGTGGTCGTAACCAGTATTTAATGAATCGGCTTCAACAGCGCCTCCCTGCCACAGCGGTGAGCACAACCGATAGCCATCAGCTCAATGGCGACTATAAAGAAGCGATCGCATTTGCCATTTTGGCCTATTGGCACTGGCACCGCATTCCAGGAAATCTGCCGAGCGTTACAGGCGCAAATCGAGCGTGCCTACTCGGTCAGCTATGGCAGCCTTGAGCATTCCAGCCGCTTTTCAAATCCCCGTGAAATCTCTTGTGAGATCTCTTATGACGGTCTAATGACGGTCTAATGACGGTCGTGGGCATTCTAAAGTACTGGCAATAGTGCTGGTATTTGTCGCATCAAAGGAATCTCTGCTGTGGCCCACAGCTTTTTACTTGAACCTGGCCGTTGGAAACTTCAGGGCAGCTGGCTAGATCGAGAGGCCCTGCCAGTGCCAATCAAAGGCAAGCTTTTGGTGGCATGGAAGCAAACAGACTGCTTTATGGTCGCCACCAAACTCTCTTTTCTAGACGATGAGCAAGACGATATAGTGCTGCAATCTCGCGGTCGAATCACAACCCAAGAGAGGCAGTACACTTTTGTGCTGCAGCACAGTCAGCTAGGACAAGTAGAAGGTGAAGGCTGGATTGCACCTAGCTCGATTGTCCAGCGCTACTGGAGTCTAAACGATAAACAGCGCCGCACAGGCTTTGAAACGCTCCGTCAAATTAGCGCTGAGCGCTATCACTTTTCAGGTGGCATTATGGCTGGGCACTATCTGACCAGCACCCTAGAGGCGGACCTCATTCGCCAGTCGCCATGACAGATCCTAATACTGGCCGCAAAATCTCTAACCGCTACGAGCTAATAGAGTCGATTGGGCAAGGCTCTATGGGCAAAGTTTACCTAGCAGGCGATTCGCTGTTAGGAGGCGTTCCTGTTGCCGTCAAATTTTTATCACAGACGCTGCTCAACGAAAATATGCGCGATCGCTTCTTACGAGAAGCCATGACCTGCGCTCAGCTTGGGCAAAAGAGTATGCACGTTGTGCGGGTTACCGACTATGGCGTCAACGAAGACGAAGTCCCCTTTTACGTCATGGAATACCTCAAAGGGGACAATATCGGTCAAATTGTTCAGAAGCAACCCTTACCAATACCTAGATTCCTTGGGCTCGTGCGCCAAATCCTGCTGGGGCTAAGGACGGCGCACAATGGCATCTTGGTAAAGGGTGAAATGGTCCCCATCATTCATCGCGATATCAAGCCCAGCAACATTTTAGTAACCTCTGATCCGTCTATGGGTGAGCTGGTAAAAATTTTAGATTTTGGAATCGCAAAGCTAATGCAGTCAGGTGGCGAACAAACCAGCACCTTCATGGGGACATTAGCCTATGCCTCTCCAGAGCAAATGGAAGGCCGAGAACTAGACAGCCGCTCAGACATTTACAGCCTAGGCGTGATGATGTATCAAATGCTCTCTTGCACGCTACCTGTAAAGCCCAAAAACAACACGTTCGGTAGCTGGTACAAAGTTCACCGATTGAGTGAGCCCAAACCACTCACGCACTTTAAAGTGCCAAAAGCGTTAGAGGAAGTGGTTATGTCTTGTCTAGCCAAGCAGCGAGAAGATCGGCCCGACACAGTAAAAGAAATTTTAGCCGCCCTTGCCCCATTAGAAAAACGGTTCGGCTCGGGTTTTCAAATCTCTCAGCGAATTAACGCCACCCTCTTAAAACTGCCCATCATAGAGATTAAAGAAGAACGTATAGACGGGTACGACGCGCAGCAGAACGGGAAATCTACCGCATTTTCTAAAAATTTCAAAGCGCTGCCAGAACACCAGCCGGAAGATCTTCCTTACTTACAGCAGACTTGGCCCGTAGAGATGCCCATTGCCCGAATCGTATTTCCTCGGCTGATTACCCGAGACAATGACACTACCCCATCGATCTGGGCAATGATGCCCACCACCGAAATCGAGCAGCGTATTCATAGCACCCGCTATAACAACTTTATGTGCACAATGACCCCTCACCCTATGGTGCTCTGGCTCACCGCGCTATATCACAAAACAGCAGGGCCACGATGGCTACCCTGTTATCTCGACCTAAAGGCAGCTTCCTCTCAGGCAATTCTTTGGCAGCTCGCCCAGGTAGGTCAATACCGCCTTTTGTTTTTTTCAGAAGAAGCGCCCAACCAATGCGTGCAGGTAAAGTCCCTCAACATAGCCAGTAGCCAGCTAAAGCTGTTGAAAGAATGGGCTATCAATGCCCGCAACTTTCCAGCTACTGGAAGTCCACAGGCCAGTAAAACGCTACTTAAGCAAGAACTAGAAAGTAATCTCAAGCCCAAAATCCTGATGAATTTTGAGTCAATGTACTCTGATGCATAGCCTAGGTTTGACGTATCGTCAGGCGCTTAAAGCCATGGTTGCATCAAAGCTGCCGCAAATGAGCTTTATGCGGAAAAGCTGAGACAGGGGCTTTCTATAGAATTTTCTATCAGGGAAAGTTTTCTATTAAAGGCCTTATTTCTGACGCGGAAAGTGCACAATTGGGTGCCAGCTTGCTCTTAATAGCGCATCCGTAAAGCTGGGTACGGCAAAATCCAAAATTCCGCCGCTTTTCCCCGAATACACAGCAATTGCTGTAATATCGTGATCATTTCCAGAGTTTAGAATTTCCTTAATGGCGTTGCCAGAGCGTACTTCAGTCAAAATCTCAGTTTTAATCTCGGTACCAAAGCCTTCTAGCGCTGACTTTGCTTCATCAATTTCGCGCCGAGCTGCCTCGATCAAATCTTCTGTTGCAATACGCCCCCGATTATCAACAATCCAGCTCAGCAAACAGGTTTCTAGGGCACAGTCTGGATCAGCTTGAATTCTAGACTTAATTTCGTTAAGTAGATGCTTAGCGCTGTCGCTGCCGTCGTAGGGCAACAACAGATAGTTAAATATATTTCGAAGGCGGTGAGAAAGCTCTGCCTCTCGGTAGGTAGAAATTAGCTGTGGCCGCACGATCAGTATAGGAAGGTTTACTGAATCGACTAGACCCATAGTAGTGCTGCCAAATATCTTTTCGTTTAAGGCAGAATGGGCAGGCATTCCAGAAAAGACAATATCAGATTGATGCTTCTTAGCAGCTCTGACGATATTATCGCTAGCCCGCCCAGAAGCAACCTCAATTTCGACGGTCAGGCCCTCAGGAACAGATGTCTTTGCCTGACTTAAAATTTCTGTGGCTTTTCTAATTTTTTCGTCATCGGCACAGGGAATCTCACGGGAGGTCATTAACGGCACGCTGTGAAAAAATACAACGTGCTCTAAACCAGCCTTAGCCAAATCAGGAACAAAATTGACTAAGCGCTGAAGACTATCTGAAAGGTCAGTACAAATGAGCGCACGCTTGAACATAGGATTGAATCCAAATAATTTCTCTAAAGGAAAACAGCTTCTACTACACACAGCTTTAACAGATAGCTTTAGTCACATAGCCCTGCGCGTTTTTTTAACCGGCAAGACCGCTAATACGTAAAAGCTGAGTGCATAGCTAGCTACAGCTTACGCCATAGCTAAAGACTGAAGACGACCTGGGGGTAAAACTTTGACCACTCGAAGTTACTGATTTAGTCAAATCTACATGACAAGCGCTTTGAAGTAGGCCCTAAAGACTAAACATTGGCGCGAAGACACTTAGCTGATAGCAAACTGATAGCAAACTGATAGCAATAAGTGCTCCAAATGTTTTGGAGGGAAGCAAGGGTTAACAAGACATCTCAAAGGCAATTCAACAGTATCACCTCTAAATAAACTAGAAATTACCCCTACGCAGTAAAAATTTAGAGGATACCGATTGCCACTGCCGTAATGTTGTCACGTCCACCCTGTGCTTTTGCCGCTGCAACCAAGGCAGACACAGCGCCTTCACAAGTCTCAGCCAATTGAAGATGATTAGCAATAGCATTACTCGAAAGCTCTTCTGTTAAGCCGTCGCTACACAGAAGCAGCCGGTCTCCTGACTGGATCTCAACTCGCTGCGTTTCCACAGTAGATAAATCCTCACGGCCAACACACTGAGACAAGACGTGCCGCCACGGGTGACTCGCCAAGTAGTCTGCAGATAGCTCGCCTGATTTCATCGCTTTAGCAACCCAGGTATGGTCTTGGGTTATCTGGACAAGCTCATCTTTTCTAAGTAGATACAGCCGTGAATCACCTACGTGCGCACACCAAAACTGGTTGTTGCGCCATGTCAGGACTACAGCAGTGGTGCCCATGTCTGCTCGATTAGGGTGCTGGCGCTGGTCGCTTAGTATGGCTTGGTTGGCGGCAAATACAGCTTTCTCTAGAAGTGTGGCAGCATCATATTGGCTCTGCTTGTGAGCCTCAAAACAGCTTTGAATGGTGTTTATGCAAAGGCGGCTAGCCTCTTGTCCACCGGTATGCCCGCCCATCCCATCTGCCACTATAAACAAATCACCAGATTGTGAAATGTAATAGCTGTCTTGATTGGTACTTCTGTGGAGTCCCACATCTGTTAGGCCAGCAAATGTCAAACCAGTCGATGAATGGCTCATAGCTTTGTAAACCAATTGGCAGGCGAGTAAGCGGTACAGGTAATTCTGTCAGTAAAAAACTATGCTACCCGGCTTGCGTCTATTTATCGGCTATGGCATCCGGTCTGCCTTAGCAATTCGCATCAATAAGCGAATAAGTGCAATACCTGAAATTGAGGCGGCGATGGCCATCACAACAGCAGGCCATATGAATTCAAAAATCAGCAGCAGTGTTGCAGATAGCGTGAAGGTTCCAACTAGCAGCGTGTAGCTATTAGCTAGTGATAGGTTGCTGTTTCGGCGCAAGATGCGATCGCTCTCGATTGATCGCACCCGAACTCGAATATCGCCTCTATCTAATCGATCCAACGTATCTTCAATGCGGCGGGGCAAGCTGAGCGCAGAGGATCCGACTTGAGCAGCCTGTCGGCTAATTTCACCGAAAAGACCGTTATTCGTTTCACCGGGCATACCATTTGTCATAAGCTCTGTCGCGTAGGGTTTAGCGGCCTCCATGAAATTAAACTCTGGATCGAGACCTTTGCCTACCCCTTCTAGCGTAGAAAAAGCTCTCATGACGAAGGTAAATGTTGCCGGGAAGCGAAAAGGCTGATCGTAGGCAACCGCATAGAGGTCATCGCTGATAGCCGTGACCGACTGCTCCTCAAACGGCTTATCCATCATATTATCGAGGATGTACTGAATTGAGCGACGGACTGGCCCCATATCGTCAATTTCAGCTAAAGCCCCTAGCTGTACCAAAGACGCCATCACTAGACCCGCGTCGCGCTGAGCAATCCCCACAAACGTGTCCATCAGCAGAGAACGCGTCAGCGGCTGAATTTGGCCCATCATGCCAAAGTCATAAAAAATCAGCGTCCCGTCTGGGTCTACCGCAATATTACCGGGGTGAGGATCCGCATGAAAAAAACCATCCGTCAAAAGCTGACGCAGATAGGCTTCTGCGCCCAACCGCGCTAACCGCTTACGGTCCAACCCTGCTGACTCTAGCGCTTCATAGTGACTGATTTTAATCCCTGGCATGTACTCCATCGTCAGCACACGAGGGGTCGTATATCGCCAATAAATTCTAGGAACCTTTACCCATTCAACGCCTCGAAAGTTGCGCCTAAACTTATCACCATTGCGCCCTTCATGTAGAAAATCGATCTCTAGCCACAGCAGCCGACAGCACTCTTCATAAATGCCCATCCAGTCGCGGCCTTTGCCCCATTCTCGGTGATTTTGAAAATACTGGGCAATCCCTTTCAAAATGGAAAGGTCTATCTCGAACAGTCTCGATAGACCAGGTCGCTGAATTTTGACAACGACTTCTTCTCCAGAATGGAGTTCGGCGCAGTGCACCTGCCCCAGGCTAGCCGCCGCAATCGGGACTGGCTCAAAGCTGTCATAAAGCTGATTCAAAGACCGACCAAAGTCTTTTTCAATCGTTTTCTTGACTTGTTCGTAGCTAAAGGCAGGCACCCGGTCTTGAAGCTTGGATAGCTCTGTGACGTATTCAATGGGGAATAGATCCGCTCGTGTCGAAAAAAGCTGCCCGATTTTAATAAAAGTTGGGCCTAGACTTAAGCAGGTCTCTCTGAGCCATATCGCAATTTCTTTCCGACGACTGGCTTGCTTTTCAGGCGTAATCGTACCGCCATAGGTCCAGGCTTTGTTGTATAGCCACCGTTTAGCCAGCAGCTTGATGACAAACGACCAAATATCAATAAACCGCTGCGGCCTAGAATAAGTGCCTCGGTTCCAGCGGTAGTCGCCATCGCGATAGGTACTGCCGCTGTAAGCAGCCACCGAAGATGTGTTTTTAGCACCAGATTTGAGCTGATCGTCAGCTTTAGCGTGCGCAGGCGCTTCAGAATCTAGCAGTAATTTCTCCGCTGGCTCTGGAGGAGCAATCGGTGCTGATGGCTCCAGGATTGGGCCGTTTACCCTAGAACTGTCCGCCGCAGTATGACCTGCTGAGATTTCCAAGTGTTCATCCGAAGCGTCAAGCACATGGCCATTCAACGCAACACCAGGCGCAGAGTGGTCAATTAGCTCATGATCGCTAGCATGGCTAGAGTGACGATGGTGGTGGAGGCGCTCAGACTGCTCAGATATGTTGGCTTCTGGTATATCCGAAGGAGACGCAGAGGCGTTCTGCGCATCTGATGAAGGGAGGGGATTACTTTCTCTGGAAGCAGCGGACACTCAGTTTTCCTGTGATAAAAAGAAGATTTAAAGAAGGGAGAGCCGATCAAAACGAGAACTCTGCGCTAGAGATTCACAGTCAATCGTTTTTAGCCAATCGTTTTCAGCCCCATTCAGGCATCTTGACGATACTGCTGAATAGACGCTCTAACTTGGGCAATTTCAGCCCTTAGATTATCAATAGTTGCCTGGAGATCTTCTGAGTTGCCAACTGCCGATGGAGCACTTGTAGTGTCTGCGTTCGGTGAGGATTGAGCGCCAGACGCAGCTTTCTCTTGTTCAGCTCTGGCCATGACTTCTTCGGTAAACTGGCGGAAATATTCGCGCTGCTCGGCATCGAATTTGCCTAGCTTGCTAAGGCCGTCACTCATTAGATGTTCAGCTCTTTCGCTTACGGCTGCTGCCAGCGCTCGTCCAACAAAAAAAGCTTGCAGCATAGGATTACTCATAACAATTTAAACATTAATACCTAATTATAAACATCCTTCAGGCGTTCTCGCAGAAGATAAGCAGTATTTGCATTTGCCCATTAGTATGCGTCTGTCAGTCTTTATCCTGTTAGTGCTGCCTGGTGCATCCCCAATTTAGCCATCTGTTTCTTCAACAGGCGATCGCGCCCCAGCATCATTCGAGGCACTGCCTTCTGTTACTGGCTGTCTGAGCAACGGGCCATTGCTTAGAACCTTTAGCGGATCTGTATCTGTGGTTCGCTCTCGGTCTTCTCTGTTCGCAAAAATATCGAAAGTCTCAGGCACACGGTCTTGGCTGTCGTCGGTTAGTCCACTCGATTCTGAACCGTTCATTGAAGCAGACTCTTCTACCAAAAAAGGCTCAGCCGTTGCTGACGAATCAGTAAAGCTTTCCGCGCTAAAGGTATCAAAATTATTGACGTTGGCCTCCCAGTCTGACTCGGAAGGCATCTGCCAGCGCTCTACAGGCCAACGTTCTGGTGAAGTAGTCTCCTCTGGTAAAGTGGCTTCTGGGAGCGATGTTGGTGGAGCCGCAGGCGCTTCAAAGGTTTCTGAATCGAGTTGCAAAGCCTCGCCTGATCTATCAGGTAAGTTTGGGAATGTCTGTAGCGGACTCAGTGCTCGCGTATTTGGCGAGTGGGCTAGCGAGAAGCGTACGAAGCCACCGCTAAGCAGCCCTACTAGTCCAGCCATTCCGGCAGTGATTGTCAGTGCTTGAGTGAACGTCAGCGGTAAATCAACGCTACTTTTCGGCGCTGCTTTTTTTCCTGCTGTTTTTTTCGCCTTCTTTAGGACCTTTGGGTCTGAAGATTGTTTTACATTGGCAGACAAACTGTCTTGACTAAAGGGTGTAGGGGGCATAGAGAGAGCCTCAGGTGCTCAGAGAGTCAGAAGGTAGAGGGAGAGTCAGAAGGTAGAGGGAGAGTCAGAAGGTAGAGGATAGTGGGCCGTAACATACGTTTGGGCGGCGGCAGAAGTATCAAGTTTGCCATCTAGACTGAGCCGATGAACGGCAGCTAAGATTTCTCGAAACTGGGGGCTTGGACGATAGCCAAGCCGCTTTAGGGTATCACCGTTTATCAGTGGCGGCATCTGCGAAAACTGGACTATATATTGCCAAATTTGAGGACCCAGTGTGTAGGGGTGTAGGCTGGCAATTAATAGCAGCTCCACTAATCCGCATCTGTTTAGGCAATCGTAGATTTGGCTGGGTTTTTGAGCTTTAGGCAGCTGTGATACCAGCCGGGGTTCCCACTGGTGAACCTGCTGAAGCTGAGACTGGTTTTGGCTGTCTAGGTTGAGTCTAGCGGCAATGCGATTGCCCACACTAGGCTCTAGCTGAGCCAGTAGCAACATCAATAGCAGCAGCCAGCGAGGATGATCAGGCGCGAACTTGGTTTGCCAGCGAGCCAGACGCCGCATCTGCTGCCAGCGCATCGGCGTCATCTTCATACCGGGATGTAGGCAAGCTAGCGCATCTAAATTATCTAACTGACTTAAAGCCTGCTCCCATCGATTCAAAGCGAGTAGATATTCCAGCTCAGTTTTTAGTCGTGACTGCAGCGCAGGCACCTTTTTCTTGTCGATCTGTATTTGGGCATAAAGACCACTGTGAATGGCGTAGCGTACGAGTTTCTGAGTCTGGGCTTCTAGATCGAAGTCAAGACGAACGGCGAAGCGAACCGCACGGAAGATGCGTGTGGGGTCTTCAATAAAGCTGTTGGGATGAATAATCCGTATCTGTCGCTGCTGCAGGTCACTTCGGCCACCAAAAAAATCAAGTAGCTCGCCTGCATGTTCACCACTCAACCGCAGTGCCATAGCATTAATAGTAAAGTCGCGACGATAGAGATCTTGATGAATCGTGCTGGATTCAACCTCAGGATTAGCTGCCGGGTAGGGATAAAACTCTGTGCGAGCGGTGGCAATGTCGATCGCAAAGGGCAATCGTGTCTTTTCTTTTTTATTGGATTCAAACCCGAGTTGCCAAGTTAGCGCTGCGGTTTGAAACTCACCGTACACTTGCAAATCTACTTGGGGATCGCTTGACTGGATCGTCTTTGCTAAAGCGACACCTGCACCTGGTGTCGCGCCATCAACGACTAGATCGATATCGGTCAGCGGATAGACTTGGCCCCTCTCACTCAACAGCAAGTCTCGTACCGCGCCGCCCACAACATAAAGGGCCCATCCATTTTTTTCTGCCGCTTCAGCAATTTGCTGCAAGGCAGGCCAAATTGCGCCGCTACGCTTGACTAGCTGCTGGTAAAGCCGATCGCAAGCAGGGACTGATGGGGTTGCAGACGGCTGTCGTCGCTGGTGTAGTTGCTGGGCTCGGCGAAGTAAATCCGAACGGGTGACGATGCCGACTAGCGAGCCTGCGACCATTACGGGGAGGCGACCGATATCGTAAGTCGCCATTAGCGATCGCATCTCAAGCAGCGAGGTATCTGGCGAAATGGTCTTAACTGGCGCGCTCATGCAGGTCAAAACGGCAGCATCGTCTAATCCGTGCCGCATGGCGACATCGACATCACGACGAGAGAGCATCCCTACTAGCTGCTCGGCGCTGTCAACGACACACAACCCGGTGTGGCCATAGCGCAATAGAATCTGCTGCGCTGCGCTGAGAGTAGCGGTGTGTGAGACGGTGCGCACAGGAGATGACATGCAAGATTGTGCGATCGCACTCGAAGGGAGTTTCGCAGCCATAGGGATCACCAAAGATCGAGAGCAAAAGGAAGAGAGCCCAAAGTTTTTTTGTGAGCGCTTTCGCAAGGGCACAAAATTTTGATAGCTTACCTATATAGGGATTTCAGTAAAAATTGCGTGCAAGATGCTTTTTTCAGCTGACCTTCATTAAATAGTGTTTTGAGAGTACAAAGATCATGTCTATTATTTTCCAGTTAGCTCTGTTCGTTTTAGTGCTTTGGTCTTTTGTCATGATCGTGGGCGTACCCGTTGCGTATGCTTCACCTAGCAATTGGGATCAGTCCAAACGGCTTATTTTTCTAGGATCTATTGTTTGGGGTGTTCTGGTGGTCTTGGTAGGTGGTCTTAACTACCTCGTTGTCTAACCCTAATTATCTAAAACAAGTCATTATAATTTTGAAGCGTCAGCATCTAGGTCTCAGCATCTAAATAGGCGCTTCAACAGATTTTTTGCACCTTTTCACAAATTAAACCATCTACACTCTATGGCAGTTTTCGAAGGCAATTTCACTCAGACCCGTTCAATGAAGTTTGCCTTCGTAATTGGGCGATTCAATGATTTAGTCACCAGCAAGCTGCTAGATGGGGCACAAGACTGTTTAAAGCGTCATGGCATTGATGTTAATCCAGAGGGCAGCCAAGTGGACTATGCCTGGGTGCCGGGAAGTTTTGAGGTGTCTATGGTAGCGCGGCAGTTGGCTCTGAGCGGTCGCTACAGCGCCATTATTTGTTTAGGCGCGGTTATTCGTGGCAATACACCCCATTTTGACTACGTAGCAGCTGAAGTTGCGAAGGGAATCGCAGCAGTTGGCTTTCAAACCGGGGTTCCGGTCGTCTTTGGTGTGCTTACTACCGATTCGATGCAGCAAGCGTTAGAACGAGCCGGTATCAAAAGCAACTTGGGATGGAGCTACGCCATGAGCGCCTTAGAAATGGCTAGTCTGATGCCTCAAGTTTATAGTGGGAAACCGGAAGGTGGAAAGCTAGAAGGATCAACAGAAATGGCTAGTTTGATGCCCCAAGCTCATAACGAAAAGCCGAAAAGCGAAAAGTCAAAAGAGTGAAAAATTGGCCCCCTGACTGCGCTCAGTCCTACTCGCACAGCTAAATTGGCTGAGCGACAGGCGTAACGCTAAAAAATATTGACAACTGTTCCCTTATTTGGGATATTGAGGGAAGTCAAAAAAAGGCAAATGCGGGTGTAGCTCAGTGGTAGAGCGCAACCTTGCCAAGGTTGATGTCGAGAGTTCGAATCTCTTCACCCGCTTTATCTGAACAGTCCATTTAGGCATAGCTTAGGCACAGCTAATCTATGCTGGCTTATAAGCGATTGACTCAGGCAGTTAACTGATGAAAAGACTGTGGCCAGGCGGTTTTGATTAGTTTCGTAGATTTAGGCTACACAGAACAGCGATTGCTCAGTTAAGTGCGTTATCTTTTCCTACAAGCCATAAGCGTTTTGATGTGGTAGGACGGCTAGCTAGTGCACCCTAAAAAGACTCCTCAACACAATCCAGAAGAACCCCAAACTCTAGATCTCGATAGCAGCTATCCCTGCCCATCGTGCAAGCAGGGCTGGCTCATTCCGATTACGCTGACAGAAGCGTGGGGCTGCGATCGCTGCAAACAAATTTTTGAGCTAAAGGCGCAGCCCAATACAATTGGAAAGCTAACTACTCCATACCCTCGTCAGCGGCTATGGAAGTGGAATGGAAAGCACTGGGTGCTTAGTAAAAGCACGCTGCAGTCTGCGCTAGGTGAAACCCCTATTGGGAACAGCATTCTACTGCTGCCTATTTTGCTGGGCATAGGCTGGAGCGTGCTGACTTTAATCGGGCTATCCATCGCCATTAGAACTTTAATCCTGGTGGCTTTAGTAGTAATGTTTTGGGTGATATTGCGGCGCTAGCTTAATGACTCTATCTCTCCTTGACCTAACAGCGGCTCTGACGACGGTTCGAGACTGCACTCAGCAACTGACTTCTGACGAGCAGTGCTCAAGAGCCTTAGTCGCGATGGGCGAAGCCCTTAGCCAGCGGCAAGATGACGTTTTAGAGGCCAACACCTTAGATCTAGAAATCAGCCGGGATATGGCCGTACCAGAGCTGGTTGTAGACTGGCTTAAGCTAACACCAGAACGGGTGCAAACAGCCGCAAAGGTTTGTCAGAGACTAGCCGCCATTGGCAGCGTTTTACCGCTAGAGCCAGATTGCGGCAAGGGTGCTGGCGATTCAATTTCTCGGCCTTTGGGCATTATTGGATTTATTTACGAAGCGTTTCCTGACTTGGGTGCGATCGCTGCCGGACTCTGCATTCGCACTGGCAACGCCCTTGTTCTCAGAGGCGGCGGCGAAGCCAGCAAAACCAACCGTGTCATCGCTAGCATTCTCCAAGAAGCCCTAGCAAGCGTCGAGCTTTCTAGATCTCTTATATTTCCAATAGAGTCAGCAGAAATATCTCGTTTAGAGATTGCTCAGCGCTCTGATATTGACTTAATTATTGCCCACGGTAGACCCAGCCTAGTAGAGCAAGTCGTACAGGCTGCGAATGTGCCAGTAATGCCTTCAAGAATGGGGAACTGCTATCTATACTGGTCTGCTAGTGGCAGCCTCGATCAGGTCTATCACATGATTGTCGAGAGTCATTTAGGAACACCTGATGCCGTCAACAGAATTGAAAAGGTTTTACTACACGAGGCCCATAGCGATAACACCCTTACCCGGCTGTGGACCCGACTGCAAGAAGGCGGATTTACGCTCAAGGCCGAAGCCGAACTCGCCCAAAAGCATGGCCTCAACGTCGCCGAGCCACTAGACTGGGGGTCAGCCTATCTAAAACGCACCATTGCCTTCAAGCAGGTAAAGGACGCGGCAGAAGCGATCCACTGGATTAATACGCACAGTAGCGGCCATGCAGATAGTATTGCCACCAACGATTACACCGAAAGTCGGCTATTTTCAGACCAATGCCGCAGCGCATCCTTATACATCAATGCCTCGCCTCGGTTTGTGCGAAATGCTAAACATACTAGAGATATTGCGCTGGGCGTATCCGACAGAAAGGCGCTGACAGGCGGGCTTATTGGAATGGCCATCATGCGCGATCGCCAGCGTATTTTTCACGGTTGTTAGACCGTTCACAGCAACTCACGGCGCTAACGGCACTTGTTTGTTGCTCACGGCACCTGTTGCTTACGGCAATTACAGGACTAAGCAAACGGGACGAAGCAAAACGCTTGAATCTGTCGAGATCTATCTGTCGAAATCTATAAACGGCCCGCCATTCTTCCAAATAGCGGGCCGTTTATCTTTGTACGTTTTTGCACAAACCTTTTTGCCAAAAACGTCTACACCGAGATATTCACACCGCGAAAGCGGGGTTGCAAAAGTGAGCGTTAGGATTTCTTTAGCTTGACTTTATCGGCCAGCCCGACAGTCTGCAAACCGCGAATAACCATCCAGGTAACGTCAATTTCCCACCACCGAAAGCCATGCCGAGCAGAATATTGATAGGCGTGGTGGTTGTTGTGCCAGCCTTCTCCAAACGTGCAGAGCGCAACCCACCAACAGTTGGTAGAGCGATCGCCCGAATCATAAGTGCGGTAGCCAAACTTATGCGTAGCGCTATTAACAAACCAAGTGAAGTGATACACCACCACCAGCCGAACAAAAATACCCCACACAACGAATGGCCAGCCGCCGAGCGCATACAGCAGTGTTCCTAGCGCAATCTGAAGCACCAGAAAATACCGGTCGATCAAGATATAGACAGGATCGTTGTTGATATCTTGCGTGAACTTAGCAATCTCAGCCTTAGCCGGAACATCGTGCAATAGCCAACCCATATGGCTCCACCAGAAACCTCGTCTCGAATCATGGTGATCTTCTGCCTGATCAGAAAAGGCATGATGATGACGATGCAGGCCGATCCAGTCAATGGCACCGCTTTGGCAAGAAAGCGAACCACACAAAAGGAAAACGTACTCTAGCCATTGAGGTACTCGAAAGCTCCGATGAGAGATGAGTCGATGCCATCCGAGCGTAATTCCAAGACATCCAGTGATGAAGTAGAGTAGGAAGGCCACGCCCACTGCGCTCCAACTAAAGTTCGCGGGCAAAAGTGCAAATAAAGCACCGAAGTGAATGGCCACCATAAATGTGACGATAAGCCAGTTGATGGGACGGTCAGTTGATCTTGCGATAGTCATTTAAAATCTCAAAGCAGAAACAGTAGGGCTCAAATAATCGTTAGCGACCTCTAAATTAGAAGAGCTTGCGATCAATTTCAAGCAGACTAGTCAAGCAGCCTGCTAAGGCTACATACAGATAAGGCAACATAAAACGAGCTGTAGATGAACAGGCCGACAAACGCGCCCTCATGCGATTCCCAAAACTTGCCCGAAGACAGTCCCAGAGACTGGGTAGAACAGGCACAGCAGACCTCGCTTCAAGCATTTTACGAAATAGATCTTCAGGTCAAAAAGAACTTAGCCAAAGTCTTGTCCGCATTCAAAGCTTGTAAAGTAGGTGCTCATCACTTTTCTAGCGTGTCTGGCTACGGACATAACGACTTGGGTAGAGATACTCTCGATCAGGTATTTGCCCAAATCGTAGAGGCTGAGGCTGCCGCTGTTAGAGTACAGTTCGTCTCTGGGACCCATGCTATAGCCTGCGCACTCTTCGGCGTGCTGAGGCCAGGAGATGACATGCTGGCAGTCGCAGGGCCACCTTATGACACGCTTGAAGAAGTAATTGGCACACGAGGAAGCGGCCAGGGGTCTCTCAAAGAATTCGGCGTTGGTTATCAGGAACTAGCATTAACGCAAGATGGCCAAGTTGATTTTAAGAAACTAGCGTCTTCAGTTACTGAGAAAACGAAGCTTGTCTTAATCCAGCGCTCTTGCGGATATAGCTGGCGTCCTAGCCTGAGCCTTCATAATATTAACAAAATTATACAATTAGTCAGGGGGCAAAACATCAACACAATTTGTTTTGTTGATAACTGCTACGGTGAATTTACTGAAGATCGAGAGCCCACGGCGGTCGGCGCAGACCTGATGGCAGGCTCTTTGATCAAAAATCCGGGCGGTACGATTGCGACCACGGGTGGATATGTGGCGGGCAAGGCTGCGTTAGTAGAAGCAGCGGCCTGTCGCCTGACAGCACCGGGAATTGGGACGAGTGGCGGCGCAACGCTAGAGCAAGGGCGGTTGATGTATCAAGGTCTATTTTTGGCACCGCAGATGGTCGGTGAAGCCATGAAGGGTAACTACCTGATTGCTAAAACGTTCGAGTTGATGGGGTATGAGGCAAATCCGCCTGTGGCTGAAGCGCAGCGGCAGGTGATTCAAGCGATAAAACTAGGGTCCGAGAAAAAGCTCGTTGCTTTTTGCCAGGCGATTCAGCAGTGTTCGCCCGTAGATTCTTATGTCAGCCCAGTACCAGCAGCTATGCCAGGCTATGGCGATAGGTTGGTAATGGCGGGGGGGTCATTTGTTGATGGCAGTACGTCGGAGCTATCGGCAGACGGGCCGCTGAGGGAGCCCTATGTGGTGTATTGCCAGGGCGGAACCCACTGGACACATGTAGCGATCGCACTAGAGGCCGCAGCGAAAGCAGTAGGCCACCGCATCTCCCCAAAGCCAGCAGATAGCAATGAATACGTCCATTAAGAATGCGTCCACTAAAAAGAGGTTTGACCAGACGGTCAAACCTCTTTCATTTAAGTGACTTGTTTCTTAGGAACTCTAATTTCTCAGGAACTCTAATTTCTCAGGAACTCTAGCTTTTCAGGAACTCTAGCTTTCAGGAACTCTGGTAATGACGATTTAATCGGAACGCCTGGCTTAGTGACTATCTCAGTGACAGCTTTCTCAGGGAGCGACCCCTCTGAGCTTTGGCCTAAAGCTTTTTTTAATTAGACCGCTTCGGCAACGGGACGCCGAAAGCTGAGGGCGATGTACTCGGGGCGACAAGCAAAAATGGTCTGACCATTTACCCGCTGCAACGAAACGCTAAATTGGGTCGTTTCTAACACGCGGTAGTAGTACCCCTCATGAGACTGTAGGATTTCGCCTGCTCGAATGTTCATTTGATGCACCTACTTGCACTTCAGAAACTCTATCTATAGGTATACGCAAATATATATAGTTTGGATGTGATCTGTCTCACCAGTACGGTCTACGTGTAGCATTTTTCACGCATTTTCTTTCTTGAAATGACTAGGAGCCAAATTACTGAAGCTTATTTGAAAGCCGACTAGACGTCCTGTGCATCTGGGTTTGACCAGATATCCTGGCAGAGAGCTATGCTGTTTAATGGGCTATTACGCAGCAGTCATCGTGCGCTAGCTGATTGTTTTTGCTTTATTCAAATTTCACAATTATCTTCCTATGATTACGGTTGCTTTGCCCAAAGGCTCGCTGCTCAAAGAGAGCATTCAGCTACTTAAGACCGCTGGGCTAGATTTTACTGGCTTTCTAGCTCAGGGTACTCGTCAGCTCCAGATGATGGATAGCAGTGGTCAGGCAAGAGGGCTATTAGTACGAGCTAAAGATGTGCCCGTGTACGTGGAGTATGGTCAGGCGCAGCTCGGCATTGTGGGCTATGACGTGCTTCGAGAGCGGGAGCCTAAGGTTGCGCAAATAGCGGATTTGGGATTTGGGGGATGCCGTTTGTCGGTGGCAGTCTCTAGCGACAGTGGCTATCAGTCAGCCGTTGATTTGCCACCTCACTGCCGGGTGGCGTCAACGTTTGTCACGAGTGCCCGTCAGTATTTTCAGTCTTTGGATTTGGCAGTAGAGATTGTGCCGCTCTCTGGCTCTGTCGAGCTAGGGCCCATTACAGGAATGTCTGAGGCCATTGTGGATTTGGTATCGACGGGCCGCACCCTAACAGAAAACAATCTGACAGAACTAGAGGTGCTGTATAAAAGCACGGCTAGGTTGATTGCGCACCCGCTCAGCTACCGACTTAACCAGGATGAGTTGAGCCTGCTAATCGACCGAGTGCGAAACGCTGCGATCGCACACCTTTCGGCCTAAGTTTTTAGCCTGCCAATTTTTTTGATTATTGTTTGATTTTTTGAAAAAGTCCACCTTTGAGAGCCCAAAATGGCGTCTGCATCCCCCAACAACTTACGGCCTAGCGCCAATGCGCAAAGAGAAAGAAGCGTGCAGAGTGACTGGCGGCTGTTTCGGCGGCTGTTGCCCTATATCAAGCAAAATCGCTCGCGGCTAATTCTGCCAATGCTGCTGCTGGTGCCGCTTTCTTTGGCTCAGGCCCTTCAGCCGGTTTTGATTGGGCAGGCAATTTCGTTAATTAAGCAGGAGAAAGCGGCCTGGGCAATTTTTTCGCAGGTGAGTCTGCGCACGGGACTCAATTGGATTATTGCGGGGCTGCTGGTCGCGATCGCAATTCGACTGCTGCTAGACGGCTGGCAAAGCTACCAGATCCAGAAAGTGGGTCAAAGCATTACGGCGTCTGTTCGCCGCGATTTGTTTGAGCATGTCACGTCCTTGTCGATGGGCTTTTTTGATCGCACCCCGGTTGGCCGACTGATCACTCGGCTAACTAGTGATGTCGATGCGCTCGGGGATGTGTTTGCGACAGGGGCTATCGGTATCATCAGCGACCTGTTTCTCATTTTGGTGCTGATGGGGACGATGCTGCAGCAAGAATGGCGGTTGGGACTGATGCTAATCACCATGCTGCTACCGATTACAGCGCTCATCATCTATTTTCAGCAGCAGTATCGTAAGTCGAACTATGTCGCGCGCGAAGAGCTTTCTGCGCTAAATTCCAACTTGCAAGAGAACATTAGCGGGATTAATGTCGTCCAGCTGTTTCGGCGAGAGGGGTTTAACTCAGAACTATTTCGGACCATCAATACGCGCTACGTGGAAGCGATTGATAAGACGATTTTTTATGACTCGGCAGTGTCGGCCACGCTAGAGTGGGTGGCGCTAGCTGCGATCGCAGGCGTCCTAGCGCTTGGCGGTTCGCTGGTTACTGGCGGCGCACTCGAAATTGGCACCCTCACCGCTTTTATTCTCTTCGCGCAAAAGCTATTCGATCCGCTGCGCCAGTTTGCCGACAAGTTCACCGCGATTCAAGCCGGTCTGACTGCGGTAGAGCGGCTCAACGACCTAATGAACGAGCCCATTACTATCCGCGATGCCAAGAACCCAGTGGCACTATCGGATCAGACACTAAAAGGAAGCGATGTCGTTATTCCGGGTGAAATTCAATTCAAGGACGTGTCCTTTGGCTATAAGGCTGACGACTATGTGCTTAACGGCTTAGATTTCACCATTCGCCCCGGTGAGAAGGTGGCCCTCGTTGGCCCGACGGGTGCGGGTAAAAGCTCAATTACTCGGCTGCTATGTCGGCTCTATGAGGTGAGTGAAGGCCAGATTTTGCTAGATGGGGTCGATATTAGAGACATTGCGCAGCAAGATTTACGCGATCGCATCGCCATCATTCTTCAAGACGGTTTTCTCTTCTCTGGCGACGTCGCTCGTAATATCACCCTGGGCGAAGACTACAGCTTTGAGCAGGTGCAAAAAGCCGCAGAGCAAACTAACGTCGCCTCATTTATTGAAGCCTTACCTCAGGGCTACAGCACCACGCTTAGAGAACGCGGCACCAATCTTTCTGGCGGCCAAAAGCAGCTATTGGCCTTCGCTAGAGCCGCCATTCGTAACCCTGGCATTTTGGTCCTAGATGAAGCGACCGCCAACCTAGACGTTGGAACTGAAGCCATGATTCAACAGGCCCTAGATAAGCTGCTAGAAAATCGCACGGCCATTATCATTGCCCATCGCCTTTCCACCATTCGCAATGTAGATCGCATCTTGGTGCTCAAGCAGGGCCAGCTGATTGAGCAAGGCAGTCATGACGAGCTGTTAGAAGAAGACGGTTTATACGCCAGCCTGTACAAGTTACAAATGTTAGGCCAGTAGCTCGATCACCAGACCGGCCATCCGCTTGGTCAGTCAATGGGCCAGTCGATTGGCCAGCCCGTTAGCTTGAGCAACGAAGCCCAACACCCGATAATCAAGACAGCCAATACCTCCCAAGATTTCATGGTCACCACAAAGCACGTCGAATTCAACGGACCGCAGCTTTTACAGCAGTTAATTGAGAAGCGATCGCTCACCCAGGCCCAAGCCGAAGCCCTTATGGACGGCTGGCTCTCCGAATCGATCTCTCCTCTGCTCTCTAGCGCCATCCTTGCTGCCATTCAAAGTAAAGGCGTCACTGGCGACGAACTCGCAGGCATGGCCCGCGTCCTACAGGGACAGTCTCTTGGCGGCACGACAGCAGACCTCGACTTACCCTCCCCCCGCATCGACACCTGCGGCACAGGCGGGGACGGCTCCTCCACCTTCAACATTTCCACAGCCGTTGCCTTCGTCGCCGCCGCCGCCGGTATCCCCGTCGCCAAGCACGGCAACCGTTCTGCCTCTAGTAAAGTTGGCTCCGCAGACGTGCTCGAAAGCCTCGGCGTAGACCTGGCAACCCCACCCGAAAAAACCAAAGCCGCCCTAAAAGAAGTCGGCGTGACCTTTCTGTTTGCCCGTGGCTGGCACCCTGCCATGAAAGCAGTCGCCCCCCTACGCAGCGAGTTAAAAGTCCGCACCGTTTTCAATCTGCTTGGGCCGCTGGTAAATCCGCTGCGGCCTACCGGTCAAGTCATCGGCGTTTACCATCCCGCTGTGATTGAGCCAATGGCCGCAGCCCTCAATCAGCTCGGCCTAAAACAAGCAATGGTGCTACATGGACGAGAAACACTCGACGAAGCGGGCTTAGGTCAACCCACAGATGTCTCTGTCGTCAGCAATGGCTCAGTTACCACAGAAGTTTTGAACCCCGAAGCGTTTGGCCTAGCACCCGCACCGCTTTCAGCTCTGAAAGGCGGCGAACTAGCGAAAAACACAGAAATTTTACGCAATGTGCTTCAGGGAAAGGGCACGCAGGCGCAACAGGATGTAGTGGCGTTGAATGCGGCGTTGGCACTCAGTGTCGGTGGGCTCGCCAAAGGGGAAACCTTTGAAGCGGCCTGTATTGACGGCGTACAGCAGGCACAAGAAATTATCAAAAGCGGTGCGGCCTGGAGCAAACTTGAGGCACTCGTCGCCTTCCTAGAGCAGTAGCTTCTAAAATGGAGACAGAAAATTGAGACGGCCAATAAAAGCGGCCAAAAGCTAATCTTTCCGTATATCAAATTCTGTATACAGAACTATGGACACGCAACCTGATGGTGACCACGACTAAAAAACCGGATATCCCAGGCCACCAGCCGTCAAAACCCTGCTCATTTGAAGCATGGATAGAAAGCTCTGCCCAAGGAATGGAATGGGTCAATGGTCACTTGCTTGAGAAAACAGGAATGACACTGACGCACAGCAGGGTTCAAGGCAATTTGTGCTATCACTGGCGACGCTATATAGAAAAGCAGAAATTAGAAGGGACAATCTATACAGAAGCCCCGTGTCAGACGATAGGCAAACAGGGCAGAAAGCCAGACGTAGCTTATCTAACACCGGAGCTAGTGGCCCAGTATGGCAACCAAAAGGTTTTGCCGCAGAGCTTTCCGTTGAGTGCTGAGATTGTGTCACCAACGGATGCAGCTTCTGAAGTTTTTGCTAGAGCTAAGGAGTATTTGGAGACGGGCGGACAAGAAGTCTGGCTAATTTTTCCAGAAAATGAGCTTGTCATTGTGACGACACAGGACAGCCATCGAATCTTTGGCGTGGTTGAAATGGTTACGTCTCAGCTTGTCTTGTCCGGAGTCAGCATCGCCGTAAAAGAGCTGTTGGCATAAGGTCAAGCTTGTCGTGCTGTAAAAGGCTTTGACAGACAGGTCGTTAGCACCGCACAGTTTTGACGTATGGGCATTTTACGTATCAGCAGTATGTCGCTCTGTCCAGCCTCTCATTTTGCCTGGGTTTAGCAAGCCGTAAGGATCGACTCGTTCTTTGAACTTAAGCTGGTTTTCATCAATGGTCTTACGGCCCCCGTCTTCGAGCAGGTAGGTATGAGGGTTGGCGATAAAGGCACCTTTTTCTTCGTGGTAGCGGATGATTTCGGCTAAGCGCTCGGGGGTGGTGTAGCGAACAAGTTGGAGAGCCGCAGGGAGGATTCTGCCTTCAGAGCGCAGATATTCTAGGTGCATGATGACTTCATCCCCAAAGTGCTCGTACATGTGCTGTACAAGTTTTAGCTGCGGATCGTAGGGAAATACGGTTTGTAGATAGGTTAAGTTCTGATCGACGTTGCGAGCGTGCAGGGTGGTATGGTTCCAGGTGAATTCGGCAATGGCTGCGCCTTTAGCGGCGGCTTTTTCGTCTTTTTCGTAGGTGATGGTGCCTTGATGTGATTTGGCAAGCGATCGCACTCCTGCCAAATCAGCCTCAGAAACAATCAGCAAAGCCGCTGCTTTCCCCTCGGGCAAAGCCTGTTTTAGCGCATTGAAATAGCAAGGAATCGGCCAGGCATGAATGCTAATGAGCTTTTTGATCAGGCCATCCGCATCGCCTAGCGCTTGGCCAAACCGCGCAGCCTGCATAAACTCATCAAACGTGACAATCGTCTCAGCCCACGGGTAAGCAGGCCCTAATGGAATTTCGAGTTCAGTAATAATGCCATTGGTGCCATAGGCATGAGTGACCTGCTGAACCGCATCGCCGCGTAGCTCAACTATCTGAGGCGAGTCTTCTAGAGTAACCACCCGAGCGGCCTGAACGTTGCCTCGATCAGCGAGTTGGCCATACATCACCGAGCCAATGCCGCCGCTGCCACCCCCAACAAATCCGCCAATAGTTGCCGTTCGATAGGTCGAGGGAGCCATGCGAATCTCCCAACCCTGTGGCCGAGTCACCCGATCGATTGCGGCCAGCTTTGCCCCCGGTTCTACGCAGGCGCGCCCGGGCTTTACCCACTTCACCCGGTTCATCTCACTCATGTCTAAGATGACGCCGCCCGACAAAGGAATCGCCTGACCGTAGTTGCCCGTACCTGCCCCGCGAACGGTCAGAGGCACTTTGGCCTCTACGCAAACCTTCGCTACGCTGAGTACCTCCGCTTCACTCTGGGGCCAAACCACCAGATCACCGACTTTGTCTTGCAGTTGCTCCGCCAAAATCGGGCTGAAGTAGTAGTAGTCTTTCGACAGTTTGGCAACCTGATTAGGTGCCAAGGTAGCTTTGATGGGACCGAGCTGGTCGGCAAACTGCTGCCAGTCAATTTGCTGCCAGCCGGTCTGAGCGTCAGTCGTGAGCGGGGGCGATGTGGAATTAGACATTGAGGTAGTTTTACGGAGGGAGAAAACAGGTCAGATTGCCAATTATAAGAATGTGAGCATATCACTTAGTTTTTGATTAATTTGTTACCTTTTGCACTCTCTATGATGCCTGCTAATTCTTACACCCGATTTCCGCTATGGCAGTATCTAAGTCAGCCGATTGGTGAAGCTAACCGCAAGCTGATCGCAAATCCTCGACAGTTTTGGCGGGTCACAAAGCTACGCCATATTGAGCGCTGCTGGGTAATGTCCTATGTTCCTAAAAAGCAAACTATGTAGGCCCGAACTACTCAGACCCAAACCACTTCAGCCCAAACCACCTAGACCCAAACCACTTATGCAAAAGCCCTCCTTTCTATCTTGATAGATTTAAGGAGGGCTTTCAATTTGGAAGGGCTTTCAATCTGGCTATATGCGATCGCTTCACTCTAAATCCACCGTTTGGCTCAGCTCTTTTTTAGTGTCTTCCCAATCGGCGATCGCACCCCCTAGCCATAGCCAGTTATCGCCTAAGCTCCTAGACCCAAAGGCCGCCGGGTCGCTACTCATCACCTGCTGATAAGCCGAAGATGCCTGCTCTACCAAGCGATTTCGCTCTGTCGGATCAGCCTCAATTTTTGAAAGCGCCAGCGCTGACATCGCAACGCCCGCCTGCGCATTCAGCGCATATTCACCCAAGGACTGATTCGAGAAATAAGCGCCTTTCGATTCTGGCTGTCGCGCGGCTAGGTCAATCGCCTGTTCCCAGCTTTCTAAAGCTAGCTCCTCTCGACCAACCGCATAGTGCGCAAACCCTAGGGCCATCGTAATTTCCATCCAGTCTGACTCACTTTCTAGTGCAGTCTGCCAAGAGCGCATGGCATCATCAGCCGAGAAATCCGAACTGCCTTGCTTTACCAGGCCCCACTGCGCCCGACCTTTAAAGAAAGACAAAATGACATCGTCTTGGTCTTCCTCATCAGCCGTTTCTAGGGCGGTAATTGCCTCCAAAAATCCACCTTGGTCAATCAACGCCTTTGCTGGCGTCGTTGCCGCGTCCAAATTTCCCTGATTGAGCGCGACCTCTATCTGAGCAGGGAGTCCTAGCTCGCCATTAGACTCCAGCGTGGGTTGAGATCTGACCGATTGAGACGATGAATCGCTCCGCTGTAGCCAGCCAACAGTTGCGATCGCCAGTATGGCAAACAAAGCAATAGCAGCAACACCTGGCGCAGTCAACAGCTTGGTATGCAGCGTATGACTGCGCCCCAAGCGCTCGCCCACAAGTTCTGGAATCGCTTCTTTATCAGCCGTACCTGAATCGGCAGCCTTTGGCCGATTTTCTGGCCGATTTTCTGGCCTATCTAAGGTTGGCACGTCTGGGTCTGACGCTGGCTTCCCATAAAATCCTTCAGGCGTTCCTATCGCTTTAGGGACGCTCAGCGCTTCATCAACATCAACCAAATGCGGCGGCCTTAAAACGTCCTTACTACCGATATCTGTCCTATTAATATCCTTATCAATATCGCTATTTTCAGTTAAATCTCGATCGTTCACAGGTTCTGTATCATCCAACTTTGAGCGTGTAACGGTCAGAGCTGCACCCGTTTCTGCTATTTTGTTAGGCAGTGCTGTGACATCAGCCATCGCAGCACTAGGGCGAGTAGGTAAATCAATATCTGCTAGCCCCGGCTCCGCAAACATATCGCCAAAAGGATCATTAGCTGAATCAAGAACACGAGAATTCTCTCTAAAGTTCTCTAGATCGCCAGATACCTTGACCAAATAGCCATCGAATAAAGGATGCATATACAGCGTCGGCAGCGCCCAGTAAAACTGGTCAGAGCCATAGGCTGAAATAAGTCCCTGACGGGTTCGATTAAGGCTTAAGTCGATAGACAAGCCTTTTTTGAGATTGCGGTACAGCAGCTGCGTAAAGCTAATAGCAACGTTATCCGGAATACGCTCAGCCATTGCAATCACCGCAGGCAAACCTCGACTGACCAAAGCCTGCGCCAAGTTTTGCTCTTGCCAACCTTGGTCAGATTCAGTACTGTAGGCACCTCGACAAGAGTTAAATACTGCTAGCTTGATTCCGTTGTTTACCAACAGCCCAGCTAAATCTTCACCACTTAGTCGTTCTGTCAGGCCAGTTTGACGACTTACCAAGAAAAGATCGCCGCCAGCATTGCCCAAATTACTGTGGCCCGCATAGTGCAAAACCTGATAGTTACCGCTCTCTAGCGCCTGGGTCAGCTCAGATCGCCCCGGCTGCTCTAAGACAGTTAGCTGCACATCAATCAGCGTAGCGTCAACCGCTATCGTCTCAGGATGAAGTTCTGTTTGTAGATGATGGGCCTCTTCTTTTAGCTCCAGTCGCTCTTGGTCGTTTGGCGATGCAATCACCATCAAAATTCGCAATACCTGAGAAGCATCGGTATTTTTTGAGACCAGCGAAGAGTGGGCCTGCCTGCGATCAAGAATATAGCGAGAGAAAATAACGTCTGTGCCGGTTGCTAGCGGACGAGTCCCCGCATGCAAGGCTTCCCAAGGAAGTTGCTGTAGGCGATTGTCTTTAATTCCAATTCTTAGACGAAGCAGGTCTTGCCGATTTTGGGCAACGCCTTGGGCAGTCACCCAGCTATCGTGCAGCTGCCCTTTAAACAGCTCGTTGTGCAGCGTTTGGCCCAGGCGAACAAGCGTGGCAAGATCAGCACTATCCGGTTCAGTGTGCTGCGGCCGACTAACACCTGTTCGCATAGGAATCGCGCGATTTTTTTGGCCTGTGAGTAGACCTAGCAGCGGATCGTGCATCAGCAGCCGGGTTTGAGCTAGCCACTGGCCAACCGGCCAGGTCACCCTTTCTTCCGCTAGCTGTACGCCCTTTTCTACATTTTCGGTACGCACTAAATATTGATCGCCACCCACGGCAGTGATAGATATCCCAAATTCCTGAATCACGGCTGCTCTTGTTCCCTGGTAGTTAGATTGGGAGCGTCTTTCTCAACGCATTTCACACAGACATATTGCATATAGACACATTGCACACGTCCGACTGATTGAGTTGACGCGAAGGCTAAAACTGCACATCTGTTTGCTATTTTAGTTCGCCATTTCAGGCACTTTACCAAAGCCTTGCCTGCTTGCACTTAAAATCGCATTTAACGCGTTAGAAAAACTTAATCCCTATACATAGAGTAAAAAAGCAATCTGTTTTCTGTATAGGAACATAGGACAGTTACAGCGGCGGAGCTAACTGACTGAGCACCTAATGCTCACTAGCTAAAATCGTCCTATCTTATCAATAACGTGCCCGCTAGAGCGTAAACGGAAGACATCGGAAGGAAAGCTACGTTTTTTGGGCGGGCTAGGGCTACGACAAAGAGAGATCTACCTAGTAGAACGAAAAGATAGAAATGAAGCAATTAGCGCCAGCTGCATAAGCTGTCACCCTCTAAGCAAGATCAGCAGGCGAGCTTAGCCGGTGAGACTAGCTGAGAAGGAAAGCCGTTTACGGTACAATTTGCGTGTCTTAGGAAAATGCGTTCGTTTGTACTGTTTTGACGGACGTATGTTTAGACGGATGTACGGCTGCGACGCAGTCAAGCTTGTGGAAATTTATGGTTGCGACGCCTGTTGATGCGACTAATTTTGAGGCAGAAGAGAAGGAAAAAGAGATTGAGGCAGATAGAGCCCGCCAGTTAGCGTCTCTGACGGCAAGCTTGCGACCGGGTCAGCGGGCGTTGGCTCAGTGGCGCTCGGGGCCGCTGGCGGTGTCGGCAGTGCCAGGCTCTGGAAAATCAACAGGAATGGCGGCGGGCGCAGCGATCGCGATCGCACATCATCAACTCCACGCTCGCAAGCAGCTTGTACTGGTCACCTTTACCCGTTCTGCAGCGGCCAATTTAAAGGCAAAAGTCCGCCAGCATCTCAAAACGCTCTCGCTACCGCAAAACAGCTTTGTTGTTCATACGCTGCACGGTCTAGCGCTCAATATTGCGACTCGGCACTCAGAAGTTTCGGGCATCAACCTGTCTAGCCTAGACGCCGAAGGCACGACGCTAATTTCGCCCACGCAAAGCCACCGATTAATTCGCACCGCTGTTGAACGCTGGATTGTCGACAATCCGCTGGCCTATCGGCAGCTAATTGAAGGGCAAAAAGACTTTGACGGCGAAGAAGCCGAGCAGCTGCGGCGGCAAAGCGTATTGCGCACAGAAGTTCTGCCTGCCTTGGCCTATACCGTGATTCACGAGGCTAAAAGCTCAGGGCTGCTGCCCGAGTCGCTGATGAGCGTTGCCCAAAGTCTAGTAGTGGGGACTTCAGACGCCTCGGCTGACTACGCGGTAGTGGTCATCGCAGCGGGGCTGTATGCGCATTATCAAGCGCTTTTGTCAGCGCAAAACCTGATTGATTATGACGATATGATTTTGGCGGCGCTCAAGACGCTGAATGAACCGGCTATTCGGCAGCTGTGGCAGAGCCGAGTATTTGCAATTTTTGAGGATGAGGCGCAGGACTCTTCACCGCTGCAAACTCAACTGCTAGAGGTGCTAGCAGGCGATCCAGACGATAGCACTCAGCCGCTAAATATTGTGCGGGTGGGCGACCCAAACCAGGCGATTAACTCTACGTTTACGCCAGCAGATCCGGTATTTTTCAATCAGTTTTGCGATCGCTGCCAAGAAATCGGACGGTTGGCCACAATTGAACAGGCTGGAAGAAGCAGCGATCGCATTATGCACGCCGCTAATTTTGTTCTCCACTGGGTCAATCAAAACAGTCCTAGCAATCCATTTCGCACCCAGGACATTTTGCCCGTGAGTGCGGGCGATCCTCAGCCCAATGCTAATCCGCCGCAAATCGGGGGCGGCGTCGAAATTGTGCGGCCAGATTCAGTCGTAGAGACGGTAAAGCAGCTAGCCAAAAGAGTTTCTGTAGCGCTTGAAGAAGACCCAGAACTCAGTGTAGCTATCTTGGTAAGAGAGACGCGTCAGGGCAAATTTATTCGAGAAATACTAGAAGATCCGCAGCGCTCTGGTGTCGATTTTGAGGCCGAGGGCATTGAAATTTATGATGTAGGGGCGCGCGATCGCAAAAGCCAAATCCCGCGTGAAATGCTCGATCTGCTGCAGTTTATTGAACGGCCCCATTCTCCTGACAATATCAAAGCAGCGCTGCGCGTCCTCGTCTCGCGCCAGCTTGTCCCAACGCAAGATCTCAACCCGTTAGCCACCCATCCCGAGCGCTTTCTCTACCCTGGTCCGCTAGATGCCCCGCCGACTAGCCCTGCAGCCCAGCAGGCCCGTCGCTACTGCGCTGCCTTGCTTCGCGCCAGACTAGAGCTTCCGGCCTATCACCTGATTCCCTTTTTAGGCCTCACCCTGCGCTACGACCAGAGCGAACTAGCCACCGCCGACAAACTCGCTGCCCGCATCGCCCAGCAAACCTTAGAAGACAGTACGCTGACCGCGATGCTCCACGCCCTGCAAGAGTTGCTAAGCAGCGAACGCTTTCGCGCCGTCGAAACCGAAGAAACCGAATCCCAATACGCTCGCGCTGGGCAGATCACCATCATGACCATGCACAAGGCAAAAGGTCTCGACTGGGACATCGTGTGTTTGCCTTTCCTACACAGGCGTAATATTCCTGGGGAAGACTGGGTTCCGCCGCAGATACAGTTCTTAGGTCAGTTCTCGTTAGATGAGGTGGCCCGCGCGCAGCTTCGGGCGCATACCCACGCTGTCTATGCGCAAGATCGTAAGCCTGAGCCAGTTCCAGATATTGAAGCCGCCTGGCAGCAGGCTAGTAACTTGAAAAGAGCAGAAGAGTTTCGGCTACTGTACGTTGCCATGACTCGGGCCAAAAAGCTGCTTTGGCTGTCGGCAGCGAAGCAGGCACCCTTCACTTGGAGCAAACCCGAAAACTTACAAGATGCAGAAATGACGCCTGTTTTGAGGGCGCTTTCTCAGTCGCTGTAACTGCACGATCGCAATTTCTATTTCACCAGCGCCTTGCAATAGACCTTGTCACAGCGCTCCGTATCGACACCGCTCATAGGCTGGTAATCATTTTTTTCGTATAGGGCAACTGCTTCTTTGAGTACGGTAGCTGTTTCGACCCAAGCCTGATGAAAGCCTTTGCTTTTGGCAGACTGTTCTAGCTGGTTCAGCAAAAAGCGGCCTAAACCCTGTCCACGAGCCGCCGGAAGCAGATACATTTTACGAATTTCGACCGCATTATCACCCCGCGAGATTGGATAGTAGCCGCCCGTACCAACGATTTGCCCTTGGCATTCGGCAACCCAAAACTCACCTCCGGTCTGCTGGTAGTACTTTTCGATCTCGACAACATCTTGGTCGCTACAGCCTGCGCAATTGACTTCCCAGCTTAGACCGTATTCTTCGAGCACAGTTTTCACTACGCTGGCCGCCGCCTGGCGATCGCCCGCTACCCAATCTCGAATAAAGAAGTCCTTAAACTGAGCGTTCATTAGCTGTGCACACGAGGTTCAGGGTACAGCGTGCTCAAAATTTCGCTCTCTTGCTCAGCTAGCTCTTCTAGCCGTTCATTCACTAGGTTTATATCAAAATAGGTCGTTGCCAGTAGCCAATAGCTACCGTAGTGACGAGCTTCTGAGGCCATTAGCGAGCGATAGAATTTGGCAAGCTGTGGATCTTGGCAGTGCTCGCCGAGTAAGCCCAAACGCTCATGGCTACGCGCTTCAATCAAAGCGGATACTAGCAGCAGATCTAGCATGCGATCAGGTTCTTGTCTGCGTACGCATTTTTTTAAGCTAGCGCCGTAGGGTGGAGGTGAAACCGGCTGTAAGGGAATGCCGCGCTGCTCTAGCCAGTTGTTTACTTGGTCATAGTGGCTAAGTTCTTCTTGGGCGATCGCAGTTAGCTCCCGCACCAGTTCTGTACTCGACGGATAGCGCGACATCATCTGAATCGCGGTGCCTGCCGCCTTGCGCTCGCACTGCGCATGATCTAGCAAAATGGTATCGATATTTGCGATCGCCTGCGCCACCCAAGCCTGTGAAGTCGGCGTCTTGAGAAATTTTATTTTTGCAACAGGCCGTTTAGGACTAGCAACCACCATAAGTAAGCAAGCGTCGAATCACAATGCGCTTATTTTAGCGGCTTTCTCCCTCAGCTTTACGCAAATAGCTCACCAGCCCCTCTAAGCCCAGCCGATAGCTGTCGGCCCCAAATCCACTAATCTGCCCAATCGCAACTGGCGCAATATAGGAGTGATGGCGAAAGGCTTCGCGCTGGTGGATATTGCTGAGGTGAACTTCTACTGTAGGGATAGCAACCGCGGAAATAGCGTCTCGAATCGCAACGCTAGTATGAGTGTAAGCTCCCGGATTAGTCAAAATGCCCTGGTGGAGATTCAAAGCAGATTGAATCGTGTCCACCAGGGCACCTTCATGATTAGATTGAAAAAAGGCCAGACTCGCACCTAACGTGTCGGCAGTTTTCTTCAAATCAGCGTTGATATCTTCTAACGTTCGAGCGCCATATATAGCAGGCTCTCGCTTTCCTAACATATTGAGGTTAGGCCCATTCAAAACAAGAATACTTAGCACAAACCAACTCGCATGCAACCTATCAGCTAACCACCTGTCAGCTAGCTACAGTTAACCTAACTTACTGCGGCTCAATTCACGAGTGACTCGATTCGCAAGTCATGACACATTTAACTTGAGCTAGCGACCGCTGGCGTAGCCAGTCAGAATCGAAGCAGAAAAAGCCTGGCTAACTTTATAGCTAAGACCTTTCAGCTCAGTAACTATAAGCATCAGTAACTATAAGCATCAGTAACTATGAGCAGTTGTAGGCATAGTTATCGCACAGCGCTACTTAACCTAGCGTCATTCCACGCAGTTCTGCTTGATCTAATGCCATCCAGCCTAACGGCGATCGCGCAAGCGGCGATCGTCTACAGGAATGGGAATAGGCTCAGGCTCAGGCTGAGTCTCAGGACCAAGTAAAGCTTCAATGACCTTTTCGATCCACTCTCTAAGCTTGTCAAGCGCCTTATCGATGTAATCCATGAGCTAGGTTGCTCCCTCTCATATTCTTTAACATCTGCCAGGAGTGACACAGGTCACAGACAGAATTGACAATAGCAAGACGGGGATCAACCTTTATTGAAAACCGCTCGCTGTATGATTATGATAACCAATCGTGAGGAATGATCAAGAAAACTCACGGAGGAATCTACATAATTTCCCTTATTTCTTTAGACTGTAAATTTACAGAGTTTACAACATCTTTAGATATAGTCAGCATGCGGACCCGGTAGCCAAAGTTATGGACGAACCCGGTAGCCAAAGCCATGGTGCGCCTAATCATTTTTCCCTTAGAAGTTCAGTGCGTAACCAGTCCAGTGCACTCAGCGCACTTCTCTGTCGAATTTGTGCTCGTGTTAGCGATTCGCCAAATAAATATTTTTTTGTACGGGTCTTTCCAGCAGTCGCCAGACCAACGTAAACAAGTCCAACCGGTTTTTGTGCACTTCCCCCACCGGGGCCAGCAATACCCGTGATGCTGATCCCCCAGTCAGTGCCCAGGCGATCGCGCACGCCCACAGCCATCGCCTCAGCAACTTCTAGGCTCACGGCTCCATGTGTCTCTAACACGCTAGCTTCAACGCCAAGCAACCCCTGTTTTACCCGGTTATCGTAGGAAATAATACCGCCCCAAAAATAGCTAGAACTACCGGGCGTTGCCGTCAACAGCTGACCGAGTCCACCCCCCGTACAAGATTCAGCCACGCTGAGCGTTTGCGATCGCGCCATTAGCTGCCGTCCCACGACCTCAGCCATTGTCTCTGCGTCTACGCCATAGCAAGCGGTTGCGGTCACTCGCCGAATCTCATCGGCTACCGGCACTATCAATTCATTGGCCGCCGCAATAGATGCGGCCTTGGCAGAAATTCGTAGCTTCACCTCGCCGCCTAGCGCATAGGTTGCGACTGTCGGATTTTCAGCAGACAAAAACGCCTGCACTTTCTCGGCTAGCGTCGTTTCGCCCAGCCCCCAAAACTTCAGCATTTGGCTATGAATCACACCATTCGCCCAGCCGCTGGCGCATAAATAAGGCACTGCCGTTGCCGTCCACATCGTTTTCATTTCCCACGGCACACCTGGAAACGTCATCAGGCATAGCCCCTTTCTTGGCTCCCAAATGACACCGGGCGCGGTCCCTACCGGATTCGGCAAAATGTCGGCACCGTCTGGGATGAGGGCCTGCTTACGACTAGTAGGGCTGAGCGATCGCCCTCGCCGGGCAAATTTTTCTTCTAGGTCAGCAACAATTTCTGATCGCTCAGAGAGGGCCGTATCAAAAAAATCGGCTAGCGTTGCAAGCGTTAGGTCGTCGGGAGTAGGTCCAAGTCCACCCGTAAAAATAATCAGCTGTGCCCGCTCGCAGGCGATCGCCACCGCCTGCTTAATTCGCGTAGGGTTGTCACCGACAACTGTTTGATAATGGTGCGCAATGCCTAAACTAGCTAGCTGCTGGCTAAGATACTGGGCATTGCCATTAACAATATCGCCGAGCAATAGCTCTGTACCGACACAAATAATTTCAGCGCTTTGGTTCATAAGCAGAGCTGTTCAAGACCAGGTGATCAAATATGATGTATGAGTCGATTGTAGAGCGCTAAAGCTCACAGATCCAAGCCTCAAAAAACAGCGCCAGCAGCAATGTAGATTAAATACTTTGACCCCATTAGCTCGGCGTAAACATGATTTAAGTCATCGCAAGGCACTTGTGACGCTGCTGACAGGCGGGCTAATCTTTCGGAGTATCATTGCTTGTTTTCTGCCGCCAGGTTTTGACGAAGCTTATTACTTTCTCTATACACAGCACTTAGATTGGAGCTATTTTGACCACCCGCTGGCAGTCGCGCTGTCGGCAGGCATCGGCATCTGGCTCACACAAGCCGTAACGCCATTGACGCTACGGCTGGGCTCACTAACGCTCTTTACTGGCAGCTTATGGCTACTGTACGCGACCGGACGACAGCTGTTTGGCCGTAGAGTCGGCTTTTTGAGCTGTGCGATCGCATCTCTCACGCCGCTCTTCTTTCTCAGCTTTGGCGTACTAGCGGCACCTGACAGCGCCCTAATATTTTTCTGGAGCGGGGCGCTTTACTTATGTAGTCTCGAGTTCTTTGCGCAGCGATCGCAAACCGGTTCTACTAACTACCAGCCTAGCCCCCGACTTATTTGGATTTCTCTGGCTATTGGGCTTGCCTGTTTGGGCAAATATCACGGCTTTGTGCTGGGTCTCAGCCTGGTTGGTTTTTGCCTGACCCAGCATCAATATCGATCGGCACTAACGTCTAAGTGGCTGTGGATGGGCGCTTTGCTGTTTGTAGTGACGATATTTCCTATCTTTTATTGGAATGCCCAGCACGACTGGATTTCGTTTCGGTTTCAGCTGGGCGATCGCTTCGATGAGTACGGCGCTAGCTCCAGCCGCTATTCAATCGGTGCGCTGCTCGGAGCGATCGCGGCCCAGGGCGGCTATCTATTTCCCAGCCTTGCCCTGCCCCTGTGGTGGATCGTTGTCAAAACGAGCTTTATTCAAGCGAAGAAAAGCTTTCAGAAAAGCTGCGCCAAAACAAGCGAAATAAGCGCTTCAGATCGACTAAAAACCGCAAAGATCCATTTTCTGCTCTGGAGCGGTCTTCCCGTAGCTACCGGATTTACCCTTGTAGGTGGGGCCACGCATACCTTTCCGGCTTGGCCCGCACCAGGACTGTGGAGCCTTAGCATTTTGCTCGCCTACACAGCGGCAAGCTGGCCGCAGCGACAGGTTCATCTTTGGCTAAGCGCAACAGGCTGGAGCGTTGGCGTCGTGCTGATGTTTGCACTAACTCACATCACATTAGGAACGCTGCAAACGCCCAGTGACTATGCAATTTTGGGAGGTGTCGTAACAGCTCAATCCGACCCATCTACCCAGCTAATTGATGTGGTGCAGCTACGTCGGCGGCTGGGTGAATCACCTGAATTTAGAGATGCGATCGCCGCCAGCGACTTCATTATCACCCCAGAATACTGGCTCAGTGGCTATATTGCGATGGCCATACCTCAGAGCATCGCAAAAGCGACAACGCTACCGGTTAGCAGTTTTACCCTCGATCCACGCGGACATGCTTTTTGGTTTACCCCTGAAGATTGGGTCAGTAAAGACGCCCTAATCGTCAGCTTGGCAAAGCCCGCTCAAAGCGAGCGTTTAGCAGAAATTTGGCCCTATTTCGAATCTGTTACACCGCTAGCTGAGGTTGAGACGGTGCGTGGGGGAGAGATCTCCAAAACGTTTTATCTATACCAGGCGATGAATCTCATCAAGCCCTACCCCTATCCGTACTAGAGCCGTCCGTCCGTCATTTTCCTCTATTTTTTTCTCTTACTTAGCATGCTGGGCCGCCCGCCAGCCGGTATAGCTCAGCAGGGCTGTAGAGGCAAAAACGAACGGAACACCGGCTCTTAAGCCTGCAAAAGCCATCGCCAAGCTGCCAACCCAAATCGCTAGGACGTAGATAAAAATTACGGTAAAGCGATGAGAAAAGCCTGCATTCAACAATCGATGATGCAAATGGCGCTTGTCGGCTACAAACGGGGAGAGGCCCTGGCGCATCCGTAATAAAATCACCGCCGACATATCTAAAATAGGCACTGCCAACGTCAAAGATGGAAGCAACACCGCCACCGTCGTCACCCCTTTAACCAGGCCAATGACACCAACCCCCGCGAGAGTGAAGCCAATAAAGTAGGCTCCGCCATCTCCCATAAATATTTGCGCCGGGTTGAAATTGTATTTCAAAAAAGCTAAAGAACCACCCGCTAAAGCGGCGGCAATCAATGCAGCCGAAGGTTGCCCCATATAGAAGCTCACGATCATCATCACCATCGCTGCAATGCCAGAGACACCTGCCGCTAGGCCATCTAGTCCATCAATCCAGTTAATAGCATTGGCCATACCCACAAGCCAAAAAACCGTGACGATTAGGCTTAACCAAACCGGCAGCTGTGTCAGGCCTAGAAAAGGAATGGTCAAAAATCGAATATCTACCCCAACAAACCAGGCCACAGAGGCAACCGCAGACTGCATAATCAAACGGCTGAGGGGCGACAGACCAAACAGATCGTCGATTAGACCGATAAGGAAGAAAGCAAATCCGCCGATGGTCACGCCCCACACCGAATATTCCGCAACGGGCGGCAGCGGTTCGCCATTACTTCCCAAAAATCCACCAGAGGCCCACACAACTAGCAGCGCGATCAGCACCCCAAAGAAAATGGAAACACCTCCCAGCCTTACCATTGGCTGACTGTGAACCTTGCGTCCGCCTGGTAAATCTACTCTGCCGCTGGCTAGCCCCGCCTTACGAACAATCGGGGTCAAGCCTAAAACAACCGCAGCTGAGATAATAAATGCAAATAGATGATAGAGCGGAAACGCCATCAGTAGGGGAGTTTATAAGGTTGGCAAAGCTGAAGACAATTAAGTTTATAGCATGCCTCTTAAAGGCTGCTGTGCGACTTCGGAAAGCGCAGTTGCTTTTAAGGCATCTTTCTGTGGATGCGCTCAAATATAGATGTATTCACAGAAGCAATAACACCACTCGGCGACAGTATACCTCTTAACCAACTGTCCTAAGGTAGAGAAATTGTCAAAAGATTCTCACGTAGGAAAGCCGAAAGCCACCGGAGGCCATCGTGCCGCCTTTCATATTAAAAAAAGCTGTTCAAGCGAATGTCCATAAGCTTCCCCCTTTCAGCACAAGATGATGCATCATCTTGCTAACCTCCATCAGAATAGGCCCCAGATAATAAATAGGCCCCAGATATCAAAGTATCTGAGGCCTAAAAAACTACGCTATGCGGGGTTAAATTGCTGACGACTTACACGAGGGCAGGCTCGGCAACCTGCAGATGTGGATAAAGTGGGAATTTCTCGCACAGTGTGCTCACGCGTTTCTTGCACTCAGACTCCACCGCACTATCGTTAGGATTGAGCAAGCACTCAGCAATAATATCGGCAATTTCAACGAACTCAGTTTCACCCATTCCGCGTGTCGTCATCGCTGGCGTCCCTAAACGCAGGCCACTCGTGACAAAAGGTGATTCTGGATCGAACGGCACTGTATTTTTGTTCGCTGTGATATTGACTTCACTGACTAAGGCATCAGCGACTTTGCCCGTCATATTAATAGAGCGCAAATCTAACAGAACTAAGTGATTGTCAGTCCCGTCAGACACGATCTTAATGCCGCGCGATTGTAGCTGGGCCCCTAGCGCTTTGGCATTTTGGATTACCTGCTGACAATAGGTTTTGAATTCAGGCTTAAGGGCTTCGCCAAATGCCACGGCTTTGGCGGCTATTACGTGCTCTAGCGGGCCGCCTTGGCTGCCTGGGAAAACGGCCTTGTCAAATTTTTTGCCCAAGTCTACGTCGCGGGTCATGATTAAACCGCCTCTAGGGCCGCGCAGCGTTTTATGAGTCGTGGTAGTGACAACATCACAATAGGGCAGCGGGTTCGGGTGTAGCCCCGTAGCAACTAAGCCCGCAATGTGGGCAATGTCAGCCATGAGATACGCGCCGACTTCGTCTGCGATCGCCCGAAACCGATCAAAATGAATCGTCCGCGGATAAGCAGAATAGCCACAGATAATCATCTTAGGCTTGTGCTCTAACGCCACCTGACGAATCTCATCAAAATCTAGCTGTTCAGTCTCGCGGCTCACTCCATACTGGACGACATTGAACCACTTCCCTGAGAAGTTCACGGGAGAGCCGTGGGTTAAATGCCCACCATGAGACAAATCCATCCCCAAAATCGTATCGCCAGGTTTCAGCAGCGCCAAAAACACCGCAAAGTTAGCCTGAGCGCCAGAGTGCGGCTGTACATTGGCATGGGCCGCGCCAAACAGTTCTTTTACCCGATCAATCGCTAGCTGCTCTGATTGGTCTACAAACTCACAGCCACCGTAATAGCGCTTGCTCGGCAAGCCTTCGGCATATTTATTAGTGAGCACCGAGCCTTGCGCTGCCATCACGGCTGGAGACGTGAAATTTTCACTCGCAATCAGTTCTAAGTGCGTCTGCTGGCGGGTTAACTCTTTGCCAATAATGGCAGCTAGCGTTGGATCGCTCTGCTGCAAAAAATCAATGTTTGCTTCTGTCATCAAGTAACCCCTTCAATCAATTATTTTGTCTGTTGGCTTTGTTTATTGGCTTTATATGGCTGCTGGCTTCATGTGTCTGCGAACTTTTTATGTCTGCGGACTTTTTTATGGACTTGATTAATAAGTAGAGCACCTTTTCTAAGGCACCTCTACTACATCCAACTAGCCGTGTAAAAATTTCAGCGGGATGCTCAATAGGCCTTCATCATAGCGTCAACAGCATCTCGCCTTCTTGCGTCTCGCCTTCTCTAAGGTAAGCGCTAACTTAGAAAAATTCTATGAGTGAACAGAATGCATTCAGGTGTGGATTTTGCATACCTACTTGAAGGCTCAATATGAGAGAAAAGTGGTTTGTCTCAAAATGTAACGCTTTGAAACATATAATAGATTAGGTTACGGATTGCTAAGCACTCCAAAATACACTCAAATGCTGCTCTGTTAAATAAGTTCTCTTAAAGTTCTTATTGCTAGGCAGCACTGGGTTAAGACCTACAAATCGGTTGCCAGCGTTCGATCTAGAGATCGCAAGTAACTAAACGTGAACGTTTAGCTTATGTTTGACGCTAGCCCAGCGACACTGTTGCCGTATACAGTAATCAGAGGGATCTCATTAGGATTCGCTCGACGTTCACCTACTGGCCCAATGATCGATTTTATATTGATCTATCTATCGCGTTTAGTCAACAAGGCGATAGGCCACCGTGATACAGAATCAAAGTCATGATTGTTTAGATTGCTTCTTGACTTCTTTCTTAGGACATCTTTTGTCGATTTGTCCGACTACTATTGTTCATTTTTCCAGTTTGAGGCATTGATGCTGCAACTGACTCACCCTTCAACGACGCTTGCCCCTAAGTTTGTCCCGCTTCAGGAGTCTTACGAGCGATGTCGTCAGATAACGGCAGAGTTTTCTAAGACGTTCTACATGGGAACGCTGCTCATGCCTGAGGCTAAGCGCCGAGCAATCTGGGCAATTTACGTATGGTGTCGGCGCACCGATGAGCTAGTAGATGGACCTCAAGGAAAATTCACGACTGATAGCACGTTAGATCATTGGGAGATGCAGCTAGAATCGCTGTTTTCCGGTAAGCCTAAGGACAATTTAGATGTCGCAATGGTGGATACGCTAGAGCGATTTGCGCTGGATATCCAGCCTTTTAGAGACATGATTGCTGGGCAGCGGATGGATCTGGTGCGCGATCGCTACGACACCTTTGAAGAGTTAAAGCTTTATTGCTATCGGGTCGCTGGGACCGTTGGCATTATGTCTACAGTTGTTATGGGAATGGATAGCAACATCAACACAGCGCCCTGGATGCAAGCAACTCCGGCAACTGTTCCAATCAATGAAGCAGTCTCTTTGGGCATAGCCAATCAGCTCACTAACATTTTGCGAGATGTCGGAGAAGACGCGCAACGAGGGCGGATATATCTACCCTTAGAAGATCTAGAGTTATTTGACTACACCCCAGAAGACTTATTTAACGGTGTCATAGACGATCGGTGGCGAGCACTGATGCGGTTTCAAATTCAGCGAGCGCTCAAGTACTATCATGAAGCCGAAGCCGGTATTGGTCGTCTGCATCCTGATGCTCGCTGGCCTGTCTGGACCGCACTCATGCTGTACCGCAAAATTCTAGATGTGATCGTTGAGAACGATTATGACGTCTTCAATCGCAGAGCATTTGTGCCCACATCACGTAAACTTCTCTGCTTGCCGAAAGCGCTAGTGCGTGCGCGGATGTCGTAGAGATTGGATCTATAAAATTGAGTTTGTAAAATTGAGTTTGTAAAATTGAATTTATAAATTTGCTCTATAAAATTCGAGCCATAAAGAAGGCAGTCCGCATATAGTACGGACTGCCTTCTTTGCTTTGTCTTAGGACGCAAAGTTCATGAAATTGATAGGTGCCGACGAGCTGTTTGCAACCAGACTGACCACAAACAGCAGCCTGGGTCTACTTAAGAGGGAGTTGTCTGTGCAGCGAGCATTTCTTTGAGCTTAGCTAAATCCTGAGCCCATCGCGGATCGGGGCCAGCTGCCGATGTTTCAGACTCTGCAACAACAAGATTATTGCCACCGCGACGGGCACCGCCTTTCTTGGTACGGCGCTGCTGACTAACGGCTTTCTCAGTGCTCTCGTCTTTCTCAGTGCGAGGCATCGCTTTTTCTACTTTGAGCGTTGCGTCTTGTAGCGTGAATCCGTTGTATTTCTCGACTAGGGCATCTGCGATCGCATCGTCTTTGGCCGTGACGAAGCCAAATCCGCGGCACTTACCAGTCTTTCGGTCTGAGATTAGCTTTACAGACACCAAGTTATCAGTATCTTCAGCAAAAATAGCTTCAAATTCTTCGCGCTCTAAACTCCGAGGCAAATTGCCAAAGTATAAACGAACTGACATTGGGACAACCTCTAACTTTTAAATTCAACAACAAATACCAACAGCGCCAAGCAACCTGCTGCCGATACTTTACGGGTGGATATATGAAACTTTTTCTATCACAATGCTGAGCGAAAGATAGGCAACACCTTCTAAAAGAAAACTATGCACAATGCATGAGCAATTAAACCTCAAACTGCTGTGATAAGCCTACTTTGTAATGAGCCTGCTAAGGACACTGCCCGCAGCATGGCTAAGGACTACCATCGAAAGCGTTCTCTAAGGACAGAAGTTCACTAGATGCGAAGGGATAGTTTAATTTTTGAGCAAGTAAGTCTTGCCTAAATTTAGGGCTTGCCTAGATTTAGGAGATAAAAATGCACTTTTCAACAGAAGAAATTTCTTTTTCTGCCGCTATCACGACTGCTTTTTTTGATAAGTAAGCTACAAAGCTAATTCGGTGATTAGCTTTGTAATTAAAATATCACGATGTCAGAGACCAAACCAAGTCATCGAATTCCGGAGATCTCAAAAACCTCACGCAGCAGATTTCTATACCAATAAAAAAGCCAGCCGACGTTGTCGACTGACTTCGATGCTGTGTTGAGAGTAGGAGAACCGGGTGCCTGAGACTCCATACGTACGGGCAGTGAAATCACCACCAATTCGTTTGAATAAATAGACAACTTCCAAGTTCTTTCGAAGAATGTAGCATTTTTTGCTTGTGCTTCGCAACATTTCTTCACACTTACGACCCTCTGAGAGGGCAGCTGTCCTAACTGAACCAGAGAAACGTACAAAGAAACGTGCGGATACATTCACACTTTGATAGGAGTAACCGGGCAGAAGCAAGAGTTAGCGCAATTTATCCATATGAATTACTGCGAACTAAGAGCCAGAGCCCGGTGCCGCTTGCAACTATCGCTATCAACAAAGAATAAACAGGGTGAGCCGCTTGCAGAAAACTGCCGCTGTCTAATCGAATTTTGTCAATGTCAATCCAAGGCTGATTTCCACGCCGATACCAGCCAAGTATCTGAACTGACTCGCGGTTGATAGTAAGCGGCGTCTTGACAAGGCTAACCCTGCTTCCCAAAGGGCCTAGCGCAGTGAAGTAGTGAAGCTTGATAGCCCCAAGATATGTTTTGAGCAGTAAGTCTTGGCCTAGCCAGTTGGCGATGCCAGGGCGACCGAGCAAGATGCCCGAAAGCTTGACTGGAATGCTGCTGGCCGGTAGTAAGTTTGGGTTGCTAGCCCACGTTGCCAAAGATTGAGAGGAAGGCATCGAAAAAGAGAGGTTAGGAAAAAATCGATTGAGCCGCAGCACGATGCCAATTCCAGTCCCAAGCAACCAGCAGCACTGAAACAGGCCGATGTCCTTATGCATCCAGTCGAGCATGGGCCATTCAAAGGCAGCAGCGATCGCACCTATACCTAACAGCGATAGTCCAATCATTAGCCCTACTGCCATACCGATATAAGGTGTGCCTTGCCTAGCGAGCTGTTTCCACTCTGCCAGAGAAAGCCCTTGACGTCGTTTCTTCAGGGAATGTATCTGAATTTCGGGCGTCAGCTTCCAATGCTGAGCGTAAGCCATTAGCAGTCGAAAGCGATCGCCCAAAGGCGGATGAGGATTCATACAGCTCATCCAAGCACGCAGGGGATTTTGAATACCCCAAGCAAATAAGCTCGCTAGCGGCAACTGCCCGTACAGATGCTGACGAGACAAATCGGCAGATACGGGCAATAGCGGCGTTAAGCTTTCGATTAAAACAGGCGTATAGCCTTGCTGCTCTATGCTAGCGGCCAAACCAAAAGACAGCTTGGCTAAGGCTCTAGTTAAGCCGTTGGGGTTACCAGTGGTGACAGTAGCGGCGCGATCGCTATAGTAAGTCCTCACGCGGGCCATGCCGAGCGCGGGCAGGCGTGAGAGCCAAAACAGACTGTAGGCCAGTGTTGCCACGATGCCGATAAACGTTCTAACCGGAAGGTTTTGCCGATTGCCCCATAGCGCGCTCTGCCAGTACAGCCATAGCAGCACCTGCCAAATCAAACCTGCCACTGAAAGAAAACGCCAGTGCCAGCTTTTCCAGTGAGACATTTCATACGCCACCAGCGCGGCAATTTCATCGTCTTTCAACTGCGTTAGCAGCCCTTGCGAAATAATAAGCCTGGCGTTTCGCGGGAGCCAGCCGTAGGAAAAAACGAGTGGAATATCGGTGGGCAACTTCCACAGGGTGGGAAATGGCCAGTTGCGCTGACGACACTGGCGGTTGATGAGGGCGATCGCCTCAGCCGAGTAACTTCGTAGCGCGCTAGCAGGAAAAGGTTGACGACGGGCCGTTAATTGCAACCATAGGTCCCATAGCCAAGGTGAGACGATTGCAAGCACGCTCAACGCAATCAGCAAAAAACCAGCAGCATCCTGCCAGCGCCCTGGTAGCGATCGCACCCAAAGCGGAAAACGCCTAGCCAACAGGCCCAAACCGATGTTAGCCAAAGCAACTGACTGATAAACCCCAGTTAACCAGAGAAGAAAAAACGCGATCGCGCCGCCTACTTGCGCAAACCATAGCTGCCCTGACTTGATCTGGCCTAGGGCTCGGCCTAGGCTGAGACGATCAGCATATATCCATCCCAAGTTTTCTTTTTTTGGCGAGTCTTTTTCTCGCAGGCCTTTTTCCTGTGAAGCTTCTTCTGTTAACGCTTCTTCTGTTAATGCTTCTTGTGGATATTCTCTGCGCCTTTCTTTTTCTATCGTATCTGCCTCAGCAGTCGATTCTGCGGTGAGGTCAGCGTTTAGAGAAGCATAGTGAAACATAGAAGCTTCGGGGATGGAAACTTCATGGGATGACGAAAAGTCACCGTTATCAATTTCACGATGGTCATCTACTGGCTTGTGAGTCAGCAACTCACTTATGGGTTCACCGGCTAGAGGCTGATCTAGAAGCTGGAAGCCATTAGATTTAGAATTTTTTACTTGTGCATTTGTCTGGCGGGCAGACGCTGCCATGCGCTCAGAAATTTTTTCTAACGTCTCTTGCGACCACTGCTGTAGCGACGGGCTTGAGCTAGCACCCAGTTTTTGACAGATTTTTTTCGCTTGCGGCCAGTTCTTTTGTGTCATGTAAACACGCACTAGCCCAACATAGCCCTTTGCCTGATAGGGGCGACTCTCAGACTGACAGAGCCGGGAAAGCGATGCGATCGCCCGGCTGTATTCACCCTGTTGATAGGCAGAAATGCCAAGCTTGAGCAAGCGTTCCAAGTCTGTGGCTGAGTTCATGAGACCTTCGTATAGGAGTCAGAAAAAGTAAAGATTTAGAGAGTACGTCAAGTTAGAGTACTCAAATCTTCCACAGAGATAACTTTTTCTCAGGCTCTAAGGGTCTACGGCTGCCATACCAGCTACTTTGAATCCATCAGGCTCTCTACTAGCTGATACAAACTCTCTTCGCCTTCGCCATCCATCTGCCGGTCTTTCAGCTCAATAAGGCCTTGTGCTAGCTGAGCGGCCCGCTGCTTGTAAACAGAATTAGTCGCGAGCAAGTCCGTAAAGACTTCTTGCTCGACTTCTAGCCGACTCGATTCTTCCGAAATGGGGGACGCATAATCGGCTTCCTCTACGTCATAGCGCAGTAGAAAAATTAGCGCATTGGACATTTCCTGTAGCTGCTGCTGAAGCTTTCGAGTATCCAGCTCTAACCGGTCAAATCCTGCTGTTCCAGTAATTCGCAGCTCTACAATTGGCTGCTGTTCAGGAATAATTTTCTGGGTTTTAATAGATTTTTGAATGAGTGCGATCGCACCTTCCGCTACCGCCTCCATCAGGTCGCTAGTCCGAATCTTTTGCTGAAGTCGAACAATTGGGCGCTGATGATAGTCCGTTTTCAGCTCAGCCGATATTTTTCCTTTTGCATCAATTTCAACCAGATAAGCGCCCCGCTCAAACTGACTCTCCTCAACATTATTGGCCTCGATCGAACCCGGATTAAAAATCCAGCCATCTTCTGCATAGCTTTTATGAATATGGCCTAGCGCCAAATAATCAATCCCAGCCTTTTTCAGCGGCAAAACCTCTCTGTAGCGCAAAGCCCCAGCGTACCGGGCAATTTGCCCTTCTAAACCATGATGAAACAGCAAAATAGACGGCCCTGGCGCAGGCGGCAACTTATCTATTGCCGCAGCAATCTGTTCAATCGCCCTAGGGGCAGCCGCACCATACCAGTTAGAGCCCAGCACTCTTACACCACAGTCAAGATCAATATAGCCCCCTCTATTTTCTGCCTCATCCCAAGGCGAATAGAAAGCCTCGTCAGCATTCACATTTCCAGGTTCAAGCAGCTTCAGCATCTTTTCGTCAGATAGATAGCGCAGCCAGCTAGATTTTGTCCCGTAGGGCGCATTATCGTGATTGCCCTCAATGGCTAACACTGGAATATTGGCATCGCGCAAGATTCGCAAACAATATTGAGCATGGTTGAGAATCGCTGGTTTGATATTGCGGTGCTCAAATAAGTCGCCACCGATAATGACAAAATCGACCTGTTCAGCGATCGCATACTTCTCTAAAACATCTTTGAGCGAAAAGAAAAAATCCAGCGTTCGAGGCTTGCAGTCGTAGCGATCAAACCCTAAATGAATATCAGAGACGTGTAAAAATTTTGGCACAGGTCAAAGCAACTCATGTAATTCAAATCAGGGCCTCAATTGTAAAGCAGACGACCTGAAAAAACCTCATATATCGAACTACCCCGGCCAGCAAGAATTCCATAGAATACTTAGGTAGTAGCCTGCATATTGTGCACTTACCAGATCAAGGCAATTATCAAGAGCAAGAGCAAAAATAAAAAATCTCGTAGAGCTATTCGACAAGATAGAACAAATTTCTAAACCATTGAGGAAACGTTAGCCTGCTGACGCGTTGAGCCACTACTCGGGATAAAGACTATTCGGATTTAAAAACAATGGGTCGCTTAACCGTTTGGGTTCGTAGATTTACAAAAGGTGAAACCATGCCAGATCAGCACGAGTTAAGGAGCGAGCTAGGAGATTTTAACAGCATTATCTGTTTTAGAGCCTTGATCACTGGCATAGAAGATGCGCTGGGAGCACGAGCCGCTATGATTGCCCTGCTAGCAGCAGGAAGATCGCGTGGCAGGAAGCTGGCAAAGGAGCTAGGGCTGTCCGGCGTATCCGGTAACTTTAACGAAATTTCTGAATTGATGAACAGTGTCTTGGGCGTTAACGGCACCCGACTTTGTATCGTCGACAAAATTGAATCTGCCGAAGATAGCATTCTCTTAGTTCACTGCCGAGAAACGATTTGCTCGGCAGGAGAATCGCCAGGATCTAATCGGGAGCTGTCCTATACGATGGGCGCTATACAAGGAGTTTTAGAAGAGGTGACTGGAAAGCGCCTGCGAAGCAAGCAAATTGCTTCAGTCTTGCGAGGCGGCACTCACGATGTTATACAACTAACCCCCATGGCATAGCTATCAAGATCTCAAACTTGAGTTCTAACTATGTTTTGCCCCGACGGTTTTAATCCAACGGTTTTAATCCAACGATTTTGTTCAAACGGCGTTTTTTGAAAAAGCGTTTTATACGGGCGCTTTATGCAGGCGGTGCTGTATACGGTGCTGCATGTGTAGATAGTCAGTCTGCCTATTTACAATGCATCTTCTACGACGACACATCTATCTCATCTTTATCAGTACCAGACAAGACCTCAATTTTTATTCAGGAGTTTATTCTTATGGTCCCCAATACTCAAAAAATTCAGATGCTGCTACAGAGCTTGGTCACGAATAGTCCTGAGATTGAAGGCGCTAGCTTAGTTACTCTAGACGGTTTGCCACTAGCCTCTACGCTGCCAGGCCACATGGATGAAGAGCGAGTCTCAGCGATGGCCGCTACCATGCTCTCTATTGGAGAGCGGATCGGAGAAGAATTGCAAAAAGGAAATGTTGGCCGCATTTTTGTAGAAAGTGATCAAGGCTATTGCATGCTCACTAGCTGTGGAGATGACGCGGTACTACTGGTTATGGCTACTACCGCAGCAAAACAAGGCTTACTGCAGCTGGCAATCAAAAGATCGGTGGCAGATCTGAAATTAGCACTTGGTTAAGTGAGCACTCGGTCAATTTTCTAATCGAAAAGCATGGAAATTATGAGGTTGGTGGTGGCTGGGCCTGTGGGTGCTGGCAAATCTACGTTTGTTCGAGCTGTTAGCGAAATTGCGGTGGTAGATACCGATCGCCAGGCAACCGATGAAACGTCTCTATTAAAGCAAAAAACGACTGTAGGATTTGACTTTGGGCGATTGCAGTTTAGCCCAGACATGGCCCTTCATTTGTATGGCACCCCCGGACAAGATCGGTTTGATTTTATGTGGGAAGAGCTGATTAGTAAGGCACATGCCTACATTCTGCTGGTGCCCGCCAATAGACCTGCCACTTTCCGTAAGGCTCACCTGATCTATCAGTTCATGAGTGAGCGGGTTGCCCTGCCTATGGTTGTGGGCCTTACGCATACAGATTGTGAAGAAGCTTGGAGTGCTGACAATGTTGCGATCGCAATGGATTTAGCAGAACCGACTCAGCGTCCGCCATTCGTTGAAGTAAACGCTACAGAACCCGACTCTGTTACCCGAGCGCTGAGCGCTCTCATTCAGCAATACATTTTGATAACAGGTGCCGCATAGCCGCTACAGAGGCAGCCAGCAAGCCTGCTTACTTGGCTGCCTTTCCTTATCTTTTATTAATTTTTTGTATTCTTTGTTAACACCTCGATTTATTATCTAGAATAAAAATAGGTAGTAATACTCAATTGTATTTACGCGCTGCCTTGGTGCATTATTACGATTCTAGATGCCTATGCCTGTAGGCTTTATGTGTAGCGCCGTTTTATAGAAATGCTGCTTAACCAAAACAAGAGATCTAGAAGTACTATTACGTTTTTTATATAAAAGCCTACAAAATAAGGAGTTGGAAGCCTATGCTGCTTCAAGGTCAGACTTCTGAATACTCATTGCCTGAGCTATTCAAATTCTTAAAAGATAGTCGGCAGACAGGACGGTTATCGTTAAAGTCTCTGTTTGGGAAAGGCTTTGAAGAAACGCCGCACTACCTATGGTTTGAAGAGGGTAATTTAGTTGCAACCTCCCAGAGACTAGACGGCCTGGGACTGCTGAATTTTTTGCAGGAAAGATATCTCATTCAAAGCGCTGTACTGCCTCGTTTATTACGGCAGTGCCCACCGAAAGTAGCACTCGGGGCTTTCCTAAAGGCGAAAGCAATGCTTACAGTTAGGCAGCTACAGTCACTGTTCTCCTCTCAAGTTTTGAGCAGCACCTGCACGCTAATACAAGCACCTGATGTCAGATTTGCGTTCTATCCCAACTATCCGTTTCCCTACCTAGAGATGACCGGGATCAAAATTCAGGCGACTGACATTACGCTACCCAGCCTACGCATGATCAAATCTTGGGGTGCACTGATTGATAAATTGCCAGAATTGAATTCTGGATTAAAGACAGCCGCAGGCAACGTCCCCCGATATCGACTTAATTCACAAGAGAAAACGGTTTTGGCTTTGGCAGAATCCGGCAAATCTCTATCTGAAATTGCGGCCGAGATGACTCTACCTAAGCTAGACGTTCAAAAAATTGGATTCCGGCTAATTTTTGTAGGTCTTGCGAAAGAGGTCCCAATGATTTATCTAGCTCGAACCAACCATTCAGCAAAACAGCCCACACCTGTCAAAGTCAGCAAAGCCTTTCTCAGCAAGCTGTCTAACTATTTGCAGCAAACAGATGGGCCAGCTAGCCAACTCGCGCAGCCAGCCAAGCCAACCGTTTGTTCCTCAACAAAGCAGCCGCAGTCTAACCCCGTTCAATCCGCCGTCAGGGAGCGCAAAGTGTTGGCCTTGCAAAGTGCCCACTGAAAGCTCGGCAGAAATCAATATTTAGAGGCCAGTTTTAATAGATAGCTCATACCGTCTCGCCGGTAGAGGCTGCCAGCTCTTCCAAGCGTTCTTGCTGATCTTGTGAGATGCAGGTTTGAATCACCGTTTCGATATCGCCTTCTAAGATAGGAGGCAAAGAGAAGTTTTGATTAAGGCGATGATCGGTGACCCGGTTGTCTTTATAGTTATAGGTACGGATTTTCTCTGAGCGAGAGCCGGAGCCAACTTGCGATCGCCGCATCGAAGTTATCTCAGCCTGCTGTTCTTCCAGCTTTATCTCATACAGCTTGGCTCGCAAAATCTGCATGGCACGCTCACGGTTTTGGAGCTGCGAGCGTTCCTCCGTGCAAAACACCCGAATCCCAGTCGGCTTATGCATTAGGTCGACCGCCGTTTCTACTTTGTTCACATTTTGGCCACCAGCCCCGCCAGAGCGAGCTGTCGTCATCACAATATCCTTCGCATCAATGTGAATTTCCACATCGTCCACTTCAGGCATCACCGCCACGGTTGCCGTAGACGTATGCACACGTCCGCCCGACTCAGTCAAGGGCACTCGCTGCACCCGATGAACTCCCGACTCAAACTTGAGCTTACTGTAAACCTGATCACCTTGGATCTCAACAATCGCTTCTTTCACGCCGCCCATATCAGCTCGCGATTCACTCAATAGATTCGCTTTCCAACCCTGCCCTTCTGCATACCGACTATACAAACGCAGCAAGTCACCTGCCCAAATGCCCGCTTCATCACCACCAGTCCCCGCTCGAATCTCCAACATAATGTTCTTGTCATCATTTGGGTCACGCGGCAGCAACAAGACTTTCAATCGCTGCTCTAGCGTATCCAAAGACTCTTCTAGCTCAGAAACTTCCATCCCTGCCATCTCTTTCATCTCAGGGTCACTAGAAGCCTCCTTATACACTTCTTGTGCACCCGTCAGCTCTACTTCAGTTTCTTGCCACTTGTGATAGGTTTGCACCGTTTCTTCTAGCGAAGCACGCATCTTAGCAATCTTCTGAAATTCGTCAGGGTCTCTGGCAACATCAGGATCTGCCATTCTCCGAGTCAATTCCGTAAACGTTTGCTCTACCGATTCCAGTTTTTGTAGTAAGTAAGATTCAGCCATCGTTTATTGCCCGATTTTGGTTGCTAAGAAAGAAGAAGTATTGCACTGCAAAAAAATATCCGAGCAGCAGCCTTAAAAAGGTCTGCCACCCGGATTCGTTTCAAAACTATAGTCGCTACTTCTTATCGTCGCTTGCCGCCTCACTAGAATCAGTAGCTTCTGATTCTGTAGACATACCGTACTTACGCAAGAAACGCTCAACCCGACCTTCGGTATCGATAATCTTTTGGGTTCCAGTGTAGAAAGGATGATTTCCTGACCACACATCAATATTTAATTCAGGCTTGGTAGAGCCTACGGTCATAACCTGTTCGCCATTGCAAAATACTTTGGCTTCAGGGTACCACTCAGGATGGATATCAGCTTTTGGCATGGTTCTAAAGAGATGGTTGTTTGAGAAATTGGGCTTCGACTCCGCTCAGCCCAGGGTAGGAATCAATACTATAGGAAATAACCAGTTGCCTGAACGAAGTCGAAGGCACACCTTTCCAATCAAAATTTTAACGCTTCGAAAACTGACCAGCTTTGCGGGCTTTCTTCAAACCGTACTTCTTTCGCTCTTTCTGACGAGGGTCGCGGGTAAGATAACCTTCGGTTTTTAACGGCATTCTATTATCAGGATCGAGCAAACAAAGCGCCCGCGCAACACCAAGCTTGATAGAGTCGGCTTGGCCAGTAAGGCCACCACCACGTACATTTACCAGAATGTCGTACTCACCTTCTAAACCAAGCGTTTCTAAAGGTGCTTTGGCAGAGGTAATGTAAGCAGCGTTTGCCTGCAAGTATTCGTCACCAGGTTTTTTATTGATAGTCATCTGGCCGTTACCAGGAACCAGGCGAACCCGAGCAACTGACGACTTGCGACGACCCGTGCCCCAGTATACAGCGCGATCAGATTGGTCTGCCATGGTTTAGTTAGCTCCGGAAGTAGTGTTGACGGTTAAAGTTTGCGGATGTTGAGCCGTATGAGGATGATCGGGTCCAGCGTAGACCTTTAGCTTTGTAAAAAGCTGACGGCCAAGCGCATTTTTAGGCAGCATCCCCTTTACAGCTTTCTCAATAATGCGTTCAGGAATACGTTTTTGAAGCTGAGCAAACGTCTCAGTTTTCATACCACCTGGACGACCCGAATGACGACGATACAGTTTTTGCTCGCTTTTGCGACCGGTAACCACGACTTTGTCGGCATTTACGACAATCACAAAGTCGCCTATGTCCATATGAGGCGTATAGTTGGGCTTTTTCTTACCTCGAATCACCTGCGCAATTTCTGTGGCTAACCGACCCAAACGCTGGTCGGCAGCGTCTACCACGTACCAGTCGTGTTGGATTTCGTTAACAGGAGTAAGGGTCGTTTTAGTGGACATAGCGTATACCGTAATCGTCGTTAATCATTTTGTTGTCAATAAGAACTGGGGCTGAGTGTCAACCCAAGCCTCGGGTTCAAAGGGAAAGTTTGGATACCCTACTCGCAATAAACAAAGGCCTTGAGGGGGAGCGGAATATTTTACCAAATTGCGGCGTTGGTTCTGCCAAATATCTTGAAACCCCTCTAAGGAAAGCTTCTGGGCACCGACTTGAACAATCAAGCCCACTACCAGGCGAACCATGCCATACAAAAAGCCTTTTGCCTGTAGTTCAACCTGAACGAAGTCTCCTCGGCGGACACATTGCACCTCTTGCAGCTCAACCCAAGAATGAGTTCTATCTGAGCCAGCGCGGTGAAATGCAGCTAGATCATAATAACCTACCATGGAGTACAGTGCCGCGTGCATTATTCCTTCGTCTAAAGGCTGATAGTAGTAATGCCATACATATGGTTGCACAAACAGATTGGGATATCGGTTGGTGTAAAACGTATAACGATAACGCCTCCAGTCAGCTGAGAATTGAGCATGCCAATCGTCAGGAACAGTAGCGGCGGCGCGAATAACAATGTCATCGCCAAGTCGATCGTTAAGAATGCTAGCCCACCGCTGAGCTGGAATCACTTTCGGGGCAAAGAAGTGAGCAACCTGTGCGGCTGCGTGAACGCCCGTATCGGTTCTACCCGCGCCTACTAACGCTGAGCGTTTACCTAGAATAGAGGCGATTGCCTCTTCTATCTCTGCCTGTACCGTTCGGCCTGACGGCTGACGCTGCCAACCGTGAAAGTGACTTCCCCTATACTGAATCACCAAGGCTACTTTTTGCGTATCTTGTTTATTCGAGGGTAGCTGCTTTAGCTGCCGGGAAACTTGCGATGCACGGCCATCAGACATTTGGGGTTAAACTCAGCTCTAAGCGTTCTTTCCAAAGGGGAAACGGCTTTAAGTCAACTCAATAATAGCCATACGGGCGTTATCGCCTCGGCGACTGACTGTGCGCACAACGCGAGTGTAGCCCCCGTTGCGATCAGCGTATCGATCAGGCGCTTGATCGAAGAGCGCATGAACAAGCTGCTTATCAAAAAGATAGCCAAGCGCTCTTCGACGCGCCGACAGCGATCCATCTTTGGCCAGACTCACCATCCGCTCAGCTTCAGAGCGAACAGCTTTGGCGCGAACTTCGGTAGTTTTGATTCGACCATTGCGAATCAGCTCTGTGGTGAGCGATCGCAGCAAAGCCTTGCGCTGATCCGCTGCCTTGCCGAGTTTTGCTACACGACGACCATGTCTCATGATTTTTATCCCCTTCCTAAACTGTGAAAAACTAAACGTAACAAAAAATTAAACTCTCAAAGCACCTCAAACAGCGCTTAGAGAGAGCGGGTTACACAGACTTGGCCGGTTTCTCTAACGGCAGCATGATCCCTAAATGAATTTGCAGGGCCTCTACAACTTCCTCGGCAGACTTTTGGCCAAAGTTTTTGATCTCCAGCAAATCTTCTTGACTGTAGTCAAGCAAATCAGAGACTGCGTTGATTTGCGCTCGCTTCAAGCAGTTGTATGCGCGCACAGAAAGCTGTAGTTCTTCAATCGGAATTTGATAGGTCGGATCTTCTTCCTTCACATCCTCATCACGCTTAGGCTCAAGCGTGACATCTTTGAGCGGGTTGAACATGTCAACTAAGAGTGCTGCTGCTTCACTCATTGACTGCTGGGCGGTCAATGAGCCGTTCGTCCAGATCTCCATATTGAGTCGATCTTTAGGCAGGCCCTCAGCATCAAGAAAGTTTTCGACGCTATAGTTCACCTTTCTAACCGGCATAAACACAGCGTCGATCTGCATGAATTCAACCCCGCCAGTTTCTTCTCGGCTGCGGTCAATGGCTCGATAGCCCTTACCACGCTCAATCCGAAACTCCATCTCTAGCTTGTGGCCAGCCGAAACAGCGGCGATATACTGATCGGTACTAATTAGATCCACATCAGAGGGCAAGTCGAAATTCGCTGCCGTCACCTTTGCCGGGCCCTGAACAACTAGCCGACCAATCTGAGGCTGTGCTGAGTAGCTCTTCAGCACGGTTTCCTTCATGTTCAGCAAAATGTCTAAGACATCCTCGCGAACGCCTGGAATAGTGGAAAATTCGTGGCTAGCACCTGCAATTCGAACAGAGGTTACTGCCGTTCCTTCCAAGTTAGAAAGCAGCACGCGACGCAGAGCGTTACCTACGGTAGTACCTTGAGAGCGCTCTAGAGGCTCGATTACAAACCGGCTATACTGACTTTGATCGTCTTCAACAATGGACTCTACACAATTAACTTGAAACTGTGCCATGCACTAACCTCTCCAGGTACTCAATTTCTGTACGAAACTTCAATATTTGCCAGTTCTACAGCCGCTTAGCGACTCACAAGGTCGAAACTATCGATCAAGCCAAACCACTGGCTAGGGGGCCTAACTCTTCAATACTCGCATCCGCAAAATCAACTAGAATTTTAGGCTAGAGGTGTGAATGCTTAAGGAAAGAACGCTCAAAAGCTTTAGTCTCCCAAAAGGAAACGCTGAGAATCAATCCCAAATAAAACAAGCTCAACAGATCCTTTCAAATTTCTCCGAAAAATATTCCCTTTTAAGCGACCTCAAACAGCCTTAAGTTAAACGCGCCGCCGCTTTGGAGGACGACAGCCGTTGTGAGGAATGGGTGTAACGTCGCGAATTAGCGTGATTTCTAAGCCTGCACCTTGCAGAGCACGAATGGCAGTCTCACGACCTGATCCTGGGCCGCTAACTTGTACTTCACATTGACGCATACCCTGGTCAATTGCACGACGAGCAGCGCTGTCAGCAGCAGTTTGCGCTGCAAAGGGCGTTCCCTTCTTAGCACCCTTGAATCCACTAGCACCCGCTGAAGACCAAGAAACCGCGTTACCGCTAGCGTCCGTGATAGTGACAATTGTGTTATTGAAGGTGGACTGAATGTGAGCCACTCCATTAGGAATATTTTTCTTTTGCTTGCGGGGGCCGCTCTTGCGGATGGGTTTTGCCATGACTAGTTGTCCAAATTATTCAGCAGAGTGTTGTATTAGAGAGGAAAGCGCTGGAGTCAATGTTGTTGCGTGTTCACACAGAAACGCGAACCGATGAGTGTGTGGAATCCTCTGCATCAGTACGCGTTAAGTAGCTGCTCTAAACCAGCAGCTTAGAGTTACTTACGAGGGGGCTTTTTCTTGCCAGCGATTGTGCGCTTGCCAGCACGGCGAGTACGGCTATTAGTCCTTGTCCGCTGACCACGAACAGGTAGTCCCATCCGGTGGCGTCGACCACGATAACAGCCAATGTCCATCAATCGTTTGATGTTCATATTTACCTGGCGGCGAAGGTCACCCTCAATCAGGTAGTCGCCTTCGACAGTTTCTCTTAGCTTGATAACGTCTGCGTCAGCTAAGTCTTTAACGCGAACGTTGGGATCAACGCCTGTTTTTTCAAGAATTTCTTGAGCACGGCTTAGCCCTACACCATAGATGTAGGTTAATCCGATTTCGATTCGCTTATCTCTTGGCAGGTCAACGCCCGCAATCCGTGCCACCGATTATTTCTCCCTTATTTACACTGCTAGCGTTTCGTTTATTAGCAAATACCAGCAGACGACGTTACCAAAACTTATCAATCAAAACTTCTCGCCAGCAAATGGCGAAAGTTTGTCCAAACAGCCGAATCCCAAAATTCACACCGGAGCGATGACTCTAGAGATTATCGGCAGTGCCTAAAAGTTCTAACCCTGACGCTGCTTATGCTTGGGGTTAGGACAAATCACCATTACTCGACCACGACGGCGAATAACTCGGCACTTTTCACACATTTTTCTAACAGATGCGCGGACTTTCATGTCCCAAAGGTCTTATTTACTACAGTTTGTAATGCTATCAAACATTCAGACATCCAGCAACAAATTGGTGCTGCTGGATAATTTGAACTAGATGATTTTGAGTAGAGACAGGTAGGGCGAGGTCAGCAAGCTGATGCCAACCTCGCCCTTATTTCTACGAGTGCTACAGATATTACTGGATATTGTGCACTTAAGATATTATGCGCCTCGTTTAAGCGCAGATTCTACCTGACGAAACTCTTGCTCTAGGCGGTCTTGCAGCTTTTGAGGAACCGGACGATTGGGATAGGAGCTGTAGTGGCCAGCTAGTGCGTTGAGCGCTGTGCGCATCGTAGAAAATGAGCTGAGATTGGAGACGGAAGGATTACGGCGATAGCGGGACGCAAAGCCATTAATTTTGGCTTTGGCCTCATCTTGAAGCTGAGCTTTATTAGGCGCGTCGTTGGGCAGGGCGACAGACTCACGCAGGCTGTCGATCAGGGCAACGGTATCTTCAGTGTAGTTACCAGTTAGGCCGTCGCTAGGACCGACTGCACTACAGCCAGTGAGACCGATAACAGCAACTAGCAATAGAGCAAATACACGGGACAATAGGTTTTTCATAAAGCGTTCTAGGATGGGCAATCACAGCAAGGCAGAGCTGTGTTGGACACACCGCAAAAAAGAGTTGTTTGCCATGCCTGCTGAAAAGATAAACATATGTAACAGTTTATCCGAAGGAGGACAGCAGGAATAGTCCCGATTGATAGAGATGGGGATCGTTAAGCTGGATAAATCCGCAATCGACGATTGGGTTCGTTACCAAAGCTTAGGGACTTAAGGCGGTAGTGCTCTGCAAGCTCATGCTGCATTTTACGAATTTTGGGCGATCGCGGCAGCAATTCCACTGGCTGGCTTTTAGGGATCACAATCTGCTCGACGGCCAATCGGGCCTCTTCTAAGGCTTCTAGCTCGTCATCTACGCCGCCGCGCGAAAACAAATCGAGGTTGACGCCTTCTGAGAGTTCACCATCGTCGTCTAGATCGAGCAGGCGGCGAAGCGATCGCGTAATTTGCGGAATGCTATTCGATTTCACTGTGTACACGGGCAGCTGCCGCGCCTTAGCAACCTGCTTAAGTTTGGAATGATTGCGAATATGTGATCTTAAAGCCAGCACCGCATCTGCTGAGGCTAGTTCCTTAGTAAACTTCACGGGCAAGTCCAGTGTTCGCACCACATGCTCTAGCTGCTGACGGCTAATACCGTAGGCATAGATTCGAGTAATATCATCGGCCTCACTCTCGTAGTAGCTATCATCACTAGCTGCTTGAGCCATGCGATCGGAAGGCATCGGTAGCTGCCTCATCGAATCGTCTAGCAGGGCCTGAAACCTAAGCTGATCTTCAGCGACAGCGTCAGCAGTCGGTACACTTCCTTGAACTGAATGAGATGAGACTGATCTAGGCGGTATTGAGCCGGGCAAAGGAACGCTAGATACATTAGACCTCTTCCCAAACGAGTCTGAGCCTAGCGGCGAAACAGGCGGTCTCATTTTGCCAGAAGTTCGCCAGCCGCCGGGACTTGACTGCGCCTTCAGGCTACCCGCACGCAAGTTACCCCTTTTTCCGGCTCGTAGGGCTGCTGTAGCTAGTCCGGAGTCAACAGACTGCTCCTCTGCAATCACAACTTGGTTATCTGGGCCTAGCGATCGCACCTGTTGCCCAGGGACACGCCCTCGCAAAATAAAGTCCACCGTGTTAGCCACGTCTTCGTGCACGACCCAGCGCTGACGCTCTAGCATCTCTACAGCGATCTCAAAAGTTGGCGGGGCCTTACGTTCTAGCACGCTCTTTTGACTGCCTCGGCGACGGGCCTCATCATCACCGAGCGTCACCGACTGAATGCCCCCCACCAAATCAGAGAGCGTTGGGTTCTTAATCAAATTCTCTAGTCGATTGCCATGAGCTGTTCCAACTAGCTGAACACCGCGCTCAGCAATTGTTCGGGCAGCTAAAGCTTCTAGCTCAGTACCAATCTCATCAATCACAATAACTTCAGGCATATGGTTTTCCACCGCCTCAATCATCACCTGATGTTGTTCTTCGGGCCGCGCAACCTGCATTCTCCGCGCTCTACCAATTGCCGGATGCGGGATATCACCATCGCCTGCAATTTCATTAGACGTATCGATAATGACCACCCGCTTCATCAGATCGTCCGCCAGCACCCGCGCGATCTCTCTAAGCGCAGTCGTCTTGCCCACCCCCGGACGGCCCAGCATCAAAATAGAGTTGCCTGTCTCAACTAGGTCGCGAATCATCCCGATTGTGCCAAAAATAGCTCGCCCTACTCGGCAAGTTAGGCCAATAACATCTCCCGAGCGGTTGCGTATAGCACTGATTCGATGCAACGTTTTCTCCAAGCCAGCTCGATTGTCGCCGCCAAAGTGCCCTACCCGGTCAATGCAGTATTGCAAGTCCGTTTTTGAAACCGGTGCCTCAGAAAGGTATTCCACCGAGTCTGAAAAGCGAGCTTCAGGCTGTCGGCCCAAATCTAAAATGACTTCGATTAGTTGCGCTTTGCGAGGATGATTTTCCAGCTTTTCACGAATGTATACAGGCAAAACTGCAAGTAGCTGAGATAGGTCATCAGTTGTCGCTGACGGATTCGACTTTGCAAGGGGGGCTTTTTTTGCTTCGTTTTTTGCTTGGCTAGCCTTGGCAGCAGCATTAGTCACTACTGAAGGGCTGTTTTCAAACAGATTATCGTTAAGACTCGTCATAGAGAACGGATTTCAAACGAGAGACATGCAGCAGGATGTGAGTGCCAGGTAAACCCGTTGCGTCAGGAAATATACCGATACAACGTGTCCGTTGAGACTTAAAAGCTTACTTAAAAAATCCAAGGGCGCTTTACTGACTACTGAGTTACTTCACCAGTGGTTTGAGCGGCGCTACCAAAGATTCAGCAAGCGACACAGCCCTGTGCAAGGCTTTGGGTACCTCTTCAAGATAATGGGTTTGATCAATAACTGGCATTAGCAACCGCCGAGCGAAGCTACCGTAGGCGATCCCAGAGACTGCGCGAGGCCGCATTGAACCTTCGTTTGAGCACTGTAGCAGTCCCATTTCCCGAAGTTTAAGAACCGTGTACTCGTTGGTGCCGCCAGCTAGCTGAACATATCCAGGGATCTCTGAGGCAATTACTTTTTGAGCCAGTCGAACGGCGGCATGCGTAGTGCCTTTACCAATATCACCACTCATTGGGCGACCATCGGTCTGCCAGACTAAAACGGGCTGAGGCTTATGCAGCCTGACTGTAGGCTCAATCCAGCCCATGATGCGCTGTAGCGATTGGAGATAGGCAATGAAATTTTCTCCGTCTGGACAGCTAATAGAAATTAGCTTTAGATGTGAGATCCAAGGCGTGATTGTCTGCCAGAGCTGTTTAAAGGCAGCTTCATTTCCGACATGCGTATGAATTTCTAAAGCGTCTACCTGGCTAAGCACAGACTGAGCGATCGCATCTAATGTTGTCGGCTGCGATCGCGCCTCAATCAAACCCAGAGGACAAACTGGGAGGCAGCGCCCACAGCCATAGCAGCGATCGCGAATAACGCCTGTGCCGTCAATCGCCATAGCAGGACATACATCCTCACAGGGCCTAGAACAATCAGATGGACATTTTTCAGCGTCAAACCAAGCCTTACGAAAATGAGGATCTGCGCCAGCACTCATGCTCACCATCAGCCAAGGTCGCCGCCAGCGAGAGTTCCTTTGCCAGGCACTTGTCTGATACGTCTCTTTTTGCCAACCGGGTGCGTGTCTGACTAGCCGTTGAGCTGCTAACAGCCCTTCTTTTGCAGCGGCCACAACAGCCAGATCGGCAGCAACATCAATGCAGTCAGCACCCGCTAGCGCGTAAGCTAGCGTCAGATTTCTAACGGCCGGTAGCGACTGATAGCTAGCACCACAAATTAGCTTGAACCAATGACCAGCCTGCAGAGACTCAAGTGGACTTAGGCTTACATCAGCAGATGTACTGGCTCTGATCTCTACCAACTGATTTCTACTAACTAATTCTTGTTAACTAGTTCCTACTGACAATTTATCAACACGTGAGAAGGCTAAGCCGCTACCGCTTCTTGCAAAGGGAACCAAGTAACGGTGCGATCGCCGCCAACTTCCAAAACCACCTTTACTTTCGGCTCGATAGACGGCAGTGAAACCAAAAACTTAATTTCTTGACTAGACAAAATATGGCCTTCGATTAGCCAAAGCACAAGCCCCTTTGATTTTGGGGATAGCTCTTGCAGCCGATAGCTTACAATCGGGGGCACATAGTAGCGATCGCCCACTGCAGAAGCCTCCATATTCTTTTTACCTAAATGTGGCGGACGCACACCGTGCACATCTAGTAAATAAGCTGACAGATCGCCTAATCCTCGGACCGACAGATAGGCGCAATCATAGCCAGCAGAGCGCACGCGTCGGCGATAGCGCCCTTCATACCCGCCTTCCAAGGGCATGCGTACGCCCAGCGCACCAGCTTTTTCGAGGTCACTAGTAAACTTGTTGAATGCAATCAGCGCCATAGGAATCAAAATCAGGCTAGAGAGACAACGTAATATTACTCCAAAACCACAGACGTAGGACACAGCCTGTAAGTGATAGATCCATAAGCAGTAGAAACACGGCTCTAGCGCAAGAGTCAGCAACCTCAAACAATACCTGGCGCTGTTGATAGCATTTATTAGTAGTGCTCAGCAACGATTATTTACGGTATGATGCAGGGCGTACACGAAGATCAAAACTACGTCTATTCAACTGCTGGAAATCATTGAAAGAGTGATTTTCGACAAAGTTGCCTTAAAAAGTTTTTGCCTCAAAAACTTTTTAAGCGTCGACGCAGCAGAAAAACCGTGTATGATAGTAAGCCTGTCGCCGCTAAGCGGATACTAGAGGGATGGCAATGCTTCTGTTAGGGAAGACTTCTAAAACCTTTTAGGTTAACTCTTACAGTTTCTACTGCATCCTCCAAGTCTGAGGCGAAAAAGATAAGGTGAGTTTTGTGGCTCCCGGCGGGTTCATCCCCATTCGGTTGCAGCTTTCAACATGTAAAGCCCTGTCGATTGTTTTCCAGTGTGGCCAAGCAAGCGTTTTGCAGCGCGCGATTTCAAGAGTCTGTTTACAGCTCTTAAGGCGTAGCGTGTTAAGCGTTCTGAAACTAGCTGGTATGTCCAAAAGCCCTGCGAGTAGACGTCTTTCCTATTAGTCAATACGACTAAGGCAGCCGTTGGTTTCCAGGGTGCGTTATGAAGCGGAGTCGAGATTAAGTGTCTGTCGGTATTCTTGGTACCAAACTTGGTATGACCCAGGTGTTCGATGAAACTGGAAATGCAATTCCAGTAACTGTCGTGCAAGCTGGCCCCTGCGTTATAACGCAGATCAAAACGAAACAGACAGACGGCTACTCGTCTGTACAGGTTGGCTACGGAGACGTTAAGGAAAAGGCGCTGAACCGACCGAAGCTAGGCCACCTCAAAAAGTCTGGCGCATCGCCGGTACGTCATCTGTGTGAGTATCGAATTGATAACACCAGCGAATTTGAGATTGGTCAGACAGTCGCTGCTGATCGATTTGAAGCAGGTCAGCTTATTGATGTTAGTGGCATCAGCATCGGTAAAGGTTTTGCAGGCAACCAAAAGCGAAATAACTTCCGTCGCGGTCCTATGTCTCATGGTTCAAAAAACCATCGTGCGCCAGGTTCTACCGGTGCGGGTACGACGCCTGGTCGCGTCTACCCTGGCAAAAAGATGGCTGGCCGTATGGGAGGTGTAAAAGTCACTGTTCGGAAGCTAAGCGTTGTCAAAGTAGATGGCGATCGCAACCTATTGCTAATCAAGGGGGGTGTCCCTGGCAAAGCAGGTACGTTGCTAAACATCACACCTGCCACGATCGTTGGTCAGCAGTAGATGTTAGCCATGATGGCTAGGCAGTAGCCTGTTCTGGCAAAGCTTGAACGAACAGACCTGAAGAAATGTACCTAGAAGCGAACGCTAAAGGCGCAGAACCTAGAAGGTGAAATAGACGGCATTAGCATTAGATAGATAGGCCAAAGAGAGAGACCATGGTTGATTGTGTAGTAAAAGACTGGCAAGGGCAGGACGCTGGCACAGCGGCGCTTGATCTAAAGGTCGCCAAAGAAGAAAACGCCGCGCACATCGTGCACCGTGCACTGGTTCGCCAGATAAATAACGGTCGTCAGGGTACGGCTTCTAGTAAGACCCGAGCGGAAGTTCGCGGTGGCGGTCGCAAGCCCTGGAGACAGAAAGGGACAGGTCGTGCTCGTGCCGGTTCTATCCGGTCTCCGCTGTGGAGAGGGGGTGGTGTCATTTTTGGGCCGAAGCCTCGTGACTACAGCACAAAAATGAATCGAAAAGAGCGCCGTTTGGCACTTCGGACAGCTTTTCAAGGCTGTGCTGAGAGTATTGTGGTTGTTCAAGACTTTGCCAGTGAACTCAGTCAGCCAAAGACGAAAGAAATGCTCGCAGCCCTTGACCGATGGGGCATTAACAGCGAAGAGAAGATTTTAATGGTCTTCAGTGAACGTAACGACAATGTCTATCGCTCTTTGCGTAACGTTTCTACCGTTCGGATGATTGACGCGACGAATCTCAACATCTACGACATTTTGCATGCTGACCACATCGTCGTGACAGCCTCTGCGCTTGAAAAGATTCAGGAGGTATACGGTGAGTAAACAAATCGACGAGCGCGACATTCCAGATATTATTCGGAAGCCTCTGATTACAGAAAAAGCAACGATTGCATTGGAGAATAACCAATACACCTTTGAAGTTTCACCCAAAGCAACCAAGCCTCAAATCAGAGGCGCGATCGAGAAGCTATTTGACGTGAAGGTTGTTAACATCAGCACCCAGAATCCACCTCGAAAAAAGCGTCGAGTAGGCCAGTTTATAGGGCATCGAGCCGCTTACAAGCGAGCGGTCGTCACCCTAGCACCTGAAGACACCATCACGCTTTTCCCTGATGTCTAGTCAGCTAGTATGTCAGCGGGTTTGTACTTTGCGACATTGCCAGTTATTTCGCTAGATAGCTATCTCCAACAAAGATTTTTCCAAGTAAACGCGACAGATTATAGCCATGGGCATTCGCTCCTACAGACCACTAACACCAGGCACGCGCGAGCGCACCGTCTCTGACTTTGCGGCAATCACTACCGACAAGCCAGAGAAGTCACTGACCTATTCGGTTCATCGTCCAAAGGGACGAAACAACCGTGGTGTCATTACGTGTCGCCATCGAGGTGGCGGTCACAAACGTCTCTATCGTGAAGTTGACTTCAAGCGTAATAAGCACAATATTCCAGCCAAGGTCGCAACAGTCGAGTACGACCCCAACCGAAATGCTCGTATTGCGCTGTTGCACTATGCCGATGGCGAAAAGCGCTACATACTGCATCCGCTCGGCTTAGAAGTAGGAACCACTATTATCTCGGGCGAAGAGGCTGCTTTTGAAGTTGGCAATGCTCTGCCACTGCATCGAATTCCACTAGGTACTACTGTTCACAATGTTGAGCTTGTTGCTGGGAAAGGTGGGCAGATGGTTCGTGCGGCAGGAGCAGGCGCACAGCTAGTAGCAAAAGAAGGTGGCTATGTCACCTTGAAACTGCCCTCTAGCGAAGTTCGCATGGTTCGCCGAGAATGCTATGCAACTATTGGACAAGTTGGCAACATTGAGCATCGTAACCTTACGTTGGGGAAAGCAGGTCGCAAGCGCTGGTCAGGGCGTCGCCCCGAGGTTCGCGGTAGTGTGATGAACCCAGTAGATCACCCGCATGGTGGTGGTGAAGGCCGTGCACCTATCGGTCGCAGCGGGCCAGTTACGCCTTGGGGTAAGCCAGCACTAGGCTATAAAACGCGGAAGAAGAAGAAGGGAAGTGACGCTTTGATTGTGCGTCGTCGTCGTCGTTCTTCTAAGCGCGGACGGGGCGGACGTAATGCTTAGCCTCTGACTCAGCAGCCGCTTGATAACCGAAAAATATCTCTCTAATAACAGTTGATTCTAGGTATACAGCATGTCTCGCTCTCTGAAGAAGGGGCCCTTTGTGGCAGATCACCTTCTTACAAAAATTGAAAAGCTCAATGCGAAAAACGAAAAGCAGGTTGTCAAGACCTGGTCTCGTGCCTCGACGATCATTCCTCAGTTTATCGGCCATACGGTTGCTGTACATAACGGTCGCCAGCATGTACCCGTTTTCATCAATGAGCAGATGGTTGGTCACAAGTTAGGCGAGTTCGCACCAACAAGAACTTTCCGTGGCCACGCTAAAAGCGACAAAAAGGCACGGCGTTAAAGGGCCTCTTCAAGAGATTAGAACAAAATGATTGATATCGATTCAGACTCTCAAGTAAAGGCAACGGCTAAGTTTGTCCGGATGTCTCCTCGCAAGGTTCGCCGAGTGCTCGACCAGATTCGTGGTCGCTCTTATCGCGAGGCGTTAATTATGCTGGAGTTTATGCCCTATAAATCTTGCGAACCCATTCTCAAGGTTTTGCGTTCTGCTGTGGCGAATGCAGAGCACAACAATGGCCTAGACCCGGTTAGTCTTTACATCAGCGAAGCCTATGCTGATCAAGGACCTGTACTAAAGCGCTTTCGCCCGCGTGCGCAGGGCCGAGCGTTCCAGATTCGCAAGCCGACTTGTCATATTGCGATCGCAGTTGCACCTGGCGCTGAGGTTTAGTCTGACGCCCAGCTAATCCGAATACTCGGCAGCTAGCTGCTTTATTTTTCAAGCCTTCCATCCGTTTTCACCAACTTTCACCCGTTCTTACTAAGGAGTACATCAGTGGGACAGAAGATTCACCCCATCGGTCTTCGTCTTGGCATCACTCAGGAGCACCGCTCCCGCTGGTATGCCGACAAAAACCGTTACCCAGAACTTCTCAAAGAAGATCATGAGATTCGACAGTACGTCGAGAAAAATCTTGCAAACGCAGGTATTTCCGATGTGCATATCGAACGCAAAGCCGATCAGATCGATTTAGAAGTCCGTACTGCGCGACCTGGAGTTGTCGTAGGTCGTGGCGGCGCGGGTATCGAAGCGCTTAGAGTAGGCTTGCAAAAGCAAATCAAAGACGACAGCCGTCAAATCCGAATAAATGTCGTAGAAGTCGCGCGCGTTGATGCTGATGCCGGACTCATCTGTGAGTACATCGCTCAGCAGTTAGAGCGCCGAGTTTCTTTTCGTCGGGTTGTTCGTCAGGCTATTCAAAGAGCGCAAAGAGCTGGTGTCGAAGGCATCAAAATCCAGGTTAGCGGCCGACTCAACGGCGCTGAGATTGCTCGTACGGAATGGACCCGAGAAGGCCGTGTTCCATTGCATACACTTAGGGCTAACATCGACTACGCCTATCGCACGGCTCAGACAACATACGGCATTTTAGGCATCAAAACCTGGGTGTTTAAAGGCGAAGTTATTCCTGGCCAAGAAAATCAGCCAGAGGAGAGCAAAGCTCAGCCTCGTCGTCGTCAGCCTCGTCGTCGTCAGCAGTTTGACGATCGCTCTAACAGTGATTCGTAGGCAGCGATTTACGAATTGACGAGCTATCAGTTTGTAAAATTATTGATTTTTAGAGTCGCTCAGATAGGGTCATTCAAAGCCCGATTGCTTTAGGTCTAGCCGCCTCTATATCTTTCTCTCCATTTTTCCAGTGTGATCAATCATGTTAAGCCCAAGAAGAACAAAATTTAGAAAGCAGCATCGAGGCCGGATGCGCGGTATGGCCTATCGAGGAAATGAGATCAATTTTGGTCAGTTTGCTCTTCAGGCAACCGAGTGCTGCTGGATGACCTCTCGTCAAATTGAGGCTGCTAGGCGGGCAATGACTCGCTATATCAAACGCGGCGGTAAAATTTGGATTCGAGTCTTTCCCGACAAGTCGGTCACAATGCGGGCTGCAGAGACTCGAATGGGTTCTGGTAAAGGGAACCCTGAGTTTTGGGTTGCGGTAATCAAGCCTGGTCGCATTGTTTTTGAGATTGCGGGTGTCTCAGAAGAGATTGCACGCGAAGCAATGAGGCTGGCATCCTTCAAGCTGCCTTTTAAGACTAAGTTCGTCGTGAAAGAAGGCGAGGAGGGATAAGCATAATGGCACTGGTAAAGATAAAAGAACTCAGAGCGCTCAGTGATGAAGACCTGAAGGCAGCGATCGCAGAAACCAAGCGGTCGCTATTCGATCTTCGTTTCCAAAAGGCAACACGTCAGCTAGAAACCGGATTTCATCAGTTTAAGCACAGTCGCCGTAAGCTAGCTCAGCTGATGACGATTGAAAGAGAAAGAGAATTGGCCGCAGCACAGGAAGAGGCATAGCAAGCAATGGCAGCAAAAGAGAGAGTTGGCCTCGTTGTCAGCAACAAAATGGACAAGACTGTGGTAGTCGCAGTTGAAAGCCGAGTTCAGCATAAAAAATACGGCAAGATTATGGTGCGAACGCAGCGCTATAAGGCGCACGATGAGGAAAACACCTGTAAAGAGGGCGATCGCGTCAAGATCAGCGAGACCCGTCCCATGAGCCGCACTAAACGGTGGATCGTGGCTGACATCCTCAGTTCTTCTGAAATATAAGGTGAGGATAAATTAGTGATTCAGCAAGAAACATACCTAAACGTGGCCGACAATAGCGGTGCTCGTAAGCTCATGTGCATCCGGGTGTTAGGCGGTCGGAAGCAATATGCAGGCGTTGGCGACGTAATCGTTGCGGTTGTCAAAGACGCTTTGCCTAATATGGGCGTCAAAAAATCTGACGTGGTCAAAGCGGTTGTTGTTCGAACGCGCAAGGGCATCCGTCGTAACAGCGGGATGAGCATTCGCTTTGATGACAATGCGGCTGTACTTATCAACCCAGATGGTAATCCTAGAGGCACTCGCGTATTCGGCCCAGTAGCCCGCGAGCTGCGTGATAAAAGCTTTACCAAAATTGTTTCGCTAGCACCGGAGGTACTGTAAGTGGTCATTAAAAACAAAAATGCCGGAAGCCGGTTCAAGATGCACGTGCGCACGGGTGATACCGTTCAGGTCATCGCTGGCAAAGACAAAGGCAAGGTAGGCGAGGTTGTCGCCACCAATGCAAAGACTTCTCAGGTAATTGTGCAGGGTGTAAACATGCGCACCAAGCACGTAAAGCCTCAAGCAGAAGGTGAATCTGGTCAAATTCTAACTAAGGAGTTTCCAGTTCACAGCTCTAACGTCATGCTGTACTCCACCAAACAAAAGGTGGCTAGCCGCGTGACTTATACCATCACCGACGATGGTCGAAAGGTTCGCATGCTGAAAAAAACTGGCGAGGTTCTAGAAAACTAGGTCGTAGGTTTGGCAGAGCTTAGGTTTTGCCAAATTTGCACAAAAGTTTTAGACCCTATTAGCCGTCACCCCCCGCTATTTTCAGACCGTCATTTATAGACAGTCACCAATCAGCATTGTGATGCCCTGACAACGCCCAGGGATACATTTTTTAGAGGATACAATGGCCGACTCACTCAAAGCACTCTATTTGGAGAAGGCGATACCTAAGCTGAAAGAGCAGTTTGGGTACACCAATCCACACCAGATTCCCAAGCTCACCAAAGTTACGATTAATCGTGGTTTGGGAGAAGCTTCTCAAAATGCTAAAGCGCTAGAATCATCAATTAGCGAATTAGCTATGATTACCGGCCAGCGTCCGGTAGTCACCAGAGCAAAGAAAGCGATCGCAGGCTTTAAAATTCGTGAAGGAATGCCGGTTGGCGTCAAAGTGACGCTCCGTTCAGACCGCATGTACGCCTTCACCAATCGCCTGATCAACTTAACCTTGCCGCGCATCAGAGACTTTAGAGGCGTTAGCCCTCGCAGCTTTGATGGTCGAGGCAACTATACCCTGGGCCTGCGTGAGCAGCTGATCTTCCCAGAGGTCGATTACGACAGCGTTGACCAGATTCGCGGTATGGACATCACCATTGTCACAAGCGCGAACTCCGATGAAGAAGGGCGTGCTCTTCTGAAGGAACTGGGCATGCCCTTCCGAGATAATTAGAGGCAGTAGCAAGAAAGATAATTATGGCGTCCAACGACACGATTTCAGATATGCTGACGCGCATTCGGAATGCTACGCTTGCGCGACACCAAACAGTCGATATTCCATCGACTAAGATGACTCGCAGCATTGCCACCGTTCTCAAGGAAGAAGGCTTCATTGCAGATTCCACCGATGGCGGAGAGGGAATTGAGCGGAAAATTACGATTACGCTGAAGTACAAAGGTAAAACTCGCCAGCCGATTATTCGCAAGCTGTCGCGAGTCAGCAAGCCCGGCCTACGCGTTTATTCCAACCGCAAAGAGCTACCACGAGTGTTGGGAGGCATCGGTATTGCGATTATTTCAACTTCCAGTGGTGTCATGACGGATCGAGACGCTCGTCGGCAAGGCATTGGTGGAGAAGTCCTCTGCTACATTTATTAACTCTTTATCCATCCATGCAGCCCTCAATACAGGAGAAGCAGAATGTCTAGAATTGGCAAACAGCCTGTGCCAATCCCTAAAGGCGTGACCATCACTATTGATGGTCAAACCCTAACGGTTAAAGGCGCTAAGGGCGAGCTTTCTCGGGAGTTCCCACCTGAAATTGCTTTCATACAAGAAGGGGAGACAATTGTTGTCACCCGCGTGAACGAATCGCGTAACGCTCGGCAGCGTCATGGCCTAGTAAGAACTCTGATTGCCAACATGGTAGAAGGGGTTTCGAAAGGCTATGAAAAGAAATTAGAAATCCAAGGTGTGGGGTATAGAGCCTCTACACAAGGAAGCAAGCTGGTAATGGCACTTGGCTACAGCCATCCTGTAGAGTTTGATCCGCCAGCAGGCATCACATTTGCTGTCGAAAAGAACACAAGTGTTACTGTTACTGGAATTGACAAAGAAGTAGTGGGCAACACGGCTGCTAGAGTTCGTGCTGCGCGTCCTCCTGAACCCTACAAGGGAAAAGGTGTCCGCTATTTGGGCGAACAAGTTAGGCGCAAAGCTGGCAAAGCTGGCAAGTAAACAGGTAAGTAAACGATGAAAACAACCCGTAGAGAATCTACTCGCCGTCGCCACGCACGTGTTCGTCGTCGGGTAAAAGGTACAACTGAGCGCCCGAGACTCGCTATCTTCCGATCTAATCAACACATTTATGCTCAAGTCATTGATGACACACAGCATAAAACACTAGCATCTGCATCTACGCTGGAAAAAGATGCTGGGATCGAAGCAGGTGGAACCAAACAAGCCGCTGTAGCAGTCGGAAAACTAATTGCAGAGCGTTCCTTAAAGCAAGATATTGCGCAAGTTGTGTTTGACCGAGGCGGTAAGCTCTATCATGGGCGAGTAGCCGCTCTAGCAGATGCGGCTCGTGAGGCAGGTCTGAGCTTTTAGGCATCTAGACTTCTAATAAGTCTAGTTTCTGGGTCAAGGCTCAGAATTTTTTTATGATACGGGAAAGTGCTTAGTATGCTGTCCCCATTCAAACCTCATCTGAAATCTAGGTAAACACATGGCAGAGCAGCGTCGAAAGAAAAACAAAAATCGGGAGAAAGATTCCGAGTGGAAGGAACGCGTCGTTCAAATTCGACGTGTGACCAAAGTTGTTAAGGGCGGTAAAAAGCTTAGCTTTAGAGCCGTTGTTGTCGTAGGCAACGAAAAAGGCCAAGTTGGCGTCGGTGTTGGCAAGGCCAGCGATGTCATTGGTGCGGTGAAGAAAGGGGTTGCTGATGGGAAGAAGCATTTAGTAGAAGTTCCTTTGAATAAAGCTTATTCCATTCCGCATCCAACGACAGGGCGCGCAGGCGGCGCTCGCGTATTTATGCGTCCGGCAGCCCCTGGTACTGGTGTAATTGCCGGTGGTGCCGTTCGAATCGTGTTGGAGCTTGCAGGCGTTCGTAACATATTAGCGAAGCAGCTCGGTTCCGATAATCAGCTTAACAACGCTCGTGCGGCGGCCTCAGCGATTGATTCGCTCAGAACGCTCGCCGACGTGGCCGAAGAGCGCGGTATTGCAGTTGAAAAGCTATACGCATAGCACGCGCAGCTTTTCACCAAAGCTCTAGATCAGGCATTAAAACAGGAGACTATTGCGAGATGAGATTAGAAGATGCGAAGCCCAAAGCGGGCTCGAAAAAGCGCCGTAAGCGTAAAGGTCGCGGTATTGCCGCAGGTCAAGGTGCTAGCTGTGGTTTTGGCATGCGTGGGCAGAAGTCTCGATCTGGTAGTGGTACTCGCCCCGGATTTGAAGGGGGGCAGCTGCCTTTATATCGTCGGATTCCTAAACTAAAGCATTTTACGATTGTTAATCAAAATGTTTATACGGTGATTAATGTCGGCAAACTAGCCGATCTGCCCGCTGGCGAGGTGAGTATGGATTCATTACTAGCATCGGGACTCATCACATCTAACGATGGGCCACTGAAAGTGCTAGGTGATGGCGAAATTTCTACTGCGCTAGATGTAAAAGCGGCGGCCTTTACCAAATCGGCAAAGGATAAAATCGAAGCGGCAGGCGGTAGCTGGGAGATTGTTTAGATATAGGCTTAGCTTTGGGCAATCAGGGACAGCTAAGCCAGGCAGTCATAATACCGAAGGTAGGGAAGATTCTACCTAATAACCTTTGGATGGGGCATAAGACACAGGGAGTAGGAAGAACGAGTCGTAAGTAGGTCAACCTTTTTGTATCTTTTGAGATTCTTGAAAATAGTCAGGAATTGAGACGAAGAAAACAGGAGGTGAAATCTATTTGCAACTCGTTGCTCCCTACTCCCTTTATTATTGAAGAAAGAGATTTAGCGTATAGCTGTAACGGCGTCGCACAGAAGTGAGCGCAACAATTAGCGCAACAAGAGGTTTCATATTATGGTTGTGAGTCAAGGCAGATCGCCTAGCGCCCAGGAAACATTTTTACAGATGGCGCAAGCAGCAGGTCTGCGCAGTCGCTTGCTAGTAACTATTGGGCTGCTCGTTTTAGTGCGACTCGGCATTTATATCCCAGTGCCTGGGATTGACCGGGTCGCATTTTCAGAATTTGTTCAGGGCGGCGGTGCCGGGGGTGTTCTTGGTTTCCTTGATATTATTGGGGGGGGTGGCCTCTCGCTGGTAGGGATATTTGCGCTAGGCATCCTGCCGTTTATTAATGCATCCATCATCATGCAGCTTTTGACGGCGGCGATTCCAGCGTTAGAAGATTTGCAGAAAAATGAAGGCGAGGCGGGACGTCGGAAGATTTCTCAAGTAACGCGCTATGTGGCTTTTGGCTGGACTATTTTGCAAAGTACGATGCTTTCGTGTTTTTTGCTTAGGCCATATGCCTATGAATTTGGCGTGCCGTTTGTCGTAGAAACAGTGATGGCCCTGACAGCTGGCTCTATGTTTGTGATGTGGGTGGGCGAACTAATTACCGAGCGGGGATTAGGAAACGGCGCATCGCTGCTGATTTTCTTGAATATTGTGTCTTCATTGCCTCGTGTCTTGGGCGAGACGGTTGATTTGGCTCAGACGGGCGATCGCAGCACGATCGGCGGCATTGTTATTCTCTTTCTTGTTTTCATTGCCACCATTATTGGCATCGTTTTTGTCCAAGAAGGTACGCGACGCATCCCAATTGTGTCTGCGCGCAGACAGGTTGGCAGAAAGCTCTATTTAGAGAAGAGCAACTACCTGCCGCTACGACTCAACCAGGGCGGTGTGATGCCGATCATTTTTGCGTCATCCATGCTGATTATTCCAATTTCGCTGGTGCAGTACATTCCTAGCGAAGCCTTTAGGCAGTTTATGGCGACTAACTTTCGGGCATCTTCACCGCTGTATATCTTCGTCTACCTGGTGATGATTGTTTTCTTTAGTTATTTCTATGCTTCGCTGGTAGTCAACCCCGAAGATATGTCTCGTAACTTGAAGAAGATGGGGGCTAGTATTCCAGGTATTCGCCCAGGACGGGCGACAACTGACTACATCGGCAAAGTGCTCAACCGGCTGACATTTCTAGGCGCTATTTTCTTAGGGCTGGTTGCAGTTGTGCCAAGCTTAGTGGAGAGCGCAACTAGAGTTCAAACGTTTCAGGGCTTTGGTGCGACGTCTTTGCTAATTTTGGTAGGTGTTGCGATTGACACTGCCAAGCAAATCCAGACCTACGTGATCTCTCAGCGTTACGAAGGAATGGTGAAGCAGTAATGACCAGAGTGATTTTTTTGGGACCACCAGGTGCGGGAAAAGGCACACAGGCCCAAATTTTATGTGAAAGCGCTAATGTTCCTCACATTTCGACAGGGGATATTCTGCGGGCGGCTGTAAAGGAAAAATCAGCGCTTGGACAAAAGGCAGAAGGCTACATGAGTGCCGGAGAGCTGGTTCCAGATGAGCTGATTTTAGGGTTGATCCGTGAGCGGCTGGAGAAAAAAGATGCGGCTAGCGGCTGGCTGCTAGATGGCTTTCCGCGAAATGTGGAACAGGCTGAGTTTTTGAACGAGCTGTTAGAGGAAATCGGGCAAACTTGTGAGTTTGTAATTAATCTAGAAGTGCCGGACGAAGAGCTAGTAAGCCGATTACTTGCAAGAGGCCGCAGTGACGACAAGGAAGCGGTAATTCGGAATCGATTAGAAGTTTATAGAGAGCAAACCGAGCCGTTAATTGATCTGTATAACGGCAAGGAGAAGCTGGTTTCTGTTGATGGAAATCAAGACATGGCGCTAGTCAGTGAAGAACTTAAAGGAATAATTCAGGGTAAAAAATCCTAATATCCATCGTTTGATAGGGGCACCTGACTACAAATAGGTCACGGTTTACCCTGTGAATTTGCTAGGCTTATGGTAAGAATATTTGCTTACTCGTTTTTGTTCGTTTGATATTTGTTTTTTTTGATAAAGAGGACCTGTTAGTTTGTCTAAACAAGATTTGATTGAAATGGAGGGGACGATTACAGAGTCGCTGCCCAACGCCATGTTTAGAGTCGATCTCGACAATGGCTTTAATGTACTTGCCCATATTTCTGGCAAAATTCGCCGAAATTACATTAAGATTCTGCCGGGCGATCGCGTCAAGGTAGAGCTTACCCCCTATGACTTAACCAAGGGCCGTATCACCTACCGATTGAAAAAGCCACGCTAAGGGGAGTCCGCTGACATCTCTACCCTCCTACTGCCACTTTGATAAGAAGTCGTTATCGTCAGTACTAGATTATGACGAAACGGATAATGGGTGGGACTGACGGTGAGCGGGTGTAGTGCATGCCCAAAAGAATAAGAACTCTAAAAAGCCTCAGAACCTCCGTAAGAGATTCTGAGGCTTTTCAATTCTGGTGTCTAAGAAGGATTAGCGGACAATCGCTCGACTAGCGACCAACACCAATGTACTGGAATCCTGCCGACTCAAGAACTTTTTGATCTAAGAAATTGCGACCGTCAATCATGACAGGCGCGTTCATGAGCGCTGCCATTTTTCCGTAGTCCAAGTTTCTAAACTTAGCCCAGTCTGTTACGAGCACGAGCGCATCACAACCGTCTGCCAGACGCTCTGGGTCGGTCTCTACAATCACACCAGACAGCCCTTGACTCACACCGCTCTGTGACACAATTGGGTCGTAGGCTTTTACCTTTGCACCCAATCGGTTCAAGCTTTCAATCATAATGAGCGACGGCGCATCTCTCATATCGTCAGTGTCGGGCTTAAAGGTTAGACCGAGTAGGCCAACCGTTTTGCCTTTCAAGATTTTCAGTACCTGCTGCAGCTTCTCTACGGTCAGCAGGCGCTGGCGAGTATTGACATTGATTGTTGCTTTGAGTAGCTCGGCTTCATATCCATAGTCATCAGCCGTATGTACCAGCGCCGAAACATCTTTGGGAAAGCAAGAGCCGCCCCAGCCGATGCCCGCCTGCAAGAATTTACTACCAATGCGCGAATCTAGGCCGATGCCGCTCGCGACTTGGGTTACGTCTGCACCAACGCGATCGCAAATATTAGCCACTTCATTGATAAAGCTAATCTTCGTCGCCAGAAACGCGTTTGAAGCATACTTCACCATTTCCGCCGAGCTCAAATCGGTCGTCACCACAGGTACCGGCGGCTCACTCTGATCTTCTGCAAACTTACGCTCTACGATTGGCGTATACAGATCCTTCATCATGCCCAGCGCTTTTTCGCTATTGCTGCCTAGCACAATCCGATCTGGATTGAAGGTATCAAACACCGCCGAACCTTCCCGTAGAAATTCAGGGTTACTAACCACATCAAAAGTAGCTTCTCCGCTAACATCCCTTTGACGCTCATTGAGGCCATCTAGCACAATCATCCGCACCCAGTCACCCGAGCCGATAGGCACTGTGGACTTGTTTACAATGACCTTGTAGCCACCGTTTAGGTTCTCACCAATGCCACGGGCCACAGCTTCTACATAGCGCGTGTCACTTTCCCCAGTTGGCAGTGCAGGGGTTCCTACCGCAATAAATAAGATATCGCCGTGCGCGACGCCCGCACCAATATCAGAGGTGAATTCTAAATTGCCAGACTCCATTGAAGATTTCATCAGATCAGAAAGTCCTGGCTCATAAATCGGCGACTGACCCGACTTCATCAGCTGGACTTTTTCTTCGTTATTGTCTACGCAGATTACATGGTGACCCACATGGGACAGGCAAACGCCTGTCACTAAACCTACATAGCCCGTTCCGATGACACATACGCGCATAGTGCTAGTACTCTCTTAATAAAATTGCTAAATGATTAAAGGCAGCGATTGACAGGCTAAAACTAATAGGCCGAAACTAAGGCACCGTCACAGCGGGGCTACTGAGATCCTTACTCAGCGTTCCATTCGCTTCCATCCGCGACCGAAAATCGGCGATGGTTTTTTCGAGCCCCGAGCGAAGAGCAACACTCGGCTCCCAGCCTAAAAGCTGTCTCGCTTTAGTAATGTCGGGCTGGCGGCGCTTGGGATCGTCCATTGGCAAAGGCTGATACTTTACAGGTACGTTAGGATTTACCATTTTTTGAATAGTTTCAGCCAGCTCCATAATGGTGTACTCCCCCGGATTGCCAATGTTAATTGGACCGGTTTGATCACTATTCATTAGTCGAACAAAGCCATCTACTAGATCCGACACATAGCAAAAGCTGCGGGTTTGAGATCCGTCGCCGTAAATTGTCAGCGGCTGACCACTCAGCGCCTGCACAATAAAGTTGCTGACGACGCGACCGTCGTTCTCTAGCATCCTCGGTCCGTAGGTATTAAAAATACGCACTACCCGAATATCTACGCCATTCTGGCGATGGTAGTCAAAAGATAAGGTTTCTGCCATCCGCTTGCCTTCGTCATAGCAGCTGCGAATGCCGATCGGGTTAACGCTGCCTCGGTACTCCTCTGGCTGAGGATGCACTTCAGGATCGCCGTATACTTCCGATGTAGAAGCAAGAAAAAAGCGAGCCTTTACCCGCTTGGCCAAACCCAGCATATTAAGCGTGCCGAGCACGTTGGTTTTGACGGTTTTAACTGGATTGTACTGATAGTGAACGGGCGAAGCCGGACAGGCTAGATGATATATCTGATCGACTTCTAGTCGGATGGGCTCAGTGATATCGTGCCGAATCATCTCGAAGTAGGGGTTGTCCATCCAGTGCACAATATTGCGCTTATGACCGGTATAGAAGTTGTCGAGACAGATAACGTCGTGGTTAGCTGCCATCAGCCGGTCAATGAGATGAGAGCCGATAAAGCCAGCACCCCCAGTGACTAAAATTCTCATAGAGTTAAGGTCCGAAAAGACGCCGAGCCCCGATTATGGAGCTGTTGAAAGCTGCAACCGCAGAGCTGTTAAAAAATTAACAAACAATACTTGATATGGTCGGGAAGATTTCAGCTATTTACTAAAACTTCAACCATTTCTATCAATACCCTAAAAGCTGAAGACGTTATCAGGCAGACGGGAACAGGGCCTCGTAGCGAATTTGAATGACCAATTAGGTTTTATGTCAGCTTCAACACCGCCATAAAGGCTTCTTGAGGGACGTCTACCGTACCAATCGACTTTAGGCGCTTCTTACCTTTAGCTTGCTTCTTTAGCAGCTTCTTCTTACGCGAAATATCGCCGCCATAGCATTTTGCCAAGACGTCTTTGCGTAGGGCTGGGATGCTCTCACTAGCGATGATACGGCTACCAATAGAAGCCTGAACTGGAATTTTGAACTGATGCCTGGGAATCAGCTCTTTTAGTTTTTCGGTGAGCGCCCGACCTACGTAGTAAGCTTTGTCGCGATGCACAATTGCCGCGAGGGGATCAACCGTATCGCCATTGATTTTCACCTCTAGCTTGACTAGATTGTTTTCTCGGTAGCCAATTAGGTGGTATTCCATGCTGGCATACCCTCGGCTGCGCGACTTCATCTGATCGAAAAAGTCGGTGACCACCTCTGCAAGGGGAAGCTCGTAAATCAGGGTAGTGCGCCCTGGCGTGAGGTACTTCATGTTTTGGAAGTCGCCCCGCCTGGTTTGGCAAAGCTCCATGAGCGTACCGACGAATTCTTCTGGTGTGATGATATCGACTCGAACGTAGGGTTCTTCGATTTTTTCGCGGTATTGTGGGTCGGGCAGCAGGCTAGGATTATCGATTTCGAGCACTTCGCCTTGAATAGTGTGAATCTTGTAGATAACAGAAGGAGCGGTCGTAATCAGGTCTAAGTCATACTCGCGCTCTAGGCGCTCTTGCACAATTTCCATATGGAGTAGGCCCAAAAATCCGCAGCGAAAGCCAAAGCCCATAGCGCTAGAGGTTTCGGGTTCGTACTGTAAAGCCGCATCGTTTAGACGCAGCTTGTCGAGGGCTTCACGCAAGTCTTCGTATTGGTCGGAGTCGGTGGGAAAGAGGCCGCAAAAGACCATAGGCTTAGCTTCAACGTACCCTGCTAGGGGTTCTGATGCGGGCGCTTTGACAAGGGTGATGGTATCGCCAACGCGAGCGTCTTCTACTGACTTAATAGAAGCTGCAATATAGCCAACTTCACCCGCGTGCAGTTCATCGACTTGCACTTGTCCAGGAGAAAGAACGCCAAGCTCATCAATGTCGTATTCTTTGCCGGAGACCATCAGGCGAATGCGATCGCGATTATTTATGACCCCATCCATCACCCGAAAGTAAACGATTACGCCGCGGTAGCTGTCGTAATAGCTATCAAAAATTAAAGCGCGTACCGGCGATTGAGTTTTATCTTCAGGAGGTGGCACCAAGTAGGTAATTGCTTCTAGGATCTCTGCGACGCCGATCCCTTCTTTCGCTGAGGCTAAGATTGCGTTGCTGCAATCGAGCCCAACAATCTCTTCGATCTCTTGCTTGACCCGCTCAGGATCTGCGCCGGGTAGATCAACCTTATTAAGGACTGGAATGATCTCTAAATCGTGTTCTAGGGCTAGGTAGACGTTAGCTAGCGTCTGCGCCTCGACCCCTTGCGAAGCGTCAACAACTAGCAGCGCTCCTTCACAGGCCGCAAGCGATCGCGAGACTTCGTAAGTAAAGTCAACGTGGCCAGGAGTATCAATTAGATTAAGTACGTATTGCTCACCGTCTTTGGCGGTGTAGTTCATCCGAGCAGCTTGCAGCTTGATAGTAATACCGCGCTCACGCTCAATGTCCATCGAGTCGAGAAACTGCGCTTTCATATCGCGATCGCTTACCGTACCTGTTTTCTGTAAAAGCCGGTCAGCCAGTGTAGACTTGCCATGGTCGATATGAGCAATGATTGAAAAATTGCGCAGCCGTGAAACAGGTACATCGGTCATGAAAAGGCCAGAGAGAAAATCAGTAAGCAGTCAGATGAAGCCGTCTCTAGAGCAATCAGGCAGCCAAAATAGATTAAAGACGGTTATTGGAAACAAGACGGTTGAGAAACCTTAACTTATCTTAAATCCTATTGCACAAGAGATGAAATAGTGGTTTCTAGCTTCTGGTATCGAGCATATTAGAAACGCGACTCTTTGCTAGCTTGTGTTTTGATCAGGCAACAATCAAAAATTACTGAAACTTCACATCAGAGAATGGGATTGCTAAAGAGAGCCATTCAAGCTGTTCCAGGTAAGCTGTGCTATCTCAGGTAGGCGATGCCAACAGCGACAAAAGCTATCTAAAGCTAGAGAGACATCTACGAAAAATCTACGAAGCTTGAGATCGCCTTGCTCAAATGGCCACTGCTTAGATCTTAGATCGCTGCCCTTTTAGCCCACTGTCCACTCAGTTTATCAAGTGAGCAATAATACAAATAAGCGATAATCTTGATTAGAGTTGGGTATTTCCCTGTAAATATCCAAGCTTCTACCACGCTGCTTTCACTGCTTTTCTGATGATTTCATGGACCTGTTCAAGTTTTATCACTTAACACAATGCCTCGGCCTGTCCACTCTTCTCCTGCTAATTCACCTAACCTCACTACAGTGCCGGACCACGATTCGGTATCACTGCTAGGGGATGCTGCCGAAACCAGCGATGTGCTAGTAGTCACGCACACAGCGCAGGGCAAAATTCTTTCTATGCACTGGCCCCAGTCAAAAGACTGTCTAGACTGCGAAGATCTCTCTGGGCAATCGGTTTCTGTGCTGTTTGGCCCCGTCGCGGTGAAGGCTTATTTAGCTCAAGTTCAAAACGTTTTAGCACAGAACAAGCCCGTTTCGTTTCGATGCGTGGCGCGCTGCGGCCAACAGCCTGTCAGCTTCGAGTTTTTGCTAAGTCCGCTACCGTTAGGCGCTGCGGTTCAAACCTCGCGGACTGAGCATGATGACGAAAAAGACAGTAATGACAAAAACAGTGACGAAAAAGACAGTAGCGCTGTCTACAATGACGCTGACGACAGTGGTTCTGGTAGTCGCGATTCTAGTTTGGGCGTGGTGGGTATTGGTCGTCGCCTATTGCCCAAAGTAACTCAGCTATCAGAGGTGCACTTAGCCAATCCGGCAGAAGATAGCGGTAGCTACTATGGATTGCTTTCTCGGGTTGCCTCTAATATTCGCAAGACGCTTGATATTCAAACTATTTGGCAGCAAACGGTTAATGGGCTTGGCGAAATGTTAGGGCTAGATCGCTGTCTGGTCTGCGATTATTCTGAGCCAATGCAAACGGTGACCGTGGTCGCTGAGTACTATCAAACCAGTCTACATCCCTGTTTGGGTAAGACATTTGACTTATCGGCAAAAGCAGATTTTTCGGATACGCTTCGAAGCCTAGAGCCGGTCATTTCCGATTTTGACCAAAGGGATGGCGAGCAGCCCTACACCGTTATTACCGTAGCCACCTGCTATCAAACCGAACCTAATAGCATTTTGGTCTTGCAGCAGCCGCCGCATCGTCCCTGGCAGCCGTTTGAAATTGAGCTGATTAAAGATTTAACCGACCAGGTTGGAACGGCGATCGCACATGCCAAGCTCTTTAACGACAGCAAGACCATCGCTCAAGAGCTGCGAACCAAGTCGCAAGCGCTGCGCCAAACAAACGCTGAGCTGATGCGTAAACACGCTGAGCTTCAAGAAGCCAAACTGCAAGCCGAAGAGGCCTCTCGCCTCAAGAGCGACTTTTTGGCAAATACCTCTCACGAGCTGAGAACGCCGCTCAACGGCATGATCGGCTTTTTGCGCCTTGTTTTAGACGATATGGCCGATAACGAGGCTGAACGCCTGGAATTTATTCAGGAGTCCCACAATTCGGCCATTCATCTGCTCAATATCATTAACGACGTTCTAGATATTGCCAAAATTGAAGCTGGCAAGATGAATCTAGAGATGAGCGCGGTTAGCTTGAAAGAGCTGCTGTCTGAGCTAGATAAATCTCAGCGGTTACATATCGAAAGGCGAGGGCTTGATTTTCACATTGAGCAGCCTGCGACACTAGATGAAATCAAACTATATGGAAACTATCAGCGGCTTAAGCAGGTGCTGCTAAATCTGGTAGGCAATGCGAATAAGTTTACGCATGAAGGCAGCATCACCATTATTGTAGAGCTGCAGCCTAAACCCTTCGAGTTTGACGGCCAAACATGGCCTGGCTTGGTCAAAATTAGCGTGGCGGATACTGGTATTGGGGTCTCGTTGGAAAAACAAGATCGACTGTTTCAAACCTTCAGTCAGGTCGATAGTGCGCGTACTCGGCAGTATGAAGGAACGGGACTAGGACTGGCTATCTCTCAAAGGCTAATTGAGGCTATGGGGGGGAAGGTGCAGTTTATTAGTATGGGCGAGGGCCTCGGATCTACAGTGACGTTTACGGCCATTTTGTATCAAGAGCCCGTGATGGATTTAGGGAGAGCTGTCTCTTAGGAACTGCGATCGCACCCCCTGAGTCTCTTGCAGTTTTTGACTGATAGCAGGCCAATCTTCATCAGTGAGCTGCTCAATGGTTAGGGCAATTTCTTGCTGATAGCGCTTGAGCGATCGCAATATCTCTTGCCGGTTGTACTGCGCCATCATCAGCCCGAGTTCTGGATTGCCGCCACCGACTCGGCTCGTATCGCGAAAGCCAGAGCTAGCCAGTTTTTTTGCTAGCTGCCGTACGCTTTCATCGGGCTCAGTCATCACCGACTGAATTAGGCTGGCGCTGACCATCACAGGCAGATGAGAAATCCACGAAACTGCCCGGTCGTGCTCATCTGGAGCGCAGTAATATAGCCGAGATCCTAAAAGCTGCGCGAGCTGTTCGACGCGTGCGATCGCTGCTGGGTCGGTTTGTACCCGCTCCGTTTTTACGGGCGTAATAACATACGCATTGCCCTGAAACAGCCCCCGCTCAATTGCCTCGATCCCCGCTTCGCTCTTGCCACTCATAGGGTGTCCGCCCACAAATTGCGGCCATTGCAACGTCGCGGCTTCTACGATGGCGGATTTAACTGAGCCGACATCTGTCACCACCGCTGATGAGGGCAATACCCGAGCTAGCTTTGCCACCATCGGCACAATGGTCGCAATCGGCGTACAGACAAACACGACGTCGCAATCTGACAGGACTGCGATCTGCGTGCTGGCGACATCAACCGCTTGCGCAGCGACTGCCTGCTCACAAGTGGACAAGCGCCGAGCCAGCCCCACCACCTGATGCCCCGCCGCCCTAAAGTCGAGCCCTAAGCAGCCCCCAATTAGCCCTAAACCCACAATTCCAATCTTCATCTAGCGCGATCGCTCCTGACAATTATTCACCCTGCCTATTATCCAACCGGCCAATGCGCTCAGCTCTACTCTCATCACAGCCCCCTTCTTCTTAACCCCTTTCTTCTTACCCATATTCCGTATGTCACAATGAAAGCCACTCAAGCTATCTTTAAGTGCAGTCATCTCTAGTGCAGTCATCTCTAGTGCAGCCATTTTTAATACGGCCATCTTCAGCGCAGCTATCTCCAGCACCTAGAGCCATCCTACTTTTACGCCTGTGATCGAAACAGAAGTTCACCAGCGCCTGCGGGCTTATTTGCGAGAGCAAGGACATACGCACTGGCCTCACCATCTCACAATGGCTCGGCTGGTGGCCAGAGCACTCCGTGTAGGTCGCAGCGCCCTGATTCAAACCGACAGCTTAGCGGCTTACCAGGGCAGCTATCGACTCAGCTATCTCATTCCGGCTTTGCTATGGCCAGAGCCTGCTGTTCTCGCCTTGCCTGATGATCTAATCGAAACGGTCCTTCACAAAGACATTCCGAATCTACAGCAGCGTTTGCCGATGATCAAACCTGTACAGGCAGGCGATCGCTGGCCCAACGCTGATTTTTCAGGGCTGCTAGTAACCTCCGCGCCAAAATGGCTCAGCGATCGCCTCAACGCCCCTCTCAGCAGTGAGCTCAGCGCCAATCTAAACAGCAGTCCAAACGGCAATCTAAACAGCCGCTTCAATGCGCCCTCGTTTCGACAGTCAAGTCGTTGCTTTCCTAGCCAAATTCCTACTCTCATAGATGGTGCCAGTCAGCTAGAAGCGTGGATACGCGCCGAACTTAGCATTGCACTTACCACAGAAGACTGGGATGCACTCACACTGGCCTACCCCGGCCAACGTGACTATATTCGCGATATGCGTGTGCGCATCACCCACACCATTTTTCAGCATCCTGCTAACCCTTACAGCTGTCACCTGATTGACAGCGCCGAGCAAGCACTGCTCCAAACACTGCACGAGCGTCTGCAAATCTATGGCAGCGAAAGCCAGATGCCATCCCGCTGGCAGACTTTTTGGCAGCGTTTCTTTCAAACAGAGCGACTCGCCTGGAGCCAGATCAACCGGGACTTAGGCAGTATCGTACTCTGCTGCGGTCCTACCGATATCGATCAGGTACTAGCACCTGTCTGGAAACAGCAGCCGGTAGTCCTCATCGGGGCAGCGCTGGATGCGGATAAGCAGGCCACTCGATATCGGGCGCAGCTAGGGCTCGGTGAAATGACCTGCCTGAAGTTTGGCCCAGACCGTCACCATGACTGGATTCAGCTGTATTTGCCTGACCGGTTGCCCATGCCCAATACCAGCCAGTTCAAAGCAGCAGCACTGCAAGAAATTCGAAGATTGCTGAGCGCAAAAAATGCAGTAGAAGACCCAATGGGCGAACGGGTGACAGATACAATATCTGGGATGTCTGGATCTGGAATGTCTGGCGGTCCTACGGTGATTATTGTGGGCGACGTGCCGCTTAGATCACACGTTGCCTCTGTGTTAGCGGCTGAGCTTGGGTCACGGGTACAGCTAGAATCGTCCATCGGATCCCAAGGCGTCTTGGTGACTGGCTGGGACTACTGGCTGGCGCATCAGGCAATGTTTGATCCGCCCAGTCTTTTAATCATGACGACGCTGCCGATCCCATCTTTGGAAAATCCACTAGTAGCAGGTCGAGTGGCCACCTACAAACGACGCAGACAGGACTGGTTCAAGGCGTATTTGCTGCCAGAAGCTTTGAGTACTTTGCAGCAGGCGATCGCTTCGGTGCGATCGCACAAAACCGTAAACGGCGAAACAAGTGTGGTTGCCCTGCTTGATAATCGAGTCAACTACCGCAGCTACGGTGCGCAGGTTATCGCGGCCCTCAGCCCTGCCGCTCGCAGCAGCTATCTGGACCCTTCCTGGTTTTCGTCTGGCCAGTTTTCATCTGCCCATGCAGACATAGACCAGGCGTAGACCAAGCATAGACGGTATCCTAGCTCAACCCAATTGCACCTGACTAGTTGAGCCTGCTGACTAAAAGCTACTGATTAGCAAACCTATCAATCGCGCTCAACTACACTCTAAACAAATAATAATTTAGCGGGCAGGTCGCCAACATCTCGCAGATCGCCCGCTATGATAAAGCCTAATTGCTCACTTAATATTCTGGCAGCCACAATGGGAGAATCTAGACGTCGCAGAACAGAACTAGGCGATCGCTACGGCAAGCCGGAGCCTGTCATTCGTGGCATTCCCATCAGCAAAGAAACGGCTGCTAAGTTTGTAGCATGGACAAGCCGAGGAGCTTGGGCGGGCATCATCCTCATGATTGCAGCTTGGCTCACTATCCGGTTTATCGGCCCAGGGTTTGGCTGGTGGACCGTCGTTAACTAAGTCTTTTACGATAGTTTTTTTACAATAGAGCTTTTACAACAGGGTCTTTGCACTTCAGAGGCTCTGTACTTTACAGCTGCTGCACTTCAGGTCTTCTGAAAACAGACCAGATACCGAAGGTCTTATGCATGGGTTTCGACGCACGAGCTTTGATGCACAAGTTGTGACTCACAAGATCTTGTGTATTACGGACCTTTGGGCACTATGACTACGACTGATAGCTCACATAAAGTATCTGTATCAACTTTTGTATTCTTTCTGTCCCCTGCGAGACAGAATTCAGTCAATTTGGCTTTCACTACGTTAGAACAGAGTGGCAACGGACTATTCAATCGGGATATGGATCCTTACGGGTCAGCCTATAAGGCAATCAGCGCAACAACGGTAAGTCGTGCATTTCTCCGTAAAACGTCCATATGAAATGGACTGTGTAAAAGAACTGCATTATTAAAAACTCACGGTAGCGAGGTGTTGTGAGCTTTTAGGACGCCGCACTCTTGAAACCTCTGATACAGGGCACTTCTGGGAGACTGAAGGAACCCTAATAGCTGCACTGCACCTAAAACTGCCCGTCGGCTTTAGATTGAATCAGTTAAGATACAATCGCTACAGCTTAATAATTCTTAATCTGCTATGTTTAGTAATTAGTGCGTCAGCAACCAGTGTTGGGTACATTCCACGAGTATCTAAGGATAAAAATTGTTATAAAACTTCTTATTGCCATAAAGCCTGTGTTGAGGCCGCTATCAAAGCACTTCAGCCAGATGGATTAGGCAGCAAGTTCCTGACACAAGAAACTTGTTAAGAAAGTGTTAAACGAAATGTGTAAACTGATTAGATGGTGTAGAGGAAAGACAATGTTTGTCAGACTTGCAGATCAACACCGGCAGTTCGTTCAAGATCTTGTTTTGGACTTGAAGGCGCTGGCGGTAGTTCTAGAAAAAAGAGGTTATTTAGCCTCCTGTTATACCTGCGGAGACGAATTAAACAGCGCTTCGTTTATGGTGAGTTTAGGTGGAGATCATCTGATCCGATTCTTGGTCTCTGACTACGGAATTACCTGGACAGAAATGCGCGACGACCGTGAATTGATGAAGTTAGAAGGTGCTGAAGCGATTAACCAGCTTCAAGAACTGGCTAATTTGATTAAGTATCAGGTGAGTCCATCTGAATGTGAAGTGACTGCCTAGGCCCTTCGCCAGTCAGTTTGTTAGCTAGGCAAATTACTGCTTTTTATGGTCAATGTTCTATGTTTGCTGGTTTGTAGCTAGCTTGCCCTAATAGCTAAGGCATTATCCTCAAGCTATCTGCAAACAACTTTTATCAAATTAGAACGCAATCGCGATCGCGAGAAAAACCCATGATGGTGACCTCACCTTATTAAAAGTCTAGGCGACACAGCCTGGGCTTTTTGTGTATCAGCCCTCTTTAGCCCTCTGTCGTTGGGCTTCACTTTTTTTACTCTTCTTTATTTTACTCTTCTTTATTTTAGAAACACTAGGCGCTAGAGCACGCTTAAGCTTAAGCCAACGAGGCTGCTAGCTGATGAGCTTTAAGCTGTTGTTCTATCGCTAGAGCAATCTCAAAATGCTGAGCGAGATAGCTAACTGCATTGTCTCTGCCCTGCGCAAAGTTCTCACCCTGGTAGCTGTACCAAGACCCGCGCCGCTCAATCACGCCAGTTTGCTCCGCTAAATCAACAATGCAGCCCGCAGCAGAGATGCCTTGGCCAAACAATATATCAAACTCTGCTGTGCGAAAAGGTGGAGCTACTTTATTTTTGACAATGTTTGCTTTAACGCGAATACCAAAGGTTTCACTGCCTTGCTTGAGCGTTTGCAGGCGGCGCAGATCAAGCCGGACCGAAGCATAAAACTTTAGGGCATTGCCGCCTGTGGTGGTTTCAGCGCTGCCATAAATCACGCCGATCTTTTGTCTCATCTGGTTGAGAAAAATAACGGTGCAGCCTGATTTGCCGATACTAGAAGTAATTTTTCTCAAGGCCTGGCTCATAAGTCTCGCTTGCGATCCCATAGGTGCGTCTCCCATATCGCCTTCAATTTCGGCGCGAGGAACCAGGGCCGCAACCGAGTCGATGACGATGATATCGACGGCAGATGAGCGGACAAGCTGATCGGTAATTTCTAGAGCGGTTTCGCCACAGTCAGGTTGGGAGATTAGCAGTTGGTGAGTATCGATTCCTACTGCGGCGGCATAGATAGGATCTAGGGCATGTTCCGCGTCAACGAAGGCAGCGATTCCACCTTGGGATTGCACCGACGCGATCGCATGCAGTGCAACCGTTGTTTTGCCTGCGCTCTCCGGTCCGTATATTTCAATAACGCGCCCTTTTGGAAAGCCACCTCCTAGGGCCAGATCCAAAGGTAGCGCCCCGCTGGGAATGGTTTCTACTTTTAGCTGATCAGTTTCGCCAAGGCGCATAATAGCCCCCTTGCCAAAATGCCGCTCAATATTGCTGAGCACTTGCCCTAGCGCTTGTTGACGGGCTGTGGCAGGAATGATGACTGGCGACTTTTGATCGACTGGGCTTTGGTTAGAAGCAGCCTGAATGGGCGATCGCGAAAGTTCGGCAGATTCTAGGACCGTCAAAGGCGAGACAGACTGGGCCATAAGAATAGATTGAAACGCATGTACTAATAATGAATCAATATATCCTAGTCTGTCTAGTGCAATGTGAGATATTTAAACGATAGATAGCTGAGCGATAGATAGCTAAACGATAAATGACTGAACGATAAATGACTGAACGATACGTACGGCAAGTAAAGGCGAGGAGACATGTCTAGGACAAGTTCTGAATCATTAACTGATCTAGTTATTGGCGTTGCGGGCCTAACAGACTATCTCAAGCTTTTGATAGAAGAAGACGAGCAGCTACGCAAAATTTGGGTAACCGGTGAAGTCTCTAGCGCGCACAATCATCGGCAGGGCTGCTTTTTTACGCTACAAGAGCCCGATGGCTCGGCGGCTGTGAACTGTGTGGTGTGGAAATCGCAGCTCTCTCGCCTCAGCGTTATGCCAGAAGAGGGCACGCAGGTAACCGTTTTAGGGCAAATTCGTTTGTACCCCAAGCGGGGATCGTATCAGCTCAGTGTTTGGCAAGTGCTGCCAGCCGGAGAAGGCTTGCAGGCGTTGCGCTATAAGCAGTTGCGATCGCGGCTAGCGGCAGAAGGGCTATTTGATGCGGATCGCAAGCGATCGCTACCTGCCTACCCCCAAACGCTGGCAGTTGTTACGTCTCCCCAAGCAGCTGCCTGGGGAGATATTCAGCTCACCTTGGCTCGGCGTAACCCCAGTGTGAAGGTGCTGCTGTCACCAGCTACGGTGCAGGGGGCAAGTGCACCTGTTTCTATCGCACAGGCCATTGCGCGAGTTGTGGCCGATGCGAGGGCAGACGTGCTGATACTCGCTAGAGGCGGCGGTGCCTCGGAAGACTTGGCTTGCTTTGATGATGAGCGGGTGGTGATGGCGATCGCGACTTCGCCCATTCCAGTTATCACCGGCATCGGCCATCAGCGCGATGAATCGCTAGCAGATCTAGTGGCTGATGTCTGTGCCCATACGCCGACCGCCGCTGCCGAGCAGGTGGTTCCTAGCTTGGATGATCTGTACGGCGAACAGGCACAATATTTGCAGCGCGTGGTGCAGATATTTGTAGGGCGGCTACGAACCGCGCAGCAGGACGTGCGATCGCTTCAGACCCGCCTCCACCGCCTGCGGTTAGATCGCCATCTGGCGCAGCACCAAAAAGACATTCACTGGCAGCGTCAGCAGTTGATTGCTAGTGTGAACCAACGGTTACAGCTTGCTCAGCATCAGCATCAGCTACTCGCCGAAAAACTGACAACGCTAGATCCTGAAGCCGTGCTCAGACGTGGCTATGCGGTTGTCAAAGCCGACGGTAATATTGCAACTGAGGCTAATCGTCTGCCACCCGGCACTGAGTTAAACATTCAGCTAGGCCAGGGGGAAGTTCAGGCGGTTGTAATTGAATCAACCAGCAAAGCGACAGGTAAAGCGAAAAGTAAAGCAAACCCCAAAACCAAGCAAACTCAAAAAGATAAGCGTTCAACATAAAATGCCTAGTCCCTCAAAACCTACTCCGCTATCTGAAACCTGGCCTGATGGCTGGAATTACGAACAAACGCTGAGTCAGATAGAAGCCATCACACATCAGCTAGAAACGGGTGAGCTGCCGCTAGCTGAGGTTTTTGAGCAATTTTCTGAGGCCGTCAGCGCCTTACAGCAGTGTGATCGCTTCTTACAAGAAAAGCAAGCACAAGCCTCACTGCTAATCGAAACCCTGATCGATGCTAATCCAGAAGATAGCCCAGACTAGCGAGTAGGCACTGTTTCGCGGTGCACGGTGCGCGACGAACCACTCCAGCCATGAGCCGAGTTCTCAGAAGATGTCCGCTCAGAAGATGCCCGCTCAGAAGATTCACGGCTTAGCTGACGGGGAGAGCGACTCGCCGCTAAGGTTTCGTCCGCATCCGCACTTTGAGCCGCTGATAAGCCAGCAGAATCTGATTGGGCTTCAGCAGCAGGATAAATTGGCAGCAGAATTTTGAAGCGAGTGCCCTGGTTAGGTGTGCTATCGACCGTAATGCTGCCGCCCATGCGCTGTACCAGCTGATGCACCAGCGTCAGCCCTAGCCCAGTGCCATCGCTGCTGCCTGCCACCTGATAAAAAGCTTCAAACAGCCGGTTGACCTCTGTTTTAGCAACGCCATAGCCAGAATCTTCTACTGTCAGCGCAATGAAGCGATCGCCTTCAGCCGTTGCGCACACCCAAACGCGCCCCCCTTTTGGCGTCATCTGGATACCGTTATTGATCAGCTGAATCACAATCTGCTTAATTTCTGCTTCTACGCCCGAGACCCTTTCGAGATGATTAGGAACGGTGTATGCCAGCATTACGCCTCGCTCCTCGGCAATGGGTTGATAGGTGCTGACAATGCCTGGAATCAAGTCAGAGAGCTTAATTGATTGAGATATACCTCTTTTTGTCGTCTGGATTTGTAGCAGTTTGACAATCCCTTTAATGAGGGCTTCTTGATGCTCACACTGACTGCTAATCATCTCCAAATAGCGCTGCCTTTGCGACAGTTTGAGCGCTGGCGATCCCAATAGTGTGAGCGCTGTTTTGATAGTCGTCAGGGGTGCCTGTAGCTCCTGGCTGGCTTTTCCTAAAAAGCCAGAAGACATGTCTGAGGAGGCCAAGGCATTTTCGCTTTCGGCAGAGACATGCTGAGACTCAGTTAGCTGCGATCGCAAGTCCTCTTGAAACTGAATCTGCCAGGTCAAAAAGGCTTCCGACAGCGGTAGCACATGATTGCTCAGCACGTTGTCTGGAAAACTGCGACCCCACTGGCTGAGCGCTGCCGCTGCCGCAATAGACTGTTCATCGCCACCTAGATCTGCAGCTAGATCTTCTGACAGCGTGCTTTCAATAATGTCTTTGATCCCGGCGGCCAAAGCTCTCATAGTCCGTACAGCCGTTGTGCAATAAAGCTGAAGATTGCGCTTGTCAGATGTAGATGCAGACGTCAGAGTGCGGGCCGCGAGCAACGAGCCCATAAAGTTGTCAGCAACTGCTAAACAAAGGTATTCTCGCTTCAGCAGTCCGCTTGAGTCCACGCTCCAGTCAATGGGAATCGGGCGTAGACTTGCCGCTAGCGTGTCGGGCGAATTGCCAGCAGGCTCACCCAATATATAAATAGTGCAGCCCACAGCCTGCTGAGCATATTGCCAAATATCATTCCACCACGCATCATCTTTGGGTAGCTTTAGCCATAGCGTCGCAGAAACATCGTGGGAGATGAGAAATTGAATAAAAGATTCTAAGGCTGCTTTGAATCCTTTTGGATCAACAGCTACGCTGGCAGGCTGAGGCCGCAAGCTGGTCAGACGAGTCTGTAAAGATAATGCTGACATAGCGTAGTTGTTCATAAGTAGCAGGCCAAAAATCCCGAAGCGCTTATCTAGTTAACCGCTCCTATCTTGCGGCAAAAATGAGCAGATTCTCACTCTTTGCAATTGAGCTGTCTATTGATTGAGCTGTTTATAGAAAAAGGTATATCTACAGAACGAACTCAATCAGCAAGAAGGCGGTACAAGAAGGCGGTAGTGGAGCAGACGGCCTCGGATATCTTGAAAGTTGTTTTCAAAAGAAGCCGTGTGCTTGCGATAAACCCTAGATCGTAAAAGGTGAATTTTAAGCTTTTTCGCCCAGATTGAAAGACAGGCTTAAAAAAAGTTGATGACTTGATAGGAGCTAATCTACTTAAAATATTCCCGCATGATGGCTAAATTACGTCACAAATTCGGCATTTTCCCGCTTTTTTTCCGCTTAAAGGGCTCTCAATCGTTCGCTAAGCGCATGGCGAGACTGCTCTCGGTCATCAAAGTGAATTTTTTCGGTGCCTAAAATTTGGTAGTCTTCGTGTCCCTTTCCGGCAATGATAATGCCATCACCCGCGTTAGCTTGCAAAATTGCGCTGCGAATAGCTTCACCGCGATCGCAAATCACCTGATTATCATCTAGTTCACCTTCAATTCCGGCTACTACGTCCTGCAAAATCTTCTCAGGGTCTTCAGTGCGCGGATTGTCTGAGGTCACAATCGCTCTATCTGCCTGTTCATAGGCGATACGGCCCATCTTTGGTCGCTTAGTACGATCGCGATCGCCTCCACAGCCAAATACACAGATCATCTGCCCCTTGATAAAAGGCCGCGCGGCTTTAAGTGCATTCTCTAAGCTATCTGGCGTGTGTGCGTAGTCCACAATCACGCTAATATCCTGCGCTACTTCTACGTCCGATACCTGTACCCGCTCCATTCGACCAGGCACACCTGAAAATTGTGGCAGCACTTCTACAATCTTCGCCAGCGAAACGCCCAAATGCAGAGCTGCGCCAGTTGCCGCCAGCAGATTTTCTAGATTGAACTGACCGACCAAAGGTGAGCTAAAGGTCGCCTCTCCAGCCGGTGTGCAGATCTTTCCACTAACGCCTGTAGGGCCATAAGCCAAATCCTGAGTGTAAAGATCAGCGTTAGTGTCGCTGATGTCGTAAGTCCAGGTGCGTTCTGGGCCGACGCGCGCGATTAGCTTTTGGCCGTAGGAATCTTTTTGATTGATGATAGCTTGCCCCTTGAGATAGTCAGGGCTAAATAACAACGCCTTTGCCTCAAAATAGTCATCTAGATCCTTGTGGTAGTCCAGATGGTCTTGAGTAAGATTCGTAAAGACAGAGACTTCAAATGGGATGCCCCAGGTACGGTGCTGAGCTAGCGCGTGGGAGCTAATCTCCATAACGGCATTTTGACAGTCAGCCTGCTGGGCACTCGCTAATTCCTTTTGGAGATCGACCGAAAACGGCGTAGTGTGGACTGCGGTTTTTTCGTAACCGGGCCAGCGGGTGTAGAGCGTTCCCATGATGGCGGTTTTCTGCTGGGCCTGATTAAGAAAATACTCGATGAGATGAGTGGTCGTGGTTTTGCCGTTGGTGCCAGTGACGCCCACCATTTTCATTTTTTGAGCGGGCTGGCCATAAAAGGCGGCTGACAGCTCGGCGCAAACTTTTGGAATATCAGGGGTCGTGAGGACGAGGGCGGCTTGAGTATTGGGTTTGTTGGCTAAGGCTTCGGGCGTGATGAGAGCTGCGATCGCGCCTTTTTTAATCGCACTTTGCCAAAAGTCACCGCCATCAACTCGAGTCCCCGGCGTCCCAACAAACAGCGCACCAGGGCCAATGGTTTGCGAGTTGGTCGATATTGCCATTACTTCTTGCGCCCAGTTAGGATGTGCCGTCACTGCCTCAGGCACCGTGAAACCCAACCCAGCAGACGAAGACGCTAGCTCATCAAACAGTTCCTTTAGTCGCATATGCGCACATCTCCCCTCTAAACTGCTTTGGCAGTATGAATGCTGAGATTATGCCTCAAATGGGCCGATATGTGTCTGTATCATTTGCGCCACCTGCTTAGCCGACGCGCGAGGCGATACCCGCGGCAGAGCTTGCTCTAACTTTTTTCCGCTCGAAGCATCCGCGACCAAGCAACACATCACCGGAACTTCGTACTGATACTTCTGAAACCAGGTTTCATTCTGGGTAATATCGCGAATCTCTAGCTGCAGCGGGAGGGTCTCTAGCTTTTCCTGTAGCCCTTCACACAGATGACATCCCGGTTTGCTGTACAAGATAAGGGGCTTCATGACACTTTGCCTTTGCGTACGGTCGTTCACAGTATTTAGATATTGCCTGTTTATTCTCCCGTACAACCGGCACTGTTCGTCTTTTCTCAACGTTTCTATAGCGACTTGTTTTTGGCTACTTACGGTTAATGACCGGTATCCCGATCGGAATACGCGTGATTATGAAGTACGATTGGGAAGAATGTGATCAGCAGCTCAATTGCGATTGACGTTTCAATAGCTATCAGGCACAAGAATTGTGTCTAACATCCTATGACTCAGTGCATAGAGGCACCTAAATTCTCTACTCCTTCTAACCTTGCCATTGCATATAGCGAGCAAGACGCTCAGCAGAGCAGTAAGCAGAACCAGATTCGTCGCTTTATCGACAGCCTCGACATAGCCTCGCTCAATCAACAGTTTGCTCAGGCCACACCTCAAGAGATTTTGGCTTGGTGCATCCACCAGATTCCACAGGGCCTCGTTCAGACCACCTCGTTTAGTCTGCTAGCCGTTACCCACATGCTCTACAAAGAGCTAAATCATCCCGTGCCCGTCATCTTTTTGGACACGCTGCACCTGTTTCCCGAAACGCTAGAGACGGCCAAAAAAGCGAAGGCTGCGTATGGCTTAGATTTGCACACGTATACGGCTATTGGCGCTGATAATAAAGAAGCCTTTGAGCAGCGATATGGTACAAAGCTGTGGGCTGAAGACGTAGACCGCTTTTACGCTGTGACCAAAGTAGAACCATTGCAACGGGGGCTAGATGAGCTAGACGCGATCGCCTGGGTTACGGGTCGCCGCCGGGACCAGTCAGAAGATCGTCAAGATCTCCCTATTTTTGAGCGGGACCATCAGGGGCGGTTAAAGATCAACCCCTTGGCCAACTGGATGAAGGCAGCGGTTTGGGCCTACATCTTTGAGCATGACGTCCTCTACAATCCTTTGCACGATCAGGGCTACACCAGCATTGGCGATCAGCCGCTAACCACACCAACGACAGCAGGTGAAGATGAGCGGGCGGGTCGCTGGCGTGACACCGAAAAAACAGAGTGCGGTATTCACTGGTAGATGGCTTTACAGGTAGATGGCTTTACAGGTAGGTTGCCGTGTTTTAGCTTGGCTCATTTTGCAGGCGGCCTACTAGACGGACGGCTAGGCGACCGACTACTTGAGAGGACAATAATGCCGACAATGATCAAGCTTGCACCTACCATGCTGAGTGCGGGCATAGTTTCGCCAATGACAAAGAAGGCGAGTATGGCCGCGAATACGGGAACCAGCAGATTCAGCGTTGTGGTAAGGACAGGCGGCAGGTATTTAGCGGCGTAGCTGTAGCAAAAAGTAGGGACAACGGTGGACAGGATACCTAGCCCCAAAGCGATTTTCAGCGTTTCGGGCTGCACTGTTCTGACGAAAAGAGTCGGTGAGCTGACGGCGATAAGGGGTGTGATGATCGCAGCGCCGATGGCAAATGTTGTGCAGGAAACGACAATCGGGCTGAGAGCGGGGGTGTGCGCCGCGTAACGTTCAAACAAAGTCGCATAGCCAAGCGATACGCAGGCGGCCATCAGTGCGAAAAATAGACCAGTGAGGTAGAGCGTGCGATCGCCTGAAATTCCCTGAATCTTCGGCCCTACAAACAGAGCCAAACCGATAAAAGCAATAGACGCGCCCAATATCTCAGCAAGTGCGAGTGCCTTCCCTCTGATAGCTGAGGCGGCCAGGGCAATCAGCGGAGAAAGACCAACAGTAAGCGCAACGTCGCTGACAGGTGCTAGCTGAAACGCTCGTACAGCAAACAGGTAGTAGAACAGCATCAGGCTAGCAAGCAACACGCCGACTGGCTGGCGAATCAGCGCGATAGAGTTTGAGAAGAGTGATGGCTGAAGCACAAACAGTACGAGCGTAACGCCCATTGCCAGCAGCAGCCGAATCGCTAAGACTTCTAGAGTAGTGAAACTAGGCAGCAGCTTAATAAAAGTGCCGGTCAGCCCCCAGGTGAGGGCCGCAAGCGTGCCCCACCCAAGCGCAGCCCTTCTAGGCGCAGTTGTTGCGCTCATATTTCAAGTCACCAGATAGGGGTAGTCGTGAATGGAGTTTAGCGCTCTTCACTCTTTTCTACGACTATCTTTGCTCTCTCAAGACAGGCCCGCTTGCAAGGTCATAGAAGCGGTATGTCAATGTTCTGTATGTAAATGTTCTAGGTAGTTGTGACATAAAGCTGTGGTTCAACCGGGAAAGCTGAGAGCAAGGAGTAGCGGCTTTGCTCAAAGGTGAAGCAGTAGGTAGCGATGGCTCAAACTGATGATTTCGCGAACGATCTGGCGGCCTGCTATCAGTGTTTGCAACTGCGAGCAGAGGCGACGTTGACAGAAGTAGATGAAGCTTACTTTCGGCTAAAAGTAGAGAACATTCAGAGTGGAAATCGTGCCAGCATTGCTCGGCTCAAAGCTGCCCGCGAAACGCTGCGCCAGAAGCTGATGACTGAAGCGGTCTCTAAAACTCCGCAGGCATCAGCTCAAGACAAGTCACTATCTACTGGGTTGGACAGACTGGCTACTGCGATCGCAAACAAGCAACTCACCGCAACAGTTAGCCTAGAAGCGCAAACTCTTAATCTGGGCATCAAGATAGACTCCTCTTGCTCACCCTCTCAGATGCTGGCACGGGTGCATCGGTGTCTAGAAGAAATTCCCACAGAGGTCTATAGCTTTGAGTCGCTTGAAGCGATCGCAATTTATGGCCTAGATAGTCATGGCAAGCCCCGGTGGAAGAAATCTTTTTCCCCACCAAAGCAGCATAGCCAAGCCAACGACAGCAATCTCTATTCTTTTGACAATCGCTACAGCAACACATTCATCTTTCCAGGGTTGTTACTGACAGCAGCTCTGCTTAACAGCATAGAAGCAATCAAGCTGTTGCTGTTTGGCATGCGGATCTGGATTCATGAGTTTGGCCATGCAACCGTCGCCTGGTTGGGCGGACATCAAGCAACACCGCTACCTTTTGGCTGGACCAACGTAGGCGAAGAAAAATCTCTGTTTGTCTATGTTGGCGTGCTGACGCTGTTTGGATTGTTGTTTTGGACAGGGGCGAAAGAACAATGTCGGTGGCCGATGGGACTGGCGATCGCACTTGCCACTACGCAGTTTTTCATAACCTGGATAATTTCAGCAGATACCTTTGATATGTTGCTATCTTTTGGTGGCATTGGCGGCGAGTTTTACCTATCGACCCTGTTGATTGTCAGCTTTTATTTTCCGCTACCCGCATACTGGCGCTGGGACTTTTTTCGCTATCCGGCTGTTCTACTATCAGGATTCACTTTTTTCGGATCGCTGTGGCAGTGGCGGCAAATTGATCGAGGACTGGCCGACATTCCATGGGGGTCTTTATTTGGCGGTTCTGGCCATATCGGCGGCGATATGAATCAACTGCATATCGTGTATGGCTGGAGCGACCAGCGGATTATTGATACCTACAATGGCATTGGTAGCGTCTGCGTCATCGTTATTCTCAGTGCTTACTTTTACTTTTTGATCAGAGATCGAAACTATCTGTTAGTTCAGAGATTATGGCTGCGATCGGGGACGCTGCCCTGAAGGTAACAGGGTAAGAGAAGCGAGCATTGATAGCCAAGGTCATCGCAGACGACGACGGCTCAGCCGGAAAGACAGAAACGGCTGTTTCTTTGTTGGCTGTTGTTTCGTTAGACAATTTCAAAATGACAACGCTAGATAGAACGCGCGCGAGACATAGCGATCGCATTTCCTGCTAGCCGCAATTGGTTCAATCTTCCGTAATTTTCTGAATTCGGCAGCTTTCTGAGTTCGGCAAAAGTGCCCTATCCTTTCTAAAGCTATCTTTGCCAAAACATCTTTGCCAAAACATCTTTGCCAAAACTATGAGCGCTCTGCCCAAAACTGCTTTCATTGATCCGACTGGAAAAAACCAAGCGGCAGTAGAGGCGCTGCTGCATCAGGCGGTGACGCTTTTGGTCGAAGAAATGACGACAGCTCAGCAGCGCTCTCCCTTACCAGAAGCGATCGCATCACAGCAGTTCACTCAATGGGCAAAGATCCCAGAACAGTCGGTGGATGCAACGGTTTTGTTAGACGAAGTGCGATCGCACCTCACTGGATCTATGAACGCCGCCCATCCTGGCTATATCGGCCATATGGATTCTATTCCTACAACCCTTTCAATCGTGGGCGACTTGCTAGTGGGCGCGCTTAACAACAACATGCTAAGCGTTGAGATGTCGCCTGTATTCTCGCGGCTAGAGCCACAGGTGCTAAAGCAAATTGCCGAGCGTTTTGGGCTTGGGCCAGACTCGGGTGGCGTACTGGTTAGCGGTGGCAGCCTAGCCAACTTGCAGGCGCTGACGGTTGCGCGTAATCAGGCATTTGACGCGCTTGAAAACGGCATCGTCGGATTAGAAAAGCAGCCGGTTTTCTTCGTTTCAGAAGTCGCCCATACCTCCATGAAAAAAGCAGCCATGATGATGGGGCTAGGAACAAAAGCAGCGATCGCACTGCGCACAAATGCCAACTCTCAAGTCGAGATTGCGGATCTAGAAGCCAAGCTCGCGCAGGCTGAAGTCAACGGGCAGCAGCCGTTTGCCATCGTAGCGACCGCTGGGACGACGGTTACAGGCAACGTTGATCCCATTGCTGAGATGGCTGCGATCGCCCAGGCCCACCAGCTTTGGTTTCACGTTGACGCGGCCTATGGCGGCGCTGTTATCTTCTCAGAAACACACCGCAGCTTGCTTTCGGGCATTCAGCACGCCGACTCTATTACCTTCAATCCGCAAAAGTGGCTCTACGTTACCAAAACCTGTGCCACCATTCTCTTCAAACAGTTTGACGTGCTAAAGCAGCACTTTCGCATCCTCGCCCCCTATATGAATGACGACGCGCAGTGGCCAAACCTAGGAGAACTCACCGTACAAGGCACTCGTCATCCCGATATTTTGAAGCTATGGCTGTCTTTACAGCATTTGGGCACAGCAGGCTATCGTGAGATTATCCACGGTAGCTACAGATTGACCTCGCAGTTTGTCCAGGCAGTGCAGGCGCGCCCTTACCTACAGCTCGCCAGTCAGCCTCAGATGAACGTCGTGTGCTTTCGACTAGCGCCTGCTGACACCGATGCCGCGCAGCAAGACCAGCTCAATGCAAAGTTACAGCGCTACTTGTTAACAGCAGAATTATTGACAGCGGAACCGGCAACAGACGCCAGGACGCTTTCTGATAGGCAATCTGATGAAAATTTCGCGCGCGATCGCGAGGCCGTTTTCCTCTCACTGCCAACCTACCGCCATCAGCGCTGGCTAAAGGCAGTCTTACTCAATCCATACACGCAGCCAGCGACCATTGAGGCCCTATTTAAAAAAGTTGACGCCTTTGTTGCGACAATTGCCACGACAGCTTCTGTCACTAACATCTGTCACTAACAATAGCTAAGCTAAAATCGACGGCCTAACGTGAAAAAACCATGCAGCCTACGGCGCGGTGCTGGCCGCATCTTGCCCTGCAAGGATCAACGCCTTTTGCTGCATCATCTTGAAAATATTGTAAAAACCGTTAGCCCTTGAAGGCGTTAGGCTAACGTCTAGCTGGGTCTCTTTAATAAAATCGGGCGTGAGCTGGATGATCTCTGTAGGGGAAAGGCCGTTAAGCGCATTGATCAGCATAGCTAACAAACCCTTGGTAATTTGCGCATCAGAATCACCCTGAAAGCTCACCTTGTCAGCGTCTAAGTCAGCAGTGATGTAGACCTGTGAGACGCAGCCGCGCACCTTATTTTCTGGAGTTTTGTCCTCAGCCGGAAAAGCCTCTAGCTTTTTGGCATACCAAAGTAGCTGCTCGTAGCGGCGCTTGGGGTCGCTAATTTTGGCAAATCGTTGAACAATTTTATCGAGCTGAGCGGGACGAGGAGCGGCAGTCATGCAAAAAGGAAGGTAAGGAGAAGACCAATTTAAGCGGAAGATATAAGGTATCAGAAACCGCTACTTTCTTACCATAACGCTTATTGCCATAGCCTTTAATAGATTCATCAGATGGCTTTCCTAACTCATATCGGACTCAGTTTATTCTTTGTCTATAGCCTCTTTTAGACTGTCTTCTTTTGAGCTGTCGTCTTTGTGCACAACAAAACGGTGGGCGACCGTTTCTGGCTGAATGGCCGACAGCACAATATGCCCCGAGTCGGTGACAATAACCGCCCGAGTGCGGCGACCATAGGTGGCATCGACTAGCTGTCCGCGATCGCGCGCATCCGAAATTATGCGTTTGATCGGGGCTGATTCAGGGCTCACAATGGCGACTACTCGGTTTGCAGAAACGATGTTTCCAAATCCGATGTTAATAAGCTTCATGGCTCGATAAAATAAGAAGAAGGGTACTGGGCATAAAAAAGTATAAAAATCCTGATAGCAACAGCAAGCAAGGCAAAAGTTCTAAAAGTTTGCGGATTGCTAGTTATTTTCTAAACAATGCTTGATCAACGCTTAGTTATCTAATTCTAGCGAAAAAAAACTAATCCGAGCCCTTCATGCTGACGGCAGTTCACAACCCTCAACCGTATAAAAACTGCGGATTCCAAACAGACAGCTATGTCTTTAAAACTGCCAACCGAAAGTATTCTTTTCTGGGCTTATATGGTTTGTTTTTTCGTTGTCGATTTTCTTATTTTTCTCTTTATTACTTTTACAGAGGTTTTTCGTGCAGCCAGTAGACTTTACAACTTTGGCCGCACTCAGCGCCGACCTTCAGTCGTGTTGGCTGCCTGCTAGATGTGAACAGTTTTACCAACGCGATCGCTACACGCTTTTCATCGCTTTGCGCACGCTAGAAAACCGAGGCTGGCTAGCGGTTTCTTGGCATCCACAGGCCGCCCGCCTTCATCTGAGTTCTCCGCCCCCCAAAGCACCCGACACCTTCACGTTTTCTCAACAGCTAAAACATCAGCTCGGCGGCTTAGCCCTCACTCAAATCAACCTCATTTCGCCCTGGGAAAGAGTTTTAGACTTACAGTTTGCTCGTCGCCCCGACGAACCAGCGCTGTGGCATCTATATATAGAGGTCATGGGCAAGTACAGCAACGTCATTTTGACCATGGCTGACGGGCAAATTGTTACCGCCGCCCATCAGGTCAGCGAGCAGCAGTCCAGCATTCGCCCCATTCAAACCGGACGCCCCTACGTCTACCCACCTGCCATCAACGGCAAACTGCCTGCGCTCAGTGAGGGCTTTGACGATTGGCAAGCTAGCGTATCGCTGATTCCAGGTTCGCTCAAAAAAATGATGGTTAAGTCCTACAGCGGCGTGAGTTCTGCGATCGCAACTCAGCTGATTTGGGCAGCCGGTCTAACGCTAGATCACCAAACGACAGGCCTCACAGAAAGTGACTGGCAGCGATTGTTTCAAGCTTGGCGCGGCTGGCTGCAAAGCCTTGCACAGTCTAGCTTTTCTCCAGCGACCCTGCCGCAAGGAGGCTATACCGTATTAGCAGATTTACTAGAAACAGCCGCCGTAGACGCTAAGCCAGTTTCAAGCATTCAGCAGCTTATCGCTAACTATTATCGCCATCAGTTTAATCAAGAAGAATTTCGCCGTCTTCACCACCAGCTTAGCCAAGCGCTAAAAACTCGCCTCGCTAAGCTTCGTCAAAAGGCCGCGACCTTCCGCCATCGGCTCAGCCAGTCTGACGAGGCAGAAGACTACCGCCGCAAAGCAGACTTACTCATGGCTCACCTGAACGATTGGCAGGTGGGCATGACCCAAATAGAGCTAGCAGACTTTGAAAGTGCCCAGCCAGTTACGCTACCGCTGAATCCTGAAAAAAATGCAGTTCAAAATGCCCAAACCTTTTACAAGCAGCACCAAAAGCTAAAGCGGGCGCGCACCGCTGTCATGCCGCTTTTAGCCGCTGTCAATAGCGAAATTCAATATTTAGAGCAGGTAGAAGACAGCCTGCTTCAAGTGCCTGCCTACGAAGCTGAGGCCGATTTGAACTCATTGGAAGAAATCCGCACAGAGCTAATCGCCCAGAGCTATCTACGTGATACAAGCGGACGAGCCGTTTTGTCTAAATCGGGTCAAAAATCCAGCCAAAAATCTGGCAAAAAGTCTGGCTTACACAACGCCAACCTAGACGCTACACAGGCAGACTTTCGTCGCTACCAGCTCCCGCAAGGAATACAGCTTTTAATTGGCCGCAACAACAATCAAAATGAGCAGCTCACCTTCAAGCACGCTAGCAATTACGATCTGTGGTTGCATGCGCAAGAAATTCCAGGCAGTCATGTCTTGCTGCGCCTAGATGCTGGCGAAATGCCTACAGATGAAACGCTACAGCTAGCCGCCAGCTTTGCCGCCTATTACAGTAGAGCCCGCCAGTCTGAGCAGGTGCCAGTGGTCATGACTGCGCCCAAAAATGTGTACAAGCCTAAGGGCGCGCTACCCGGCATGGTGATCTACAAGCACGAGCAGGTGATCTGGGGCCAGCCTCAATCGGCAGAAGCCTTTATCACCGCGTCCTAAACAACGACAAGCCTCATCAAGTCAGCCTCTATTAAGCCAACACCCATTGAGTCAACACTTATTAAATCAGCAAAGGATTTGCCATGTTGCCGCTGAGCATTGCACCCATGATGGATCGAACCGATCGTCACTATCGCTATTTCATGCGGCAAATAACCAGGCGAACGCTCCTCTACACCGAAATGGTCACTAGCATGGCCATTCATCATGGTGACGTCGATCGATTGCTAGGCTTTACACCCGCGGAAAATCCGCTGGTCTTACAAGTCGGTGGTGACGATCCGGCGCTGTTAGCTGAGTGCGCCCGCGCAGCCACTGATTTTGGCTATAGCGAAATTAATTTAAATGTCGGCTGCCCGAGCGATCGCGTACAGAGCGGGAACTTTGGCGCTTGCCTAATGGCTCAGCCCGAACGCGTTGCCGAATGTGTATCGGCCATGATGGGCGCAACAACACTACCGGTTAGCGTTAAACATCGCATTGGCATTGACACCCAAGACCGGTACGAAGATATGGCCAACTTCGTTAGCATTGTCTCTGCCACAGGCGCTCAGCGTTTTACCGTCCATGCTCGTAAAGCATGGCTTCAGGGCCTTAGCCCTAAAGATAACCGTACAGTTCCGCCACTGCGCTACAGCGATGTGCATCGTCTCAAACAGGCATTCCCCCATCTGCAAATAGAAATCAACGGCGGATTTACAACCTTTCAACAAGTCAAGGCCCAGCTCAATCACGTCGATGCCGTAATGATAGGCCGCGCGGCCTACGACCATCCCTATCTATTTGCCACCGCTGATCGAGAGATTTTTGGGGACGAACAGGCTGAAGTGCGATCGCGATCGCAAATCGTACAGGCCATGCTGCCCTACATCGAACATTGGACTAGCCAGGGCACCAAGCTAAACAGCATTACTCGCCACATGCTCCACCTGTTTCGTGGGCAGCCTGGTAGTCGCATTTGGAAGAGAACCCTAACAGAAGGAGCCAGCCAGCCAAGAGCCGGGACGCCTGTCGTCGTTGAAGCGTTAGAGCAAGTCATTGCCGCCACCGATACTGTTGCCGCCTCGTTGACTGCAACTTCACCAGCCGCTATCCCCGCCGCGTCACTTGCCAAAACAAGCTAGACATCGCATTGGTAACCACATGGGCCACAATCGGAATCAAAAGGTTTCCGGTTGCTAGCGCGCTGCCCCCTAGCAGCAGCCCTACGCCACAAGCCCAAATGGCATAGGGCCACTGACTGAGCCGGGACATATGCATAACACCAAAACACAAGCTCGAAAGAATTAGCCCGGTTGTATTGAGTCCCAGTGCTGGCAGCATCACCCCTCGAAACAGCAGCTCTTCACTCATGCCAGGTAGCAACCCTATCCACAGACAGTCCGAAATAAGCAACGGCGTGAGCACAAAGCTCAAGTAAACCTCCGCGCTTTTGCGGTAAGCAGGCCATAGCTCATACACCAAAGCGCTACCCGCTGAAAGACCAAGCCCCACAGCGCTACCTATTCCCACAGCGCTCCAGCTAAAAACCACTGGCAGTCTCAGGGGCTCAAAAAACTGCCACACTCTAGCTATTATCACCAGAATCACAGCAGTTGCGGCCATGGCCACCAACAGCTGGGCTCTGCCCAATGGCTCTATTTCTGGACGCTCTGGAGAATACTTTGCCACGCAGACCTTGCTTCCCTAAAAGATCTTAAGTTGGTCATCATTTTATTAGATCAGCGTAAGCCGTGCGACTAGATATATAACGGCATCATATTTACCAGCTCATTGCCAATACGTAATAGACAATATGTAATAGATCGGCAAACCACTCACATTGGTACTGAGTTCTTGTCAGTACTAACGTGATTATTTCATTTAGTTAATAAGAACTCTAGCCTCTAAAGGCATTAGCTCCATGTGCTAGAAGATACCTGCACCCAGATATCTGCTCGTTTCAAGTCTTGTGCCTGCTCAATATTTTTGTCTTTACAGACTGCTTATATAAGCCTATCTTTATCTGTATAATTGCGAGCCGAAACATATTTTGGGTTTATCACTAAGGTCTCAAAATTAGTAGGATTTCTCGCGTTCAACAAAGGTTATTCAGCCTGATCTGGTCAACGATAATAGACGCCCGTATTGTTCAACAAAGCGTGTATAAAAAGCATGGTAATCAGTTCTAAAGTCGTTATTTTGGTTTAGTCTATTGAAAAAAATTGATAGTAAGACAACAGAAGAAAGCCCCTCATATCAACTTCTTAAGGTGTTATCTAGGTTGAGATTAGGGGAATTCAATAGTTACTCAGACAGGCTGTTTTTTAGTGGCGCAAGTCATTCAGGAAAGCTGTCAAATATCTGAGCTTATGGGCCTGACAATTCTTTCAGATTTATACAGCCTGCGGAACTCAATTTTAAATATGGACAGTTCGACAAATCGATCATTGCCTGATAACGACGTTGGTATCTACGAATGCGAAGTTCGCCTCAGATTTCGTATTATCGAAGAACAGCTAACCATGACGAACAAAGAAGAGCTTGTAGAAACCCTGGTAGATGCATTTGCATATGGCAGTGACGAGTATTTAGAGGCTATCGACAGTCAAGTTGCAATTGAACAGCTTCAAGACGTTGACCAGGCTTCTCCAGAAATGCGCAGGCAGCTGATTCGACTGCGCAACTCTAACCGCCTGACCTAAAACGATTGACCTAAAACAACTGACCTAGCTGCTGCTAACCGCATACTGACGCTTAAAAGTATCTACGCTCAATCACAGAGCTGTGCTCCTACCTTGTTGTGCTTCTGCCTTATTTAGGTTGAGGCTGTTTCAGACTCACAGCCTTTTTCCTTAGACCAACAAGGTTTGACACAGTGGTCAAAATGCAGGTATCTTTATAGAGGTCAAAAACACATACGCCCCCATCGTCTAGAGGCCTAGGACACCTCCCTTTCACGGAGGCGACGGGGATTCGAATTCCCCTGGGGGTATGCAAAATAGCCACATGAACCATACGGTTCATGTGGCTATTTTTTTTAGACTGTACTAACCGGGCCACTTTAGGCTGCGCTACGCCTGAACATATGCTGTTTGCCCGCTGCTCTGAAGTGCTAGTTTCTAAAGTGCTAGTTTCTAAAGTGCTAGTTCTAGCGTGCGTTGACGAACAGCTAGCAGGTTGTGGGTAAGGTTATGACACAGATGCCGTTCAATAATGGCTAAGGGCATCGCTAAAGGTGGCTTCACCAGCAGGTCGTAGGACAGCAGGGTGGACTCTGGATTTTCTGACGGCTGCAAATACCAAGCGCCTTCAAACTGTTTGAAGTCACCTTCTTTCATGCAGAAGCTCAGTTTATGAGGGAAGTTTTCGGTCATATCTAAAACGACACGGGCACAAAACTTCATTTTGAGGAAGCACTGTGCGCCGATTTGCTCTATGCGAACATGGCCCTCGGTGTTATTGATAAGCTTGCTAGACGTAAGACTAGGAATAAAGTCTGCTAAACGCTCGTAGTCTGTAATGACCTGCCATACCTGCTCTACCGGCTGGGGAATAACGATAGAGGCTGAAATGCGTCTCTCCCGAGCAGACCGCTTTTCAGTAAAGATATTGACGGTAGCAGGCGTAGCTGATAGCAGCATCTCAGATGACTGTTCTAAAGCGGCTAGTTGCTCTGAATTAAACTTTTCGTTAGGAGATAGCGTGTTTTGCGTCACAGGCGTGTCCACTCTCTTGCTATGGATACAGTCTTAATGGGTGTGGCCTTAATTTTTGGGGTGCTAGCTTTTTGGGTAGCTATCGTAAAGCCTTCTTTCAAGCATATATTCCTACAAACATGCACATTTCTATGAACATACAGTGTAAGAGTAGCAATATTTCTGGTCCATTGTAACGGGCACGGTAAGCTTAACGACGTCCGCAATCACACCAAACTTTGAGTTTAGGCCCGAGTTTGACGTCTTATCGGCAGCACATCACATAAAACATTATATAAAACGCCATACTGCTGGCATCGCTTATCTAGCCATTAACACAGCTAGACAATTCAAAAAAACGGATAAGGTAGTAAGTTTGTATCTATCGGGATGCAGCCACTAGCTGTAGCTGCTATAAACATTAGTAAACATCTTGATTGGTAAACCATCTTATAAACGCGGCTGATATGGTTGATCTGATTACTGTTTCGTCGGCAAATAGCTCTTTAGACTTGGCTGATGCTTCAGTTAAATCTTTAGGAAGCAAATCTTTAGGAGCTGAATCTTTGGGAAGTGGCCAGGTTATTGGCACGGTGAAAGGGCCCGGTGAGAACGGCAACCAATATGTTTTCATCACTTCGGACAATCGACAGGTCAAAATTGGTGAGTTTGTTTACTACGAGGTGGATTCACCTGAGCCTGGTCAGGCTAGTGGGCAGCCGTCATCGTCTGGACCGTTGCAAATATTGGGTAAGATTTCTGATCGCCGATTGAGCGATCATTTGCCAGATCGGATGTTTGCGGATGCCCAAATTAGCCCAGAGACAATTGCGGCTATCGTCGGCTTTTCCCACGCCAACCCAGAAATTTATGAGGTGACGGTCGATGTCATTGGCTATTTTCATCCAGCACTGGGCTTTATCAATCCACGCCTAACGCCTAACCCTGGTGCGAGGGTGAGCATTACCGATGATGAGACGCTAAGGCGGGTGGTGAACAAAAAGCAGCCGGGCGAAGTGGGCTCAGCGCAGGTGGGCTCTTTGCTGCTGCGTCCTAGCGGTGCGGTGCCTGTTGCGCTAGATGTAAAGGAGCTGGTGAGTACCCATATGGCAATTTTGGCGGGAACTGGCTCGGGGAAAAGCTATACCGCTGGGGTGTTAATTGAAGAGTTTTTACAGCCGTATAACCGGGCGGCGGTGCTGATTTTTGATCCGCATGGGGAGTATGGCACGCTGGCAGAGATGCGAGGACATAAGGCTTTTCAGGCGGTGGATGGCTATGCGCCAGATGTGAGGATTTTGACGCCGGACGATATTACGATTCGGATTTCGTCTTTGGATTATCACGATGTGCTGACGCTGCTGCCGGAGATGAGCGATCGCCAGCAGGCAATTCTAAATAAAGCTTTTTTGATTTTGAAGCGTCATCGTCAAGGCGACTACCGCTGGAATGTGGATGATCTGATTGCGGCTGTGAATGAGGCAGACACCGCTGAAGATGATGAAGGCAATTTGAAAATTGGGTCATCAGCGCCAGCGATTGAGTGGAAGCTAGATCGGTTTGCCAACTCTCGTTATTTTCATCAGACAAATCATCTGTCGCCGCAAGATTTGTTTGAGCCGGGGCGGGTGACGGTACTGCAAATGAATGAAATTAGCCAGGAGGAGCAGCAGGTAATTTGCGCGGCGGTGCTGCGGCAGAGCTATTTGGCGCGGATGAATACGGCTAAAGAAAAGAATATGCCGGGGGATGAGAACTATTTGCCCTATCCGGTGTTTACGCTGATTGAAGAGGCGCATCGGTTTGCCCCAGCGAAGGAACCGGCCCGCTGTAAGGCGATTTTACGAACGATTTTAAGCGAAGGTCGAAAGTTTGGCCTGGGGGTGGGTCTGATTACGCAGCGGCCTGGAAAGCTGGATTCGGATGTACTGTCGCAGTGTATGAGTCAGTTTTTGATGCGGATTGTGAATCCGGTGGATCAAGAAAGCCTCAAGTATGGCGTGGAAGCAGCGGGGCGTGATTTGCTAAAGGAACTGCCAGCGCTAACAAAAGGACAGGTGATTATTTCGGGTGCCTGTGTCAATACGCCGGTGCTGTGTCAGGTGCGAACTCGGCTAACGAAGCATGGCGGGGAAACGCTGAACGCACCGACGGAATGGCAGAAGCATTTTGATCAGGGCAGGGTGCGATCGCAAAAGATTGATCGCGCGCCAGTTGCGGCTAAGGCCAAAACAAGAACGTTGAAGGGTGTGAGTTTAGAGTGAGGCTTTAGAGAGCGTTTTAGCGGGCCTATTGCTGAAGCGTGGCAGCTTGATCTAGCGCCATTTGGCTATTGTCTGCATAGCTGGCAACGCGGTCTTGCGCCAAGGCGTATTGATCGTTGGTCGAAGGAATTTGAGCCATGAGGTCAGAGGCTTTTTGCCAGCGAGTGGCAAGATCTAACCACTCGGCAACCGTGTCAGCATTTTGGCCATCTGCTGCGGCTGTATTCGCAATGCGCACCGCTTCTGCAAAGGCGTCTTCAGCAACTCCAGAGCTAACCGCTCGCTGTTCGGTTGAGTCTGTTTGAGGCGGGGTGACGGTGGGTTCGCTCTGCGGTGGGTTCTGGGGTGTCGTATTGGCGGCGCGATCACCCGCTTCCGAACTATTGCCCGATCCCGCACGGTCGGCATTAGCGGCGGCTTCACCATTAGACGACACGCCGTCAGCGGGGGCAGTAGGGGGAGCTTGGCGAGTGCTGGCCGCTATCTGAGCAGTTTTTCGAGCGATATCGGATCTAAACAGCCAGCCAGCTGCCAACAGTACAAGCAATACAGCTAAGCTGCCGATTAGCTTGCCAGGAAATTTACCTTGTTTGGGATCGGGTTCGCTGATGTCTCGTAGAAGCGGACCAGCTGGCTTGAGATTGCGATCGCGAATCCACCGTCTGACAAAGAAAGGCTTTTTAAGGGTAATGATTTCTGACCACAGCAAAGCATTTTCCGGATCGCGATTGATTTCTTCTAGCCACAAAAGCTCGCCTTCTTTGACGAGGCGGCTGTTAATTTTGACCTTGCTAATGCGCTGAGGGCTGATGTTTTCTAGAACTTGACGAACACGGCTGATGACCGGTTGCTTTTCTAGCTTTTCGATAGAGTTAGCCTCACACAGAATTTGCAGCATGCCGTCGGCGACAACCGCGCGTACTCGAATGCCAATCTCGACTAAGTTTTCGTTGAGAATCTGGATAATGGCGGCAACGCTACCCTGGCGGGCCTGACCAAAGGTTTCATTGGTTGGGTTGCTCATGGTGAGTTGAGGTGACGAGGTGATAAAGGGATGGCGGGGATGCTCCCGATAGAGATCTATATCAAGATCCAATAGCGCTGACAGATCGGCCTATGTTGTTTATCAATTTGCTGTAATCAGAATACCTGACAGAATACCTGAAATTGGGAATGGGATTAGTGAGCAAGACCAGTTGGCAGTGAGACGCTAGATCAAGTAGCTTTTGGGCGGTTAAAGATAGGTGGTTAAGATAAGCAGCTAAATTAGATGGCTAGCATCGTTGAAACGGCGAAGAATCCAGTATTCAGGATTAAAACGGTCTTGGGTAAGCGTTTGCCAGTGGGTATCTGCAAGCCAGAACTCGAAAATAGCGGTGTGGTGGATGGTGAGTTTCCAAGTGCGATCGCAGCCCAAAATCGTAGAGATCAGCTGTATCATAAGCCCCGCATGAGAAACGGCCCATATGGTATCCCCCGGCTGATGGCGAACCAGCAGCTGGTCTATCCACTGCTGGGCCCGCGCCCTAGCAGCAACTGGCGATTCCGCGTTGGGTACGGGCTGCCATGCCAGCGAGGTCATCAGATCGCTGCAAAGGCGCGGATATTTTATCGTTGCTTCCTGCCAAGTCAACCCTTGAAAGATACCTGGATGAATTTCTTGCAAGGATTCATTGAGAATCAAGGAAACGGAGTGCCCGGCTTGTTCGAGTGCCTGAGAGAGTACCGTAGCCGTTTGATGGGCTCGCACCAGCGGACTGCTATATAGATGAGAGGGCAGGAGGTGAGAGAGCAGAAGAGGAGAGAGCGAGCAATTGACTGCCAGCTGGCGGTTATCAGGCGCATGATTGGCTTTGACCAAAGCGTGGGCGAGCTGTTGGGCCTGCTGCTCGCCGCAAGTAGAAAGCGGCGTAGACTGCTGCCCCTCCATACGAGCTTGAGTATTGCCAATAGATTGAGCATGACGAATCAGAATTAGTCTGAGGTAGCTCAAGAAATAAAACCCAGAGAAAATGTAGAGAACACACAGAGAAAACAGACACTAACATCGCGACCAACCGTCATAGCCAATAGTCATAGGCAGCGCCTCGACGGATGAACCTACCACGGTAGGCAACCAACCGTCTACAATTGACTAATCAAAAATTGTCTGAGAATCTTGAGCCAAGAGAAGCGAATTGTGGGCAGTCGATTTAGCATAGATAGTATTAGTGGATACGTCGTGACATAACGTTAGTATCTGGTCGTTTTATCTAGCTGCTGTCTATCTACGCTATTACCTTAGTTTCCTCTTTGCCTTTAGTTTGAGAGCCTTTTACCTATGCTGCTGAAGTCAACCACCCGCCATATTTTGATCTATGCGGCAACCATTGAAAATAACGAGCTGATTCCAAGTGAGCAGCAACTGACCATAGACGTCGATCCAGAAAATGAGTTTTCTTGGACAGATGAGACACTGCAAACGGTCTATCGCGAGTTTGACCGGCTCGTTGATGACTATGCAGGTGAAGCCTTAACAGACTACAACTTGCGAAGAATTGGCTCAGATTTGGAGCATTTTGTCCGGGCCCTGCTACAGTCGGGCGAGATTAGCTATAATCTGCGCTCTCGCGTGCTGAACTACAGCATGGGTCTGCCTCGCGTTGTCGAAGAGACCGCTGAAAAAGCCAATGGCGCTAACGACTCGAAAGCAAGTTGACCTGATGAGCGGGCTTATCTTTTACGGCAGAATGTTGTCTTCATTGGGCCATGATGTAGGCCCTACTTTTAGTGATTAATTGTCCTAACCCTAGCTGCAAGACTGCCAACCCTGAGGAGGCTGATGCCTGCCAAGTTTGTCAGGCTGTGCTGCCGCATCACTATTTGTGGGGTGTAGGCGATTTGGTCACAACACTACAGCCGGGAACGCTAGTCAATCAGCGGTATTTGCTCAAGCGCGATCGCATTTTCCTAGATACCAAACCGGGAGTGCTGCCAGAATCGCTCCCTGAAATTCCTGATTTTTTGCTGCCTTACCTGCACCTATCGGCCTATCCGCTGCACGTACCTCGGCCCTACTCTTTGCTCAGGACGCCGGATAAAGACTATGTGCTGATGCTAGAGTCTTCGGCCCTATCTGCGGCACAGACAGCAGCAGGCACGCCCCAAGAAACGGACAAAGGCCCTTCTCAACTACCCCGATTAATCAATCAATGGGCAGATGCGCCACCGCTCCGGCAGCTTAGCTGGCTGTGGCAAATTGCTCAGCTTTGGGATGCCTTTGTCGCAGAGCAAGTGGCCATGACCTTAGTAGACAGCACTTTGCTGAGGGTGGATGGCTCGGTATTACGACTCTTAGAGCTAGCATCTCCCATGCCAGCGTCAGCAACTACTACTAAAACGACTCGCCAGCAAACTAACCGCCAGCAAACTAACCGCCAGCAGACCGACCGCCAGCAGAGCGAAGTTCCTCAGCCGACTCTAATGGATCTTGCTCGCAGCTGGCAGCCGTTAGCAGATAGTGCCCATACGGCAGTGCGAGCATTTTTGCAGCGGCTTTGTCAAAACTTAGAGCAGCAGGAGCAGCAACAGTTCACGGCTGAACAGCTCAGTGAGCAGCTTGCTCAGGCCATGACGGTATGTAGCCAAGACCAGCAGGTAACCTATGACTTATCGGTGCATACCGACCAGGGCCCGACGCGGAAACGCAACGAAGACGCCTGCTTTCCAGCGAACGGAAGCTATATTCAGCCAACTAGTGAGCAAACAAAGGACAGACCCCAGCTGCTGATCGTGTGCGACGGCATTGGCGGACATCAGGGAGGTGATATTGCCTCTAAGCTAGCGATTGAGACGATTAAAGCGCAGCTACAGCCCATTTTGGAATCAGGCAGACCTGAGCTGACATCGACAGAACTATCGCTGGCGATTGAAGCGGCTATTTGTGCGGCCAATGATGAAATTTCGGCTCAGAATGACCAGGCGCAGCGTCAAGCCCGCGATCGGATGGGAACGACACTGGTATTGGCACTGGTGCAGGGAGCAGATGTCTATATTGCCCACTTGGGAGATAGCCGGGCATACCGGATTAGTGGGCGCAACTGTCAGCAGGTGACACTAGATGACGATGTGGCCTCCCGGCAGGTGCGTTTGGGTGGCAGCCTATACCGTGAAGTGCTGGTGCAGCCGGGAGCCGGTTCGCTGATTCAGGCACTGGGGATGGGGCCTTCTCAGTCTTTGCGGCCAACGGTGCAACGGTTTGTCATAGATGAGAGCTGTGTATTTTTGCTGTGCTCTGATGGTCTAAGTGATAGCGATCGCGTAGAACAGTTTTGGCAGCGCGAGCTGAGTCCGCTAGTACAGCGATCTTCTCAGGCTCAGACCAATCAGGCCCAGACCAATCAGGCCCAGACAGAAAAATTCAAATCGGCTGGGCCACGGCTAGTCGATCTGGCTAATGAGTATAACGGCCACGATAACGTAACGGTAGGTTTGCTGCGAGCCCAGGTAGTGCAGGCGTCTGAGCGGATTGTACCGCGTGAGATGGCAGCAGTCGTCAATGCAAACCCAGCCGATGAAATATCCGACGAGATGCGAGCAAGTGCTACCCGACCGGGCAACACTCGCATTGGGAAAAAAAAGAAAACCAGACCAATTACCTCGCTTCAGTCTACGGTGACTGTGCCATCGAGCAATCCGACGCAAAATATGGCCACCACGGCGACCGGGACTCGCATCGGTCAGGTGCAGCCAGAACAGGGAGTAGAACAGCAAAAAAAGGGAGGCGGGCTAAGAACAGCGGGAATTGCGCTGCTATTGCTAGGCATAGTGGCGGGGCTGATGTATGCGCTTTTGCCCGGCTTGCAGGGGCGCTGGCAGTCGTCTGGCGTGGAAGATTCGACGAGTGGCGAGGGCGATCGCATAAAAGTTACCGATCTACCTGATGAGTCTGTATCGGAAGCAGAGCCACCGCCGCCACCGACTCCGCTCAATGTGAGTGACTACATTCGCATTCGAGCCTCTGACCAGCTAGGTATTCGCAGCTCATCGGCAGAAGGCACGCCCACTAGCCAGATGGACCCAACGCTGCTGTACCCTAGCCCAGAAATTGGCATCAGCGGTGACCCTAACAGAATTCCGGGAACCATTCCGGTCGGGGGCATTGTCCAAATTATGAGTAAACAAACCGCCGCAGACGCGTCTAGCTGGGTGCAGATAAAGCTGTGCTCTATTCCTTCGGGCGACAGTCTGTCAGATGTGCCAGCCGAAACAGATGCGCCAGCGACTTCCGCCACGCCCGCTACGCCCTCTGCCACGCCCTCTGCGGCAGGCACACCCTCGGCTAATACGCCGCCACCGGCTGATGCGCCAGCTAATCGTCCGTTCAATACGCCAGAGTCCACCGATACCGATCGGCCTTTGATGCTCTCTCCAGGGGCAGACGGCTGGATCGTAGAGTCGGGATTGGTGGAGATCGCGTCCCCAATCAACGGAACTCTACAGCCTTCTCAAAGGGGTAGTTGCAATAGCTGATGGCTGAACCGTCCTCTAATCCCGATTCACTGTGTTTGTGGGTGGCGATCGATAGTTTGCATATGCAGCGCGATCGCTTTGCCGTCTGGGTATTGCGTGCACCACATCCAAGCGGCCATGTGCACTACGACTGCGAATGGAGCGCGGCGCTAGCGCAGGCTTGGCAGAGCTGGCAGTCTATGTTTTCGCTGCGCGGGTTGCCCCAGGTGCCGCATATTCCCTCTGCCTACGTGCCTCAGTTTGTGTTGGAAGAAATTGAACCAGAAGGCAGTGACGCAGACGCCGGACAAATTTCTAGCTACAGCAGCCGCTATATGCAGCATCTGGGCGTCAACCTGTGGCAATGGCTGTTCAATGGGCCGATCAAGAGCAGCTTTGAGCGTTCTCAAGGCATTGCGATGGGCCAAAATCTGCCGCTGCGCGTACGCTTAGACATTCGCGACCCTGAGCTGATTGCCATGCCCTGGGAAATTATGCAGCCGCAGCCAGGAAGCCGGGCGCTATCGCTCAATCGAAAAATTTTGTTTAGCCGCACCAGCAGCGACGTTGACCCACTAGAAGCCACCCCCTTAGACCAGACGCTTAACATTTTGCTAGTGTTAGGGAAAGACAGTCCTGGCGAGGAGATTGACGCGATTGACGCGGCTGACGAAAACGCGACAGAAAGCGACGCGATCGCGCCAAAAGCAGCCCGCTTGCAGCTAAAGCAAGAGGCTAACCTGCTTAAAAAAATCTTAGAGCAAAGCAGCGAGCTAAATGCTAGCAACGCGGCAAAGCGACAGGTAGATATGCTGTTGCAGCCAACGGCAGCTGAGCTTTCCAAAGCCGTCGAGAAAGGCGGCTATAACGTCTTTTTTTATTCGGGTCATGGCGTACCAGGCCCTGATGGCGGTCTGCTGTTTTTGTCGGATACGACGTTGAGCGGGACAGAGCTAGCGCAGGTACTGACCCGCGCAGGCGTCAAACTAGCCGTGTTTAATACCTGCTGGGGCGCACAGCCAGAAGAAACGCAGCAGCAGTCTTTGCCACGCAGCAGTTTGGCAGAAGTTTTGCTACACCACGGTCTGCCTGCGGTAGTCGCTATGCGCGATTCGATTGCCGACGAGGAAGCGATTAGCTTTATTCAGGTGTTTGCGCAGACGCTGGCTGAGCGCAAAGCAGTCGATGAGGCCGTTGCGATCGCCCGTCAGCACCTCCTCACGCTTTACCACTTCAACCAGCCCGCCTGGACCTTGCCTGTTTTATACATGCATCCAGACTTCAACGGCGATTTGCTGGTTACCGAAGAACTCACAACCACCCAAATCAGTAAAGAAGCGACAACCTCTTTTCGACCCAGCAAACAGCACGCCGTATTACGAGAGGCCGAAAACCACAGCGCCGCTTGGCCCATCTATAGCGATATTTTGCGCATCGGTCGTCGGCCTGAAAGCAACGATTTAGTCATTTCTGACCCCTGGGTGTCGAGCAGTCATGCCGAAATATTTAACCGCCGGGTGCCGACAGCACAGTCAACAGACGGGCGTAAAATCACGTATTTTTTGCTTGATAAGTCTCGCTACGGCACGTTTTATCGACAAGACGGCGATTGGAGAGAGGTTCACCGGCAAGAAATCCCGCTCAGATCGGGCACACAGATTCGCTTTGGTAGTAAGTCCGATGGACAGCTGCTAGAGTTTGTATTAGAAGATGCCTGAGCGGAAACTGTTAAGCCAAAAAGTGAGGCCAAAAAGTATCTGGGCCAGTCAGACGCCCCGTTCAAACGCCCAGTCAGGCACTTAGAGACTCTAAAAAAGAATTTAAAAAATAAAAAGAGTACGCCATGCGGAACGGCCAAACGTGCGTTTGTATCTCTTTGAGTCATAAATCACACTCTCTGCACGATTCAGTTAAATGAAACCCCTATGGCTAATTCTTCACCTTCAGGCGGCAACACAGACGATACGGCACTTTCACAGGTCGAAGCCGAGCTGCTGCAAAATGTTTTAGATCCAGAGCAGAGTGCGCCTTGGCTAGCAACAAACGCTGCTGAGGAATATACAACCCAATTAGAAACCGCTGGCCAGACGCTAGAGATTTCTGATGAAGAGGCGACGCAAGGCTGGCAAAAGCTATCGGCAACGCTAGGCCAGCTGTGGGGTGATACGGCGAGCCAAACCCTACTCGCTCAGCTACAGGCCAAGTTTGCAGAACGCCTACCTAGCACGTTACTAACAGCCATTAGCGAAAAGGCGCAGCAAGTGGCCCAAAGCGGTCAGCCGATGGCAAAGCAGCTCATCACCTGTGTGCGCGATAGCTTTACAAATCTAGCTGAGGCTGACTTGCAGGTAATGGCAAGGCCGATGGCATTTGCAATGCGTGGCAGCAGTACGGATGAATTTATAGACGTCACCCTTCGATCTGTTCGTGAAGATGACTGGGCAGCACTCTCGCCCATTGAGCAGGCTAAGCTCAGTTTGGCCGCTGCTCGCTATGCGATCGCTCATGTAGAGATTGACGAGAGAAAATAACTAAAGAAACTGATTAAAGCGTTTGGAATTGAGAAACCCACCCTAATTCAAGCCGAGCGCTCCACTCATAGATGCAATTACTCAGAGGCAGCTTACTCAGAGGCAGCGTCAGTAGCTGTTTGCCTTTGCGCAAGTGCCGCTCGAATTTGACCGCTAATAGGGGTCACAATGCTAATAAAAATGCCTGTTTTTAGGAAAGAGGGAATGATTTCGGCAGGTTCAATGCCGAGTGCCTGAGCAGGCTGCCAATTCAGCAGCAAATAGGCTCCCATCCCAAATAGAAAACTCAGGCTAGAAAGGCTGAAAGCAACTTTCTTGAGCGTAATTTTCCAGCCCATCCATTCTTTGTTGATTAGCCAGCTAAAGCCAATTTCTTGCAAGCTAATCAGCAGCCCGCTCATAAAGCCGATAGCTGTCGCCAGGAAAAAAGTTGAACTGGTGGGCATAGCTGCGTTAATAGGATACGTTTCGTTTTTTTAGTTTACTCGCTTGCGGCGGCGGAACAAGGCTTGGTTAAGCATTGGTTGGGCATAGACATCGGTTAGCCATAGGCACTGGTTAGGCATAAACAAGGCACAAACATGGCTAGGTGACAGATTCGATCTGCTCCACAAAATAATCCTCTCTGAGGCTAAGCCTGTTGGCGATCACAAGCGCTTTTTCAAAAGCCTTTAGCGCTTCGAGTGTATTACCTTGACGGCGCTGGATCCGACCGATACTGTCATAGGCATTCATAATGCCGTAGTCGTTATAGGATTGCTCTTCTACCAGCACGAGTAGGGTATATGCGCCAAGAGCGTCGTCGGTGAGTGCGATCGCCTGATACAAAGCGCCTAGCTCTTGCAGCACGCGGGCCGAAAAGCTGAACTGCCCGGATCGCTGGGCGGTGCTGTAGGCAGCCCGGTAGTATTCAATAGCGTTGGTCGGTAGGTTGAGGGCGCGGTAGTTTTGCGCGATCGCTAGCAGCAGCTCTGGCAGCTTTTCCGCTTCACCCTGGGCCTGATAAATTGCCAGCAAATCAGTCTGTGCCCTGGCCGCATTTAGCAACGCATCTGCCTGCTGATAGCTATAGACCAATCGCTCTAGATAAGCCTGCTCACTGGCGGCATCATTCTGCGCTCTGGCCTGGTTGAGCAGCTGAAGGTAGAGATTTGCAGCTTCTGCAAACTGAAACCACTCTAAATGCAGCTCGGCGAGGGCAATCTGCTGCGCGGTCTGGTCCCGATCGCGTTCGGCACTCAGCCGGATAGTCTGCTGATACACGTCTACTGCCGAGTCAATGTCGCGCAGTGTGACAAACGTCTGTGCAATCTCATTGAGTAAAGCAATGTCAGCCGTTGGCGCACCGCTAATAGGAGAATTTGTTGGCGAGCTGGGGTCAGATTCACCCAGTTCGTCTTCGACTTCCACACCCAAAGACGCTCGGATCACATCCCAAATCTCTCGGGTTCGCAGCGTTAGTAGCTGAACATCTGTCGTGCGCTGCTGCGCCCAGGCCACGGGTGCAACCTGCCGAATGACCGCAAACTCTGCTTGAGTGCTCAGCACCCGCCGCAGCTTTATTTCGCGTCGCCAAATTGCAAAAGCCTCATCAGGATTACCCGCAGCTAGCTGCGCTTGAGCTTCTTGGTTGAGCTGATTGAGGTTAGCTGCGATCGCCCGTTTTTCTAGCGGGCTGTATTCTCGATCGACGCCTAGCACAGGCAGCAGCGGATCGCGGGGTTCACTCGCTAGGGGATTGGCCAAAAACTCTTGGCGGAGTAAGGGATTTACCTGCTGTGCGATCGCGCTAGTGCTGCTAAAAGCCGTCAGCCAAACACCGTTAAATAGCGATACTGACAGCAATATCGGCAGGCCAAAAACTTTACGTAAACGGGTGTACACAGTTATTCGCAGAACTTCATGATTTGTCAGGTGCCCGCAACAATCGCACCTCTGTCCTTATCTAGGCATCAAACAGGCGAGGACAATAGGTTTGCGTACTTTATCCTAGAGCCTAGGTGCGGTAGTCTAGTGATCTTGCGCTGAATTCAGCCAAATCACCATAGCAAACGCTCGCTAAGTTATGTCTTCCAACGTTGCCACTCGGACCATTCGGATCGGTTCCCGTAAAAGTCAATTGGCTTTAGTCCAGACCCACTGGGTTCAAGCCGAGCTGAGCAAGGCTTTTCCCGATATCACCTTTGAAGTGCGCACAATGGAGTCCAAAGGCGACAAAATCCTCGACGTGGCGCTCTCTAAGATTGGTGACAAGGGCCTGTTTACCCAAGAGCTAGAAGACGACATGCTCAGCGGCGACACTGATTTTGCCGTGCACTCACTCAAAGACTTGCCGACCAACTTGCCAGAAGGGCTGATGCTAGGCTGCATCACAGAGCGAGAAGACCCAGCCGATGCGCTGGTCGTTCATGAAAAGCATAAAAACAAGCAGCTCGATACGCTGCCAGAGGGCGCGGTGATTGGCACATCGTCTTTGCGGCGACTAGCTCAGCTCAGGCATTACTTTCCTCACTTTCAGTTCAAAGATATTCGTGGCAACGTAAACACTCGCCTGCGCAAGCTAGATGAGGGTGAGTACGATGCAATTGTGCTAGCAGCGGCAGGGTTGAATCGGCTAGAGATGAGCGATCGCATCCACCAGCTTCTGTCTGCTGAAATCTCTTTACATGCCGTAGGTCAAGGCGCACTCGGCATTGAGTGTCGCCAAGGCGACGACGAAATTCTCTCCGTTTTGAAAGTGCTAGAGCATCTGCCTACCGCTCAGCGCTGCTACGCCGAACGCGCTTTCTTGCGCGAGCTAGAAGGTGGCTGTCAGGTTCCTATTGGCGTCAATACAGCTATTGAGGGAGACACTTTAACGCTCAAAGGCATTGTGGCTAGCTTAGACGGTCAGCAATTGATTAAAGACACCGTCACCGGGGCCCCTGCGGATGCTGAAAGCATGGGGCTAGAGCTAGCAAAGCGGCTTAGGACTCAGGGAGCGCAGGCCATCCTAGACGACATCAATGCGCAAAGTCGGGCGTAGATTGAGTTTAGTTAAATGGGCCAGCAGATTGGGCCTGTAGATTGGGCCAGCAGATTGGGCTTGTAGATTAGGCCGGTAGATTGGGTCAAAGGATAGATGCACGCTCTAGCATCCGTCCTTTATAAGTAGGAAACTAAGTAAAAGACTACTTACGGTTGACCACTTACGCTTGACCTAAGTCTTCGACAACCTAAGTCTTCGACAACATACTGCAACAACATATGAGAGTCCCTCCCGAAATTTCTTATCGTGGCGTCAACAAAACAGACGCACTTGACAGCTTGATCGCAGAGAAAATTGACAAGCTAGAAAAGTTTTACACCCAAATAAGCAGCTGTCATCTCTCTGTCGAAAAGGTGCACGATCATCCTGAAAGCGGCTCTCCTTATCGTGTACGAATCGACATCACCGTGCCCGAAGATCGCGAAATAGTGGTCGACAAAAGCCCTGATAGCGGCGTTCAGTATCAGCCACTAGAAGTCATTATTCGAGACGCTTTTGACATTGCCAACCGGCAACTCAAAGAGCTAAACGAGCAGCAGCATAACCATAAGAAAACGCATATTCCTGGCAAAAGAGAAATTATGCTTGACCAGCTAGAGGCTGACGTTGCCATTCAAGCGCCACCGGCTGACACTACGGCTGAATCGTAAGCTAAACAAAGCTAAAGTAGCCCGTTCTTCACCCAATACTTATTTCTCGGACCGGCGTGGGCCTCACCTACTCTTGAACTCTTTTTATAGATGGGATCGTAGCGCTATAAACTTGAGTTAAGAGGTAGTGATCTTATCTTAGGGTTCGATATGAAAATTTTGTTTGTGGCCGCCGAAGCCGCGCCGCTGGCGAAAGTAGGCGGTATGGGCGATGTCGTCGGCACTTTACCCCAAGTGCTGCGAGATATGGGCCACGATGTGCGTGTATTTCTACCCTATTATGGGTCACTCATTGGCAAGGTAGAGATTCCCACCGATCCGATTTGGTGGGGCTATGCCATGTTTAATTCTTTTGCCGTCTATGAGACGAAGCTGCCCAATAGTGACGTACCGCTTTACCTAATGGGGCATCCCTGCTTTGACCCAGACCGGGTGTATGGCGGCGATGACGAACAGTGGCGTTTTACCTTTTTCTCTAACGGCGCAGCTGAGTTTGCTTGGAACCACTGGAAGCCCAATATTATTCACTGCCATGATTGGCACACCGGCATGATTCCGGTATGGATGCACGATACGTCTGATATTGGCACGCTATTTACAATCCATAACCTCGCTTATCAGGGCCCTTGGCGTTGGTGGTTAGAGAAAACAGCCTGGTGCCCTTGGTATATGCAGGGGCACAACGTAATGGCGGCGGCCATTCAGTTTGCAGATCAGGTAAACACGGTTTCGCCTACCTATGCGCAGCAAATTCAAACGGTTGAATACGGTGAGAAGCTAGAAGGGCTGCTCTCGTATGAAAGCGGAAAGCTTAGCGGCATTGTCAACGGGATTGATTTAGAAGATTTCAACCCGGAGACAGACGATAAAATAGATCACAATTATTCAATTGCAACGATAGATAAGCGCGAAAAAAATAAAGCCGCTATCCAAAAAGAAATGGGGTTGGCAGTAGAGCCGAACAAGTTCTTGGTAGGGCTAGTGGGCCGACTGGTAGAGCAAAAGGGCATCGATCTAATTTTACAGACGATGGATCGGTTTTTGGCCTATTCTGACGCGCAGTTTGTGGTGCTGGGTTCGGGCGATCGCTACTATGAAAACCAGCTATGGGAGCTTGCCGCTCGCTATCCTAGCCGTGCCTCTTCGTACATCATGTATAGCGATGCGATCGCCCGCCGCATTTATGCAGGCTGCGATGCCTTTCTCATGCCTTCTCGCTTCGAGCCTTGCGGTATCAGTCAAATGGTTGCCATGCGCTACGGCTGCATTCCCATCGTCCGACGCACTGGCGGCCTAGTAGATACCGTCACGCACAACGATCCGATCAATCAAGCGGGTACAGGCTACTGCTTCGACCGCTACGAAGCGCTAGATTTATTTACCAGCATGGTTCGCGCTTCAGAAGCCTATCGCTTTAAGCCTCAGTGGGAAGCCCTGCAAAAGCGGGCAATGAAAGCTCACTTTAGCTGGGAGGAGTCAGCAGTGGAATATATCAATTTGTACAGCAAAGTGATGAACCTGTCTCCAGAAACTCAGCTACCGGCTAAGTATGGCGGCACCCTTAAAATTGAGGCAGGCGAAATAGAGACAAACAAAACATAGATAGACGCGCCCTCAAAGGCAAACAAAAACCCCCGCCGCTTTAGGTAAAGTGGCGGGGGTTTATTTTTAACTGAACGGGCCCGACGAGATTCGAACTCGCAACTTCCGCCGTGACAGGGCGGTGCTCTAACCAATTGAACTACGGGCCCTTAAATAATCTCTTGAGAGATTTTGGATATTCAAGAGCGGGCATCCAAGAGCGCTCTGATTACAGAGCTTTCTTGAAGATTGCTTCGGAAAACGATTGAACGCTTCCCTTCAGGCGATCTCTATTGTGCGGATCTAAAGCCCCTTTGTCAAACAGATTTGGCATATTTTTTGAAATCTGTCAGAAAGCTGCCTGAAAGAACCTCTAAGAAGCTGTGACTCCGTTTAGGTACAAGGCACAAGCGTCCTTACAAGCGCCACACTATCAAGAATACAAACTACTAGATTCTAAATAATCAAAGACATCAATTCTTCTTTGCTTTGCTATCACTCAACCTTTTCCGGTATAGATCTCAATAAAAATATGCACAAAACTGTTTTGAGTAGGGAAATACAAGGTTTTTTCTTCAAGTCATAGGAGTTCACTATCAGGATTAGTTACCATCTTTTTTGAATCAGCTATTGATATTTACTCTCAATTAAATGTAGGATTGGCCCTATCGATATTTTTTGGGAGTGTAATGGTGAGACGGTTAAAGACGGTAGAACTCTTTTTGTCTGTAGGGTTAGCAGCCTCTGTCGCTGCGGGCTGTACCGCGCCTGAACAAAGTGCAAATGGCGATCGCAACAGCGGTGTCACTGTAGAAACGCTAGGCGGCGGTGGCGGCGAAGGTGACGGTGGTGAAGGCGGTGAAGGCAGCGAGGGCGGTGAAGGTGGCGAAGGTGGCCCTGGTTTCGAGAGCTTGAACTGGGCCAATACCTTCGCTGATGAGGCGGTGATTACTGAATTTGTAGATACGGTTGTGATTCCTAACTACAAGCAGTTTTCTGACAACACGGCAGCGCTCAATCAGGCGATTGGCGCGTTTGTAGCCGAGCCCACTGAACAAACGCTGAACGCTGCCCGTCAGGCATGGACAGAGGCTCGCGTGTCTTGGGAAAAAACGGAGACCTTTGCTTTTGGGCCAGCAGGCTCTTTAGGCTTCGATGGAGCAATGGATAGCTGGCCCGTCAATCAGACGGATATCGAGAATCTTTTGTCGGGGTCTGAGCCGATTACGCCGGATAGGGTTGCTGGGCTGCAAGATACTGAGCGAGGAATGCACGCGATTGAATATCTGCTGTTTGGAACGGCGGCAGATAAAGCGCTGACCGACTTCACTGATCGCGAGCAGTCATTATTGGCGGCGCTGGGTACAGATCTCAACGCTTCTGCCAATGCGCTGCTCGCTAGCTGGCAAGAGGGTATCGACGGTCAGCCTGCCTATAAAACCGTGTTTGCGAGCGCAGGCAGTGATGACAACGCCGTCTATCCGACAACGGCGGCAGCCGCACAAGAGTTGGTGTCTGGCATTATCGACAGCCTGACGGAAGTTGGTGAAGACAAGCTAGCAGCGCCTTTTGCCGAGCAAGATGTCACGGGACTAGAGAGCCGATTTAGCGCGCAGACAATCAACGATCTCAAAAGTAATTTGCAAAGTGCGGAAAATGGCTATTTGGGCGCGCTGCCAGATGAGAATTTGCAAGCTAGCAGCAGCATCAGCACCTATGTCTCAGCGATTGATCCGGCATTGGATGCGTCTGTCAAAGAACAGTTTGCCGCAGCGAATAGGGCACTAGGGTCGGTGCCAACACCGCTCGAAGATCATCTTAACGATCCAGCAGCGGCGGCAGAGATTGAGGGGGCGATCGCAGCTATTCTCGCCGTCAGAACCACTCTCGAAGAAGACGTTGTCCCGCTTATTTAGCTGACTCATTTGACTGGCTCACGTTAGCTGGCTTACTTTAGCTGGCTTATTTAGCTGGCCCAGTCAAATGAGTTAGTCAAATGAGTCAGTCAACCGGGCCAGTCAACTAGCCTAGTCAACTGGCCCAGTTAATAGTGTCTTCTCAGTTCAGTGTTCTGTAGCATTTGCCATTTTTGCTTAAGTTTGTATTGCTATGACAACTCCGTTTTCATCTTCTCGGGTGCCTCGCTGGCTCAGCTATTTTTTGCTATTTATTGCAGCAAGTACGATTGCAATCGCGCTTTCCACCAGTTACAACAGACCTCAACTGGCTCATGATACCGATGGGACAAGCAGCAGTGCAGGCGGCTCGACCACGTTTGTCAACCGCTCCTCTCATGGGTTTGGGCAACCCGCGCCAGGGCTCAATGCCAAAGAGCTGGCCCTGCACACCAAAGGTGACGCCACTTTTGACGCTGTTTTTGTCACCGCTCCGGCTCCAATCAATCCAGGGCTAGGCCCCCAGTTCAATAGCAATTCTTGCAGTGGCTGTCATCTTAAAAACGGGCGTGGTATGCCTCAGCTTGGTCAGGCGCTAATCCGCACAAGTTTGCCTGCCGGGGCTGGTTTGCCGGTTGTTGAAACCGAAGGCGTAGTGCCTGATCCAGTGCTAGGGACGCAGCTACAGGACAGCGCAGTCTATGGCGAGCAGCCAGAAGCACGGGTGGCGATAGACTGGGCGGAGACGACAGGGCGCTACCTAGACGGTGAAGCGTTTGAGCTGCGATCGCCCCAAATCACGATCACCGCCATTGACGCTGATCACCCAATCAGCACAGATCTGCTGACCTCTATGCGCATTCCACCGCCGGTATTTGGCGTCGGCTTGCTAGCGGCGATTCCAGAGGAGACCTTGATAGCCATCGCCGACCCTGCCGACCAAAACAAAGACGGCATCTCCGGTCGCATCAACCGAGTTTGGGACTTTGAAACTCAGCAGGCTGACCAGGTCGGTCGCTTTGGCCACAAAGCTAACTCTGCCACCCTCATTTCTCAAACCGCCACGGCCTACGCTCACGACATGGGCATTGCCAATCCGCTGCTGCCCAACTCAGACGGCTCGCTAGAGATCGATGCCGAAACGGTAGAAGCCTCTGCCTTTTACACCCAGACACTCGCGATTCCAGCTCGCACGCAAACAGATGATGCTACCGTTCAGCGCGGCGAAAAGCTATTTACTGAAGCCAACTGCGCGGCCTGTCATCTCAGCACCCTCAAGACCGGCCCTTCTTCAGTCAATACGCTCGCCAATCAGGCGATCGCACCCTATACAGATTTGCTGCTGCACGATATGGGCGCAGGTTTAGCCGATGGCCGCCCTGATTTTGCCGCCAATGGCCAAGAGTGGCGCACGGCTCCGCTATGGGGACTGGGTCTCACGCAAACCGTGCTGCCTTACTCAGGCTATTTGCACGATGGCAGGGCCCGAACGATTGAAGAGGCCATTTTGTGGCATGGTGGCGAGGCAGAAAACACAAAGCAGGCGTTTATGAGCATGGCCACTGATGACCGTCAGGCGATGCTAAAGTTTTTGAACTCGCTGTAGCATCCTTGTCCCCAAAGCTTTTAATACCAGAGCCTTACAGCTTTGGGGCTTTAAAGCGCTATCAGTTCATCTGCGATCGCAACCGGGTCCTATTGGCCTTTGTCAGTTTGCTCACCACTTAAAAACAAGCGTATTAGGGCCAAACGGATAGCTCCCTTCTGCGCCTGTTAAGGTCGCAAGATACTGTTCGAGCTTTTCTTTTTGCATAATCGAGAATTTATGAATATTGAAACGTCATAATCTCGGTCTATTTGTGAGCTTAATCCCAGAAGGGCTGAGCAAATTTTACCAGCCAGTCTTTGACACGGTAGGTAGCTTGGCAGTCGTCTTCGTTGTAGCGGAGGATGGTATCTAGATGGATGCGATCGCCCGTCGCCAGCCAGTCGTCATACCAACAAATCGACTGCGCCCCATTGGCATCCTCATCTCGCCATTCAAATCCCATCCACCGGGCCAAATGCTTCAGCGCATAGCTTTCCACCGGCAGCGCTACCGCATCCACCATCCGCTTATGAATATCTACAAATCGGTTCAACAGCGCGTTGATATCAATGCCATTAGTGCCATACAGCTGACCTAGCCGAGAGACGGTTTGGGCCTCATAGGGGCAAAAGTGATAAATCGGCGCGTTTGGGTAGCGATCGACCAGCGTTAGAAATTCAAACCAGGCTTTGGCCTCGTCTTCTGGGGTTTCGGCCAGCAGAGCGTGAAACGTTTCTTGCTCAGTTTTGCGATCAATCACCAGTACACCGTGCAGATATATCAAATCTTTGTCGGGGGCAGCTTCGATATCGAAATAAAGCTCAATATCTGTGGTGGGAACTTGATGTGGCGCTAGCGGAAAGCTGCCCTTATATAGCCGGGGAATGGCAATAGCATGAGCGGTGGCTTGAGCTTGGTGTATTAGCTTTTCGCTGATGTGATGTTCGGTGCCAAGGGCATCGGTGAGGCGAGTGACGTTAGCCGTCGCCAGGGCTTCGACGGTGGTCAGACCAAGATCGACCAAAGTGGGATAGCGGGTGAGGGTAACGCCCGGTAGCAGTGAGAGGTGGTTGAGGCTTTTGGCGGTAGCGTAGCAGTGACTGAGCCAGGGGCAAAGACTACAGCGATTGCGAGAGATAAAAACTTCTGGGGCACTTGGCGCAGCCATAATGTCGTGGCAGTCGTCGAGGGCTTCTTGCAGCTTGGGTACATAGCGTTCGAGATTAACGCCGTACTGTTTTTCTTTGAGAAAAAGCCATGCGGTTTCAGGCCAGACACCTTGGAGTTCGGCTAACAGATAGGCACTAAAGGTGGCGACGAGCTGATACTCGGGCTTTTGTTTTTTGCCAAGTTTGATGGTGTAGGGCACGTAGTACCAGTCGCCCAGCCACGATTCACCTGGCTGTTTGATCAGCAGATCGGGTTCGGTGCGATAGAAAGTGCCGCCCGGCCCTTCACCTATCAGCACGCCTCTATGGATGGCGTCTGCACCTTCGCTCATCAGCCGGTGAGTTGCGATCGCACCGGCTTCCCAGTCATAGCGGTCGTAGGTAGGACGGCTGAGGGGAGCGAACTGGCTGAGCAGAGACTGACGATGATCGGCGCTGTCTTGGCGAAGTTTGACGAAGTAGTCGCTAGGGGGATCTTTGAGACTAGGATCGCCGTAGGTATCGAGATAGGTGCGGCGGCGACAGCGGCGATATTGAAACAGCATGTGGTCGGTCAACCACATTTTGGCTTCTGATTTGATAGCAGGGGGCTGCGCTTCCTGACTAGCGGCTTCTTTGGCGGCTTCTCGGTTGGCTGCCTTCCAGTTAGCTGCCTTCCAGTTAGCTATGGAGGAATCGCGGGAGGAATCGCGCCATACAGTTGACAAACCGACAAGAACCGGAAACTACTTTGCTAGCGTAGCGTATTTGAGGACATCGCGATGCCTCTACGGATTGGAACTGACCGGGGGGATTACAGAGAGATTGCAGAGGAATTATTCTTCTTCACCGCCCAAGCTGTCCTCATCATCCTCGTCGTCATCATCCTCGTCGTCATCATCGTCGCTGTCGCTATCGTCATCGTCGAACGAGTCCTCGTCATCATCGACCGGATCTTGCTCAATAATATCTTCAATCGCCGACTGAATCTGTTCGTTAAACCATTCGGCTAGCTCTTGCATTTCCTCTTCTGGATCTGCGATCGCCGCATCTTCTTTTAATCGGCTCCAGCAAGCCTCCAGTTCATCGACCAAAACATCCTTAATCGCCGTTTCTAGCTTGTGCTCTGCAACTTCGCGGGCTTCACTCATGGAATATATGCTCTCCTTGACTCGTTACGAAAAGATTTACCTGTAGCCCTACACCGTCAAGCGCGGATTATCAGATACGTTTTGCGCTGATATTCAACAATCGTTCGTGATTATAGGCTGAATAATAGCGAGAACAAAAGAAAAATCTTTTCGCTAATCTCCGTCTGGTATATCTGCATCGTTTCTAGGTTGTCAATAACCGCTTTATCTCGCCAGTAGGCCGCCGCTCAGCCGCCGAAGCGCCTTCTGCGCCATATCTGCATACTTCAGCTCGCCCGAGAAAATTTTCACCATCGCCCGCGTCGCCGACGGCTGCTGCATAATCGTGCGATAGCTGAAATGCGGTGCCAAGTAAAATGCCTGCGCCAATCTAGTCGCTAGCTTCATCTCGCTGCCAATTTCAGCTGCGATCGCCTTCGTATACCCGGCTAGCGCTGTTTCGTCGCCACCCAGCGCCCGATCAATCGCCTCAGCCGCCTTTACCCCTGTCAACATAGAAGGCCGAATCCCCTCTGCTGTCAGCGGATCAACCACGCAGGCCGCCTCTCCTGCCAGCACCGCATTCTGCGTATGCAGCCGCTGATCGCCCTGCCAGATATAGACCGGATGCCCAAATTTCTGCTCGTGGTTGCCCTCCACCCCAAACGCCTCGGCATAGTCCACCATCGGCTGCACCAAATCGTTCCCTTTTCGCCCATTTGTCCTAAAAACGCCGCTGCCAATCGAATAGCCATCTGATTTTGGAAAATTCCACACATAGCCATTTTTGAGCAGTCCAAACTCAAAGTGAACAACATGACCATTTTCTACTGGCACCTTTGGCTCTATCTCAATCGCCCCGGCAATGCTGTGTTTCCGGTTTTCAAACCCTAACCACTTTGCCATCGGCCCGCGCCCACCGTCCGCTGCAATCACGTACGTGCCTTCTACCGTCTCACCCGTGCTGATGTGTACTCGCCAGCGATTTTGCGGGGCCACCCACTCAATTCCGGTTACTTTTGTGCGATCGCGTAGCTGCGCGCCCACCCGCTGCGCCTGCTGCACGAGGTAATAGTCAAAGTCATTTCGCCGCACCATCCAAATGGGCCGCTCCAACGCCACCTCAATCGCGTCGCCCTTATTCCACGTATAGCGCGCATGCGTTACCTTCTGCGAAATGACCGGCTCAAAATCAAAGTCAAACCACTGTGCCACTTGGGGTGAAACGCCGCCGCCACAAGGCTTATAGCGAGGCAGTGAAGCTTTTTCTAGCAGCAGTACGCTGTGTCCTTGCTGACTCAAGTGATAAGCAGCACTCGCGCCAGCAGGCCCAGCACCCACAACAATGCAGTCATATAGCGGCATATTTCAAAACCTAAGTTATTGCTAGATTGGCTAGCGAGCACATGCAAAGTGAATAAGACCAGGCTAGTCAAAAGCCTCTGTCAAAGGTAATTGACAGAGGCTTTGGTTCAACCTAAAGCAGTCTCACAAGGTTTAACTCGTTCAGATTGACTAGCTAAGAAGTGCGATCGCACGAGACACCACGTTATCAATGGTGTAGCCAAACTTCTCCATCACTACTCCACCTGGAGCCGAAGCACCAAAGGTGTCAACCGCAATCATGTCGCCTTCGTCGCCGTAGTACTTGGCCCAGCCAAAGCTACTCATCGCTTCTACCACTAGGCGCTTCTTCACAGCTTTTGGCAGTACAGACTCCTTATAAGCTGCATCTTGCTCTTCGTACAGCTTCCAGCAGGGCATAGAAACTACGCGAACTTTCTTGCCATCAGCGCGGAGCTTTTCAGCCGCATCTTCGCAAAGCTGAACTTCACTACCCGTACCAATCAAGATCAGATCAGGCGTACCGTCCGAGTCAGACATAATGTACGCGCCTTTTGCGACTGCATCAATCGAAGAGCCAGGTAGATTACGCAAGCCTTGACGGGAGAAGCACATCAGCGTAGGAGCCTGGCGCTTATTCACAGCAATTTTGTATGCGCCAGAGGTTTCGTTACCGTCTGCGGGGCGAATAACGTACAGGTTAGGAATTGCTCGCAAAGAGGCAACCGTTTCTACTGGCTGGTGAGTAGGGCCGTCTTCACCCAAACCAATAGAGTCGTGGGTCATAACGTAGATGACGCCTGCTTCAGAAAGGGCAGAAAGACGAATGGCACCGCGCATATAGTCCGTAAAGACCAAGAAGGTGGCGCAGTAAGGAATTAGCCCACCACCGTGCAAGGCAATGCCGTTACAGATAGCGCCCATGCCGTGTTCACGTACGCCAAAGTGAATGTTGCGGTTTTCGTACGCACCTTTTTGATAATCACCAGAGATTTCTAACTCGGTGAGGTTAGAGTGCGTGAGGTCAGCCGATCCGCCGATTAGCTCAGGAATAACTGGCGCTAGGGCATTGAGTGTTTTTTCAGAATTTTTGCGAGTGGCTAATGCTTTGTCGTCGGGCGTGTATTTTGGTAGCGCATCTTCCCAGCCATCAGGCAGTTTGCCTGAAAGCAGCCGCTCAAACTCTTGCGCTTCTGACGCATACTGAGTGCGATAAGTGGCCATAGTTTCTTGCCATTCCGCTTCAGCACTGGCCCCTTTATCGATGGCCTGGCGGTAGCGATTGAGGGCATCTTCTGGAATCTCGAAGTGGTCGTACTTCCAGTCGAGGTTCTCACGCGTTGCTTCGGTTTCTTCGTCGCCTAGCATAGCGCCGTGGATGCCACCAGTGCCTGCACGGTTGGGTGAACCGTAGCCAATGGTGGTCGTAATTTTGATCATCGTGGGCTTGTCGGTGACTTTTTTCGCCTCGGCGATCGCACTTTCAATTCCACCCAAGTCAGCATTGCCATCTTCCACATGCAGCACGTGCCAGCCGTATGCTTCAAAGCGCTTGCTCACATCTTCGGTAAAGGCAATATCCGTCGAGCCGTCAATCGAAATGTGATTGTCATCGTAAAGGGCAATCAGCTTGCCAAGACCCAGGTGACCGGCCAAAGAGCAAGCCTCACCTGAAATGCCCTCCATATTACAGCCGTCGCCCATGATGGTATAGGTATAGTGATCTACCACAGTGCAATCGGGCTTGTTGAACTTAGCCGCTAGGTGCGCCTCGGCCATTGCTAGGCCAACCGCATTACAGATGCCCTGACCCAGCGGGCCAGTCGTCACTTCAATACCCGGCGTCTCAAAGTTCTCAGGGTGCCCAGGCGTCGTAGAGCCCCACTGCCGAAACTGCTTAATATCGTCAATGCTGACGCTATCATAACCCGTTAGATAAAGCATGGCGTACTGCAGCATGCAGCCGTGGCCAGCCGAAAGTACGAATCTGTCGCGGTTAAACCACTTTGGATTCTTAGGGTTGTGGCGAATAAATTTGTCCCATAGCACAAAAGACATGGGAGCCGCGCCCATTGGCAAGCCAGGATGACCCGACTTCGATTTGTTCACGGCATCGATAGCCAGAAATCTAATGGAATTTATACAAAGCGTTTCGAGTGATTGAGTTGCGACAGCCATAGACTTTTTCTTGGGGTAAAACAGCGTTAATAGAGAGGACGGAATCCTAAACAAATGTTTAAGAAAATTTGTGTTGTCATTATACCGATGAATCTGTAGCCTCTACGACCGTTTATAGAGGCTATGTTTGCGGCTCTTGTCATTCTTAGGTCAGCGCTTGCTGAAATTTTTGCAAGATTATCGGCTTTTTCTACTGATATCTTTTCTACTGATATTTCTTGAAAGCAAGGGTGACGTTGTGCCCACCAAACCCAAACGAATTAGAAAGGGCAACGTTGACTGTTTGCGCGCGGCTGTTAGTAGCAACGTAGTCTAGATCGCAGGCTGGATCTGGATTTTCTAGGTTGATAGTAGGCGGTATTTTATCATTGGCAACGGCCATAACAGCCGCGACGCCTTCTATCCCACCAGAGCCGCCCAGCAGGTGACCCGTCATACTCTTCGTAGAGCTAACCGCAACGTTATACGCGTGCTTACCAAGGACTGCTTTAATAGCGGCGGTCTCATTGGGGTCGTTGACAGGCGTGCTCGTGCCATGAGCATTGATATAGCTCACCGCTTCAGGAGAAATGCCACCGTCTTTTAGCGCTAGGCGAATGGCGCGGATGGCCCCTTCGCCGCCAGGTGCTAGGCTCGTCATATGGTAAGCGTCGCAGCTCATGCCGTAGCCTACAATTTCAGCATATATACGAGCACCTCGACTCAGCGCGTGCTCTAGCTCTTCTAAAATTAAAATGCCGCTGCCTTCGCCCAATACGAAGCCATCTCTGTCTTTGTCGAAGGGGCGACTGGCGTGGGTTGGATCATCGTTGCGAGTGGACATGGCCCGTGCGGACGAAAATCCAGCAAAGGTCAGTGGCGTTACGGCTGATTCAGTGCCGCCACAGATCATCGCCTGAGCGTAGCCACCTTGAACCAGACGAAAGGCATCCCCAATTGCGTTAGAGCCTGCTGCGCAAGCGGTCACAGGGCAAGAGTTAGGTCCTTTAGCACCGGTTTGGATGGCGGTGAGGCCCGCGGCCATGTTGGCGATCATCATCGGCACCATGAAGGGGCTACAGCGACTAGGTCCGCGAGTGAGATACACCTCTTGCTGGTCTTCCATCACCTGGATGCCACCTACCCCCGTACCGATCATGACGCCGATTTGCTCAGCGTTTAGATCGGTAATTTCGAGCTTGGCGTCAGCGAGCGCTTGCTTGCTGCCTGCGATCGCAAAATGAGCAAACCGCGCTGCCCGCTTGGCATCCTTGCGATCCATGTAATCAAGCGGATCGAATCCCTTCACTTCACCCGCAATTTGGCTAGCGTGCTTAGAAGCATCAAAAGCGGTTACTAAGCCAATGCCATTTTTGCTACTCATCAGCCCCTGCCAGTAGTCTGCCAGGGTATTGCCAATGGGCGTAATTGCGCCCATGCCGGTAATGACAACTCGCTTTTTAGATAGCTGATTTTCGTCCACTTGTTTTTCTTCGGAGGCCATGATTTTAAGGGGCGTATTACATTGCCAAGAGGCACGCTGCCAAGAGACAGCATCAAGGGTAGATCCACGAGTAACAGAGCTGACAATAGTCCTACTACTCGCACTTGATCACGCCTGTCTAGTCTGCCTTTGACTTAATAAAATCAACAGCTGATTGAACAGTACTGATGCTCTCAGCCGCTTCGTCCGGAATCTCAATGTCGAATTCTTCCTCTAGTGCCATCACTAGCTCGACTGTATCCAAAGAGTCAGCACCCAAATCATTCGCAAAGTTAGCGCTAGGCTTCACTTCTGCTTCATCTACACCGAGCTGCTCAGAAACGATTTTCTGAACTTTTCCTAAAATGTCGTCACTCATTACTGTACTTACCTTCAAACAGCGTCAAAAAGCGCAAAAACTCAACTCAAATCTTTGAATTTCTCAGGCACTACCGCCAAAACGAAGCTCTTCAAGAACACATTTATCAAAAACAAAAGTCGTCAAAAACAAAAATCGTCAAAAACGAAAGTTGTCGAGAACGAGCGTGATGGCTACACCTAAAAAAGACTTTGTGATTTAAGCTTCATTATCTTATAGGAAAGCGTGACTCTCCCGGAGCGCCCTGTCTAATCCAGTCCGCTCTAATCAAATACGCTCGGAAGAATATTACGTTCCATAAATTTTTACCCACATAGTTAATGAATCGCTCGCGACTGCAAGATACACTGCACATGGGTTGGAGAACCCTTGCTCGCAAGTCATTTGCCTATTTGCTTGGCTTTCTTCGGCTTTTTTCGTTTGGCTTTCATATGTCTTTATATGAAGCTATGAAGCACTCGATTGGTATGAGTCTTTGCAAAAGCTGGACCAAAAGCTGGACAGGGCATTGGCCAACAGAGATAGTCAGACGAGTTAGCTAGTCAAGTCAGCCGGTGACGACTGGCAATATTGCAATAATAATAATTTTGGAGTCTATACTTCATGTCCCATTCAGTTAAAATCTACGACACTTGTATTGGCTGCACCCAGTGCGTCAGAGCTTGTCCTACCGATGTTTTGGAAATGGTGCCTTGGGACGGCTGCAAAGCGGGCCAAATCGCTGCGTCTCCTCGTACTGAAGACTGCGTTGGCTGCAAGCGCTGCGAAACCGCTTGTCCTACTGACTTCTTGAGTATTCGCGTTTATCTAGGTGCTGAGACGACTCGAAGCATGGGCCTTGCTTACTAAGCAATTTCTGTTTTAGAAAATTAGTTTTAAAAAATTAGTTTTAAAGAACTGTCTGCAAAAAATCTCTGAGTGTTTTAGGCTTGCGCTTAACGACACTCAGAGATTTTTTGCAGATTTTGAGCTGGTTGATTTGGCTAGCTCGTCAATTTAGCTAGCTTTTTCATGCGTTTTAATGCGTTCATTTTTAGCGCGCTGGAAGTGAATCAACGCTGCTTATGAATGCCTAACAGCCGCAACTTTTTTGACAGCCAGCAGGCTGCCCAGAAGCCCCAGAGTAGTGCCTAGCGCGAGCAGGGTGAAAGGAAGCAAAATCCACTGCTGGGCCGTAAGCTGAAGGCCGTTGACTAAGAATTCGATGAAGGCGGGCTGTTGGCTAGTCGCTAGCGATTTTAGGCCCTTTTGAATTGCTAGTAGCAGCCCCCAAGAGCCTCCCGCACCGACGAGGCCGAAAGCAGCGCCCTGTAGCAAGAAGGGCAGATAAATCCATAGCCGGGTTGCACCCACAAGCTGCATCACTTCTATTTCTTGGCGACGGGCGATCGCAATTAGCCGAATCGTCGTTGTTACTACTGCGATCGCGGTCATGCTCAGCAGGCTTACCATTCCCACACTTACCCAGCGCAGGCCTTCGTTAAGCTCGCGTAGCTGCTGAATCACTTCACCGACGTAAAGCACATCATTCACGCCTGCCATATTTTTCAGCGTGTCTGCTAGCTGTGGCACCTGCTCTGCGTCTCTCGCTTTTACCTTCAGCTCATCAACCAGCGGATTACCTTTGAGCTGCGTTGCCGCGCTCGAAATATCAGATAGCCCCAAATCAGCGCTGAGCTGAGACCAAGCCTGCTCTTTACTAACAGAGACAACATCGACAACACCCGGCAGCCGTTTCACCTGTGTAATCAGGCTGCCCGCATCGACACCGCTCTCTAGGTAGGTAGAGATTACTAGCTGAGAGCCAAATTGATTTAACAGGCCTTCTACCTGCCAGCTCACCTGCAAACTGGTGCCAAATAAAAACAGCAGTACTGTCATCGTGCTAACAGCCGCCCAGTTCATCCAGCCCCCGCGCCGCAGCCCTCGCAAGGTTTCGAGCAGTAAATAGTCTGTCTTGAAAAAAGATTTCAGCACAGTTGTCAGTCATGACCCAAGCTCTACTGCCGTTGCCTTTACCTTGGGCCTTTGCACAGGGCCTTCGCATAGAGCCTTTAGTGAGGTAGCGCGCAGATAGATTAGTCAGGTTGTCAGGATAGTGAAAGTGCCATTAGAATTCCCGAATCAATCAAAATTGATGCAGCTGCTCGTGAGATTTGTCCTAATTTTTTCGGCCAGGCGGCAGCCAGCTATACAACGGCCAGCCAGGTAAAGTCAGCCATGATATGGAACCGCCGGTTCAATTGGCTTTCTCGAAGTCGGTCTGAGTTGTTACAATAATGATCCATTGCTTACTGCTTTTTATTTCTAGAACCCATGTCCGCAGTTATTGAAGTTGAAAAGAAAAAACTCAAAAAACCACCTCTTTCTATTCACTATTTAGGCGATCGCGTCTTACGTCAGCCCGCTAAGCGCGTTGCTAAAGTCGATGATGCGCTGCGTGATTTGGTTCGTAAAATGCTGCAAACCATGTACAGCGAAGATGGCATTGGCCTAGCGGCACCACAGGTAGGCGTTAATAAGCAGCTACTGATTGTTGATGCGGACCCCGAAGAGGCCTCGACCCCGCCGCTGGTGCTGGTTAACCCAAAGATAATCAGCGTTAGCAAAGAGCTGGCGACTGGACAAGAAGGCTGCTTGAGTATTCCTGGCGTTTATTTAGATGTGGTGCGTCCGGCGGCAATAGAAATCAGCTACAAAGACGAATCGGGTCGCCCGCGCAAGCTAAAGACCGATGACTTGATCGCGAGGGTGATTCAGCATGAGATGGACCATCTAAACGGCGTCATGTTTGTTGACCGAGTGGAAAATGCGATCGCGCTTACCCAAGAACTCGACAAAAACGGGTTCAAGGTAAAAGACGTAAAGCGAATCAGTCAAAAAATCAGCTAGCCTTTTGTGAACTAGTCTTTCCTTGCTTGGCCTTTTCCTGCTCAGCCTTTCCTTGCTTGGCCTTTTAGAGCATCGCGCAAAACTATCTAAAAACGTATAAAACCACTGGAGTAAATCTATGATGACCCCTAAGAGCGGCGCGTATTTAGGAATAGCTTGTTTGACAGCGATCGCAGCAGTCGGCTCCATGTTTGAACTTTCCTCCGGCAATCCAGACTGGGGCACCGCACCGACGGCCATCATCTTAGCTTTGAGCATTCCAGCGGGTGTCATTGCCTTTATGGCCGCTGTCAAAGATGCCAGAGCAAACATGTAGCTGATAGTACCTCTAGCGATTATCTCCGCTATCTAAAACCCCTCACCTGCGAAATCAACAGGTGAGGGGCTTATTTTTTCTATGTTTATTTTTCCTATGCTTATTTTTTAGGGTTGAGTGCTCTCTCTATTAGCCGTAGCCAGCGCAAAAATGCAGCTAACGCTAGCGACGGCTCAGTTTTATCTACTCATACAGCCAAGGCTTCATCGCTGATTCCCACTGGCAAAGCTCGCTACCAAACCACAGCTTAATTTCACTTTCTGCTGTTTCAGGCGCATCAGATCCATGAATCAGGTTCCGCCCAATCGTAATGCCGTAGTCGCCTCGGATAGTACCTGGTTCAGCATCTAAAGGATTAGTCGCGCCAATCAGCTTACGCGCAGAAGCAATCACGCCGTCACCTTCCCAAACCATCGCCACCACAGGCGCTGAAATAATGTACTCCACCAGGCCACCAAAGAAAGGTCGCTCCTTGTGTACAGCGTAATGAGACTCCGCTAGTTCACGCGAAACGGCCATTTGCTTTAGGCCCACTAGCATAAAGCCCTTAGTCTCAAAGCGACTGATAATATCTCCCACTAAACCCCGCTGTACGCCATCGGGCTTGATCATAATAAAACTCTTTTCCACGGCTCGTTGCTCCTATTACTGTGTCCTTAAAACCTTTCCTATGCTCAATAACTAAGGTCGCTTTGTAAAGCCCCCTTTTGAAATCATGTTCAAAAAGGCTGTTTTTGTAGCGATGTTCTTATTGGCTTTTTAATCGATTTTCTCGTTTGTTCACGGCAAACACCCAGTCTCATTACTCATTTACCGCAGCCACGTCTATCGTCACAATCCCTTTATGCATATTGGCAGCCCTGCCGCGAACGGTTGGTAGAGCTTCGCTATCTATAGGCACAGTATTAGGCGCAGTATTCTGACGATGGGCCGAGCGAGCAGTTAGCCGAGGCCGAGCTTTCCTAGATTGTTCGGCGTATGCCCAAGCGATCTCTGCTGGGGTTGCGGGTTGTTGGCGTAGCGGGGCGTATGCGGGCGGCGCTAAGGCTGGCGCTAAGCTAAAAACGACTGCTAGATCAAAGATGTATACGATGTCGCCGTACACCGTTCTTTCAAAAAAAGCATTAAAAGCCTGGGCCTGTGAGTGCAGATAACGCTGAGATTCTCGGCTGTTGAGACGAGTGTGCATAGCAAATTCTAGGGCACTGACTCGGCCTTGACGCTGCTGTAGCAGGTGGCAAAACTTTTCGCTTAGTCTATTTTGCCGACGCTGATAGGCGCGATATTTGCGGCGCTGCTGTCGCCATAGCCAATAGCCGCCAATGCTGATACCAACCAGTATCAGCATTGGCCACAGCAGTTTTAGCAGCCAGACCAGCCCTAGGCTTAGCAGCCCTAGGCCCAGTATCAATCGAGATCTGCTCTCAAGTTCCGAAGGCGATGCCATAGGTAGAGTGCTGCGCTTCTTTTTGGTTCTTTGTACTCTAGTGGCAAGCTGTCCGGTTGGCTACTAAATTTGGCGACTAAATTCGACTATTTCGACTGTTAAGTTAAATAAATAGCTAGTTGCTCTCTAGCGGCGCATCGATAAATATTTTGTAGGCCGCGATCGCAATTCTCTCTAGATCTTCGTCTAGCATTGGCGGCCAGTCTGCCTGCGCTGCCCGGCCCGACTCAAACAGGTTTCGGCTCTCATAAGTTAGCAAAAACAACGCATGGGCCAGCTCGCGATCTAGGACTTTTACCTGGTGCAAACCATCGTGAATAACCTTTAGGGCTAGCAACAGCGAGGTTACTTGCCCAGGGACAGGCGGATAGCCTTGACGCAGTCGCCCTAAAAAGGTTGTCTCTGTTTCGTATTGAGGAAGGGTCTGGGTGGCAAGCTCTTGATATGCCGTTTGAAAGTCCATTGATGCCAAGCGCTGATAGAGCGACTATATGAAATTTCTGCAAATCTTCTCGGAAATCTTATGCAAATAGCTGTAACGAGTTTTGTGCGAAGCGGGCACTATTGAGCTATCTAATCAAAACCTGTTGAAGCAATTTAGGCAAGTTTGAGGCAAGTTTTACAGAGAATTCATCCTCAGCCGAGATACTTACGAATAAATCAAGCCACACTGATATGGCGAGCCGTTGTCAGCCAGCTTTTTACCACAAACGACTTGAAAACGAATGGCGCTAGGACGAATGGCACCGGTACGAATAGCACTGGGAAGCCCTCAGCGATTTGAATCCAAGCATCTAAGTACAAGCGTACAAGTCAATAGAGGCTAGCTGCCAGTTACCAATGGCCAGTTGCTAGCTGCTAATCGCCAGTGGTAGGTGTGAATGATAGGTGTGAGCGCTTCAAAGTTGATTTTTTCTTTACGCCCGCTTATGGATTCCTTCTCATTGCCCGCTCAGCCCGTGCCTTTTGTCGATCTTTCCTGGCAGCATCGTCCCATTCAGTCAGACATTTTGGCAGCGGTCGAAAGCGTCCTGAGCAAAGGAGATTATGTATTAGGTCAAGCGGTCGCTGATTTTGAAATCGCCTTCGCTGGGGCCTGTCAGACTGGGTACGGGGTTGGCGTTGGCTGCGGTACAGATGCGATCGCCCTGGGTCTGCGGGCCTGTGGCATCTGCGCAGGCGATGAAGTCATCTTGCCAGCTAATACCTTTATTGCCACATTGATCGGCGTTGTCCGAACCGGCGCGACTCCTGTCTTTGTAGACTGCGAGGCTGAAACGGCCTTAATTGATCTCACGGCTGCCGAAGCCGCCATTACAACCAGAACTCGCGCCATTATACCCGTTCACCTCTATGGCCAAATGGTCTCACCAACTGGGCTACATGCTTTGGCTCAACGGCATAAGCTGATCATTTTTGAAGATGCGGCCCAGGCCCACCTGGCTGAGCGTGAAGGCTATATTGCAGGCTCACTTGGGCTAGGCGCGGCCTTTAGCTTTTACCCCAGTAAGAATCTAGGTGCGCTAGGCGATGGCGGTATGTTTGTAACGCCAGAAGAAATGGTTGCCCAAACGGTGCGATCGCTGCGTAACTACGGTGCCACTCGCAAATACTTTCACACCGATCCAGGCGGGGTAAATAGCCGATTAGATACGCTACAAGCCAAGGTCTTACAGCTAAAGCTGCCGCATCTAAAAAATTGGAATCGCGATCGCAACCGCTTAGCGGCCCACTACGATCAAGCGCTCCAGCCATTGGCCAAAAAAGGGCTATGCCCGGTCAAAAATGTCAGCGGCACAGGCCACGTTTATCATCTCTACGTTATTCGCGTTACCGCCGACTGCCCGATTGATAGAACCGTTTTGCAGTTAGAACTCAATGCGCAAGGCATCCAAACCGGCATTCACTATCCTATCCCCTGTCACCTTCAGCCCGCTTTCAAGTCACTCGGTCATCGCTCTGGCGACTTTCCCCAGGCTGAAGCCCTCAGTCAAGAAATTTTGTCTTTGCCCATGTATCCTGGCCTCACAACCCATCAGATTGATCGAATTGTGAGTGCGATCGCCGCAGTCGTAAGCGCCGAGCCAGTCAAACCAGCCCTTACGGTAGATTAATTTTATGTTGACCTCCAAGACCAGACCTCGGTCCCCATTCAGTAAGCTCCCGCTTGAAGGCATCATTCTGGGCTTAGTCGCGATCCTTTATATACCGCTGCTATGGCACTGGGTAGATGGCTGGTTGAACAAATCCATCAGTATCCAGCACGAATACTTTAGTCACGGGCTGCTCGGCATTCCTTTCGCGGCTTATCTGGTGTGGGAGTCGTGGGCTCGGTGGCAAAAACTACCTAATCAAACGCACTGGCTTGCTTGGCCACTGATGTTTCTGGCGATCGTTTTCTATAGCAGCGGGCTACTAGACGCGATGAACCTCTCTTTTCCCCTAATGCTAGCAGGGCTGCTGCTAGCGCTCAAAGGTGGCAAAGGGTTTCGGCTCTATGCGTTTCCGTGGGTGCTGGTGTTGTTGGCGACCCCGACCCAGTTGCCATACCTAATAGAACCCTATATTCTCCCCTTGCAAAGCTTTATCGCGGCTGTCGCTGGATTTATCCTGCAGCAGTTCGATGTCAATGTCTATGTAGACGGCATTTATCTGTATGTAAACGACCAGCTAGTCGAAGTAGCCCCTCACTGCGCTGGGCTCAAAATGCTGTTCACCAGTCTATACATGGGTCTAATTTTGACCTACTGGACAGGACTCAACCGGTCTCGGCTCAGAACAAGCCTTTTTTTCACCGGCATCATTGGCATCAGCGTAATCGGCAACATTATTCGCAATGCAATCCTCACCTTTTTCCACGGGGCCCAGATGACTCAAGCCTTCGAGTGGCTACACGATAGCTGGGGCGGCGATCTGTATTCCGCAGCGATGCTCGGTATGCTAATCGTTCTCATTCGATTGCTAGAACGCTATGTGCCGATGAGCTTAGCAGTCAGCGGCGCGAAAACAAGCAGAGAAATGCCTACGCAGGCTCCTGCGTCCAACCGCTCCCACCAAGACTACTTTTAGGGCGATTTTCCAGCTCAAACCATTAGCTCAAACCAGTATGCGATCGCCCCTGTTCTCCTCACGCACTTGCCAAAAGCAGGCATGCTAAATTCGTGTCTTCCTACCTGCGCTCTACAACCGTGACCAAAAAGTCCATCGCAACGCTCATTGTCATTGCGATCTTGGCCCTCTTTGTTGCCATCAGTGCCGTCCCGCACTATCTCTCTAGCTGGCCCTGGGCAACTCCCCTAAAAGTTCCTAACCAACCAGCGCTACAGGCTATTCGCGACCAAGGCATCACGCTGCCCGGCTGGCTAAGCCAAGAGCAGATAAAAACCAAAATTGGTGGAGACACCTGGTCAATTCAGCAGCTCTCGGCAACTAACGAAGGTCCCTTTGCCGCCGCCTCACCTTCAACCATTTTTCTCCTGCTGCGCCCACAGGTATGGGAAGCCGATCAGCCAGAAGTTGAGTGGTTAGATCTCAAAGGCTCGCAGCAGTGGCAAACTGATTCTCATCAGTCGCTGCCCTTCGAAATAACTCAAAACAAACCAGAGAATAATGATAATTTAGGCAAAACCGTCCGGATTAGCACCGATTACTTCCGTGCATGGAATAAGGATCAAACGTATGCCATTTTACAATGGTACGCCAGTCCTATTGGTGGGAGTGCTTCACCCGCCTGGTGGTTCTGGGCTGACCAGAACGCTCAGTGGCGACAGCGTCAAAGAATGCCTTGGGTAGCTGTCAGCATATGGCTACCCATTGACCCGTTGAGTGACATTATCTCGCAACAGGAGATGGCCGTTGCGTTGGGTCAATCCGTTCAAGCTGAGCTGCTGCAAACGGTGTTTACACAGAAGCTGTCCGTACATCCATCAGAACTAGATCAAATACGCGCATCGTAAATTCCGTAGGATTTCGATGTTCTTTAAATATCTTGTCATGATAGTAGGAATGCGATGAAGATGTTCTGATGTTCGTTTTTTGACATTATCTTTAGATGGCCCGGTAGGCTACAGTGGCTAAAAGCTGCATTCTAGTCTTTACCTTACTTAAGGTTTTTTGCAAGCTAAAAACCTTCTTAGCTCAATTAAAAAGGTCTTTTAGCTTTTAAATAAAGGCTTTTTTGACTTAGCTAAAAGGCTTTTTAAGCCTTTTTTCTGTACCTTTTTGACAGTTTTTTTTTTAACACGTAGTTTGCTTTTTTGACACTTAATCTTTAGCACATCGGAAAAATACCGAATTTCTAAACCGTCAGCTAGAGTTCTAAGAACAAGTCAAAGCTAGAGAACTAGAGCCTAGAAACGTTTCGCACGCTTCCCTATTTATATTAATCACCGTCAACTCGACTGTCTTTTACTATTTTCTTTTTCCGAGCGGTTATGAACAAAGGTCTCTCCAGCCCCACTGATGCTACCCTCAGCTCAGCCCTCAGCCTAATAGCCTCTTCAAAATCCGCAGGCACTCCCAGTCAGACGCTAAGTCAGACGCATGGCCAGCTAGTTTCGTCTACGGTAGTTTCGACACATACGACGAGGTCAAAACCATTCATTTCTACGTTCAGACTCGCTAGCGCCACTAGGCTCCTATTGGCCACGCTATTACTCACAGGTGCATCCATTCAACTTGCATCTGCACAAGATACTTTACCAACGCTACCGTCTGAGTCAGCAGAAGACTCGCGAGAAGGTCCGTCTCAGGCTCCGCCAGTACTTCAGGTTCCGGCTCGACCAGTACCAACAGAGACGAACCAAGTTCCCACCCTGCCACCAGCGTCACCCCCTCGCTACGAGCAGCCACTGGTTGTTCCAGGCACAGCCGTCAACCCGGCTCGGTTGGGGCCTGCCTTCGAAAACTACCACCTAGGCCCTGGCGACAGTATCTTCGTCAGCGTTCAGCGCTATCCCGACCTCAGCTTCCAGGCTACTCTAGACTTGCAAGGCAACATTGTTGTTCCCCTCCAAGGAACCGTCCCGTTTGAAGGGCTCACCTTGCAAGAAGCTGAAGGCCGACTAAGAGCCGTTTATAACCAGTACGTCGTCATTCGTGAGAACCGAGACGTAGCCATCACGCTAGTAGCGCAGCGAGGGGTTGAGGTCACGATTTTGGGAGAAGTACAGCGTCCAGGATTCTATCCGCTCGCCGACCCCAGCGTGGCCGCCGCACTGCTTACTGCAGGGGGAGCTACGCGAACATCTGATTTGCGCTCCATTCAGGTGCAGCGACAAATTAGGCGAGACGGCGTTCTAGTTGAAGAAACGGTAGATGTAGATCTGTTCACCCCGCTCAAAGAAGGAAGCCCGCTGCCTGATGTCCGTCTAGAAGACGGCGATGTCGTCGTTATTCCAGAGCTAGATCCCGGTCAGTTAGACGCATACGATAGCTTTCTGGTTGCCCGATCAACCTTAGCGCAGCCTATTATCAACGTTCGTTTTCTAAACTATGCGGGCGGGCGCGGCGGCGTAGGTACGCTCAATCTCAACAACGGCAGCTCATTTTTAGATGCTATCACCCTACTAGGTGTGAACCCAGATAACGCTAATCTAGGCGATGTTGCGCTTATTCGCTACGATTCTGAGACCGGGCGCGCGGTTACCGTCAGTATTGACGCTAAATCGGCAATCCTAGGCGATATCACTCAAAACCCACCGCTACAAGATAGCGATATCGTTGTAGTAGGCCGCAACCTAATTGGACGCATTTCTTTTGCGCTGCAAACCGTCACTCGACCGTTTAGAGACGCCATTGGATTCTCTAACTTCTTCGACGATTTTCTCAACGATGGTCTGTTTAACAACAACAATAACTAACGGCTAAACTTCTTTCCCGCAATTTTCTCACCAACCTCTTCGCTAACTGATACCCTCGAAATATCATGGCATCCCCTTTCCTAAAACGTTATTTGCTTGCGCTAAACCGCTATAAGTGGCCGGGGCTGTTTACCTTTCTATTTATATTAGGAACCTCCAGCGTAGTCGCCTTTCAGCCAAAGCCGCCCACTGAGTATTATTCCGAAGGCGTTCTAGTCGACAATGCTCCGCTGGTGGCCTTTTCAAACACGGCCTCCCAGGTGCAAACTCAGGGTCTTGGCATCATTAATGAAGACCTGCTGCTGTCAGATATTTTGCTAGAAGCGCTATCTGCCCAGCTAGCGACCAAGGGAATCAATTACACACCTCAAGAGCTAGCCAACAACACTAGAATTGCAGTGGCTTCGGCGTCTGATGATAATTCGGCTCCGGCCAGTGGGTCAAGGGTGACAGTTCGCTTTGTCGGAGAGGATCCAGAGGTCACTAAAGTTGTCTTGACTGACATGTTTGCTGCCATGGTCGAACTCAGTCAGATTACGAACCGCGATCGGCTGCGGGCGATTACCGAAGACTTAAATAATCGTCTACCAGAAATTGAATCGGAGCTGCGTGAAGCTGAGCAGGCACTAGAAGCCTATGACCGCATCGAAGGACCCGCCATTCAAGCCTCGATTGATGGCAGCTTGCTCAGCTCTATCTCTGGCAGTCAAAACCAGCTGCGTGAGAACCAGATTACGCTGGCAGGGATTGAATCGCAGATGCGCAGCATTCAGTCCCAACTAGGGATGAATCCTCAACAGGCCTATGCGTCTTCAGCGTTGAGTGCGGACCCTCTGATTGCACAGCTACGCGTTCAAATCTCTGAGGCAGAGACCGCAATGGCGCTTCAGCGTAGTCAGGGCTTAAGAGAACAGCACCCGATTATGGTGGAGCTGCGAGATAATTTAGCAGCTTATCAGCAGCTGCTAAGTCAGCGCTCTGCAGCAGTGCTAGGTGGAGACGGCACGGTTGCGCCTATTCCTAGTGGCGCTCAGTCGAATCTAGATCCAGCTAGGGCCGCTTTGGCAAATCAGTTGGTAAGTTTGGATGCGCAGCGAGAGGCAATTATCAGTCAGCAGCAGGTGATTGCGCAGTCAGCACAAAATCTACGCCAGCAGTATTCCAGTTTGCCAAACAAGCAGCTAGAGCGAGAGCGTTTAGCAACTCAAGTAGCGCTGCGTAAAGAGCTTTACAATCGCTTGCAGGGCAGCCGTGTAGATGCCGAAGTGGCAGCGGCTGAAACGGTGAGTAGCCTCTCAGTAGCGAATCCACCCTTTACAGTGACAAATGAACCAGATAAGCCCGCGCCTATCATCGTTTTGCTAGCGGGTACACTAGTGGGTTTGATTGTCAGCGGCGGCGTCGTGTACTTGCTCGATATGCTAGACGGGACGGTACGTACGTCGGAAGAGCTAGAAAACTTGCTACAAGAGCAAGAGGTGCCGCTGCTAGGGATGATTCCAGCGATGAAAACCCGTACGGCTCGTTCGGTACCTGTGCTTGTCCAGCCAAACTCGGCGTATAACGCTAGCTATGAGCGCCTGTTGAGTCGGCTGCGGCTAGTCGGCGCGGAGGAAAGCCCACTCGGACCTCGGATGATTGTCATAACGAGTACCCGGTCGCAAGAGGGGAAGAGCATCAGCGCGTACAATGTGGCGATCGCATCGGCAAGAGCCGGACGTCGGACACTCTTGGTTGAAGCAGATCTTCGCTCCGGATCCAAAGCCGAAATTTTGGGCCTAGGCGTCGATCCCCAATCAGTCTTAGAACCTCTGCGCTACTACAGTGGTCAAGTAGGCAATAGTTTGCAAATGGTTTCTCAGGTTGAGAACTTGTACGTCTGCCCTTCTCCGGGGCCCCAGCGGCAGCCTGCGGCTATCTTAGAATCTAGCGAAATGCAGCGGTTTTTAAAGGATGCTAAGACCCGCTTCGACATGGTGATTTTAGACACACCCTCGCTCACGCGCTGTGACGACGCACTCTTATTAGAGTCTCAAACCGATGGCATGATCTTAGTGGCCCGGCCTGGCGTCACCGAAAAGGCGGTGCTAGAGACAGCCTTAGAGGAGCTAGAGCTCAGTGATGATGTTCGCCTGCTAGGTGCCTTGGTCAACGCGGCCAGCAGTATTAGTCCCGAACAAATGGCGGCAGAGGAAAGCGATATTGTTCAAGAACCGTTCGAGTATTCAGCAGCGCCCACATTCACGCGTACGGGGCCGTCTGGCCGCGTAGACTTTTAGTTCAGACCAATCCGATTAGAGCAAATGGCCTAAGCAAACGGCCTAGGGCAGGGGATTCTAACGCACAATTTTTATCGGCTAGCGTCATAGGATACTCTATTCAAAGAGCGGCTACTGCCAGCCGCTTGATACGTATCCTGTTGATGTGTGAAATGACGACTTATTACTACGTGGCGGCTAGCGCACGCTTTTTGTTGGAAGAGGAGCCTTTTGATGAGGTCTTACAAGAACGCTATCGTCGCTACGAGGCTGAAGCAAGAGAAATCGATTTTTGGGTAATCAAGCAGCCTGCTTTTTTAGAGGCTCCTGAGCTAGCCGCAACCAAAGCCAAGTGCCCTCAACCGGCGGCGGCTGTTGTGTCTACCGACAAAACGTTTGTGACCTGGCTGAAGCTACGGCTAGAGTATGTTGCCATCGGCGAATTTGAAGCACCGACGGCTACTATTCCCGATCCGCTGGCTTCTTTGGCAGCGACGACCTAACTTTAGAATCAGCCTAACTTCAAAACCAAGCGACGTGCGAATACGCCCGCACACCGTCAGTCACTCGGCCCGTCAGTACGTCAATAGGCTCACCTGTGGTTTTATGTTTAAGCCAGGTGACCGACGCCATAGCTCCTGAATTCTTTGCGATAGACATGTCTTTTTTTCGTCGTTTGCGGTTGTTAGCCTGTCTGGCTCCCATGGTTGTTAGCCTTTCTTTAAAGCAAGCTAAGGCTCAGTCTGCTCTGCCAGTTTGTCCACCGCCTGCTGCCCAAGAGTATTTGCTGTTAGTGAGAGGTGAGAGCGAATCTGAGCGGGCCGAAATCGCCTCAATTTTACCAATTGAAAGCTCAGTATTGATATGTCAGTACACTGACGAAGTGTTAGTCCGAGCGGGCGGGTTTACGAGCTTGGAAACAGCTAACGCGTGGGCTAGCTATATGACAACAGAGAAAGGCTATGAGAGCTTTGTGGCTCGGCCTGTTGATCAAACCGGCAGTCAAGCAAATAGTCAAGCGGAGGGGCAGGCTGTCAGTAACGAAACCGGAAACGAAACCAGTGCTGGAACTAGCAGCGCGATCGCCTATCAACCAATGCTGTTAGGCACTGGCTACGCTGTGCTCGTAGACTATGGCACACGCCCGGAAATAGCAACAACAGTCGGCCAGCTTGTCCGTCCTGTGGGTTTAGCTGTTTATCAGCAGCGTGCTTATTTGTTAGCGGGCTACACTACCGATGCAGCGGCTGCGAGTGCAACTTTACAACGATTGAGTGATGCTCAGCTAGCAGCGGTGGTGGTGGATGCGCAGCAGGTAGTACGGCTTTCAGCTGAGGTTGCTCGTTAGCACCGATTAGAGCATATGGCCAGGTTTTATGCTAGTTCAATCCGGTGGGGGCTGAAAGCCAGGCAATTACGACACCTAGCGCAGACCCTACGATGACCTGCACAGGGGTATGTCCTAACAGCTCTTTTAACCTATCTTCGTTGAATTCCGAATTTTCCTGAAAAAGCTCGTCAAGAATTTGATTGAGGATTTTGGCCTGTTTGCCTGCAGCCTGACGAACGCCTGCCGCGTCGTACATAACAATCACTGCAAATACAGACGTGACTGCAAAGGCGGGTGTGCTCCAGCCAATTGTTTGGCCAACGCCACAGGCCAGTGCGGTCACCAGTGCTGAGTGGGCACTGGGCATGCCCCCGGTTTCAACCAGTACTTTTGGATTGATGGAGCGATGCTGAATGAACTCGAAAACAAGCTTAAGGGCTTGGGCTGTAATACAGGCAGCTAAGGCTACCCACAGTACATGGTTTTGAAAAATTTCGCTAAAGTCCTGCATGGATTCGAAGGTCGGCCAATAATTGATTGAGTGTGCTGTTCAATGGGTGCGTGCGGTGATGTATTGCGCGATCGCAACCAAAGGCTTTGCCCGCTCGCCAAAGTCGCGAAGTTCTGCAATGGCCTCAGCCACTAGCTGCTCAGCCTTACGTTGAGACGTTTCAAGGCCCCATAGGCTAGGGTAGGTAGCCTTTTGAGCCGCGATATCTTTACCCACAGACTTGCCTAGTGTTTCAGGCGTTGAGGTGATATCTAGCACATCGTCCACAATTTGAAAGGCAAGCCCAATACGCTGCGCGTAGCGAGTCAGCCGGTCAATTGCAGATGAATCAGCGCCAGCCAAAATTGCACCCTACGTGACTGAAACCTCTAGCAGCGCTGCCGTCTTGTGCATGTGAATAAACGTCAGCGTCTGTTCATCAACAGCCGTGCCTTCAGAGGCCAAATCCACGACTTGACCCCCCACTAAGCCCGCAGCACCCACTGCTTTGCCTAGCCTCGCGACAACGTCAAGTATTTTCAAGGGCTCAGCGCCCTTCGTCTGAGTGGCAATGTGTTCAAAGGCATAGGTCAATAGGGCGTCCCCGGCTAGAACGGCGACATCTTCGCCATAAACCTTGTGATTGGTCAGCTTGCCTCGGCGATAGTCGTCGTTGTCCATTGCCGGTAAGTCATCATGGATGAGCGACATCGTATGAACCATTTCTAGCGCGCAGGCCGTTGGCATGGCGATCGCACTTCTTGCCCCAAGCAGCTCACAGGTTGCCAAACACAAAATAGGCCTGAGCCTTTTGCCGCCTGCCAGCACCGAGTAGCGCATAGACTCATAAATTTGCTCAGGGTAAACCACTGGCAAAGCCGCATCCAAAGCGGCTTCAACCTGAATTCGCCGCTCGTGAAGGTAGCTTTTGAGATCAAAAGTGCTAGGGCTATCGAGATTTGTAGTCACCATGGAGCAATGTGGGAGGTGGAGAAATTAAGAACGGGGAATAAGGAGCGGTGAATAAGAAGTAATCAGAAGCTCATAGGCATTCATACCAGTGAACGAGCCGATGACTTGGAGCTGAGCTGCAGGCGATCGCAATAGCTAGCAATCGTATTTTCTAACAGCATTGCAACCGTCATTGGACCAATCCCACCAGGGACCGGAGTGATCGCACCAGCAACGGGCTCTACAGCAGCAAAATCAACGTCACCAACCAAGCGAGACTTTCCAGTATCTGAGTGGGCTACACGGTTAATACCGACATCGATGACGGTTGCCCCTGGTTTAACCATCGTGTCCCCAATCAGGTTAGGAACACCAACGGCTGCTATTAGAATATCGGCTGAGCGGGTCAGTTCGGGCAAGTTTTCTGTTTTTGAGTGGGCAAAGGTGGGGGTTGCGTTAGCCGCAAGCAGCATTAGCCCAATGGGTTTGCCCACCAAAATGCTGCGACCCAAGATCACGGCTCGCTTTCCACTCAGCGAAATATGGTAGGCAGCGAGCAGCCGCATAATGCCTGCGGGCGTGCAGCTTCGAAGACCTGGCTCACCTCTGACTAAACGGCCCAAATTAACTGCGTGCAAGCCATCAGCATCTTTATCTGGATCGATCAGGGCAAGCAAACTGGTGGCATCTAAATGACTAGGCAAAGGGAGCTGAACCAAAATGCCGTCTACATTTGGATTTGCATTGAGCGCCAAAATTTCTTTGGCAACGGCGGCTTGTGTCACATCAGCAGGCAAATGACTGCCCAGCGAAGCGATGCCCATTTTTGCGCAAGCCTTTTCTTTATTGCGCACGTAAGCAGCACTAGCAGGGTTGTCGCCTACCATCAACACGGCTAGACCCGGTGGACGGCCTGCCTGCTGTGTCCATAATTGAATATCGGCAAGGCGATCCGATTGAATCTGTTTTGCCAGCGCTTTTCCATCGAGAATCTGGGCCATAATACTAAGGGCAAATTGTCATACAAGCACTGAAACCAGATTACCAAAGCGGTGTAGAAAAAAGCACTACGAAGCAATGGAAGAAAGTTTCAAAAACAGAAGTTTTAAAAACAGAAGTTTTAGAAATAGAAACTTCAAGAACAGAAATTCTTAAAAGAGAAGTTGCCAAAAGAGAAATTAAAAGGCGGTTGGTGAAGATGTCTATTTTGAGTTGGAATAAGCCTTGGGCCAGTGCTAAGCCGGTAGCAGGCGCTGGTATTGCTGCTGGCGCACTAATTCTAGGCAGCTTCTTAAGCAGCTGCACAGTAGCGGATACGCGCGTGGAGACACCCGCCACCGATCTGAAGGCGTCTTCACCCCGCCCACCGGCTATTCGGCTATCAAATCGCCCAGTTGTCACCATTGACTCGTTGGTGCCAGAGCAAGCGGATGATGAAGTCACTATCTCTGGGGCAATTACCCAGCAGGCAGCCCTTTTAGACGGCTGGCTTTATGAGGTGCAAGACGAGACAGGAAGCCTGTGGGTGCGCACCAATCGCGCCGAGCCGACTGTGGGTGAGCTAGCGACGGTAGAAGGTGTTTTGCGCTACGAATCTATTATGGTGGGCGAAATTGATGCGAGCGATCTGTATTTAGAAGAGCAGTCTTATCGCTCGGAGGGCAGCTAGTCTAGATGCCAGCTTATACCGAACACGATATTACGCTGGCCAGCTTTGCTCAAATTGATCGAGAAGTCGGCGTTCACCACTTCACCAAACCTGAGTACACCGTAGCCAGACGGGTCATTCACACCACAGCAGATTTTGAGTTTAAGCGGTTGCTGACGTTCGCGGGTGAACCGATGGCTGCCGCTGCGATCGCACTTTGCCAAGACGCTCCCATTATTACCGATGTCTCAATGGTGGCTGCGGGTATTCGTACAGTGGCAGCTCGCACCTGGCAGCCTGCTGTTGTGGCGGCAGTTCAACAGGCACCCACACAGCTTTTGCCGCATCAAACGCGTAGCGCGGAAGGAATGCATCGCTGCGTTCGAGACTATCCAGGCGCAATTGTGGCAGTCGGCAACGCGCCGACCGCGCTGCTGTCACTCTGTGAAGATATTGCCAATGGCTATGTGCAGCCAGCTGTTGTCATTGGGGCACCAGTTGGCTTCATTAATGTGGTGGAATCTAAGCAGGCGTTGGCAGCACTCTCGGTTCCCCATATTTTGGTGCAGGGGCGTAAAGGGGGGTCGGCGGTAGCCGCAGCTATTTTGAATGCACTCATGATCTGGTCGTGGGAGCAGCGCTCATGAGTATGTCCTTGCCAATTAATGTGGTCGGCATCGGCTTATCTGGGGCCAAGAGCCTATCACCACCTGTATTAGATATTGTGACGGCTGCCACGCTGTTAATTGGGGCGCAGCGTCATCTAGAGGCCATCGGGTCGGCTATCGAAACGACCGTTGGCCAGGCGGCTAGCCGTACTGATTTAGAAACCTGGGTGCTAGGCGACTTTGGGCAGGTGTTCGAGGATTTGCGACTGTATCTTGAGTCTACGCCTGAGGCTCGTGTTGTCATCCTCGCGACTGGCGATCCGCTCTTTTTTGGCATTGGCCGCCTGCTACTGTCTGCATTTCCCGCCGAGCAGCTTGTCTTTCATCCGCAGGTTAGCGCTATTCAGCTAGCGTTTAGTCGGCTCAAGCTGCCCTGGCAGGACGCTACGCTAGTGAGTGTGCACGGTCGGGGAGAAGACCTGCTGCGTGACGCGTTGAAGCGGGGCGATCGTAAAATTGCGGTGCTCACCGACAGTGTGTTGACACCAGGTGCGATCGCACGGATGCTGTCAGCTTTAGAATTACCTATTCGCTACCAGCTTTGGGTCTGTGAAAGCTTGGGCGATCGCAATGAACAGGTCCGTCGCTACGACAGGGTGGCAGACGGCTCTACTACTTTTGCGGCCTTAAACGTCGTGGTCCTGCTGCGCCAGTCAGATGAGGCTGAAGCTTCACTGACAGCTTCGCCCAGACAGGCTTCGTCAGAGGCACTGCCGCTAATTGGGCTGCCAGATTCGGTATTCAAAGGCTATGCGGATCGACCCATGCTAATGACAAAGCGGGAGATTCGGCTGCTGATTTTAGGCGCGATCGCCCCGTTAGACTACCAGACCATCTGGGATGTAGGCGCAGGCACCGGATCTATCAGCGTAGAGCTTAGTCGGCTCTGTCCACATGCCAGTATCTATGCCATTGAAAAAACTGCAATGGGAGCCGCGTTAATTACAGAAAATGCTAGGAGATTAGCGATCGCGCCTATCCACACAGTTCACGCCAAAGCACCCGAGGCATTCGATAACCTGCCGCATCCGAATCGGGTCTTCATTGGCGGCAGCAGCGGTCAGCTAAGCAACATATTGAACTGGCTACATAAAAAGCTAACCGTCAATGAGCTAAGCCTCAGCATAGATACCCCTCGGATTGTGTTAGCGCTGGCTACTTTAGAGCATCTTGCCGAGGTTACTACCTGGATCAACCAGCCTGAAATAACGAAAGTTTGGCAAACCCAGCTCACCCAAGCAAACATCTCTCGCTCACTGCCCGTTGGCCCGCTTACCCGCTTCACACCGCTCAATCCAGTGACGATTCTGACCATTAGCAAAATCGGCAGATCGTTTAAATATTCACCGTAAACGCCGAGGCCAAAAGCTAACAAAAGCGATTGAGAACAGAGAAGCTTCTAATAGAAAAGCCACCGAGAAACCACCAATGGTTTAGGTTTTGTACCAACGTTTTTTGGCCAACGCAGACAGAAGACAAACTCAGCAAACGTAAGGCAATCCTTACTCTAGGTTTCATCTGCTGTTTCATTCTCCATATTCATCATCTGCTCCAGCCGAATATGCTTATAGCCTAGCTTGATGGCAAACTCATCACCCGGCTTGAGACCCATCTCTTGGGTATAAGTTGAGCCGATTACTATTTGACCATTTTTGTGAACACTAACTCGATAAGTCGGTTCTCGCCCTCGACCATCTTTGGCACCTTCTGGGCTCAGCGAAATGCCTCTTGCCTCCAAGAGCGCATCATAAAAATCAGCCAGGTTGGCTCTAATCTGATTATCTTTCGTCAGCGTGTAGTAACCACAACCTTGCGCCCTTTCTCTTTTCGATAAATGAGCTAACTCATTAAATTTCTGAAGCAGTGCTTTCCCCTTTAGCGGCGCGTTTGTGTCAGTCATAACCTCTAGTATCTAACTTAGAAAGTTCAAAGAAAGTTCAAAAGATGAAAAAAATTCAAAAGAAATCTCATTAAAAGCAGCTCACCGTTGCTAACTATACACATCAAGGAAGCAATGACATATAGTTGCACAAAATGATAGAAATAACGACCATCCTGTTAGCTTGACCATTCGACATAGCGAATAGACTATCAACAACAGCCCCATAACCAACGTTCGTCAGCTACACAGATAGGATTGGTTAACAACCCAACCGAACAGAATATACTGATACGATTCATAGGGCTATAGCTCGTTTATTGTGCTTGCTTACTAAAGATGTCTATACTGCTTTTCTTATAGAGAGCTAATCATACTTTCATTCGCTGACATTAGCAGCAAGAGACTCTCTGATAGTAATATGAACAAACACAAAGAACTACCTTACCGAGCGATCGCATGAGTATTGACGCTTCATCCACAGAGAAGCAGCAGTCTGTAGAACCCAGCAGCACTCAACTTGAGCCTGGGTTCGGATGGACCCGTTACGCAGAGCAAATTAACGGTCGGTTCGCTATGATCGGCTTTGTAGCGCTGCTAGCGATGGAGCTACTTACGCATCAGGATTTTTTCACTTGGATTGGCTTGCGATAGAATCAGCTGACGCGCAGAGCAGACGCTAAAAGGAGCGGAAGCTAGGAAGTTAAGCTCAGAAAACTAAAAAGGAGCAACGCCTACTCTCGACGCTGCTCCTTTTAGTTTTTATTGCGTTCTATAGCGTTTGTCAGTAGCGGTTATCGGCGCTTATCACGTAGCTGACATACAAATAGCTAGCCGTGATTTACCAAAAACACGCAGGCTGCACAAAGCTATATGCGCTGGAAAAGTATATCATCGAAACGTAAAGTTACTTTTCACAGCGCTGATTTTAACAGTGCTGGTTTTAACAGTGCTGCCGTTTTTCACAAAGTCGCTTTTTACAGCGCTTTTAATCTTCTAGAGAGAGCACGATAGATTACTTATGCTAGCCCTGTGTTTGCGCCTTGTCGGCCTGTAGCTAGCTCTACCTTAACGATTGTGCCGCCCATCTTTTGAATGCGCTGCTGCTCTTTAAACCAGTTGTCGTAAGGAACTAGCTTAGTAAAATAGGTGTTTTGCAGCTCGCGCTGAGTTCGAATCCTGGTTTGGCTAGGGACACAGGCAGTGACTCGAAACATTCGCATGATAATGGCCTCTTTGGGATATCTAAATCTTGGGGTATCTAAAACTGGGCAGGTGGCTAACACCAAAATTAAAGCTATCTAGAAGTCTATAAGTATCAATGCTAGCCAATCGAAGCCTCTCAGGTCTTAAATGTGTGCCTGCTAAGCCTTCAATTTTCTAACACTCATACCAGACTCCTAGATAGGGAGTGGAGAACTCTGAAAAACTCACTTAGATAAGATTTTAAAGCTTAAAGGTCAGCCAAAAGGCCAGCTAGATAAGCATAAGAAATTATCTTTGCGAATAGTCAACGGACTCCGAATGAGCAACTGACTAGCTGAGGCCAGAACAGATGTAGTCGAGATAGACACCCATTTCTTTGCCAGCGTCAGCACCGACAAGGCTAGAAGTGACTTCTTTAATTGCTTGGATAGCCTGAACGGTTGCACCGACAGGAACGCCCAAGGAGTTGTAAGTTTCTTTCAAACCGTTGAGCACGCGCTCATCGAGAATGGAAGGATCACCCGCAAGCATTGCGTAAGTCGAATAGCGCAAGTAGTAGTCCAAGTCGCGGATGCAAGCAGCATAGCGACGAGTGGTGTACATGTTGCCACCGGGACGAGTGATATCAGAGTAGAGCAGAGACTTAGCGACAGCCTCTTTAACGATTTCAGCAGCGTTAGCGCTGATGGAGGTAGCTGCGCGAACACGCAGCTCACCAGTTTGGAAATAAGCTTTGAGCTTATCCATGGAAGACTGATCAAGGTACTTACCTTGAACGTCTGATGCATTAATTACAGCAGTAATTGCGTCTTGCATTGGGTTTGCTTCCTAAAAATGGACTAAAACAAGAGTGAACGAGCGAAATGGTTTCTACGAGGGCTTACTGCAAGCCGCCGATGACATAGTCAAAGTAACCAGCTGCTTCAGTAGCATCGTCACCAGACATCATGGAACCCGCAACGCTCTTCATGCAGCGAATGGACTCGGCCATTGCTGGGATAGAGGTGCCAAGAGAGTTATACATTTCACGCGCACCAACCAAACCAATCTCTTCGATCGGTGTGACATCGCCTGCGACCACGCCGTAAGTGATTAGGCGCAAGTAGTAGTCCATGTCGCGCAAGCAAGTAGCCGTCATCTCTTCGCCATAGGCGTTACCGCCGGGAGAGACAACATCAGGGCGCTTTTGGAACAACTGGTCGCCAGCGGTTTTGACGATGCGCTCGCGCGATTCAGTTAGAACCTGTGCGATGCGAACTCGACGCTCACCAGAGGTAACAAACCCCTTAATGCGATCCAATTCGCCGGGGCTGAGGTAGCGGGCCTCAGCGTCAGCATTCACGATTGACTTCGTGACTATACTCATTAATGGATTCCTCCGAAAGAATAAACCAGATGAGTTTCACTGGCTCTGTGATAACAACAGATGAAAGAGCAAATAGCTGAGTCTCAGTCAATGAGCTCACATCTGAACTTTGATGGATAAACGGTGCAAATGCTTTAGCAAACAGCAATAGAAAAACTCTAAAGGTTAGCTATAACGCGCAGTATATTTACCTACTAAGAACAGTATGAGGTCTGATGAGCGGTCTACCGGATAAACTTTGTTACGCTGTCTCACTCACGAGTAGATTTCATAAGTAGAGATTCAAGCGAACAAGATACCAAGAGAAAGTTCTAACGCTTAAGATTAGACGCTTTTGAGAAGCTCGACTTCAGCCTGTCTCAGCCACCTTACGTGAACATTTTCCGGCATTTCGCTTACCTTCTTAGAGGTTTGGAAATATTTCGTAATAAAAATCCTCAGAATTTGAACAGCATCCGCAGGCAATCACGAGCGATCGCAAAACGCAAAAAAGCACACCTAGCGGCGTGCCTTTAAGAATAATGGGTAGGTCTGCAAAGCTAGGGGCGCTGATATGAGCACCCCTGTCTATTCCGACTTTTTTTCTAGGCTGGCATTCTAGCCCAGTCGCTCTTCTACAGCGCACTTTCCACAGCGCACTTTCTATAGCGCACTGTGGTGGCTTGCTAGGCCTGCAGCTATTCTTTCAAAGCATTGGCCATCATTGGCATCCGCTCTGAAGCTGTTGTCGATGCCTTGGACGATTCAAAGCTAGGAACAACAACGTCGTCGCTTTGCTTAGTTAGACGGTTGTAGAGTATCTCTGTGTTGGGGAAGTTGGCCGCAGGCAAGGTAGGGAATCGCCGATAGGGCACTGTGTCTTCACCAAAGTACTGAGCATACTCTGGGGTATCAACCATTGCCCGGATGAAACCACGAATGCCTTCAGAAGCCAGGATTTTGTTGTACTTGCGAATTTCGGCCTGGTCTTGAGGCGCACGTCCAAGAAAGTGCTTGGTGCCTAGCTCAATCACTTTGGTGTTTGGATAAGGCGCGTAAAACTCTTTGATATAGAGCTTCGAGCAGCCAAGGGCCTCAATGAATTCTTTGAGATTGATTTCATTGTTGCCGAGCTTGCTCTCCAACTCCGAAAACTCGCTGTCTTTGATAACGTAAGGGGCAATATCACGTTCAAAGATCTGACGGTAGGCGGCTTGTGCAACCGTTTTAACAGCGCTCTTGCCAGTTGTTGTCAGCTTAAATCGCTTGGTTTGTTCGCGCTGTACGCTCACACCCTGGTTGATTCGCTGGCTGACTTCAGGCAGCGGACGATCGGTTGCGACTGTCCCTAGCTCGATAAAGCGTGGCGTCGATTTCTCTTCAGGGCGAGCACCTGTTTCCTGGATGCTGCCAACTCTGAGCGATCGCATTGCCTGCCCTGCTGGGGTCAAATACCGCTCGTAGGGAATCGTATCTTCACCAAAGCACTCGGTATATTCTTGCGAGTCAATAATGGCGTCAACTAGCGCGTAGAACCCTTTCTTGGCACAGATATCAAAGTACTGATTGTTTTCCTGTCGGCCATAGGTCGGACGCCCTAGCAAGCGGCGATGGATATACTCCACTGCCTTCATCACATAGAGAGAAGTCCAATAGGTCTGACGGAAAGCTTCAGACTTGGCAACAGCTTTAACAAACTCACGCACATTAATATCGCCATTTTTCAGGCGGCTTTCAGCTTCGCTTAGCTGCTGGCCTGAGTAAACCGGACGCCCGAATACCTGACGATAAACGGCGCTAATGATAGTGGCTGTACTGGCTTCCGAAGATTTGAATACTTTCGCACCCAAAGAGCCAGGAGCCTGTGGCCGTGCGGCTGGGTTACTGAGCTGGTTGTTAATTCCCGCTCCCTGGTGAATTAAAATCCGGCGAGTATCTTTGCTGAATGGCGCGGGGCGAGTGCTCGGATTACGCGTTTCTTTCGGGAAGATAGCGCCAAACTGAATCTCTAGCGGATCGTTTCCAGACCCATAGACGTGCTGATCGGGAAGTGGCTGTTCGTAAGACGCAAACAGCGTAACGAACTGAGGAATTTTTCGGAAAGGGGCACTGTAGTTAAACAGATCTTGCTGAGCGCCCCAGTTGCGGCATTCTTGAGCTTCTTGACCCAGCCCGCGAATATAGGGAACCGTCTCTTCGCCAAAATAATCGGCGTATTCTTGTGAATCTACTAGCGCATCAATCAGCTTAGCGAGTCCACCCTCAGAGACAATAGAGAAATATTTCTGCACCTCTTCTCTAGAGCTAGGACCACGGCCTAGAATATGCCGAAAGGCCAGCTCTAATGCCCGGCTGTTGATAAAGGGCTCAAAGAACTGCTTGCGATACAGCGGCGATTTTGCAAGGCGACGGATGAACTCTTTCATCGAGATCTCACCGTTTCTGGCTTTGGACTCCAGATCGGAAATCGACTGAGAGTAAGCTCTCGTAATATCGCGCTCGAACACCTGCCTATAGGCCGCTTTAATCACGTCGTTCTTCTCTACGCGAGAAAGCCCCGGCTTCATTGCATACTTAGGACGACGCTCTGAGGCGTTAAAGTAGATCTGCGGGAGCTGAAGACCTTGCAAATCTTTTGATGAGCGCTGACGAAGCTTGTCTGAAGGCGTAGGGCCTTTGAATTCTGTCAGCATGACGTCGAAATACTGACGCAGCAGGTCTTGCGCTTCTGAGTCACCTTTGAAGTAGCCTACTGACGCGCCACGCATGGTCTGCAGCGCCACGATGGTTGCAGGCGTAGAGCAAGCATTTTCAATGATCTCTCTAAGCCCGCGAACATTCACCTTAATGATGTTTGGATCGCCAGCCACGATGGCATAGGTAAGGTAGCGCAGAAACCAGCTCATGTCCCTCAGGGACTTTTGCATGTTGCTAGGACCATAGCGAGACACGTTGATTGGGCGAAACCCTGATGGGGCCACGCCAACATCGGGGTCATTGACTAGCAGGTTGCGCAGCCCGCCCAAAATACCGCCAGACTTTTTGTTGTCGTTGCCAGCAACAAAGGTTTCGGTTCCTAGCCGGGAGGCTTCTTTTTGATCGAGGGGGACGCCGCCACGGGTCATTTCCATGGGCGCGTCGTCAGTTTTTTCCAGATATGCCAAGGCCGAGCCGCCGGTAAAGATCCGGTTGGCTGCCTGGGACACGATCAGCTCAGAATAGCGGGTCAGGGTTTGCGCGATCGCCACCCTTTTCATCCCAGAGCTGAAGAAAGTCTTGAGTTCACCTAGCTCGGTGCGCTCCATATAGCGGTCTTTCTGTTCCGCTTGGGCAATCGTGGAGACGGGCAGGGTTTGGTAAAGTTGGGGCCGTGCTACAGAGCTTCCGCCGCTAGCTGTCACTGTCATGGGTTCTCAAAGACTCCCTATATATAAGAATTTAAGACTCGTACTCTCAGACTAGAACGATTCTGTGGGGCAACTACGCGATTGTTAAGAACCGTATTGATCGCCTGCATCGAGAGATCGAATGCGAAGCAATCGAATACGTCAAAGTAATTGCGACTTGTGTTCACAGATCATACGAGATTGACCGCACTCGCTGAGAGAATGATGAAGCTATGTAAAGTTTATTCGCATTCAAATTTACGATTTAAAAAGAGAAAGGGATAAGCGATGCTGGTAGCGGTGGCCGGTTATACCGCTGGGTTTCCCGCCGCCTGCACTTTTCTTTCCCTGCACAGTCAAATTAATTATCCAAATTAACTGTCCAAATTAATTGTCGCTATGACAGAGTCTTCTTCCAGTCATTCTCATCTCTCCCCTAATGTTCCGCTCTCTGCTGGCAACAACGCGGCTGTTAGCGCTGCGGTCGCTAGTCTCTACGATACGTATCCGTTTCCGCCTGAGCCGCTATTAGACGAAGCGCCACCCGGCTACAACTGGCGTTGGCAGTGGCCTTCTGCCTATAGCTTCTGTACGGGGCGTAAACCTCAAAACAACGCACCGCGCATCTTAGATGCGGGCTGTGGAACGGGGGTAGGCACTGAGTACTTGGTTCACCTAAATCCCGAGGCTGAGGTGGTGGGGATAGATTTGAGTGCAGGCGCGATCGCAGTAGCCACAGAGCGCTGTCAGCGTTCCGGCGCTGATCGGGTGACCTTTCACAATCTGAGTATTTACGATGTTGATCAAGTGCCAGGTGAATTTGATCTCATCAACTGTGTAGGAGTTTTGCACCATATGCCCGATCCGGTTCGAGGGATTCAGGCGTTGGCCAAAAAGCTCAAACCCGGTGGCATTTTTCATATCTTTGTCTACGCGGAGCTAGGCCGCAGAGAAATTCAGCTCACGCAAGAGGCGATCGCGCTTTTGCAAGGATCTAAACGCGGTGACTATAAAGACGGGGTTGCCGTTGGCCGCGCTCTTTTTGCATCTTTGCCCGCAGAAAATCGCCTGCGTAAACGCGAAGAAACCCGATGGGCGCTAGAGAATCATCGGGACGAGTGCTTTGCGGATATGTACGTGCATCCGCAAGAGATTGACTACAACGTCAAGACACTCTTTGAGCTAATTGATGCGTCAGAGTTAGATTTTGTCGGTTTTTCAAACCCTCAGTACTGGTCTTTAGAGAGACTAATTGGCGATGTACCTGACTTGATGGCTAGGGCCGCAGGTCTAGAGCAAAGAGATCGCTACCGGTTAGCCGAAGTTCTAGATCCAGAGCTGACTCACTTCGAGTTTTTCCTCAGCCGTCCGCCGCTAGAAAAAACAGACTGGAGCGACGATACGCTGCTTTTGAGTGCACTTGCTTGGCGACATCCCTGCATTGAGGGTTGGCCTAGTCACAGCTTCTTTAACTATGAGTACCAAGTGGTCTCTATCAGCGAAGAAGAGTTTGCCTTTATGGAGAAATGCCAGGGGCAGTCGGTGGCTGAAGCGATCGCTGAAAGTCAATCTTTCGGTGAGGCCGCTGATGGATTCGCTGATGGGTCAGGTCTTGAGACTGCTAGCGAGCCAGCTAGCGGGTCGTCCAGCGAGCCACTTAAAGCAAAGGCGCTGGAAATGGTGCGATCGCTGCAAAAACGGCAGCTCATTATCCTATCGCTTCCATAAAAGATCGCGTTGCTCGCGTCATGCGCTTCCATTAAAACTTTCTGTAATAAGTATTATTGCCATGATATGATTGCCCTTGGTTTGACATAGGTTAACCCTGTTTTAGACCGGTTGGTTTGAGAACTTTTTGTTCTGCTTATTTTGTTTTGCTCATTGAACATATTCCTAATCAGGTAATCCTGAGCTAGGCCTGTGGAGCATGTGCTTGCACCCCTAATTGACGTGAACTCTGCTGAAAATAAGACTGCTATCTCTCTTAATCTTTCAGCGATCGCTGAAGAAAATATCGGTTCGGCAGTTGCTGAGCTAGAGACTAAAGAGACTGACCTGTTAGACAAAGGTCTAACGCAAGGAAGCTCAGAAAACGACGACATTGAGCAGGGTAATCGCCCGCCATTGCCGACAGCTTCCGCAACGTCCATGCAGGACTATTATCAGCTTCAGGAGAATCTGCTCAAACTCACCTTGAGCTTCACGGTTCTAGTTTTCATAGCTGTTTGTACTACTTACTCGTTAGAGATTGCGCTTAGCTATGTCGTCGGGGCGGTTACTGGCATTGTCTATTTTAGGATGCTGGGCAAAAGCGTAGGCCGCCTCGGTCGAGAAACTCCTCTGCCTTCTAAAGGATCTAGCAATGGTAGGTTTGCGGTCTTCATTGGAGTCATGGTTGTGGCAACTCAATGGCATCAGATCTCGGTGCTGCCCGTCTTTTTAGGTTTTTTGACCTACAAGGCCGCGCTAATTGCATTTGTGATTTGGACAGCTATCATGCCCGCACAAAAGACGGCATGATAGCTGTAGAAAGCAAGCAAGTGCCAAAATCGCTGGCAGCGGCGATTTTTTCGAAGAGAAGTACAGGGAAGATTCTCGATGAGAAATTTGCATATCGCAAGCGGCTCATCTGTTAGCACTCAACCCATTCCTTCTAGGCTCATTCCTTCTGGTTTTTATAACCGGTTCAACTCATTAGCGTTGTAGCGCAGGCGACTGCAATCAACGCAGCTATAAAGAAATAGAGATTTAAACGGCGATGCTAAACACCTTTGACCTATTGAACGCTACGCTTCTAGCCAAGCTAGAGGTCGGCGAACACTATTACTGGAATATTGGAGGCTTGAGCATTCACGCGCAGGTCTTCATCACCTCCTGGTTTGTGGCCGCTCTACTAATTGGTGTTGCTTTCCTAGCTACGCGAAAAGTGGAGCGCGTTCCCTCTGGGCTACAGAACTTGATGGAATACGCGCTTGACTTCATTCGCGATCTGGCTAAAGACCAGATCGGCGAGAAAGAGTATCGCCCCTGGGTGCCTTTCATCGGTACGCTGTTTTTATTCATCTTTGTCTCTAACTGGTCAGGCGCACTAATTCCCTGGAAGCTTATTCATCTTCCTTCCGGCGAGCTGACAGCGCCAACCAACGACATCAACACAACCGTTGCACTGGCCCTGTTGACCTCGCTAGCTTACTTTTATGCAGGCTTCAAAAAACGGGGGCTGGGTTACTTTGCTCGCTACATTGAACCTACGCCTATTCTTTTGCCAATCAACATCCTAGAAGATTTCACCAAGCCGCTTTCCCTCAGCTTCCGACTATTTGGAAACATTCTGGCAGACGAGCTAGCGGTTGGCGTCTTAGTCCTCCTGGTTCCCCTGTTTGTGCCGCTACCCTTAATGGTGCTGGGCCTCTTCACAAGCGCTATTCAGGCATTAATTTTCGCAACGCTAGCCGCTGCCTACATCGGCGAAGCGATGGAAGGACACTAGTAAAGGTCTTGAATAAGGGCTTTTGCTCCCTTTTCTCTTGAGAGATGGAGACTCTCGTTAATCTCACTCTTGGTTGGCCTCCTGACTTTTCTCGATCACCGGCGCAGTAAACACTGACGCAGGCGTTTAAGATAGCAAACGGCTTTGGATACGACACTTTAAAATCACAAGGAAGAACATCATGAATCCTACTGTTGCTAGCGCATCTGTTATTGCTGCTGCTTTGGCTATTGGTCTTGCAGCTATCGGTCCTGGCATTGGTCAGGGTAATGCTGCCGGGCAAGCTGTAGAAGGTATCGCCCGTCAGCCCGAAGCTGAAGGTAAAATCCGTGGCACCCTGCTACTTAGCTTGGCATTTATGGAAGCACTGACTATCTATGGTCTAGTTGTTGCGCTCGTTCTCTTGTTCGCTAACCCTTTTGCATAAGCCATATAAAAGCCAGGTGAGAACTTAAATTTTCTTACCTGGCTTTACGGTTTATTAGCTGGCCCCATTCGGTTTATTCAACCGGTCTTACTGGGCCTATTTGCAAAACTTAAGGTGCTATTTTTGCGCCTTGTTTATTGCCTGTTTATTCAATAGGGAGTTTCTCGTTAAACACACGTGCTTAACGGGTCTAGATAGAGAACATGTGGATGGGACTGACATTACTAGCAGTGGAAGCTGTTGAAAGCGTCGAAGAAGCAGGCGGTTTGTTTGACTTAAACGCGACGCTGCCTTTGATGGCCATTCAGTTTTTGATTTTGATGGCTATACTCAACGCCATTTTGTACAAGCCCTTGGGCAATGCAATTGACGAGCGAGACGCCTACGTGCGTGACACCAAAGCAGGTGCACAAGAGCGATTGGCAAAAGCAGAAAAGATGGCCGCCGATTATGAACAGTCGCTAGCAGATACGCGCCGCGAAGCCCGCAGTGTGATTGAAGCAGCGCAGGCTGAAGCTCAGCAGATTGCAGCACAAAAACAAGCAGGTGCTCAGCAAGAGGCTGCCACTCAGCGCGAAGCTGTACAAAAAGAGCTAGACGAGCAGAAAGCAGCCGCTTTAGGGCAGCTAGAGAAGCAAGTTGACTCGCTCAGCGATCAGATACTGGGTAAGCTGCTTGGTTCAGCGGCATAGCCCAATTCGGCAGGCTTGACCCTACAGATGGGCAGATAAGAGAGCCAAGTTCAGAAAGACAGAGCCAAAAGAGACGAAGCAGTATAGGTATCGAAAGTGTTAACGCAAGCGTGGGGGCTGCTAGCCTCTGAAACCAAAGGATTTGGGCTGAATTTCGACATCCTCGAAACGAACCTAATCAACCTAGCCATTGTTATTGGTGTTCTTATTTACTTCGGTAAGGGCTTTTTGGGTAGCAAACTCCAAGAGCGTCGAGAAGCTATTGAGATCGCGATTAAAGAGGCAGAAGCGCGGCAGAAGAAAGCAGCCTCAGCGCTAGCTGAGCAACAGCAGAAACTGCAAATGGCGAAGAAGGAAGCAGAGCGAATCAGAGCGGAGGCGAAAACCAATGCTGAGGTTGCTCGCGAAGCCATATTGGCTCAGTCAGCGAAAGATATTGAGCGAATCAAGGCGTCTGCCGCGCAAGATACGTCTTCTCAGCAGGACAAGGTGATGCAAGAGCTGCGTCGGCGAGTGTCAGAGATGGCTATGGAGAAAGTGCGATCGCGCCTTCCCGAAGTCCTCAATGAGGGGATGCAGACAAAGCTGGTTGACCAAAGTATTGCCCAGCTAGGAGATTAGGAGAAACACAGATGAGTATTGCTACTTCAGAGGTCGCCGCTCCTTACGCACAAGCGCTCCTTTCTATCGCTAAGTCAAAAGATTCGGTAGACGAGCTGAGCCAGATTGCGGCAGATTTATTGGATTTGATCGCAGAATCGGCGGGGCTTTCAGACTTTTTAGAAAATCCCATTGCCAATACAGATGCCAAGAGAGGCGTACTGAATCAGATTTTGGGTGACGATGCCAACGCGCAGATGAAAAACTTTCTGATGCTATTGGTAGATAAAGGCCGCATCTACTTAGTAAGGCCTATTTTGCAGCAGTTTCAGGCTCAAGTGCGCGAGCTAAAGCAGACAGTTTTAGCCGAGGTAATCTCTGCAATTGAACTATCTGACGAGCAGAAAGAAACCGTTCGACAGAAGGTTAAAGGGATGACAAAAGCCAATGCAGTTGAATTAGAAACCAAGGTTGATCCGGACCTGATTGGCGGCGTGATTATCCAAATCGGCTCTCAGGTACTCGATGCGAGCATTCGCGGTCAGCTTCGTCGAATTGGGCTGCAGCTAGGGGCGTCTTAGCATCCTTGCAAAAGGTTTCTTAACATGTCCTTTCGGCGCATTTTTCTGAGCTGTTCTTAGAAAGTGTATTCAGGGCAATCGGCCACATTTTTTATTTTTTTAGTACAAATCGGTAGTTAGTAGGTAGAGCGACTTCTAATGGTAAGCATCAGACCAGACGAAATTAGCAGCATTATTCAGCAGCAGATTGAGCAGTACGACCAAAACGTGAAAGCGGATAGCGTCGGGACTGTTCTTCAGGTCGGTGACGGGATTTCCCGCATCTATGGCCTCGACAACACTATGGCTGGCGAGCTTCTCGAATTCGAGGACGGCACCATCGGTATCGCGTTGAACCTTGAAGAAGACAATGTAGGTGCGGTGATGATGGGTACGGGCCGCGATGTCTTAGAGGGCAGCACGGTAAAGTCCACTGGCAAGATTGCCTCTGTGCCAGTAGGAGAGGCCATGCTAGGCCGCGTAGTTGATACCCTTGGTCGTCCAATTGACGGAAAAGGGGACATCAACACCAGCGAAAGTCGGCTGATTGAGTCGATGGCACCTGGCATTATTGACCGTAAGTCGGTATATGAGCCGCTTCAAACGGGCATTACAGCCATTGACGCGATGATTCCTATCGGACGCGGTCAGCGTGAGCTAATCATTGGTGACCGGCAGACGGGTAAGACCGCGATCGCCATCGACACCATTTTGAACCAGGCCGATCAGGACGTTATCTGCGTCTACGTTGCCATCGGTCAAAAAGCTTCTTCGGTCGCGCAGGTAATCGGCGTGCTCGAAGAGCGCGGCGCACTAGACTACACCGTCGTTGTGGCCGCAAACGCAAATGACCCGGCTGCGCTGCAGTACTTGGCTCCTTACACCGGTGCTTCTATTGCTGAATACTTTATGTACAAAGGCAAAGCGACCCTAATTATTTATGACGACTTGACCAAGCAGGCTCAAGCCTACCGTCAAATGTCTCTCTTGCTACGTCGTCCACCCGGTCGTGAGGCATACCCTGGCGACGTATTCTTTTTACACTCACGTTTGCTAGAGCGGGCCGCTAAGCTCAGCCCTGAACTAGGTGAAGGCAGCATGACCGCGCTACCTATTATTGAGACCCAAGCAGGTGACGTTTCTGCCTACATCCCAACCAACGTAATTTCGATTACCGACGGTCAGGTCTTCCTCTCTTCTGACTTGTTCAACTCTGGCCTGCGCCCAGCTATTAACGCCGGTATCTCGGTATCCCGAGTGGGCTCTGCCGCGCAGACCAAAGCAATCAAGAAAGTTGCGGGTAAGGTAAAGCTTGAGCTGGCTCAGTTTGATGAGTTGCAGGCATTTGCTCAGTTTGCCTCTGACCTAGATCCGGCTACGCAAGCACAGCTGGCCAAGGGTCAACGTCTGCGTGAGATTCTTAAGCAGCCTCAATACTCTCCTCGCACCTTGCCTGAGCAGGTTGCGGTTATTTACGCAGGTGTAAATGACAAGCTCAACGACATTGCTGTCGATAAAGTGGCTGACTATGTCAGTGAGCTGATTGCCTATGTCAATACCAGCAAGAAAGCGTATGTTGACGAAATTAACAATACGAAGAAGCTGACCGATGAGGCTGTCAAGCTGCTAGAAGAAGCAATTGACGAGAGTAAGCAGGCATTCTTAGCCGCGTAGGGAGACGCAAAAATGAGGCGGCTGTTTTCTTTTGGAACTTTGCCTGAAGCTGAGGCTTGAGGGGAATAAGACCAAAGCAGCCGCCTGATGAAGACACGATTATGGCTAACTTAAAACTTATTCGCGATCGCATTAAGTCGGTCAAGAACACTCGAAAAATTACAGAAGCGATGCGGCTAGTGGCCGCAGCTAAAGTGCGCCGAGCCCAAGCGCAGGTAAATGCGACTCGTCCATTTGCCGATCGATTGGCTCAAGTGCTTTATGGCCTGCAAAGCCGCCTCAAATTTGAAGACACCACAGATCTGCCGCTTCTGCAGCAGCGTGATGCTGAAAAAGTCGCCATCCTAGTTATCTCTGGTGATAGAGGGTTGTGCGGCGGCTACAACTCCAACGTCATTCGCCGGGCCGAAAACAGGGCCAAAGAGCTGAAAGCCGAAGGCTTAGACTTTACCTATGTTTTGGTGGGTCGCAAGGCCGTTCAATACTTTGAGCGCCGCGACCAGTCCATTGACGAAAAGTACACCGGGCTAGAGCAAATTCCGACGGCTGATGAAGCGGCAACGATTGCCGACGAGCTGCTATCGCTATTCTTGTCTGAATCGGTTGATAGAGTAGAACTGGTCTATACCAAGTTTATTTCCTTGGTCAGCAATCGCCCGGTGACACAGACGCTTTTGCCTTTAGACCCGCAGGGTTTAGAAGCGCAAGACGACGAAATCTTTCGCCTGACGAGCCGCGATGGTCGTTTGGCTGTAGAGCGTTCGGATGCGCCTGATGTAGAGGTCAGCGAGTTTCCAAAAGACATGATCTTTGAGCAAGATCCGTCGCAAATTTTGGATGCACTGCTGCCGCTATATCTGAATAATCAGATTTTGCGGGCGCTGCAAGAGTCCGCAGCTAGTGAGCTAGCCTCACGAATGACGGCGATGAACAGCGCTAGCGACAACGCAAAAGAGCTGATGAAAACGTTGACCCTGTCTTATAACAAGGCGCGTCAGGCGGCGATTACGCAAGAGATTCTTGAAGTCGTTGGTGGCGCAGAAGCACTGGGCTAGGTTCTACTGGGCTAAGTTCTAAAGACGAAATTTCAGAACTCTTTTCTAAAAGATTTAATAAAAGCAGGGCCTTGGCTCTGCTTTTTCTTTTGGGATATTTGACTGCATCCCGACTGTAATCCAACTGCATGAACCAATTACAGAAAGTCACCTTCGCCTGTTTGCCCAGCGCTTTTATCTTGCAGGATGCTGTAGATGTCTATTTCTAGAGATAGCTGGTAGATCTCTCGTTTGGATCGATCGCTTTGCTGAGCAAGATCTCGGCTGGCTTCTGTGCGTGATTGACCTTGGGCAAGGCGTTTTTTGAGTTCAGTAATAATCTCATCTGTAGAAAGGGCTATGGGCGTTGCGATCGCAGGCGCAATCAGAAGAGTAAATTCGCCTTTGGGGGTTGTAGCCGTGTAGTGAGCGATCGCATCTGCCAGGCTGCCTCGCCAAAACTCTTCGTAGCGTTTGGTCAGTTCACGGGCGATCGCAACCGGGCGATCAGGCCCGAGAACCGTTTCCAACTCAGTCAGCGTTTTGAGAATGCGGTGGGGGCTTTCGTAAAAGACGGCGGTTCGAGGTTCACTTTTGAGTGCAGCAATACGGGCAGTGCGTGATTTTCCCTTAACTGGCAGAAAGCCCTCAAAGGTAAAGCGATCACATGGCAGTCCGGCAGCGGTCACCGCAGTCACAACAGCAGACGGCCCAGGAATGGGAATTACGGTGAGCTGAGCCTCGATGCAGGCGCGCACTAGCTCACAGCCCGGATCAGAAATGCCAGGCATACCAGCGTCGGTAACCAGTGCGATCGCCTCTCCCGCCTGCAGCCTTTTTATCAGCTGTGGAATACGCTGCTGGCTATTGTGATCGTGGTAGCTAATCTGAGGTGTCGTAATCTGAAAATGATGCAGCAGCTTGCCGGTGTGCCGAGTGTCTTCTGCGGCAATCACACTGGCCTGCTGGAGTACGCGCACTGCTCGAAACGTCATGTCTTCCAAATTGCCAATGGGCGTTCCCACCAAATAGAGCGTGCAAGGATCGAGTGAGGCAGGCGCAGAGCTAGGCACAAAACTAGAATCGGTCACGGCAGTGAGGCTCAAAGAATGGTTAACCCTAACAGTCAATTTTAGGCGAGGGCGTAAGCGCTTATAGTGAGAATCGTATCGGACTGATAAGGTTCTCTAAATTCGGATAGGAATCAATGGGAACCTAATAGAAATCGGATGGGGCCGTCAATGACTAAAGTCCGTGGATTGTTCATAGGTGTCACAACGCTGGACTGTATTTATCAGGCCGAGCACCCGCCTGCGGCCAATGAAAAGGTGATGGCGCTCAAGAGCCTGATGGTGGCCGGTGGGCCAGCTACAAATGCAGCGGTCGCGTTTGCCCAGCTAGGCCGTCAAAATCGGGCGGTGCTAGCCTCTATTTTGGGCGAGCATTCGCTGACTAGTTTGCTCCGCGAAGACTTGCAGGGGCAGGGAGTGATCTTAGCGGATTTGGATCCTAGCAGGCTGGGGCCACCGCCTGTCTCTTCAATTGTGGTGTCGGCAGCAACGGGCGATCGCGCAGTCATCTCTCGCAGCGCGGCAGATCTGCAAATAGAGGCCAGCCAAGTTTCTAAAGAGATTTTAGACGGGGTTGATATTATTTTGATTGATGGCCATCAGATGGCAGCAAGTGCTCAAATCGCTCAGTGGGCGAAGGCTCGGCAGATTCCAGTCGTCGTTGATGCAGGAAGCTGGAAGCCAAACTTTGAGACCGTTTTAGCAGCGGCTGATGTGGTGATTGCTTCTGCCAACTTTTACCCACCTGGATGCGAAGCGGGAGGCGAAAATAGAGCAGCGGTGTTTGACTATCTGCGATCGCACAACATCCCTAAAATTGCGATTACCCACGGAGCCGCGCCGATCTTTTACTGCGACAGCGACGAGAGCGAAAGTTTAGCAGTACATCTGGAGGAGCCTCTAGAAGTGCCACAGGTGCGCGCGGTAGACACGCTTGGCGCGGGCGATATTTTTCACGGGGCCTTTTGTCATTTTTTCTTGACCCACACGTTTAAAGAATCCTTGATGAAAGCCAGCCGTACGGCTTCTTTTGCCTGTCAGCACTGGGGCACACGCGACTGGACAAAAATCTACCGCATAACCGACGAGGACGACGAAAATGCAGACGAATATGTGGATGAAGAGGAATAGATGAAGGCGCGGCGGATGAAGAAACCGCAAATTAACCCAGACCGTTCCGGTGCTAAGAGACCCTTACCGTAGACTAATAAAAGTTGATGCCAAGACGGCAGGGAAACCACCATTTTGGGAAAAATTGACCATCGTTTGCAGTTACTTCGAGAGCGTATTCATGGCATTTGAAACCGAGAAAAAAGTTGCGATCGCCGCCGCAACTGCCGCCGCAGTCGTCTGTGAGAAAGTTCGCAAAACCATGGTGCCCGAGGCCATCGAGAAAAAAGATAAAAGCCCGGTTACTGTTGCTGACTTTGGAGCGCAGGCAGTCGTCTGCAAGCACTTGCTAGAGGCTTTCCCTAACGATCCTGTGGTCGGTGAAGAAGATGCTGGCGAACTCAAAACGCCTGAAATGGCCAATCGCTTGCAGCAGGTGACCGATTACGTAAAGGCCGTCGTGCCCAAAGCAACGCCTGAGCAAATTACTCAGTGGATCGATCACGGTAACGGCGCGGTTGCGTCTCGCTATTGGACCCTCGACCCCATTGATGGCACCAAAGGCTTCTTACGCAAAGATCAGTACGCGGTGGCCCTAGCAATGATTGCTGACGGCGAAATCAAGGTGGGCGTACTCGCTTGTCCGGCCCTAACGCTGCCTTTAAAGAGCGGTGAAGTGACGGGCATTTTGTTTGTGGCCGTCCGGGGTGAAGGGGCGACAATGCAGGCAATTGACGGGGGCACACCAGAGCCGATTCGGGTGACGGGCTCTGATGATAAGGCGCATTTCCGCTTTGTGGAAAGTGTGGAGTCTGGGCACGGTGACCAGAGCTTGCAAAGTGCGATCGCCAAAGCCGCCGGAGTAACAACCGAATCGATGCGCATGGATTCTCAGGCCAAATACGGGGCAGTCGCCTCGGGTAACGCAGTGCTCTATCTGCGGCTACCGTCTCCCAAATATCCTGGCTATCAGGAAAAAATTTGGGACCATGCGGCGGGCGTAATCGTTGTAGAAGAAGCCGGTGGCCGCGTGACAGATATGTACGGCGAAACCTTAGACTTCTCCAGGGCTGACAGACTAACCACAACTGGCGTCGTTGTCAGCAATGGCGAGATTCATGACAAAGTACTCGAAGCCCTAAAAGAGGCCAGTTAACTGCGGCCCAGACCAGGTACTAAGACCAAGGGCCCAGACCAGGAACCCAGACCAGGGGCCCAGACCAGGAACCCAGACCAGAGAGGGTTTGATTACATCAGCCTGTAAAGGGTGCTGAGGCAAAAAGGATACTGAAGCAATAAAGCCAGGACGCAGCTTGTTACGCCCTGGCTTTTTACTGGATTGGCCCCTTATGTCAAGGATCTCACGCCTCCACAGGCTCTTTTTGATTAGAAGACTCTTTTTCTTCTCCATGCAACGCCGCTCTCCCTAGTCCTGGCAGCAAACGCTTAGCCATGTCAGGACTTTCTTCTAGCAAAAATTGAAAAAACGTTTCAGCCACGACTGAGAGCTGCTTGCCTGCCAAGCTAGCGACATACCAGTTTCGCTCAATCGGAAAGCCCTGCACGTCTAAAATAGCAAATTCGCCAGAGGTGCCTTCAGAAATGATGGTGTGCTGAGACAAAACAGAAATGCCCAGTCCCCCTGCGATCGCCTGTTTAATCGCCTCGTTACTCCCTAACTCTAAACTGACCTTTACGTTGATATCGTGCTCTGCAAACATGGCCTCTACAGCCCCGCGCGTACCTGAACCGGCTTCGCGCATAATAAACCGCTCATTGTTGATCATCTCAATCGGAATATTTTTTTGGCGAGCGAGCGGGTGGCTAGTAGGTGCTAAAACAATCAGCGGATTTTCTAAGAACGGATGGATATTGAGATCGGGTTGCTCTGGGGCCTGACTAATAATATAGAGATCGTCTTCATTGGCGATCATGCTTTCTCGGATGCCCTTGTGGTTCGTTACTTTCAGCGAAATATCAATACCGGGATACCGCTTACAAAAGGGACCAAGCAATCTAGGCACAAAATATTTGGCCGTCGTAATCACGGCTAGCTTTAGCTGCCCCTGCTTCATGCCTTTAAGATCGGCTACCGACATTTCAAACTGATCTAGACCGTTGAAAATTTCCTGGCAGGTAGACAGCAGCTTTTTCCCTGCTTCCGTCAAAAATAGCCGCTTGCCAATTTGCTCGAACAGAGGCAAGCCTACCGATTTGGTCAACTGCTTTACTTGAATAGAAACAGTCGGTTGAGTCAGGTACAGCTCTTCAGCGGCGCGGGTAAAGCTGCCGTGGCGAGCGGTCGCTTCAAATACTTTGAGCTGGTGTAGCGTCGCATGAATCACAGCTTTAATACCTCTGACAGGGTGTTTTAACGTTGTATAGCTAACGTTGTGAAAATCGACTAGGACAAAGGACTCAGCGAACCACTGCAGCCAATATATAGCCAATATTTTCATTCTTTCATAGAAACAAGTCTATCAAAGAATGAAAATAACGCTTGAATAATCTATGAACACATACTTTACTGATGCGAGCTTTCAGAAATAAGGCAAGGACTCAATCAGCCCTCGTCTTTAGATATTGAGATATTTCTCAGGAGATATTGCGAAAAATGAGACAAAAAAAAGTATGTAACCAATTAGGGCACATACTCTTGGGGGTAAAACTATTCTCTGTCTAGGTCAAATAATTTTGGGTAGACCGTGAGCGCGTATGAGCGTACCAGCACTCATGTGCGCAACGTTAGAAGCAGAGTCTAAACTAGCGACCGCGACGGAAATTACGAGCGGTCGGCTGATCGGCTACCGGGATTGCGATCGCCTCTAAAGACTTAGCTGACTCACCAAAGAAGTTGGTCTGAGCGTCAGTCAGTAAGACAGCGGCCCAGCTAACGAGGATGAGTGATACTAGAATTGTGGTCATCATGGAAGATGCCTCCAGTTAACTTATGTAAATCATTGTAACGCATTTTAATAAAGTTTGTTTACATTGCTTCACGTCTTCTCCGGAAAGTTGAGTTATGCCGGTTTACTTTTTTTGGGGCAGCGATGAATTCCGGCTAAAGGCGGCGGTGACAGCGCTACGCGATCGCACCCTCGATCCTAGCTGGGCTAGCTTTAACTACGACCGCATTGCAGCCGACGTTGCAGAGGCCCCGATTCAAGCACTCAACCAGGCCATGACGCCGCCGTTTGGAATGGGGCAGCGATTTGTATGGCTAGCAGATACGACCATCGGCCAAAAGTGTTCAGAGTCTTTATTAGAAGAAATGAGCCGAACGCTACCACGGGTGCCCGATACGGCGGTGCTGCTATTTACCAGTGCAAATAAGCCAGACGGGCGGCTGAAATCGACCAAGTTGCTGAAAAAACATGCGGAGGTGCGCGAGTTTGCAACGATTGCCCCTTGGCAAACCGATCAGCTATTAGCGCAGGTAAAGCGGGTCGCGCAAGAGATGAATCTACGGCTAAAGCCACAGTCTGCCGAGCTGCTAGCAGACGCCGTTGGCGCAGATACGCGCAGGCTATACAACGAGGTAGAAAAGCTTAGCCTTTACTGGAGCGAGGCAGGAAAGGTGAAAACCGAGCCACTGCCGCCAGAGGTGATTACGCAGCTAGTGGCAGTCAGCACGCAAACCAGCTTTCAGCTAGCAGAGGCGTTGATCGCAGGCAAAACTGACCAGTCGCTGAGCCTGGCGACTGATCTACTGGCAAATAATGAGCCTGCACTACGCGTGGTAGCGACGCTGGTCAGTCAGTTTCGAGTTTGGCTATGGGTAAGCTTGCTTGCCGCACAGGGCGAACGGGATGTGAATGCGATCGCTAAAGCCGCCGAAATCAACAATCCAAGGCGGGTATACATTTTGCAAAAGCAGATTCGAGGCTGCTCGCCCACCCGGCTACAAAAAGCGCTGTCTTTACTGCTATTGCTAGAATTTAGCCTGAAACGAGGGGCCCCAGAAGAAATCACGCTACAGACAAAAGTGATTGAAATAGCGGGCTGTTTTGGGCGATGAAGACGCTTATGGTCAACCGTCTGCATAACTATCTGAATAGACGGACATCCAAGTAAATATCTGGGCTATTGCGCAATGCTCCTTTAAAATGTCCAGTATTTCAGCTTTTGCTGTGGATTTTGGCTGTGGCGGGTCTGGTGCACAGTCAATTATCTGTAACTAGGGAGTCGTTTATCGTCATGCTTCTGAAAAAACACCGTTCTCATCGAACTGCTGATCGAGTCGCTCGTAAAACTAGGGCAGCTAGCACTAAGATAACTAGCACTGGGGCGGCTGGGACTAAAACTGCCGGGACTAAAACGGCGATCGCACTCAGTGCGCTGACCTTTGCTCAGCTCATTCTTTTTCTCGCCGCTCGGCAAACGCTACCTGCCTACGCCCAGGCACTCACCGATGAGGATATCAATAGCTATGCACGAGCGATCGCAGCCATTGAACCCGCCCGAGTCACCGCCTACAGCGAAGCCAGCGATATCTTGACCACAGCTGATAGCGATCTAAGTCTCTTAGAGACGCCCCTTAGCTGTACAAGCAACCGCCTATCAGATATGCCCGATATCTCTAGATCTGCTCGGGTTGAGTTACGCACAGTGCTCGTCACTTTTTGCAATGAGGCCAGTCGGCTAGCCGAAGAAAATGACCTAACGCCTCAGCGGTTCAATGCCATCACAGAAAGTCACCGAGAGGATCCAGAGATTGCCGCTCGCATTCGATCAGCCATTGGCGACTTGTAGGCGCGCAAGTGCCTAGCGCAACTAGCTAGATTGAGCGCTACACTGGTGTATCGAACCAAATCGATATCCTTGGCAGTAGGCACTGCGCCTCTCCTCTTTCTACGACTGCAATTTGTTCTATGCAATTTATTGACCAGGCTGAAATTGAAGTAGAAGGCGGCACCGGCGGCGATGGCCTCACAGCATTTAGACGAGAAAAGTACGTACCCGCTGGAGGGCCTTCTGGCGGCACCGGCGGCAAAGGGGGCTCGGTCGTTTTAGTTGCCGATGCCAACTTGCAAACCCTCTTAGACTTTCGCTACGCTCACCGTTTCAAAGCTGAAGACGGCGAAAGAGGAGGGCCAAAAAATAGAACCGGAGCCAGTGGCGAAGACCTAATTATCGAAGTTCCCTGCGGGACACTGGTCTACGAACTCGAAACAGGCGACATAATTGGAGATCTGACCGACCCTGGCCAGCAGCTTGTCGTTGCCCCAGGCGGAAAAGGAGGCTTGGGTAACCGCCATTTTCTCAGCAATCGCAACCGCGCCCCCGAAATGTCGCAGCGCGGCATCGGTGGCATGATTCGCAACGTGCGTTTAGAGCTAAAGCTGCTAGCAGAAGTAGGCATCATCGGCTTACCCAATGCGGGCAAATCCACGCTAATTTCCACCCTGTCTGCTGCCAAACCCAAAGTCGCAGACTATCCCTTTACAACGCTTGTGCCTAACTTGGGCGTGGTTCGCAAGCCCACAGGCGACGGGACTGTTTTTGCAGATATTCCAGGACTGATTGAAGGGGCACACGCAGGCCAAGGGCTAGGGCACGACTTTTTACGACACATTGAGCGAACAAAGCTGCTGCTGCATCTAGTGGATGGAACGGCAATTGACCCGGTGCAAGACTATAAAACGATTCAGCAAGAGCTAGTGGCCTATGGCCGAGAGTTGGCGAGCCGTCCGCAGCTAGTTGCAATTAACAAGATAGACGCGCTTTTAGAAGAAGAAGTGGATGAGCTAGCCGCTGAATTAGCCTTGGTAACGGGTGAAAAGGTCTTCCGCGTTTCGGCAGTTAGCCGCAAAGGGACAGATGAGCTACTGCAAGCCGTGTGGCAGCTGCTAGAAGAAACCAATATTGCGCTCGAAGCTAAAGCTGAAAAAGCCGCTCAGGCCATCATTGAGTTCAACACGCCCATTCTGCAAGCTCGGGAGTGATTGCCTCTCATTATTCAGCAGCTCTCATTGTTTAGTGGATCTGAATTTAGTGGATCTGAATTTAGTAGCTCTCATTATTAGTAGATCTCATTATTCGAGCGCTCAACTATTCGTATGACTCCCAGGCAGCTCATGGCCTCTCATCGTGAGAATATAGGTACTAAGCAGGATATCAGTACTAAGAAATAGAGAGAAGCCATGAAAGATCTGATTAAGGGCCTTCGAGAGTTCCAAAATAGCTATGTCCCTCAAAATAAGGAGCTGCTGCAAGAGCTAGCCCAAGGTCAGCACCCTCGCGTTTTGTTTATCACCTGCTCAGATTCTCGGGTGCAGCCCGAGCTGATTACCCAGTCGGATCTAGGCGATCTGTTTGTGATTCGCAATGCGGGTAATATTGTGCCGCCCTACGGTGCAACGAATGGGGGTGAGGGCGCAACGATTGAATACGCGATTAAGTCGCTAGATATTCAGCACATTGTGGTCTGTGGCCACACTACCTGCGGCGCAATGAAGGGCCTGCTGCAAGTGGGTGAGCTAGAAGAGAAGATGCCGCTGGTCTATAACTGGCTAAAGCATACGGAAGCCACCCGTGAGCTAGTAGAAGAGCACTATGGCCACTTGGGTAAGTCGGAGAAGCTAGCGACACTGGTGGCCGAAAATGTGCTGACGCAAATTGATAATTTGAAGACGTATCCTTCGGTGCGATCGCACCTCCACAGAAACGAAGTCCAGCTCCACGGCTGGATTTACAACATCATTGACGGTACGGTCCTCACTTATGATCGGCCCAACCACACTTTCATTCCCATTTCCAAGCTAGAACGCGAAGCGAATGAACCCCAAGCTGCTGGTAATCGTCCTGGATACGAATCGTCTCGGTTAGCTCAAGGTCAGCGCGATCGCATCTTCCGAGGCTCTCCCGCCTTCTACCATCGCTAAACCGTCATCGCTAAACCGTCACCGTTAAACCGTTATTGCTAAACCAGAGTAACCTCTGGTTTTGGGGCATTAAACGTCCCAGAGCAGACAACGCCCTTACTCACATCTAGCGTCACGATTGTGCCGTTGCGAATAATTTCCGTCGCTCGCTCTACGCCCACGATCACCGGAATCCCTAACCGCAGCCCTAAAACTGCGGCATGGCTGGTAATGCTGTCATCTTCTGTGATGATGCCACCCGCCCGGCGAATCGCATCCACGTAGTCCGCACTCGTACGCGGCACCACCAAAATCTCACCCGTGTGGAAATCCTTAATCGCTGCCGTATCGTGGGCAATTCGAGCACGCCCACTAACCGACCCTTCACCGACGCCTCGCCCCTTGCCCAGCACTGCCGTCACAACTTCGACCTTAATGAGATCCGTAGAGCCAGAAACCCCCTGCAAGGTGCCTGCCGTCATCACCACCAAATCACCGTCGTGCAGCAGGCCGTCCTCCTGGGCCACATTCATTGCCGCCTGAAACGTTTGCCCAGTAGAGGGCAAGTCTACTACTAGCAGTGGGTTAACCCCCCACACGAGCTGTAGCTGCCGTGACACATCAACAAGCGGCGTTACGGCTAAAATCGGCGCTCTAGGCCGAAACTTCGACACATTGCGCGCAGTTGCCCCGCTGCGCGTCATCGTCATAATCGCCGACGCCCTCAGCTGGTTGGCAATTTGCCCCACAGCCTGACTAATGGCGTTAGGAATGGTGTGGCTCGCGCTAAATTCTTCGTGCACCTGGCCCATCTGCTCTTGTTCTGTCCGCTTAGCAATGCGGGCCATCGTCGCCACCGCCTCTACCGGAAAATCTCCCACTGCCGTCTCGTTCGAGAGCATCACGGCGTCTGTCCCGTCGAAAATAGCATTGGCCACATCCGAGACTTCTGCTCGAGTTGGGCGCGGGCTATCCACCATGCTATCGAGCATCTGGGTGGCAGTAATGACTGGAATGCCCAGACGGTTAGCCGTCGCGATGAGACGCTTTTGTAGCACTGGCACATCTTCTGCCGGTAGCTCCACGCCCAAATCTCCGCGCGCCACCATCACCCCGTCAGACAAGGACAAAATGGCATCCATTTGCTCAATGGCTTCGTGCTTTTCAATTTTGACAATCACAGGCACGCGCCGATTCGTAGAGTTTTGGATAATCTCCTTAATCTCCAAAACATCTTGAGGGTTACGCACAAAGCTTAGCGCCACCCAGTCTACGTTTTGATTTAGCCCAAACTGAAGATCTTCTCGGTCTTTATCAGTCAGCGCCTTAATAGATAGATAGACACCCGGAAAATTGACTCCCTTGCTGTTAGACAGCTTGCCGCCAACAACCACGTCACAGTTGAGGTTTTTCTGCTCTATATCTTTGCCGACAACTTTCATCTCGACCTTGCCGTCATCTAGCAAAATGGTCGAGCCCACCGGCACTTCTTCAACTAGCGGCTCGTAGGTGACAGAGCTTTCTGTCTGGGTGCCCGGAATCTTACGGCTTGTGAGAATGAAGCGATCGCCCTTTGCCAATTGAATAGAGCCCTCTGCAAACCAACCCAGGCGAATTTTAGGCCCCTGCAAGTCCTGCAAAATGCCCACGGGCTGTTGCAATTCAAAAGAAATCTGGCGGATGAGCTGGATATTTTTTCGATGATTTTCTAGATCACCATGAGAGAAGTTCAACCGTAAGGTAGTCGCCCCAGCTTCTATCAAGGCCTTTAATACATCTGGGCTTTGGGTTGCAGGGCCAATGGTCGCAACGATTTTGGTTCGACGCAAAGCAGGGCGCACAGTAGGAACCTTTCCTAGGGAAAATCGCATACGTTTATTCAGTAGAAATACAAGGGTTAAAACTTTGCTCAAACATACCATTGTGAGACCCTTTGTATGCCATCACAATGGCAGCAAATGCTCAACAGCGCTATAACAAGGCTCCCGGCTTTTACAAAATTTGCCTCTTTACAGATGTGTTCTGTTTTGTAGGCAAAGCCATCTAAAAGATGCTCTCAAGATAAAAATCATGATGAAAGCGAGCTGCTAAATGAAAAGCAAAACGCCATCATGAAGTTAAAAAATAAGTAGAAATACTCTTTTGCAGGGCGTTCTGTATAGTTCTTAAGAGGCTAGCTGATCTGCTTGCGCACTGGATTGGGGGCACTGTAGGGTATTAAAGAATGAGTGATTTTCCTTTTACATCAAGCATTCCACAGCTAGTGATTGATGACCCTAAGTGAACGTCACAAAACTTTATTATTCATCTCAGGTAGCGTATACTACCGAGGACTGTAGATCTTAAAACAGAATTGAGAAGATAGATCGAAAAAACAGATCGAAAAACGTGGTGTGAAAGGAGCGAATATATGGTGTCGGCGGCATTAGAGCCCCTGGCGGTTACCCGACGAGTCCCCAAACGGTTTCTAGATGCCGATGGTGGTGTGAGTCCCAATCTGCTGATTTTCTGCGGGGCCGTCTCTTTAGTAATTATTTCAACAGTCGGGTATTTTGTTTGGCACTGGCCAGGCTGGTGCTGTTTTGCGTTGAATACACTCTCTCTGCATTTAGCCGGGACGGTTATTCACGACGCGTCTCATAACTCTGCCCATCGCAATCCAACTATTAATGCAGCGCTAGGTCATGGCAGTGCGCTGATGTTAGGCTTCACGTTTCCGGTTTTTACCCGAGTACACTTGCAGCATCATGCCCATGTGAATGACCCCGAAAATGACCCTGATCATTTTGTGTCAACGGGTGGGCCCCTGTGGCTAATTGCAGCTAGGTTTTTCTATCACGAGATCTACTTTTTTCAACGAAAGCTTTGGAAAAAGAATGAGCTGACGGAGTGGTTTCTTAGCCGACTAACGGTTGGACTATTTGTCTACGCCGCCTGCTACTTTGGCTTTATTGACTATTTGTTTAACTTTTGGTTTTCGCCTGCTTTAGTCGTTGGCTTGGCACTAGGGCTATTTTTTGACTATTTGCCTCACCGCCCTTTCCAAGCGCAGAATCGATGGCAAAATGCTCGGGTGTATCCTAGCCCGGTTTTGAATTTGCTAATCATGGGGCAGAACTATCATTTGGTGCATCATTTGTGGCCTTCTATTCCCTGGTACAAGTACAAGCCTGCCTATGAGGTAATGAAGCCTTTATTAGATGAAAAGGGCTCACCGCAGTCTCTGGGGTTGATGCAAACCAAAGATTTTCTAGGGTTTATGTACGATCTGTTTCTAGGGATACGGTTTCATCACAAGCCAAAGAAGGAGGGTTAAGCCTGCGCTTGTGATATGTGTCGGACGTAGATTTCTGACAAGGTATCGATTCGAGTCCTGACTAAAAAAAGCCCTACCGGATAAATCTGGCAGGGCTTTTTAAATGCGAAGTAGTCGTTTCTTTCGAGTGTTGTTCTCTTTTTGAACTACTGGGCTATTGCAGGGCTTTTCGCAGGGCTTCCTGCGTGCGATCGCACATTTTCTTTTAGACTTTTATCCGAGTCAGTCTCTTTCTTAGAAGCCCGCATCGACAGCAGTTCTTTGGGCGAAGCGACTAACGTAATGCGCACTGAATCTATTTGCCCAGAGCACGTTATGGCAAATTGCCAGATTACATTCACCTGGAAAACAATTGCCTGCACTTTTCCTTTAACTTCTATCTGCCACTGCCCTGGCTCCTCTTGGTAAAACGTCCACTGCTCTGGACTAGCGACCATATTCTTCGCTTTTTTCTCCAGATAGCGAGCTATATTTTCTCGCCCCACAGTCGCCGCCTCAAAAGGCGGCAGTAGCTGACCAGCCTGGGCAAATAGCCGCGACGTTTGCTCGAACTCGCCTTTGTTAAAGCTATCAAAGTACTGCTCAGTTAGCGCGCGCGCAGAGCCTTGGCTGATCTCCATCTCTACGCTCCCATATCAATAACGGCGTGGCGCAACAGAGTGATCTGCTGATTGAAGTTAAGTGCTGTCGTGGCTGTAAAAGCCTGTGAGGTCGCACCAGACATTTCGTAATCAGCGGGTACTTGAATAATATTGCCAGCCGCCATGCCTTCAGCGAGTTCGTACCAAAACGCTAGCTTATTATCTTCAGTAAACTTGCCGTAGGCTTTAGTTTGCTCCGTGCTGGTGTGGTTAACCAAATCGCGCATAAAGGCCATTTGCGCTGATTCGTCCATTGCGGTGACTTCGTCTAGCAGCCCTTTGGTCATTTGTTCGCCAGTTGCGCCTGGTGCAGCAGGCGTAACAGAGCTGCCCATATTGTCATACAGTACCCAAAGCAGGCCGAGCTTTTCGTCTGTTGTCAGGGCGTTGAAGGCTGAAAGCTCTTGAGAAATATCGTCAGGTACGTTAGTTTGAGCTGATGACTGAGAGCTAGTAACCATATTGGTTTACTTCCTTTTCTACGTTTGAATTTCAGTTCAAAGCGTAGTCTTTAAAAGAGAGCGCTAGAAACACCTTAAGAGGGAATTGGGAAGCTTGAGTGTTCTTTCAAAAGTGCGAACATTCAAAAGTGCGAATATTAAAGTGCAAAAATTGCAGTGTGAAGAGTGCAAAAATTGCAGTGTGAAGAGTGCAAAAATTGCAGTGTGAAGAGTGCAAAAATTGCAGTGTGAAGAGTGCAAAAATTGCAGTGTGAACATTGCTGACTGCTGATATGGATTGCTAGCCGCCGACATAGGCAAGCATATAGATGAATGAATTTTAGTCGTTAGTTTAGTCGCTAGCAACGCACAAGTCGGGGCGCAGTTTGCTAGCGCCTCGTAGATAGGCATGGCTTACTTCAGGACCATGCACGGGTAGATAAATGTGCAGCATCAGGCGGATACAGCGAGGCAGGCTGCCTTCTACATGCATTTGCTGTACATCCAGTAGGGGCACAGCGTCCCAACAAGGGCGAGTCCGCGCGATCGCCGCTGGAAACACCGCATCCAAATCTCGAGTAACCGAAAAAGTGACGCTGACAATTTTGGTTGGGTCTAGCTGATTGCGCTGCTCAACGGCATCTAGTAATTCGCTGACAGCCTCAGCCATCGCCTCAGCCGAATTTTCAGGGACCGTCGTCGCGCCTCGAATAGCTCTAATTTGCCAGCTCATCGGCAAACTCTGCGCCTGCCAGCTCTCCTTTTGCCAGCTCTCCTGTGTGCTCACAGCGGTTTCTTCCTTTGCTATAGCTTTCTGTCACATAGCTTACGGCATCATCAATCCCACCCATCAGCCCTATCTATCAACGGTCCTATTAGCGGTTCTATTAGCGGTATGGCATCGACGGTTGATACAGCCAAAGCGGCACACCGTTAGTCTCTACTTCAAAATCTATACGAGCTAAGGTCGCAGTCATCTGAGCCGGGATAATATCTAGCACAGAGCGACTTCCAGGCAGCACTCTTGACAGCAAAGGCTTCTTCTCTTCAAACGTATAGCACTCTGCTTTATCAGGATCTAGCCCACCTAGCTCTGCGGCCCAGCGTCTAGCGTCTTCTTCTGTACCCAGTCGATCCACCATGCCAAATGCCAGCGCCTGCTCGCCGGTAAAGACCCGGCCATCGGCAAATTCTCTTATCTTTTCTTCGCTCAAATTGCGCCCTTCTGCCACAGTTCGCACAAACTGCCCGTAGCTAACGTCAATTAGCTCCTGCAAAATGGTCTCTTCAGCAGACGTTAAGGGTCGATCAAACGCCAAAATATCTTTGTAAGGCCCCGATTTGATTACCTTGAACGAGACTCCAACGCGATCTAGCAGCTTTTCAATATTATTACCGCGCAAAATCACGCCAATAGAGCCCGTAATTGTCCCTGGATTGGACACAATATGGTGAGCACCTACCCCAATATAGACACCGCCCGAGGCCGAAATGTTACCGTAGCTCGCCACAATTTTGACTTTTTCTTGCAGCCGTCGCAGCGCGCTGTAAATTTCTTGAGAGTCACCCACTGTGCCGCCAGGACTGTCGATGCGAAGCAGCAAAGCAGGAAATTTCTTTTCTTCAATTTCCTTGAGCGCCTCTAAGACATGCTTTCGAGTTGCGCCTGCGATCGCGCCCGAAATTTCAATCCGAGCAACTTGCTTACGGTAGCGAGGCTTAAAGGGCCAAATCATGAAATCTCAGGGTGCGCTGGGCTTAACATTACTTTAGAGTTAAGTATACGCCTTGCCACGCCCTCGCAAAATATGGATTCTCGCCCTGATAGCCCTCCCGCTACAAATGATGCTGATGTCGAGTCAAGCTTGCGTTTGCCTGCCGCGCTTCAGCCAGCGACAGCCCTGCTTACCCACCCCTTAGTTTTAATTTCGCCATTTTTCCTCTGGGGCACGGCAATGGTGGCCATGAAAGGCGTCATGGCTGAAACCAGCCCGCTGTTTTTGGCCAGCGTTAGGCTTTTTCCGGCTGGCATTTTGGTGGTGCTAGTGTCACTTTGGCTAGGCCGCGAACAGCCAAAGGGCTGGCGGGCTTGGCTGTGGATTGGTTTATTTGCCCTAGTAGACGGCACGCTGTTTCAAGGCTTTTTGGCCAGGGGGCTAGAGCGAACGGGTGCGGGGTTAGGTTCTGTCATGATTGACTCTCAGCCGCTGGCAGTAGCAGTGATGGCGCGCTTTCTTTTTCAAGAGTGGATTGGGCCTTGGGGCTGGTCTGGGCTTGTCGTTGGTCTGCTAGGAATTAGCTTTATTGGGCTACCCGATGAGTGGGTCTTGGCCTTGCTGCAAGGCCACTGGTTTGATTTGGGGCCGGTGATCACGCTAGAGCAAGAAATTTGGAGCGGCTTGTTTCAGCAGGGAGAGTGGCTGATGCTGATGGCAGCGCTTTCCATGGCCGTTGGAACTATTTTGATTCGCTTTGTGGCCAAAGTCGCCGACCCGGTGGCGGCAACGGGCTGGCATATGATCTTGGGCGGGATTCCTTTGATAGTGGCTTCTGCGCTAAATGAGCCGACGACTTGGCAAAGCGTTTCTGTCGGCGGCTGGCTGGAAATTAGCTATGCCACTGTTTTTGGCAGTGCGATCGCCTACGGTGTCTTTTTCTATCTCGCGGCCCAAGGCAACCTAACGAGCCTGAGCGCACTCACTTTTTTGACCCCGGTGTTTGCCTTGCTTTTTAGCACGCTATTTTTAGCAGAAAGCCTAAGCCAGCTTCAATGGATAGGGGTTCTCCTCACCCTACTGAGCATCTACTTAATCAATCAGCGAGCTCAGATGAGCGCAAAACTGGTGAATTTACGCTCATGGCTGTTCTCTTTATCTACAGCACAAACCGCGCATTCACAAAATACAAAACCAAGCAATGCAGCACTAAATAGTACAAAAATGCCATCAGTGAAGGCGACATCTTCAGAAAACACCAAGTGAACTGTATGGATTTCCATACAGCCTTGCATCAGATTTTCATTTTCTCAGAATTTGTTTTTCCAGTATTTTTGGCTTATTTAAGCAAAAACGACGTTTTTAACGCAACAGCAGCCGTTTTTAAAAACGGGAACTTTTAAAGAAATGCATGAATATATGGGAGATAACCGTAAAGAACAGAACAACTCAGTATGCAGCATGTTTTCTAGACGAATGATTGCGATACGATACACTCATCAAATATGGCTGATAAAGCGTCTTTTTGCGTACTGATGTACTGCATCCGTAGCAGCAAATGAGGCGTACTCCATATACCTATCTCATCCTATCTACCAAGTGCTTATGTCTACCAAGTGCTTGTATTGACTAAATGCCGTTAGCGTCTGAGTGCTTCTAGCGGCTGCAAGAGTTTAGCGGCTTGTGCCGATTTTGCGCTGGCGCTGGTAGTTTTTTGTATTTGAGAAGAAACTACCAGCTTAGCGGGCATTCTATGCCTGATAGCTCACGAGAGATAGCCATCAGTAGATACCTTGCTCGCTTTTTCCGGTTTTTGGCTAAAGCAGGCTGTATTTTCCAAAGGTCGTTACTATAGGACCTTACCTATAGGGCCTAATTTTTTGACACAGGGTCTTCGAGTTCCTAGAACATAGCAGGTAAAGACAGCAATGATTCGGCGTTCTACACTATTATTTCTAACCTGCCTAGGTGCACTGAGCGTATCAGCTATACCGGTTAAGGGTGCAGCGTCTGCAAATAGAATTGCCCATTCTGCATCTGCGCCTTTGGTGATAGCGCAAGCTGGTGAAAGCTCGGCTTCTAATGTTCTCTCCATTGGTGATCAGGGACAAGCGGTCACAGCACTTCAAGATAGGCTACAAAATACCGAGCACTACGACGGTCCTGTCGATGGTATTTACGGCTTGGCAACCCAGCGCGCGGTGCTTGCTTTCCAAGAAAAAAAAGGGTTTGAGCCCACTGGCCGCTTAGACGATGCGACCTGGGAAGCGTTGCAGTCCTTAGAAACTTCAGAATCACAGACGGTAGCAGCAGTCTCAGATGATGCGCAGACGCCTACGCCTGCCGCAGACCTACCGCCTGTAGGAGACAGCTCGGCTGACGCGGGCGAAGCGGGTGACACGGCGGCGGTGAGTGCTGATGAAGGCACTAACGGCTATGGCAAGTTTTTGGGCTTAGGGTTAGGGCTCGCCGCCTTAGTCGCGAGCTTTGGCGTTGGTTTCTTTATCGCTAATCGCAGCAAGCTAGAAGCTGAAGCAGATGCGGATGAAACCTGGGGAGCCGTCGGCGTTCAGCCAGGTGCTGCTGGTAGCGCTGATTCGGTCGTTCTGCCGATAGATGAGCGCGCACAGAGCGCTACGGCCACGCCCTCGCTTGGCGGCAGTGCCGCGTTAGCCGCGATCGCGACCCCCATGCAAAATGGACAGATTGGTGGCACCTCTGCTTTAGGCCCAACTGAAGTGGTCGACAGCCTGATTAAAGATCTCCATAACCCAGATCCGAGTCAGCGGCGAAAGATTATTTGGGAGCTAGGACAGCGCGGTAGCTCTTTGGCCGTACAGCCCTTAGTAGACGCAATGGTCAGCGCTGACTCTAAGGAAAAGAGCTTGGTGTTAGCGGCGCTGTCTGAAATTGGGCAGCGATCGCTCAAGCCAATGAACCGAGCGCTGGCCTTGGCCCTTCAAGACGAGAATCCTGAAGTTCGCAAAAACGCAATTCGTGACATCACTCGCGTTTATGAACTGGTGATTCAAATTAGCCAAATGCTAGGTCACGCGACAGAAGATGAAGATGCTGAAGTGCGTCAGACAGCCACCTGGGCACTCGACCAGCTCAATCGGCTTCGCCGCACGCAGGATATTGATACCAACATGCGCTCCTTTACCGCTGGCAATGGTCCTAACCGATTTGCCTCTTAGTATTGACGCTTAGTATTGACGCTTAGTATTAACGCCCAGTATTGATTTTCCTCTTGGTTTAGTCGCCACAAGTTTTTTAATCGCGCAGCCGATAGCAGCTCCTCTTGTAATAAATCCTTCTGCCATTGTTAAGACTGCTCTTGCTCTCTACGCCTGTAGGCCCAATCGGATCGGGGCTAGGTGGAGGGGTAGAACTAACGGTAACGAATTTGGCTAAGGCGTTGAGCATGAAGGGGCATCAGGTAACGGTAGTAACCCCTACTGGCGCGAATCTGGCAGCGGCAGGGTTGGCCAACTGCTGTGTCGAAGCGGTTCAAATCCCGGGCGCTGTACAAAAGACTGCGCAAACACAGGCGCGCTCAGCACCAATCGTTACAAGCACGGTGCTGGCAAATATTTGGGACTATGCCCGCCAGGTTCAATTGCAGTACGATTTGCTAGTCAATTTTGCTTATGACTGGCTGCCGTTCTATCTCACGCCGTTTTTAGATAGACCGGTGGCTCACTTTATCAGCATGGGTTCTTTGAGCGACGCGATGGATGTAGTTATCGCCCAGACATCTGTGCGGTTTCCAGGCACCTTAGGAGCCTACACGACCTCACAAATAGAAACGTTCGGCCATCTTCATCCGCCGATGAACTCACTAATCGATCCACCGATTAATCCACCGATCGACCCGCCGATCAAGCCGTTAGCGAGTTGTCGAGTCTTGGGCGGTGGGCTCAATCTTGACCTGTATAAATACAATCCGGGTCCAGGAACGTTTTTGGCATGGGTGGGGCGGATTTCGCCCGAGAAAGGCCTGGAAGATGCGATCGCAGCCGCCGCCATTGCCCATCAACCGCTCAAAATATTTGGCAAAATCGAGGATGCTGACTATTGGCAAGCGCTTCAGCCTAAAATTGAAGCGGCAATCAGCAAATCTAACCTGGCCAACCCAGTAGAATCTAACCCAGTAGAATCTAACCCAGTAGAATACTGCGGTTTTTTGCCGACTGAAGATCTACAGAAAGCCATCGGGCAGGCCCAGGCGCTGCTGGTTACGCCGCATTGGGTAGAAGCCTTTGGCATTGTCGCCATTGAAGCGCTGGCCTGCGGTGTCCCAGTCATTGCCTATAGCAAAGGCGGCCTGACTGAAATCGTTCAGCCGGGAAAGACCGGATACCTGGTTGCGCCTCACGATATAGACGGTTTGGTGCGGGCGATCGCCAAAATAGATGATATAAACAGAGCTAGCTGCCGAGCCCAGGCTGAAGAGCTTTACTCACTGTCTGCATGGAGTCAACGGTTCGAGCAGTGGTTTTGTCACATCGCTTCCTCAGATTGCCATTTGCCCACATGATAATCCTGACACTCGCAGAAATTAACCAGTTCAACGCCTCTCTGGCCGATTATCCAGAAGCACGCCGGGCCCTCCAAGAAATTGAGGACTGCGATGGCGATCTAGAAGATGCGGCTATTTCGCTGGCCTTGCGCGCGGGTCAAGAGCCAGATACTAACGAGCAGTGGCTTGCTAGCTTTAGCAAACGCTATCGTCATATCGCCTGTCAGCCACAGTTTCGGCAGGCTCTGACAGCTGCGCAGCCGGGCACCTTTGTAAATCACCTCACCCAGGAAACTGACTGTCCGGCGCTTTTGGCCGCCCCTGTAGCGCTCTATATCATCAAGTCGGGTATCACTCAGTTTTGCCACAGCTTTGACAATGCGCGCGTGTAGCAAAAGCTTTCACGCAGGCTCAAAGCGTATTGAGGCTGTAGTCTAGAGCGTGGCTTCAGCCGATTTTAAATGTTTAAGTAACCCTAAGTCGCGCGACACCTCTTTCCCCAGCGCAGGATTATTAGGATCGGTTTGAAGCGCCTTGTGCAGGTATATGCGTGCTTTTTGAAACTGACCTTGGCTGATCAACTGTCGGCCCCATCGCTGGTATACAATCGCACGCCACTGATTGACTTCTAAGTCTGAAGGAATGCGCTGGGCTAAGCCTTCGACTAGAGCGATCGCACGGGGAAACTTTTGCTGACTCAGCAGTATTCTCAGCTGAGCGTAGGCCTCTTGCTTCAGCACAGCATCTTTAGGTGAAACAGACTCATCCGTCTCAAAGACCTGCGCTGGCACGGCTGTCGGCGGCGGGTGTGACTCGGCGACGGGTTCAGCGACCGACTCAGAAGAACTTTCAGGTGGCTGCTCAGCAGCAGGTTCAGCTGCGTGCGGTTGTTTGGGTGCTTCGGCAGTTGCACCTTTATAGAAACTGCCCAACCCTAGTTTCTCCAGCTTCAGCTTCAGCTCTTGCAGGTTTAACCGCTCTGTAACAGATGCCCTAGACGCTTCTGATACCTTTGAGTGGACACCACGCCCCGTAGCACTCGAATCTGTAACACTCGGCTCTGTAACACTCGGCTCTGTAGTACTCGAACTAATATTAGTGGCTTCGGAAAGACTTATCTGAAGCGCTTCACAAAGCGCCGTATAGGCCGTATTGATCTGAATGAACTGATCGATCGCAGCTTTGTCTGGATTAATATCAGGATGATACTTTCGAACTAGCTGCCGATAGGCTTTTTTGACCTCGCCAAACGAGGCGCTACGGCGGAGTCCTAAAACGCGATAGTGATGGGCCAGTTTCATATCGATATCGGCCAGCCAGCTTAAGGCTAAGTGGGGCAGTAAGGCGTGACGTACGACTGCGCCAAGATTATAAGAGATTTCTCACAGATGTAAAGCCCTATCGCTACAAATGTGATGACTCTATAGCCTTTAACGTCAGCCTTTTCACGCCAGCTTCTTAATACCGATTTTGCTAACTGGCTAGGCCTGCACCTATGCAGGCAGGCGCTCTTCAATCACCCGGTCAATCAGCCCGTACTCTTTGGCCTCAGCCGCAGACATAAAATAGTCGCGATCGCTATCTTTCGCAATCTGCTCAACAGACTTACCAGAATGGAACGCCATCAGCTCATTCAGGTCTTGGCGCACCTTTACAATACGCGTCGCCTCAATTTCAATATCAGTTGCCTGAGAACGGCCCACCCCACCCGAAGGCTGATGAATCATAATGCGTGAATGCGGTAGCGCCAGTCGCTTGCCCTTCGTACCCGCATTGAGCAAGAAAGCCCCCATACTAGCGGCTAGGCCCATACAGATAGTGACCACATCTGACTTGATGTACTGCATCGTGTCATAAATTGCCATCCCGGCTGTGACTGAGCCACCGGGTGAGTTGATGTACAAGTAGATAGGCTTTGTCGGGTCTTCTGAATCGAGATAGAGCATGTAAGAGACGATGGCATTGGCAATACCGTCATTCACCTCGTCGCTCAAAAAGATAATGCGCTCTAAGAACAGGCGATTATAAATGCCGATCCAGTCTTCAACAGGACTGCCGGGGACGCGGTAGGGGACACTGGGAATTCCGATAGGCATGGCTTTGCTTTAGGTGGCTTTGCTGTAAGTAAAAATGAAAAGTGCAGATGGGAAATTCAGAATGAAATAAAAGAGCGAAAAGCTGTCAGCTAGCTAGCTAAGCCGCTACTAACGCAGGATTTTCAATGACGCGATCAATTAGGCCATAGTCTTTAGCTTCGACTGGCGATAGATAGAACATGCGCTCCATATCTTTAGAAATGGCGTCGGTTGAGCGTCCGGTATTGTCGGCTAAGATCCGCTGAATTAGCTGACGTTTAGCTAAGACTTCTTCAGCTTCAATGATGATATCGGTAGCTTGGCCTTTGGTATAAGTGGGTGGATGGGTAAGCGCCAAACTGGTATGGGGAAGGGCCGCTCGCTTACCTTTGGCACCAGATGAAAGCAATAGCGCAGCCATACCGTAGGCCGTCCCCATGCAGATGGTGACCACTTCCGACCTGATATGGGCGATTGTGTCGTAAACCGCTAAGCCTGCGCGAATAGACATCATGCCAACAGAGGCGTCGGCCATTCCGGCCATAACCGGATCGCCCACTGAGTTGATATACAGGTAGATAGGCTTGTTTTGATCTTCTGAATCTAAATACAGCAAAATCGCAACAATGGTGTTAGCAACATCGTAGGTTAGGGGCTGATTGAGAAAAAGAATTCGCTCTTGACTCAGTCTTTGACCCAGGCTTAGCCAAGCTGTGCCACCGCCAGGGAGGCTATAGGGCACAGATATTTGTTCATCTGACATGGGCGCTTGTGCTCAACTCGACATCAATCATTATCTTTAAAATCTTGAAAGATGAGGGGTAACCCAGTAAGGGCTACATCCTCACCTTTCGTTCACTTATTTTGGCCCCTAGATCTGCAGGCTCGGATAGATTTAGCCTTTGATTTAGCCTGTGTAGGCTTAGGAGACTGCGCCCACAGGGATAGGGGCAGGCAGCTCTTTGGTGCTGCTCAAAACGCGGTCAATCAGACCATATTCTTTCGCTTCTTCGGGTGTGAGATAAAACATGCGGTCGGTGTCTTTATCTAGCTTTTCTACAGACTGGCCAGTATTGCTCGACAAGATATCCAAAATCGCAGACTTGTTTGCTAAGACTTCCTCGGCTCGAATCTGGATGTCGGTAGCCTGGCCTCTAGCTCCTGAACGAGACTGATTGAGCACGATAGTGGCATGTGGCAAGCTGGCCCGAGAGCCTTTAGTACCGGCCGATAAGATCATGGCAGCGGTGCCCATTGCCTGACCGAGGCAGATGGTGTGAACAGGCGGTTTGATGTATTTGAGCGTGTCACAGATTGCAAAGGCTTCGGTTTCAAAGCCAATGGATTCACCGCCATACCAAGAGGTGCCAGTAGAGTTGATGTAGAAGTAGATAGGCTTTTCAGGATCGTCAAACTCTAAGTAGAGGAGCTGAGCGATGATTAGCTTAGTGACATCCATGCCTATCTGACTTTTGGCATCGCCAGAAACCAAGGGCAGGCCCAAATAGACAATGCGCTCTTTGAGCATGAGGGAGGGGAGATCCGGCGGGGGTTTCCGATAGGCCATGTTGCCTCCGGAATACGGAGCTTGTACAGCCTTGATAGGAGAGCTCATAAGAATTGCACTTGCGGTGACTTCAAGGTATTCAGCGGTTGCTTACGCTAAATTTATCTGCCTTCCATATTAGCTCGCTGGTGAGCGGCCTGCGAGGGACTGAGCGGGCCGTTTGTGGCGGATAACCCCACCTTTGAGCGCCTCGCTTTTTTAGATGATGCCGTTTGAAAGACGCTGGGTGTCGGTGGGATAGATAAGATATGAAAATCAGTAAGCGTATCTGGAACGGGCAGGTAGCAGCGTGATGTTTCTTAGGCTGCTGGGCTGCTCGAGAGTCTAGCTATAGAAAAATAGAAAAAATATTAGGAAAATATAGGTCGCACCATGAAAGTTGGTTTGCAATGGGCGTTGAGCGATGCCCACCTCCCTACGAATCAGCCGAGCGCTCAGCGCCAGCTGTCGGTTTCGGTTTCGGCTAGTGGGAAGGGGGTGCAGGCACCGCTCAATCTATGCTTCGTGCTAGATCGCAGCGGCTCAATGATGGGGACACCGCTCCAGACGGTGAAGCAGGCGGCACATCGGATTATCGACCGGTTAACAGCACGCGATCGCATTTCTATTATTGCTTTTGACCACAAAGCAAAAGTGCTAGTGCCCAACCAGTTCGCAACCGACGTTACTAGCATCAAACAAAAAATTGATAGCCTCACTGCAGGCGGCGGCACCTCGATTGATGATGGACTCAAGGCAGGAATTGAGCAGCTGGCCATAGGAAAAGAGGATCGCGTTTCTCAGCTATTGCTGCTAACCGATGGCGAAAACGAACATGGTGACAATGGGCGAGCGCTAAAGCTATCGGGTGTGGCGAGTGGCTACAACCTGACGGTGAATACGCTGGGCTTTGGCGACCATTGGAATCAAGATGTGCTAGAGCAAATTGCCGATGAGGGCGGCGGTTCGCTGAGCTATATCGAACATGCAGAAGAGGCAATCGCCATCTTTGGCCGTTTATTTACCCGAATGCAGTCGGTCAATTTGACCAATGCTTTTTTAAACGTGGAGCTATTAGAAGGCACGCGCCTTGCCGACCTAAAGCCGGTTGCCCAAGTCGCACCCGAGACGGTAGAGCTAACGGCGTTGCAAGAAGGCAGCGAGGCGATGATTCGGCTGGGCGATTTGATGACGGACCAGGCGCGTGTGGTTTTGCTGAATCTATACATTCCACAGCTCGCCGCAGGGATGACCTCCATTGCACGCATTCAGGTGACTTACGATGACCCGGCGCTAGGGCTAAGCGGGCAAACGACCGAGACACTGTCGGTTGAGATTTTGGCCCAAGATGCATACGTGGCCAACAGCGATCCAGCGGTGCAGCAACATATTTTGGCGTTGGCAAAGTATCGGCAAACCCAGATTGCCGAAGACAAGCTGAAAGCGGGCGATCGCAAAGGCGCAGTCACAATGCTTCAGTCGGCAGCCAATACGGCGATTCAGATGGGCGATAAAAATGCGGCAACGGTGCTGCAAAAAAATGCCACGCAGCTGCAATCAGGTCAGGATTTATCGGAGCGCGATCGCAAAAGGACTCGCATCGTTTCCAAAACGCAACTTCAGTGATCTCGTTAGTAATCTCGCTTAAGTACCGAAGGCACTGTGCAGCGAACTGGAACGCTAGGGCCTATCCTATCTGTATATATTCGCGACCCTGATGGCAATCTAATCGAGATTGCTAACGCGCTGTACGTAGATGCTTCCGGCGAAGAAACCACACATGCAAATCCTGATTGAGTCTTTTACCGTACGTAAGCGCGTCCCGCTGACGATTAGTCGGGGCACGTCTTCGGGCTCTACCAACTTATGGATACGACTTCAAGCTGACGGTGTTGAAGGCTGGGGAGAAGCCTCTCCGTTTTCGACAGGAAACCAAAGACAGACCGTTGAGGCGATCGCGGATGATTTGGCCAGAGCAACGCCCGTGCTGTTGGCACTGCACCCGCTTCAGCATCAAGTCATTGAATCAAAACTGCTGGAGATGTCTGTGTGTTCAGCGGCGAGGGCCGCTATTGATGTCGCCCTGCACGACTGGCTGGGCAAGCGAACAGGACTACCGCTTTGGCAGCTCTGGGGTTTAGATCTAACTCGCGTTGGCCCGACAGCCGTGACGGTTGGCATTAGCTCACCTCAAAATGCCGTCACTCGGCTGCAGCAGTGGTGTGCGCAGCAGCCAGTTGCCGCGGTCAAGGTTAAACTGGGGAGTCCTGCAGGCATCGCCGCTGACCAAGAGATGTTTGCGGCGCTACTACCAGAGGTGCCTAAAGGCGCGAAGATCAGCGTTGATGCTAATGGCGGCTGGAGCCTAGAAGACGCGCTGACAATGGCGCACTGGCTAGCAGAGCGAGGCGTTACGTACTTAGAGCAGCCCCTAGCCGTTGACGATGATGAGCGATTGCCACCGCTATTTGAACGATCTCCCTTGCCCATTTTTATTGATGAGAGCTGCTATACCAGCGTAGACATCTATCGCCTTGCGCACTGCGTACACGGGATTAATATTAAGCTGATGAAAGCAGGGGGGCTAACAGAGGCAAAACGCATGATTGATACCGCTAGTGCCTGTGGCTTGCAGGTTATGTTTGGCTGTTACTCTGACAGCGTGATTGCAAACACGGCTTTGTCTCACCTATCTCCTCTCGCGCATCACCTCGATCTCGATAGTCATTTCAACCTCAAAGACGATCCGTTTTTGGGCGCAGCGCTAACCCTAGAAGGGGCTTTGATGCCAAGCACTTTACCTGGACTGGGGCTTTCTCGCCATGCTGACGCCTGACGATCGCATCGCTATTTTGCTGCACAACGGGCTCAAAGGCGGTAAAGGCAAGACAGGCGCGGCCCTACTGCGCTATAGCCAAAATGAGATTGTGGCGGTAATTGATGAAACGGCAGTTGGCGAGTCGATCTATGCGCTAACGGGAATTGATCGAGCGGTGCCAGTGGTGGGCTCTGTGGAGGCGGCGATCGCACTAAACCCGACTGTCCTCGCAATTGGGCTTGCCCCGTCCGGCGGCAGGCTGCCCGACCCCTGGTATGCCGAAGTCAAGCGGGCTGTTAGCGCTGGGCTCTCGGTGATGAACGGGCTGCATACTCAAATGAATCAAGACCTAGAGATTCAAGATGCGATTCGGCCTGGTAGATGGGTTTGGGATATTCGACAAGAGCCCGACGGACTCGCTGTGGGCGGCGGTAGGGCACGAAAACTGGCGTGCGATCGCGTGCTTTGTGTTGGCACTGATATGGCGGTGGGCAAAATGTCTGTCGGTATCGAGCTGAACAGGGCCGCTAAGGCCAAAGGGCTGCGCTCAAAGCTGATTGCAACCGGGCAAACGGGGCTGATGCTAGGAAAAGATGGGGTTGCCCTCGACGCTGTTCGAGTAGACTACGCCTCAGGCGCGGTAGAGCAGGCAGTTCTGCGCTATGGTGACGACCACGATATTTTGTTTGTAGAAGGCCAGGGCTCGCTTTTGAATCCCGCGTCTACAGCGACCTTGCCTTTGATGCGAGGGACTCAACCTACTCACCTGATTCTGGTTCACAAAGCGAGCCTGACGCATCTACAGCATTTCTCAGACTTTGAAATACCGCCGCTGGCTGAAGTTGTTTCTCTGTATGAATCAGCTGTACGAGCGGGCGGCACGTTTGCTGACACGCGAGTCGTAGGCATCGCCCTTAATACGTTTGGACTAGATGAAGTGGCAGCGCGAGCTGCGATCACTAAAGTCTCGCAAGAAACAGACCTTCCCTGCACCGACGCCGTCCGCTTTGGCAGCGAACCTTTGCTTGAGTCAATTCTCTCACTCCGCTAGCCTCGATAATTTTTTCCAGATGACAGCTCGGAAAATCTATCTCTCGAAAATCTATCTCTCGAATGGTGTGCTAGCCAGGCTATATCTTCTTTAATAGTGAGCACATCAATGATGGATGAGGCTTTTTATGTCTGGGATGAATCAGCTCAAAACCTTGGTACTGCTGGCGTTGCTGGGCGGATTAATTGTCCTAGCAGGGTATTTGCTTGTCGGCAATGAGCAAGGGCTGTACTACGGGCTAGGGTTTGCAGCTGTGGGCAGCTTTGGCTCTTGGTACTATTCTGACCAGGCGGCGCTTTCTGCATTCAAGGCTCAACCGACACCGCGAGAAGACTACCCAGAGCTGTATCAGCGGATTGAAAAACTGAGCGATCGCGCCGAGCTGCCCCATCCCAAGCTCTACATTGTCCCGTCCAAATCACTCAATGCCTTTGCCACCGGACGCGACCCAGAACACGCGGCGATCGCCCTCACAGAAGGCATCATTAATTTGCTGCCGCCCGATGAGCTTGACGCGGTGATTGCCCACGAGCTAACCCACGTACGCAACCGGGACACGCTCACTCAGGCAGTCGCTGGAACTTTGTCCGGCTCGCTGACCTATTTGGGCCGTATTTTAACCATTGGCGCACTGTACTTTCCGGTGGCTCGGGTGGGGCGACGTGGCAATAGCCCTCTGGCAATTTTATTTCTGCTAATTGTGGGCCCTTTTAGCGCGGGGCTGTTGCGAATGGCCCTTTCTCGCACCCGAGAATATGCCGCCGACGCAGGTGCCGCAGAAATTACCGGGAATCCACTGGCGCTAGTCCGTGCTCTAGAAAAACTAGAGGCGATGGGACAGGAAAATCCGATTCATGGCAACCCTGCTTTCGCCCCGTTATTTATTGTTAATCCGCTGTCTAAAGAGGGTCTGATGAAGCTGTTTTTGACCCATCCACCCACCGAAGATCGCATTGAGCGACTCAAGGCAATGGTCGAAGAAGATGAAGACGCTAAACAGCCTGCGCCAGAGCTGAGCCCTGCGACTTAAGTTCCGTGATTTAAGTCCTGTGACTTGGGTTCTGCAACTTGAGACTGGTGACTTGCTTGAGATAGGCACAGCTGGTAACGAAATGTCTAAGAACACGCCTCTGTTGTGATCTGATCTATAGGCGCTGCCGTTATTTGTGCGTATGCTGTCATCAGACCAGCTAACTATATCGACTTCCTATACAGAAACGAAGCCCCGGCCAGACTTGGCTGGGGTTTCTTATTTATTGGTTAGATTGCTTGATTGATAGCCAGATCAAAGCTCGGAGAGAGACGCCTTGAAGCGAAACTCAGTCATCACGGGTAAATGATCTGAAGATTCTCCTGCCGCACTGAGTACCTGAGTATTTAGCACTTCTAGGGTGCTAGGCGTGTAGAACATGTAGTCAAGCTTGTATTTGGGCCGATCTGAGGGGAAAGTCAGATTGCTATTCCACTGGGCTTCAAGAACGGCAGACGCCAGCTGATCGGAAGCTAGCATTTCTTGAATAGAAAACTGAGATTCTTGATAGGTCTTGCCGTCGGCGGCTACGAAAGAGGGGCGATTGAGCGCGCTGTTGAAGTCGCCAATCACAATGACGGGAAAGGTTTGGGCATATTCTTCGGCAAGCGATCGCACAAACCGAGTCTGGCGCACCCTCGTGCCCTCCTCAAATGCCTCCAAATGCACATTAATAACTACCAGCGGCTGACCGTCTAGGCTCACCTGTGAGACCTGAGCAAGCCGTTCTAGATAAAAGGCTTTGTAAATGAAGGATTTGTCAGCGACGCGCTCTAACACGATGCGGCTGTTTTTTTCGATGGGATAGTGGCTGAGCAGGGCCTGACCGGAAAGGATTCGACCAAAGTGTGCTGCCGGAGGCCAGGTGGGAAAGGGGAGATAGTTTTTGTCCCAGTTGATGGCGATCGCACCCGCACTCATCTCCAGCGATTTGGCGAGGGTCTCAACTTGATTGACCTGGTAAGAGCGTTTGGCATTGAGATCAATTTCTTGTAGCCCTACGATGTCTGGAGAAACTGCGGCTAGCGCTGCGATCGCTCGCTGCAAATTCTGGTCAAAAAACGACCGGTCGGGCTTACTCGCCGTGTTATTTGCTAGCCCTGAGAGGTAGCCAATGTTGTAGCTAACAATGGTATAGCTACTTTTGACCGCCGGAGCAGGCGCATCGTATTCAAAGACATCCGCGTAGGTTTGCTGTTCGGTGGTGCTGGCACTGGCCCAAAAGAAAAAGAGTGCGATCGCCACCGTCGGCAACCCCACCAGCAATCCCAAACCCTTCAAAAATATCTTCATGAGACCTACCCCAATGTGCCGATACTACAACATATCTTGATAGGAATGCCCCTCATGGGTAATCTGTGTAAACTCCAAATATTCCTTTTTAAGGAAAATTTAAATGTCCGTCAAAAATATAATCTTCTACGGCTTTTTGGCCTTTATCCCTATTTCCATCGCGGGTCACTTTCTGGGATGGAGTGACCTGGTCGTGTTTGTCACCGCTGGCCTAGCCATTATTCCACTAGCAGGCTGGATGGGCACTGCCACCGAAGAAGTCGCCGTTGTGCTTGGCCCCTCTTTGGGCGGGCTGATGAACGCCACGTTCGGCAACGCCACAGAACTCATTATTGCGATTTTTGCGCTGCGGGCCGGACTCGTCAACGTCGTCAAGTCAAGTATTACCGGCTCTATCATCGGTAACTTACTGCTGGTGATGGGACTTTCTATGCTGCTAGGCGGCCTGAAGTACAAAGAGCAAACTTTTCAACCCACCATTGCTCGGCTCAACGCCTCATCTATGAACCTAGCGGTAATTGCCATCTTACTGCCGACGGCTGTTGATTTCACCTCTACCGGCATCGAAGCGCCTATTTTGCAAAAGCTTTCGATTGCCGTTGCCATCGTGCTGATGCTGGTATACGGTCTGACGCTCTTGTTTTCAATGAAGACTCACTCTTATCTGTACGACGTTGGAATGGCGGAAGAAGGCGTAGATACCGTACTCAGCTCAACTCAGAATTTAGAGCTGGGTAATTTAGATCTGAGTAAAGCAGAACCAGCACCAGAGTCAGAAGCGCACGAACACACCCCTGATCTCAGGCTTTGGATCGGCGTTCTGATGGCCGCGACAGTTATTGTTGCCATCGAGTCAGAATTTCTGGTGAGCACCCTAGAAGTCGCCTCTAAGCAGCTGGGCTTTTCCGAACTCTTTACGGGCGTAATCATACTGCCCATTATTGGTAACGCTGCCGAGCACGCAACTGCCGTCACCGTTGCGCTCAAAAACAAAATGGATCTGTCGCTAAACGTGGCCGTGGGTTCTAGTTTGCAAATTGCGCTTTTTGTAGGTCCATTGCTCGTCATTATTGGAGCCTTTATGGGCCAGCCCATGAACTTGGACTTCAACAATTTTGAGCTGCTATCGGTGGTGGTGGCAGTTCTGGTCGCCAATTCAATTAGCGCTGACGGCAAGTCTAACTGGCTAGAAGGCACTTTATTGCTAGCCACCTACACCGTAATTGGGCTGTCCTTCTACTTTCATCCGGTAATAGAAGGCATCGGTTGACTAAAAGTGTTGGCTAAAAGCGAAACTCTTGATTACGTATCCATAGGCTCAGCGGCACGCTGTTACCCTTGTCGTCTACTTTCACATCCATCACAAAGGCCTGGGGTTCTGCTGGCTGGGCCCCCTGCTGAACCTGGGCGATCTGGCTATTGATGTCATCGCGCTGAGCTTCTGGCATGTAGTAGGTTTCTAGCCCATATGTCATCCGCCAGCCATCAGGCTGACCTTGCAAAGCGACTTGGTTGTCGGCCAAGTTCTCAGGGTAGGTGAGGCTGATCGCGACTGGCTGCCAGGCGACAGGGGCCTCGCTCGTTTTTTGCGCAGCAGCAGGCGACTCTAAAGTGACATAGATCTGATCTGGTAAGAGCTGATCTGGTAGGAACTGAGCTGGCAGCCCGCTATTTTGGGCGGCGCTGTTTTGGGCGGGAAAGACGGTTTCTGCGCCCGGTAGCTGCTTCAGCTGCTCTACATCAGAAATCTCGAAACCCAGTGTTTGAGAATAGCCTCTGAGCAAGTCGTAAGGATCGACGGGCGCAGTTTGTAGCGTCACAGTTTGGCCCGTGGCGTAGGTAACAGCACTTTTAAACGGGACGGCTGCAATTAGCGCTGTTTGAACCAGCAGGGCAGCTAGAAACCGCCAAACTACAATGCGATCGCGCGGCATTTTTGGCGCAGTCACCGGCGCAGTCGGCGATTTGCTCGGCCGGGCAGGGACATTCGGTAAAAGTGGGAGCGCATCAGGATTAGCGTTGTCTTTCATGAGATTTTCTCCACTGATAATCTGATAATAGTGTTGGCCGATTGGCCGAGGTACAGTTCACAGGCTCAAAGCTTTAAGCCACAACAGGCCAAGTGACTAACGCTTACCGAATGCCTTTTGTAAGCGCTATACTTTCGTCGTTTTTTTATAACTAACCGCGTTGGTCTGCCGCTCGAACCACAGCCCTGCCAAAATCACCGCGACCCCACAGGCAGCTAGCACCAGGGCCTTTAGTGTCAGCCCCGTATCGTATTCAAATATCCGGCTCATCAGGCTGATGACAACAATGCCCATTCCACCCCAAAATCGGTGGCGAATTCCCATCAGTACGCCGTCGTGCAGCATCGCGAATCCGACAAAGGCCAGCAGCCCGTTCACCAAGAGAACACCGCCATAATCCCCGATGGATTCAAACCTGATGGATTCAAAATGCAGAAAAACGCCGACGCCAGTGAGGATCAGGACAACTAAGAAGACGGGTGTCTTCATCCACAGTGAGGTGGGGACGGGCTGTAGCTCGCCTCGCTTCAACCATTGCCAGGTGACATAGAGCGCGATCGCACCTAGCCCAATCAAGCCCAGCGTAAACGAGCGCGTCATTGATCCAGATCCATCTTGCCAGCGATCATTTTCAGTCCAGACCCAGTGAAAAGAGTAGCCGTACAGCGCAAAGCTCAAAATCCAAATAGCCAGCGATCGCCCGATCGGCTGAAACAAATCTACCGGCATCGCGTCAGCCCCCAACTGCTGATGTAGCGATGGTTTGCCCGTCCGCAGCTGTGCCGACCGGCTGACTGGCCACTGCCACAGCTGCGCCTGATACATCCACAGCAAAGCCAGTATCAGTGTCAGCACCACCGCCAAAATAGCGCCATTCCAGTGCACAAGCGCCCCTTTTGCCGACAGCAGGGTTAACAAGCTAACGCCCCACAGCCCATACAGCACCCGCGAGCGGCACCAGTGCGCCAGCGGCAAATATAGCGGTGTTAGCAGCAAGGGCAGATATAGCTGAAGCAGTGCGATCCAGTCAGTGGCGATCGCACCCGGTCGCCAAAACCAACCACCTATCAACCCTTCTCGGTAGCTCAGCCCTAGCAAAATCCAAGACAGCACGCCTAGCGGGGCAAGTCGTAAGCTATAGGCCATCACCAGCACGCCCAGTCCCCATACCAAATACAGCCTAGAGACCGACCCACCCTGGTGAAACATTTGGGACATCAGCCCAATATTGGCCCCCATCACCAGCGCTCCTGCCAGCAAAAGCCCCACGCCCAGCCGCTGCCAACCCGCGCGCCGCCAGCAGTAAAAGCCAGCCCCATTCACTGCAATAAACGCGCTAAATATCACCACCATGCGCAGCAGCCGAGACCATGACTGCCAGTTTGCAGCAACTAGCGTAATGGCCCCAAGCCCCAGTAAAATGCCGCCAAGCCCGAGCAAAACGGCAATAAATCGACTGCCGCTAGCCGTCTCAATACTTGCAAATTCGTACCGTTCGGCCAGCTGCTCGTATAGCACCGCATCAATTAGGCCTTCGCGCCACCATTTTTCTGACTCTGAGCGCAGCTGCCGTCGAAAATCATTTTGATCTATCGTGCTTTGATTCATAGTGAGGATCACCGCTGCCGCCGAGATATTGAGGTAAGAACGCTTTGGTCACACTTTACTAACGAAAATGCGATCGCACTTAGCAACTATCCCAAAACAACAATTGGCCTATGCTTTGCCTGTTAGATGAGGAATATTGCCCGAGCTGTATAAGCAATCTCTCTGTAGGGCACCCCAAAAATAAACCCACAGTTTGTAAAAGTCTTCGAGAAGCTACGGACTGACTACTCACTAATATCCGTCAGATCACTTGGATAACACACGCCCTCTTCTATGCATTATCTGTAGCTTGAACTAGATTATTGAAGCCTGAACCGTATAGCTACCTAGAAGTTCGTCAAGCTTTTACCTAATTCAGCGACTCCCTGTAGAAATCTCTATCGTGGAAATCTCGCTTATTCCTATTGAGACGGTTGAGACATAGTTGAGCCAAGCGACAGGTAAGTAACCTCTTATACTTCCTCGGTTCATTACTCGGTTCAACAACAAGGCAATAATAATTATGCGCAGAGTTCCTTCCCGTTACGCGATCGCTCTTTTAACTTCTACCGTTATGCTTCTAGGGCTGACGACGACTGGTTCGGCGACAGCATCAGAACTATCGCCAGCAGCGGTTAAAGCCTCTGTCAGCAGTGAAGCCGCTCCTGGGTGGTGCCGCTGGTGGCTCGCGCCGCCAGTCGATAGCGAAACTTCGGTAGATAATATCAGCCACCTTCCCCCTAGCTGCTGGTGGTAGATCTCCTATTAGTAGATTTCTAGGATGCGCTTAGCAGCATCCTGATAATCCTGATAACGGTGAGAGATCTAGCGCAATCGGGCACTATGGCTATCAAAAAAAGGCTCAGGGGATTAGAACTCTTGAGCCTTTTACTTAATTTAAAAACGGACAAGTTAGCCCTTTTGGAGTCTCTCACTGGCAGCAACAACGCCGCTGCTAGTAGGCTTGTGGCCGAGTTCTAAAAGGGTTGCTTCTAAGGCACTAATAGCGCATAGAACATCGCGATCGCTCACAAAACCTAAATGCCCCATGCGAAACATTTTGCCCTTCATATGATCTTGACCGCCTGCTAAAGCGATATCAAAGCGGTTTTTCATCACCGAACGAATCTTCTCAGCATCGACGCCATCTGGCACAACAGATGTCACCGCAGGGCTAGCATGAGTATCTGGTGCAAACAGCGCTAGACCCAGAGCCTTCATCGCTGCTCGAGTCGCTTCTTTATGGCGCGTATGGCGAGCAAAGATGCTTTCTAAGCCTTCTTTTTTCATCATCTCTAGGGCCACTTTCATGCCGAAGTAGAGCGTGACGGGTGGGGTAAAGGGCGTGCTGCCTTTATCTAACGACTTGTTATACTTGCCTAAATCTAGGTAGAACTTTGGCAAAGTCGCGGTTTTATACGCTGCCCACGCTTTGTCGCTAGCCGTGACAAAGCCCATACCAGGCGGCAGCATGAACCCTTTTTGTGAGCCGGAGGCAATCACATCGATGCCCCACTCATCGACTGGGATGTTATGAGAGCCCAGGCTAGTGACCGCATCGACAATAATCAGCGCTTCGCCGTGCGCTTTGACCAGTTTGTTGATGGCCTCTAGGTCGTTGAGCACACCCGTTGAGGTTTCGCTGTGGGTGATCATCACCGCTTTGATTTTCTTTTCGCTGTCGGCTTGCAGCGCTTTGGCAAAGTCGTCAGGGTTAAGCGGGGTGCCCCATTCGGCTTTAATCACCTGCACATCTAGGCCGTAGGCGGTCGCAATCTGCGCCCAGCGGTCACCAAATTTGCCGTTGCTGCCAATGAGGATGCGATCGCCCGCACTCAAGAAATTAATAATCGCCGCTTCCACCGTTCCCGTACCGCTAGCCGCCAGGGTCATCACGTTGTTTTTCGTCTGAAACAGCCATTTCAAATTTTCATTGGTCTCCGCGATTAGCTGACTAAATTCGCCGCTGCGATGCCCAATGGGATGCTTTGCCATCGCCAGCAAAACCTTTTCGGGAACCGGTGTAGGCCCCGGAATCATCAGCATTAATTTGTCATCCATATGCGATCGCGTTGTTGAAAAGAGTTGTTGAAAGGAATCAGTAGGCCCAAAGGCAAACCTCGTTCTTTAAAATAATACAGCCGACAGCATTGCTAGCAGCGCTTGTAAACTTATATAGCCACACGCGGCTTATATTCTGACAGCGCCAGTGCGCTTACTATGCTCTATTACCAGTGCGCTCTTACCAGTGCGCTTAGCTGCCTAGTTATGGCAGGTCACTTCTTATGACGGTCTCCCCGATGTCTTCTGCTAACACGCCCGCGATGATTCCTCAAGACGAAGCAGCGATCGCGCCAGCCCAGCCACCCTCACATCAGGCCCCCTCACTTCAAGCCCGCTCGCCTCAGCAAATACCAGCAATTCCCGTTACTGCCGCCGCCTTTCGCCCGTTTGGTCAGCTCATTTTGCCCCAGCCCGATGAGGTTCCCTTCGGCCCACAAGATGCTCAGCTACAGCTATCAGCAGGCATCCCACGGTTCTACATCATGGCCATACATCATCGAGGTCGACGGTTTCACACCATTACGCGGCATAGCGGCTGCACCCAGTGCATAGGCTCACTGGAAGGCGAAGCCTGGTTTTTAGGAGTTGCGCCGCCAAGTGAGGCCTCGCAGCCTGCGCTGAGCGAGATCACAGTGTTCGAAATTCCAGGCAATTGCTTTGTCAAGCTAGACGTTGGCACCTGGCATGCAGGGCCCTACTTTGATGCAGAGACCATCAACTTTTACAACCTAGAACTCAGTGATACCAACCTTGTTGACCATACTACTTGCGACCTTTTAACGACCTACGGGGCAGAGTTTGAGATTGTGTGATTTGATAGGGGCTAGACAAAACAAACACAGTCGATAAACGCAGTGAGGATGCCATGGCAAAATTTGTGATGTGGGGCAGCTATTGTGGAAACGCATTGGAAAAACGGATGCCTTATCGGGAAGCTCACCTAGCTGGTCTTACAGACCAAAAAGCCAAAGGAATTTTAACGGCGTTAGGGCCTACTACGGATAACACAAAGGTGTTTGGCACCTACGAAGCAGACAGCGAAGACGCGGTGCGCCAGCTTGTAGAAGCGGATCCCTATTGGCAAAACGGTATTTGGACTGACTATGCTGTCTACGAATGGAATCAAGTGTTTTGAGCAACTCTGATAATGAAACGCCTGCGTTCATTGCGGCATCGGCTGAAAATCGGCGATCGCAGCAAGCAGACATCACGCTAGAAAAAATTCCGATCAAGTCGGTGGCCCTGGTCTGAACAAGGACAAGGACAAGGAAGGACAAGGGCTACTTTTACAGGTTGGATTTATTCCCTTACCGGAACCAATGACAGTCTTGGGAGCACTCTTTGGAGGACTCTTTGGGGGGAACTCTTGCAGCCACCGAATTTAGCCACTGAGCAGGGCTTCAATAAATTCGTAGCTAGAAAAAGGCCGCAGGTCTTCAATGCCTTCACCAGCACCGATAAAGCGAATAGGAAGGCCCAGTTGCTCTACGACGGCCAGGGCAACGCCGCCACGAGCGGTGCCATCTAGCTTGGTGAGGACAACGCCGCTAAGCTGGGCGGCTTCGGCAAATACTTGAGCCTGACGCAGACCGTTTTGCCCGAGGGTAGCGTCTAGCACTAGCAGAGATTCGACATTGGCATTGGGGGCCTTTTTGTCGATAATCTTGCGCACTTTAGACAGCTCGTCCATTAGGTTCTTTTTGTTTTGTAGGCGACCGGCAGTGTCGATTAGCAGCAGCTCTATGTCGCGCGAGTTGGCGGCGCTGATGGCATCAAAGACAACGGCAGCCGGATCGGTGTTTTGACCGGGATTGGCAATCACCTCTACGCCGCTGCGATCGCCCCATACTTTCACCTGCTCTACGGCTGCCGCACGAAACGTATCCGCCGCCCCGATCAAACACTTAAAGTTTGACTTAGTAGCGATGTGAGCGAGCTTGCCAATGGTGGTGGTTTTGCCTGCACCGTTTACCCCCGTCATCAGCCAGATGCTGAGCTTGTCTTTTTCTGGGGTAAAGGTGAGGTTGTGCTTACCTTTAAGCGGTTCCTCTAGCATGTCGCGCAGCAGCGATTTTAGGTAGTTGATGGCCTGCTCTGGCGGTAGGGTTTCTTCTTTAAGCTTGGATTGCAGCGCCGAGATAATTTTGTCGGTGGCCGCGACACCCACATCGGCTTGGAGAAGCAGAGCTTCAATTTCGTCAACAGCTTCATCATTTAGCGGGCCTTGACCAACGATGGATTTGAGCTGGTTGACTAACCCTCGACGAGTTTTGTCGAGACCTTGGCGTAGTTTATTGAGCCAGGTAATTTCTTCTAAAGAAATTTGGTCAGGGCGGCGACCTTGAGAGGCGAGCACTTCCGCAGACCAGAGGAAAGCTTCATCAAGGTCAACATCTGGTAGGACAAGTTCAGGCTCAGCCGGGGTCGTGTCTGGCTCGGGCTCGGGTTCTAAAATGGCTTCGGCTTCTAGCTTTTGCAGACGCTCTTCTCGTTCTGCTTTGGCCTGCTCTGCTTTAGCCCAAAAAGCCTGTGCAGGTGCAGGGGTGCTAGGTTTAGCCTCTATGCTGTCAGTTTCTGTGCTGTCAGCATCTGCGCTGTCAGCCTCTAGCGCTTCGGGGGCTGATGCTTCAGAATCGGATACTTCTGGGGCTGGTGCTTCGGCATCTATACCAGCGGCTGTCCCTTCTGAAGCTGCCGCGCTGTTCTCGTCGGTTTGACTATCGGCACTGCTCTCATCGGTTGAGCTATCGGCCAGGCTGTCAGCCTGGCTATCGGCCTGGCGCGCCTGGATGTTTTGATAAGCTGCTTTGGCCCAGTTGAGATAATCTTCAGAGCTAGCAGGGGCAGCGGCTTCACCCGTTTCTTTTTCGCTTTCAGCGTTAGGCTCGGTGTCTTTTGCCTCTTCTTTTGGCTCTTCGTAGCTGCGCTCGAACCAGTTAAAAGCTGCCATTACCTTAAACTCACTACTTGGACTATCAGTTGTCGTTGACGCTCATCATTTAGTGCTCGTCTTAAACGCTCGTCTTAAACGCTCGCATCAAAGGCCTGTGCTCACCACCCATCGAGCCAGGCTATTGAGAGGCTTCAGATGCTTCTAGCTTATCAGTCGTGCGGCGAAGCACCCCATTGATAAAGCGATAACCTTCTTCGTCGCTGTAGCGCTTGGCCATTTCTATGGCTTCGTCAATGGCAACTTTTTTAGGCACGCTGAGATGAATGATTTCAATCATGGCTAGACGCAAAATGTCGCGATCTACTCTGGCTAGGCGGCGGATCGTCCACCTTTCCATCGCGTCGTTAAGCTGAATATCGATGCTCTGCCAGTGGCGAATCCAATTAAACAGCAGGTCGTAGGCGTAGCTGCGGATGTCTTCGTTGCTGATGAGGTTGGTCAGATGCTGGGGAACAAGCGCTTTTTTGATGCTGACGAGGGCCATCTTGACGATGTTGATGGCGTCTTTTATTTGCGATCGCACTTGCTCAATATCGACAATCTTTTGCTCATTTCCAGCCATCAGCTTATCTGCCGACTCCAGGCTAGTCGCCGCATCTCTAAGCGACTGCTTTGCCGCCATCATACCCTTTCTGTCTGATTGCTGTACAAACATCAGCAGCTCTAGCGTTTCGCCCACTCGGTTAATCGCGGCTTCAACCAGTGGAATTGCCGGTTGAATGCGATCGCGCACCTTCCCTGATTCAATCGTGCGCGTTTCACTCTCCAATATCAGTCTGCCACCGCGCTGCATTTCACCTTCAGCCGTTTCGATCGACTCTTGAGCGTCAGCGCTTAGCGTCGTGAGAGCCTTGAGTAGCAAAGCGTTTAAGGCTTCGCTCGAAGGCTGTTCGGCAACAGCTTGCGTAAGGGTGCTGCGGCTACCGATCTGGCGAGTGCGGCTGTCCGTGCTGCGGCTGCCTTCCGCCCTTTTTGAATTGTGGTCTGTGAGCTGACTAACCCCCAACAGGGCTAGTTCACGGGCAATAGAGCGCGCCTTCATGCAATACCATCGAGCTTGGGTTTAGCTATTTTATCAGTCTTTTCTGGGTCAGTTTTTTTAGAGACGTGCGCAGGCTGAGCAGGCAGGCTAGCAGAAGTAACTGACTCTTCTGGCAATGAGTCTGGCAACGAATCTGGCAACGAATCTGGCAATGAGTCCGGCAACGAATCTGGCAATGAATCTGGCAATGAGTCCGGCAATGAATCTGGCAACGAATCTGGCAGTGGGCTTTTGAGGCGATTCAGTGGAATTTCTGTGGCTAGGTTAGGACCGACAATACCGCCAGAGAGTAAGACTTTGAACGCGTCTTCGACGGAGATAGACAGATTGAGAATGTCGTCTTCAGACACGACGGAATACCAGCCGCTAGTTGGGTTTGGCGTGGTTGGAATGAAGACGCTCAGCATTTTGTTTTGGTTGCCAGCGACAGTGGCTCCGGTGACAAATGCGATCGCCCACAGCCCGCGACGCGGATACTCAATCAGCACCACCCGGCGAAAGCGACTTTTAGAATCTTGAAAAACAGTTTGCAACAGCTGCTGAATCGTCTTGTAGACCGATCCGGCTAGGGGAATTGACTGCACAACTCGTTCGCCAAAATCTAGCAGCCAGCGCCCTGCAAAGTTTCGGGCCATCAGGCCAATCAGCAAAAGCGCCAGTATGGGAACAGCAAACCCGATACCAATATTGATGAGCGCTACTAAGAACGGGTTGAGCCCGGTGAAGGGATTGAGCTGCTTAGGAAACCGAGTAATGATTCGGATGACCCAGCTAGCCACGTTGAGCGTTAGCCAAATAGTGGTTGCCAGCGGGATCACAACCACTAGGCCAGCAATTAGGTCGTTTTTAATGTCTTGTTTAAATTTTTGAAACACAGGATACCTAATTGGCCAGTGCACACACTGGTTAGTATGTGTCTATTCTAAACAATTCTTTGCATCTGTCGCGTTCGTTCCTTTGCTCTGCTTACGCTCCCACGGTAAAAGCCCAACAGACAAACGTAAAACAGACAAGCGCCCTGTTATGACAAAGCAAAGCGGCTAGCTCTAACTATATCAAAATCAGCTTGTTATAAATGTGTTCTAGAAAGGTGTGTTCTAGAAAGGCCAACGGACTTACTTCTTGGGCGATCCCCGCTAGCCCACGTCTGTGCGAGAGCGGCTAGAGCCCCAGAATATACCGAGCTAAATTTAGATAGAGCAGCACACCCAGAACATCTACAACCGTCGTGATAAAGGGCGCTGACATCAGGGCCGGATCTAATTTGAGCGATTGAAATAGGAACGGTAAGACCGCGCCTGCACTAGAGGCGAGCACTGAAATGCCAAATAGGGAAATGCCAATGGTGATGGCTACTGGAAGAGCAGACTCAGTGCCGCCCTGTAAAAAGTAGGCCCAAAGCGTAACCACAAGACCCAGCATCAGGCCAAGAAAGGCACCTGCGATCGCCTCTCGCCGAATCACCTGCATGCTGTCTTTTAGCTGAATTTCATCCGTATTCAGTCCACGAATGACTACGGTAGACGACTGCGCGCCCACATTGCCGCCCGTCCCAATCAGCAGCGGAATGAAGGACGCAAGCACCACCACTTTTTCAAAAATGTCTTCTTGAGAGCGAATAACCGCCGTGGTCACTGTGTTCGTCAGCAGCAATACCGACAGCCACACTACCCGCTTGCGCGCGACGTCTATCAGGTTGCTTTGAAAGTAATTATCGCCGCCCGACTGTAGACCGCCGAGGGCATAGATATCTTCGGTCGCTTCTGCTTCCAAAATATCAATCACATCGTCAACGGTAATAATGCCAACGAGCCGATCTTCCGTATCGACCACTGGCACCGCCAAAAAGTCATAGCGCTGAATCATCCGGGCAATATCTTCTTGGTCGTCACCGGTATGGGCTGAGACGACTTCTCGGGTCATAACCTCGCCAATTGTTTGCTCGGGGCGACTGATGACGAGCTGACGCAGAGACAAAATGCCCGTGAGCTGTCGGGCGTAGTTCGTTACAAACAAGTAGTAAACCGTCTCGCTCAGATCGGCTTGCGCCCGAATGTGGTCAAGGGCTCTTTCTACGGTCCAGTTTTCTTTGAGCGCCACATACTCTGGCGTCATAATTCGGCCCGCCGTCTGAGCTTCGTAGCCCAGCAGCAGAGCAGTCGCTTGGCGCTCTTGCAAGCTGAGCTGCTCTAGCAGGCGGCGGACTATTTTGGCGGGCAGCTCGTCAAAGAGGCGGGCGCGGTCATCGGGTGACATTTTATCGACAATGTCGATCAGGTCTTGACGCTTAAAGTCTTCGATTAAAGCTTGCTGTACGGTTGAGTCTAGATTTTCGTAGACTTCAATGGCTTCGTTTTTAGGCAGCAGGCGAAAGGCAATGCCCTGCATGGTGTCGGGCAGTCCTTCAATCGCTTCAGCAATATCGGCAGGCTGAACCGGAACCAACAGGGCCTTGGCACCGCGAAAGTTCTCCTGTTCGAGCAGGGCCTGGAGCTGCGATCGCACCAGTTCTCTTAGCTCCCATCGGGAAACGTTCTGAGATTTAGCTGTCGATTCGCTGTTAGTCAAGATCAATATCCCTCGGCGACGCTCTTAGTCTACTGGCGCAGCGCCTCAGTTGACTGTCGGTTGACTGTAAGCGCCGCCGCAGCTATCTTAATCCTGCTACGGCTAGCTTGCTTCGAGAAAGCATTTACCGATAGCCAATAAAGCAACCGTCCAAACTACCGCTCATAGTTTTAGCTAGCCACTAGACCCCGATGACGCAAGAGTGCCTGCGTACTTGGCTGACGCCCTCTAAAGGCTTTGAAGACATCCATTGGATGCTGGCTACCGCCGAGGGCAAGGACAGTTTCTCGAAAGCGTTTACCAATGCTGCTAACCTGCTGGACATCTTCTAACCCAGCATCTTCAAAGGCTGAAAAGGCGTCTGCACTGAGGACTTCTGCCCAAAAGTAGCTGTAGTAACCGGCGGCGTAGCCACCCGAAAAGATATGGCTAAAGCTGCATAGAAACGCATTTTCGGGGAGTGGGGGCATCACAGTTGTTTTTTCGGCGATGCGATCGCGCACCTGCCACACCGTCTCTGCACCGCCGGGCTCATAGGTGGCATGCAGCGCAATATCTGTCCAGCCAAAATTCACCTGTCGTAAAATCGCATTGCCCGTCATAAAGTGCCGCGCAGCCAGCAGCTTCTGATAGTCGGCTTCTGGCAATGGCTCATTCGTTTGGTAGTGCCGTGCCATCCCAAAAAGCGTATTGCGCTCGTAGCACCAGTTTTCCATAAACTGGCTAGGCAGCTCTACCGCATCCCACTCCACATTATTAATACCGGCTGCGCCTGGGTAGTCAACTACGGTCAGCATGTGCTGTAGCCCGTGGCCAAACTCATGAAACAGCGTCTCTACCTCACGAAACGTCATCAGGCTAGGCTTGCCGTCAATCGGCGGCGACTGATTGCAAACCAGATAGGCCACCGGCAGGCGGATTTGTCCGTCTTGGTTTTGTTGATCATGATCAGCCGCATTGCCCCTAGCTGCATCGTCCCCAGCCGACACTTTTGCTCTGACCACGCACTCGTCCATCCAGGCCCCGCCCCGTTTCTCCGCAGGCCGACTGTAAGGGTCGAGATAAAAGTGGGCAATCGTACCTTTACTCTGGGCATCACTCACCCGAAAATAGCGGACATCTTCGTGCCAGACCGGCGCTTGACCGTCAGCCGAGACAATTGAAATACCGAACAGCCGCTCGGCCAACCCAAACAAACCCGCCAAAACATTTGGCAGCGGGAAGTAGGGTCGCAAGGCTTCATCGTTCAAATCAAACTGCTGCTCCCGCATTCGCTCGGTCCAAAAAGGAACATCCCACTGCTTCAAATCAATTTCTTGGGAGGAGTCAGCGGTTCCCTGAGCACTTTGCTCTTTTGCAGAAGCTTCGAGTGCAAAAGAGCAAAGTGCTTCAAGCTCTTTTTTCGCTGCCTCATAGCTAGCGACTCTCAGTTCTTCCATCAAATTTTCGACAGCAGCAACCGAAGGGGCCATTTTTCGCGCTAGGCTCAGCTCCGCATAGTTTTCAAACCCCAGCAGCTCAGACTGCTGGCGGCGCAAGTCTAGAATTTTTTCAATGAGCGGCGAGTTATCTAGCTCGCCATCTGACGCCCGAGTCACAAAAGCTCGGTATAGCTGCTCGCGCAGATCGCGTCGCTGACTGTGACGCAAAAAGGGAATGTAGCTCGGCATATCGAGCGTGATTCGCCACGGCCCCGATTCGGCTGTCGCGGTTTTCGCGGCTGCATTCTCATCTTCGCTTTCCGCCGCGTCGCGAGCAGCCTGCGCGGCTAGGCTCAATAAGCTAGGAGGCAGCCCAACGACATCTTCGGGGTTTGTGAGGGTCAAGCTAAAGGCTTTGGTTGCATCTAGTACGTGGTTAGAAAACTGGGTTGAAAGCTCTGCGAGAGACTGCTGAATGTGATTGAATTTTTCTTTTTGCTCGCCAGTCAGTCCAACGCCAGACAGATTAGCGTCACGCAGGGCCGATTCGACAATGCGCTGTTGAGCGGCGGCTAGCTGTGACCAGTCAGCATTTGCTTTGAGCTGCTGGAGCGCGGCATAAAGCGTTTGGCTTTGGCCAATTCGATTGGAAAATTGAACCAGCGCTGGCTGTACGCTTTCGTAAGCCGCGCGTAGCTCAGGGCTATTCTTAACGCCCATCAAGTGGCCAATAATCCCCCAGCTCCAGCTCAGTCGCTCAGTAATTGCAGTGAGCGGATCGATTAAGTCTGACCAGGCGATAGGCTGCGTCTGCTCTAGCCGCTGGCTAAGCAGGTTTTCGAGTGTGCTGAGGTCTTCCTCTAGCGCTTGCAATAGCTGTTCGATGCCAGGAACAACCTGCTCTGAGTGGATCTCGCTAAAAGGTGGCAGGCCTTTTCCGATTAAAAGCGGATTATTGGCTGTTTTAATAGCGGCCGAGGCAGAAGCTTGGGCAGAAGAGGACGCAGCGGAAGAAGACGCAGCAGGGGAAGACGCAGCACTCATATGTCAGTTCATCGGGATATGTGGATGTCTTTTAAACTCATAGTCGTTATGAGTTTACCGATATCATAAGCTTAAACTTCGGGCTCTGTATAGCCCTGAATGTTTTCAGGACGAAAAGGGCGAATAATCCGGCTAGCCTGTGAAATTAGGCCATCTGAACCCTTGACGACAATCAGGTACTTGCCAGCGTTAAGACGGTTGCGATAAGAAAGGGCATCGCCACTACCTACGCCAGCACCCACCCCGCCGCCAATAAAGAAGCTGCCCATTGCACCGGCAAGCGCACCTAAAACACCACCAATAATCTGGTTGCCCAGCGTCCCAGCCCAAGGAAAGGTATTGAGCCCGGTAATGGCATTAAACGTAACGCCCCCAACAAAGCCAAACGGGATCACCCAGGTAGCCATGCCTTTTATTTGCTTTTCAGCCTGGTCTTTAGGATCAATTAGTCCATATTCGTCTGCCGACTTGAAGCCACGGCCTAGAATCTCTACTTTGTCCATAGTGATGCTAGCTTTTTCAAGCGCGGTGTAAACTTCTTCGGCTTGGATGCGATCGCCCAATACGGCCACTAAATAACTCATCTCTTTGCACTCTCCTGTTCTCTTATTTGTTTTTCTTCAATTGACTCTACGATCTGATCTTTAGGGCGAAATAGATGGGTATGAGTGGGATTGTAGAGCTGCGATCGCGCCTCTATGCCCGCCAGCGCCGGAGAAATAATATAAAGCGTCGTCCGCACCAAGCTATCAGACTCACTCGCCTTAGCCATCTCTGTCAGCGGGACCACCCAAATTTTCTCATCCGGCCAGCCAACTCGAAAGCAAATCGCTACCGGCGTATCTGCCGGGTAGTGCATCATCAGCTGCGTCTGCGCCTCCGCCACATGGCGTGCACTCAAGTACAAACACAGACTTGCCTGATGCGCCGCTAGCCCAGCTAACTCTTCGGTCTGGGGCACCTGAGTGCGACCGCTGATGCGCGTCAAGATAATGCTTTGCACCTGTGCTGGGATAGTCAGTTCCACCTGAAGCTTCGCCGCCGCCGCCTGAAAAGCGCTGATCCCTGGAATCACCTCAAAGGGAATATCCGCTTCACTGAGTCGCAGCATTTGCTCATGAATAGCACTGTAAAGGCTAGGATCACCAGAATGTAGCCTAACGACAGACTTGCCCGCACGTACCCGCTCAATCATCAGCGGCACAATGCTTTCTAGCGTCATATTGGCCGTTGCAATTTTCTCGGCAGTAGGCCGAATGGCGCAGAGTATTTGAGTAGGCACCAGCGAATTGGCGTAGACCAAAACATCTGCTTGCTCAATAAGTTTTTGTGCTTTTACTGTCAACAACTCTGGATCCCCCGGTCCTGCACCCACGATGTAGACAGCAGGCGATAGTTTAGGCATATTTTCCTGAAAATTCATGGAAACCGGCATAGCGTCAGGTCTTAAAAAAGACTAAGTGTTACTGAAAGCGCAATAAAATAGATCAAATAAAGTTGTTATCTAGCGCCAAGATTCATCAACTCACTATCATCACCATCTGATTTTTGAAGAGTAAATAAAGGCAGCCGTGAAACTCGGGATATGTCGTGAAAATACTGCATCTTGGTATGTAGATGCACCCTGATTCCAAGCCTCGAAGGTCTTTTTTGGCCCTCGGGGCTTTTTCTTTTTCTGGGCCATTGGGATCATTCGTCAGGACTAAGCCATCTAGTTAATCAGCCGCCCAGTTAGTCAGCCGCCTAGCTAATCAGCCGCCCAGCTAATCAGCCGCCCAGCTAATCAGTAGTCAGGCGTCTGTTTAACGCTCGTCACGGTGTCGGGCAGGCGCTTGCCCAGGCCGTAGGTCCAAGCAAGCCCCAGCAGACCCAAGGCCATAGCCGTCAAGCTGATAATTTGGGCAATTCGCAGCGGACCCACCATTAGGCTGTCAATCCGCAGTCCTTCAATCCAAACTCTGCCAGCGCTGTAGGCCACCATATAGGTCAAAAACAGCGTGCCAACTCTAAGCTTGCCAGGATGTCTTAGCCCCCAAAAGAAAAGGGTCAGCAGCAGCGCTAGCACGCCAAGATTCCACAGAGACTCATAGAGAAAAGTGGGATGGAAGTACTCAAATTCACGGAGCGAGACAGGCCGATTACTGAGCGGAATGTAAAGCTTCCAAGGCAAATCGGTGGGGCGACCAAAGGCTTCTGAGTTGAAAAAGTTGCCCCAGCGGCCAATTGCCTGACCCAGAATGAGTGAAGGGGCCACGAGATCGGCTAGCTGCCAAAAAGACAGTCGGTTTAGCTTGGCAAAGAGATAGGCCGCAATAGACCCGCCGATGATGGCACCGTGAATGGCAATGCCCCCTTTCCATATGGCAAACACATCAGCAGGTCTATCGGCATAAGCAGACCACTCAAACAAAACGTAGTAAATCCGAGCGCAGGGAATCGCAGCGAGCACTAGCCAAATGACGAGGTCACCCACTTTTTCGGGATCAACGCCGCGTTTTTGAGCTAAGTACTGCGACAGCGTTACCCCAATCAAGACCGCTGAGGCAATTAGCAGCCCGTACCACCGCACGGTAATGGGGCCAATGCTGAAAATTTCTGCGCCGGGTGATTGAAATCGACTTATCAGAGGAGAGATAAAGATTAGAGAGGCTAGAGGTAAAGAGGCTAACTGCTCGAACAAGCCATACATGGCAACACGCACTAAAATCACTTTCCCATTGTGCCAGTGATCTTACCAATGCAGTTGAGCCAATGCAGTCGGGCCAATGCAGTTGAGCCAGCGTGGTTAATCCAGTGCAGTTGAGCCAATGCCACTAAGGCTACTGAAGCAGCTGGGAGCGCTGACGCTAGTTTTCGACTTCTGCCATTTCAATCACTTCGCCATCCAGGTCTTTAACCAAAAAGTTGAGAGGGCGATCGCGTCTGAGCTTATGACGAATTCCCCGCGTCTGCACCTGCATCAGCAAATATTCCAAACAGTCATGGTCAAAGCAAACATGTCGCTGTCGGTTGCGATTGCCCAAACTCGCGCCGCCAATTACATGTAGCTGAGTATTCTTTTTGAGCTGATACCACAGCCCTTCAGGGGTACTGTATTCGCCGCCCGGACGACTGAGCCCCGTGCCGCCTAGCCCAGTTCCAAACATCGGGTCCATCCCACTAGTGCCCAGCGTTTGCTCGTAGTTGTAGTAATAGTGCAAAGGCACATCGGCTGCTGTCAGGCTGAGCACGCCTTCATAAAATCGACGAGCCATATCGAGATCTGACACCATCACCGTATGCACCTTGGGAGCGCTGCTCAAAAAGGCCCACATCGCACCCGCATAGGCGACTAGCAGCATCACCATGATCCCCTGCGTCGAGACCAGGCTATCGAGCGGCAGTCCTTGAAAGATATTGCCAGCGAGTGGGCTGTAGGGCTTGCTAGCAAGCAAGATAAGCTCAGCGAAAACAGGGCTAGGCATCATGGCAAGTCAAAATGGTGTGAGCTCTCAGTTTAACAAGTGGACTTGTTGACTTTTCGGAGACTTTCTGGGATTTTCTGGGAACGCTCTGAATCAAATCGTCAATTCAATAAAAGTTGCTGTAATCTTTCAATTGAGTTCTGGCAATTGAGTTCTGGCAATTGAGTTTTGGCAGTCAAGTTCTGGTTTAACTTTTTCTGGTTTAGCTTTTTCTGGTTTAACTTTGTGCAAATTCCTACCTTTCCTGAATGTGACCACGATTTGGTCAAATCGCTCATGCCTCAGAGCGACTACGCGCTGGTGGATAGCCTGCAGCGATCGCCAATGGAAGGAAAGTATTTTACAGCGCTTTTTTGCCGATATGGCTCGGTAGTGTACTCTCTGATTCGGCATTCTGCCAAATCGCCCGTTCAGGCTGACTATCTGTTTGCGCTTGTCTGGCGACACATCCTCAACGAGCTTAGCGGCATTGACCTAAGTGCTTTTCGCTCTCAGACTAGTTCTGAAGCGGCAGATCCTCAGGCGGCAGATCCTCAAACAGAGGATAAGAACTCCGCACCAGAATTCTCATTGCAAGCGTGGTTAATTAATCTAACGGCTGCGCATATCAATCAAATCAAAATGCCAGACGTAGAGTCTATTCACTATGTTCTACAAGACGCACCGCCGCCCTTATGGTGCTACACCGAACGAGCCCTAGAAGGTCTGCCGCCTAAGCACCGATTAATTGTCTTGATGGCTCAAACCTTTGAATGGAGCGATACTCGCATTGCGGCCTATCTTCAGGCCGAAGGTGAGCAGATCTCCGCGTCCCAGGTCCAAGCCGAACGCCAAAAAGCCTATCCCGTCTTAGAGCAGGCGATTCCCGCAGATATTCGCTCTATTTATTTTCAGCACCAGCCTGCTGTTGTCCCGTCCCCCGAGGAAACCGGATTAATGACGATTGAATTTGACGAACCGGACTAAATACGACCGGGCTGGTGCGACCGGGCTGGTGCAGCTATGACGAGCCAGCGAAGCTCATCTCGATTGCCCATGAACTAACTTGGGTATCTTATGGCCATCGTTCTGAACCGTTTGTGATAACGGCGTCACGAATCTAAGGGCTGTGAGGGAAAAATGATGGGTTTTCGAGAGACAGATCGCCAGCACCAGTTCGTTACGTTTGGTCACCAGTGGTTGTCGGTGGCCGGGCTAATGTCTGGCGTACTGGTGTCTAGCGCGATCGCATCTGGTGTGATGAGTTCTCCGGCGATCGCCACCCAAAGCCTTACCGAACAGCTACACACACCGCCAACCGAATCGAGACGGCAGCAGCGCGACGTGGCCGATCAGTTTTTGCTCATGGGCAAAGAGCAGCTACAGGTAGGTGAATACGTTGCCGCCATCACAGCTTTTCAATCAGCCGTCAATGCGTATCACTATCTAGGTGATTTTGTCGGTATGGGTGAAGCCTACGAGCAGTTAGTCAGGGTGCATAGCGGACTAGGCCAGTACGATGCGGCAGAACAAGTCGTACGTCAGCAGCTAGGGATCGCTCGCAGCAATCAAAACTTTAGCGATCAAATTCTGGCGCTAAATAATCTAGGCACTATCCGCCTACAGTCGGGTGATTTGGAAAATGCTCACACTGCTTTTTTAGAAGGGCTGGCTGTCTCAGAAAATATTGAAAGCAACAGTGGAATTGGCCTTTCGCTGAGTAACCTGGGCCTGATTGCAGCAGCTCAGGGGCAAATCAACGATGCCCGCAAGTACTATGAAGTCGCGGCTGATTACCGAGAGCGGGCGCGAGACTACGCCGGACAGGCGAATACAGACAGCAATCTAGGCGATGTTTACCTGGCCGGAGGTCAAATTACAGAAGCCATCGGCGCTTATCGCGTATCGCTAGCTTTGTCGCGCGATCTTGACGATCCCTACTTACAGCTGCGAGCGATTGATGGACTGATTGCTATTTACCGCGATCGCAGCGAGCCCACCGAACTTTCTAACTATCTGAATGAGCGCGTTGCCCTAACAATACGGACAGGCGACGACTGGCAGCGACTACTTACTTTACGCACGCTCGGCGATATTTATCAGCAGCAGGGCGATCTGCAATCTGCCCAAAATGCGCTCAACCTAGCTTTAGGCCTAGCTCGGTCTATGGATCGCAAGCAGATTCAGGCAGAGCTAACCAATCGACTGCTTTGGCTATCTTCGCGCCTAGAAGATTAGCTATAGTCACTTTAGCTACAGTCAAGCGTGGTCTCAAAATTGAGGCGGTCGTGAGACGCTAATTTACGGCTATTTTATGGTCTCTTCCGCTGAATCGCTACGCTTCGATATCGTCAGTCTTTTTCCAGATTTCTTCACCTCGCCGCTTGCCTCTGGGCTAATTGGCAAAGCCCTCCAGCGCGACATTGCCTCAGTTCATCTCACCAACCCCCGCGACTTTACGACCGACAAGCACCACAAAGTCGATGATATTCCCTATGGTGGCGGCGTAGGTATGGTGATGAAACCAGAACCCATTTTTGCGGCGGTAGAATCGCTGCCGACATTGCCGCGCCGTGAGGTGTTGCTAATGACACCGCAAGGGCAAACGATGAACCAGCCATTGCTCAAATCCTTAGCGACAGACTACGACCAGCTCGTAATCATTTGCGGACACTACGAGGGCGTCGATGAGCGCGTGCTTAATTTGGTCACGAGGGAAGTTTCTTTGGGTGATTTTGTCTTGACCTGCGGCGAGATTCCGGCCCTAAGCTTGATTAATGGCGTTGTTCGGCTCCTTCCAGGAACCGTCGGCAAGTCGGATTCCTTGAAGTACGAAAGCTTTGAAACAGACCTGCTCGACTATCCACAATACACACGGCCCGCGCAGTTTCGGCAGTGGGCCGTTCCAGATGTGCTGATGTCAGGGAACCACGGTGCGATCGCCAGCTGGAGAAAGCAGCAGCAAATAGAGCGCACTCAGCACAGACGCCCCGATCTATTCAAACAGTGGCAGGATGATGGCAATCTATAGGTAAGGAGCAAAATAGCGCTCTAGCTCTACAAAAATATCTAACATATCCGCATGAATATCCGCATTGGCAATGGCTATGACGTGCACCGTTTACAAACGGGACGAAAACTAATTTTAGGCGGCGTGGATATTCCCCACACCAAAGGGCTGCTTGGTCACAGCGATGCCGACGCTCTCACCCACGCGATTATGGACGCGATGCTAGGCGCGCTGAGCTTAGGCGATATTGGCCTCTACTTTCCACCAAGCGATCCCAAATGGGCCGGGGCCGATAGTCAAGTCTTGCTCGCCCAGGTCAATCAGCTCATCGGCGAGAAAGGCTGGCAGATCGGTAATATTGACAGCGTGGTTATTGCTGAACAGCCCAAGCTCAAGCCGCACATTCAGACAATGCGCGATCGCCTATCAACGACGCTCCACATTCAACCCGATCAAATTGGCATCAAAGCGACTACTCACGAAAAGCTAGGGCCTTTGGGCCGAGAGGAAGGCATCGCAGCCCATGCAGTAGTTCTACTGCAGATGCAGTTAACAAAGTAGCCATCAAAAAAAGAATCCTTATGACAGTTTTTGGAACTGTCACCTGTTATTTTCTCATCCGGATACTTCACATTATTTTTATACAAAAGTAAGCACTGATAAAAAGCTGAGCTGCTTTCGGAGAAAATACTGGCTCAAACAGCAGAAACGCATCCAAAGTATCTGAGTATACGTAAAGATCTCAGTATTGTTTATACAATCTTCGTTAATTAATTGAGTGATGACTGCCGAGTCCTACCACTTTATGCTTAGAAAGTTTGTAGAGATTAACAAGAGATTTACGTATTTTGGCTAGTATTTGCGGGTAGAAATTAGCGATTAACAACAGCCAACTCAGCTATTGGTCGGTTGTTAACGCTGACGCCCTCATACCAAAAGATACTTAGCTAACAGCTCCTTTTAGGTGGCTAACTAATGAGCATCAGTAGTGGCCCGGCAGTCGTTTTTGCTATCAGCACAGCGGCGCTCCGGTGCTTCGTTCAAAAATGACTATTTGGATGTGGAGATACGGATCAATGGGTGTATTAGGTGAATCGTCAGTCGTGCTTGTTCCAGCGGTACATAAGCCGTTCGGCGCAGTTGCGAAAGAATTTTCTACCAAAGAATTTTCGGCTATGAGAGGCTTTGGCTTTAGTCCGCCAGAGCGGATTGGCGTAATGGGTGAATACGATTACAACGGACTAGCCAAGCGAGTAGAACATTGCTTCACACAGTCTGTCAGCGACGATACCAGCCAGCTCAAAGTCCGTCAGCGTGGCTGTGTGGTCATTCTGACCGGGCAAGTATCATCACGAGCTTTACTCAATCGATTAGTCAATCTAGCCACTGCGGTTGAAGGAACAGCATTAGTTGAAATTTACGGCATGACTTTTGCTGAAGAAGAAACATTGGCATCAGAAGAATACGTTGCCTAAGTTCTAAGCTCTAGGGCTAGCCTCTGGAACTGGCCCCCGAAAGTGGTCTTAGAGGCTGATCTCTGAAACTTATCTCTAGGATTACTTTTTTATAAAGCAGGCTTGGCCTCTTCTTAAAAGGCACTGCTAGGCTTATCCACTCGCTTGCCCTAGCTGCCTGCCTCCGCCTCCAACATGTTAGCTACGAAATCGGTATACACCTCGCCCTTTAAAAACTGTGGGTGCGACATTACCCGCTGATGAAAACCGATGGTTGTCGGTAGCCCTGTGATGGCACATTCACGCAGCGCCCGGCGCATCCGGCAAATAGCGGTCGCTCTATCAGGGGCCCAGACAATTAGCTTGCCAATTAGTGAGTCGTAATAAGGCGGAATCTCGTAATCGGTATACACATGAGAATCCATCCTGACACCTAGCCCACCAGGAGCCAAATAGCCACTGATTCTGCCCGGATTGGGTCTGAAATTATGTTCGGGATCTTCAGCGTTAATTCGGCACTCTATAGAATGGCCGCGCAGTTGGATCTCTGATTGGGTAAAAGCAAGGCGATCGCCCTGCGCTACCTTAATTTGCTCTGCAATGAGGTCTATCCCTGTCACCATCTCAGTTACAGGATGCTCTACTTGAATGCGGGTATTCATCTCCATAAAATAAAAATCGCCGTTCCTGTCTACCAAGAACTCCACAGTGCCTGCACCCACGTAGTCGATAGAGCGCGCAGCGCGTACAGCAGCCTCACCCATTGCCTGACGCAAATCATCGTCAAGCGCCGCACTTGGAGCTTCTTCTAGCAATTTTTGATGACGCCGTTGAATAGAGCAGTCCCGCTCACCTAAATGCACAACGTTGCCATGGCTATCTGCCAAAATTTGAAACTCAATGTGGCGCGGGTTTTCCACAAACTTTTCTAAATACACGCCAGGATTGCCAAAAGACGCCTCAGCTTCTCCTTGTGCCGCCAAAAACATTTTTCCTAGCTCACTGGGATCGCGGACTAAGCGCATTCCTCGCCCACCGCCGCCTGCCGTCGCTTTGATAATCACCGGATAGCCAATCTCTTCAGCTAACTTGGCGGCTTCTTCCTTGCTAGCGAGCAGGCCTTCACTCCCAGGAACGGTAGGGACATTCACTCGCTGCATCGTCGCTTTGGCGGTGGATTTATCTCCCATTGCCAGCATCGCTTCAGCAGTCGGCCCAATAAACGTAAGGTTGTGGTCTGCGCAGATTTCAGCAAAGCGAGCGTTCTCTGCCAAAAAGCCATAGCCAGGATGAATGGCAGTTGCGCCCCTTGTCAGGGCAGCGGCAATAATGTTTGGAATATTAAGATAGCTTTTACTGCTAGGAGCTTCGCCAATGCAGACGGCTTCGTCAGCTAGCTGTACGTGTAGGGCACTGCGATCAACAGTAGAATGCACAGCTACAGTAGCGATCCCCATCTCCTCACAGCTGCGGATTATTCGCAGTGCAATTTCACCGCGATTAGCAATCAAAATTTTGGAAAAACTCATCTGGCAGCCAGCAACTTTTCGCTGAGTGATTAAGAAGCTGATCGTATCATGCATCCTTTATGCCACTCATGAGGAGAGCTTTTTGACTAAGCGAAAGCAGCTAAAGAAGAAGCGGCAGCGGCAGCGGCTAAAAAAGAATCGGTAGAGAAAGTAACCGAAAGGGCCGCAGAGTGACAGCTTTTTATCAAAAAAAGTCTCACCCAATAATTTAAGAAACCTAGGAACTCAAGAAAATCGTGGCCAAGTGCGCGTTAATGCCGTATTGTTATAAATCGATGTAACACATCTTGCGGATGTGGTGGAATTGGTAGACACGCACGCTTGAGGGGCGTGTGGCTCACGCCTTGCGAGTTCGAGTCTCGCCATCCGCATATTATTTTGAGTTTTGAATAGGCTGCTTTTTGGCGGCTTGACTGACAAGCAAAGGCTGATGATGGGTTCTACGTAAGTTCTTCGTTATGATGAAGCTGCAAACGTAAACTTTTGTGAATCCTTTTGTGAGTGTTTTGGCTTCAGTTTCTTCTGCCGTTCCACTTTCCCAGCCTGCTAGCTGGCATGCTTTACAGCCCCTTTGGCGGGGCGATAAACAAGTCGTGCAGCAGGGTCTGCCTCACGATCAGCTATCGCCCGCTTGGCAAATTTTGATGCTAGGAGATGGGTCACCGACGCGTCATTTACAGTTGTTGACACGCGAGCCAACCGAGGTTGATGTCATTGATATGTCGCCTGTGGGTGTGGCAGGGGACGCGGCACCCTCGCCAATCGCAAAAGTACCAGGGCCTCATCTGCGTCGGCAAGTTTGGCTGCGAACGGCATCAGGGCAACGGCTAGCCTATGCTACGTCTTGGTGGGAAGCAAGCCATGTTGATGAGTATTTAGAGAACAGAGATCTGCCGATTTGGGCTAGCCTAGCTAAGCTTCGCACAGAGCTATACCGGGATATTCAAGGCATTGAGTTCGGGCAGTCTGCGGCGTTAGAAACAGCGTTTGAGCAAAAGGGACCTTTCTGGGGGCGTCACTATCTGTTTTGGCATCATGGGAAACCGCTTACGCTAATTTATGAGGTTTTTTCTCCCTACCTGATTCAATACTTGGGCCCGATGGGTTCCGAATGCCGCTAGGGTCGATAAAGATTTAGGCGATAAAGATTTAGGCGATAAAGATTTGGGCGATAAAGATTTAGGCGATAGAGCTTTGGCCTTGGGCGGAGTTTTGCTTGGGCAAAACTTAGCTTATCGCGGTCTGGGCTTTGAGGCGTTGGGCTGAGTAGAGTCTAACCAAATTTGCGCGCGAACCGGACCGTAATGTTCTCTGAGCGATCGCTCTACTTTTTCGCCAATACTGCTAGCAATCACCATATATTCGGGGTGAAGCGCAATATGCAGCTCAATCCACACCTGCCGACCGACCATTCCTCTCGACAAAATGCGGGTGCAGCGGGTAACCCCTTCGGTTTGGCACACGACCTGGGTAATTGCTTCAGGTGCGATCGCCGTTGGCTTTAATAGCATCGGCAGCTGCCGGTGCAGCATCTTCCACAAACTGCGGCTCGCCCAAAACACCCAAACAGTCGCCAGCACTGGATCTAGCCAGCGGTAGCCTTGTGAAATCAAACCTAACCCCAACAGCAACAGCCCGCTTAACCAGGCACTGCTCAAAATATGCTCAGCGTTGAGTCTTAGCGCCAGACTGCTGTTGGACTTGCTCTGCTTATTGGCAAACCAGGCGGCGCTGGCCAGCGCTGTTATCACCACCGCTATTAGCAAAATCAACGTAGCCGTTATCGAAACAGGAAAAGCACCCTGTTTCGTTTGGAAGAAGGTTCTCACCTGGTCCAAGGCGATCAACACAATAGAGATGCCAGCAAAGCCTAAAATCGCCGACAAAATTAAGGACCCAGCGGCTTCACCTCGGCCATGCCCCCAAATTTCCTTCCCTAGCGTTCGCTGAGGAGAGGCTACCGCTATTAGGCTAAGCAGCGTGCTAAAAATATCAATGAGCGTGTGCATAGCCTCGGCTAGCAGACACAAAGAATGGCTGACCCATCCAACCGTTAGCTCTACAGCAAAAACTAATAAAGCTAGCCACAATATCAATAGCAGCAGGCGATAGCTAGTTCGTCGCTGATGTCCGCTTCCGTTCATAGCCGATAGGCTAGCATGAAGGGCGCAAGGGTGATGATCGGGTTTGACGTGATACGCGAACGGATTTGGCCTTTCGTAGCGGTGGCTTCCGTAGTCTTACAGAGACGCTTTTAGCGTTTGAATTTTACTGAGACTGAAAACTATAGCGCCCAACTCTTAAACGCCTAGCTCTTATAGATACTCTTACAGATTCTTGGCGTAGGACTTTAGTATGAACTAATCGCGAATTTAAAATCAGAAAGGGCACCGACGACTGGCCGTGTTTCGTCTCGGTGCCCTTACTGGTTCGCTCCTCACACTTAAACACTATAGGGGATGACTTCGCATTTGTCACCTTGAGTGGACGTTTTAGAGAATTGAGAGAAACTGGCACACTGATTGAGAGGCAGGCTCAAAGAGACTTTGGTGCGGTTGCCTGAAAGCAGCTTTCTAACAAGGTTTTCAGCGTATTACGAACAGCTAAAACGACAGCAAGCTGCGAGCGCCGTACGGCCTCTTGACAAGAGCTAGGCAGCGGTGTAGACCAGCTGTGTTGCGGCAGACAATCCCCGTAAAAGTACTGAAAGGACCGACAGAGAAGGCTTGCCTGTTTTAACAAAAATATATATTGCTTAGTAGGACAACGATAAGGAATCCAAAATATTGCATCGGTCGTTCGGATGAGTTCCTGAATCAAAGCTTGGGCTGACCGGGCCGCCGCCGGGCCAAAAATATGAGCGATCGCAACCGGCTCATCTTGGTTAGCTTCGCCTGAGCCATCCATCTGGTGGCTATAGGCCTGCTTCAAATACGAATTGCAGCGGGCAAACGTGTGCTGTAGAAGCCACAGGTGCTCTTCTACAGCTATTTTTCCGAGTATCTTTGATTGACTATTTAATTGACTATAGGCTTCGCCACCTTTGAAGGGTTTTTCTAGCGCTGGCGTTAGTAGCGGTTTAAACAGAGGTTCAGGCAATTTATTAGCTGTTTCTTTTATCGTTTTCTGGGCCGTCTCGCTGGCCATCGTTCTAGACATTTGAAGATGGCTAAGCCAATAAGAAAGTCCTTCATCGGATAATTGGAAGGTAATCCATCCAGGCCGATCGGCTTTTATTTCAAATTCGGGCCAAAGACAGGCAACGAAAGAAAGGGTTGAAGCAACACAAGGCAGCTGACTATTAACGGTTATTAGCTGGAAATCGTTCAGCCGCTCAGCTAGCTGCTGCGTTGCCGATTGAAGTGAATTCGATAAATTTAGGTCTAGACATTGATGGCGGACTATCACCTGCGGAAGTGCAGAGATATAGAGAATTGAAGAACTGGTTTGCTTTTGCTGTAAAGGTATCTTTTCCCATGTGATAGGTAGATCTCTCACAGTAGAGCAGTCTGATTTAACAGCGCTCTTTTTAGCATATAAAAAGTTGATGAAGCTGTCTAATTCTTCTTCATAGTTGCTTTCAAAAAAGTTGACTAGACAATAGAGTAAGCTGCTTTTTAAAGAGATGATGCCCGCTTCAAAATAGGGGAGTCTAAAACACTGTCGAGCAGGCTTATCTTGAGTTTTGCATGTGTTTTTACGGAGGTCTTTCACTATTTTTCTGCGGATGCTTTCGGGAAATGCTGAAGTAGTGATAAAGAAGAGAATTTACGCATACAAAACCCAACAATTTATATTAATGTACTAAGCAGTATTCACAACACCTTGGCCGGGTAATGTGTGATCTAGCACAGTGCTCTTGCCGTGATAGCTGATGAGTACCCACCGCTGAATCGCATGCCCCTTTTCAGCGAGGCTTCAAAAATACACTTTAAATTTGCCCCTGATTTTCCTGTGCTGACCGAAAAGTGCTGTGACTTACCCGTATATATACGGAATGATTCTCTATAAGCGTTTTTTACTATTAGCACTCACCTTGAAATCGTGTCACTGCTCATTACATTACTGATTACATTTAGATGACGTTATTTACAACGGTTCAACCTAATTCCAGTATCGCTACCATGTCTTCCCCTCAATCAGACAATGCTCGTCCGTTTTTAGCTTGGCAGCGTATTTCTGATTGGGCAAGTGAGCACTATCGCTGTCGCACCTTTAATAAGGACGAAAAAATTCCAGCTAGACCGGGACTTCTATATTTGGTTCAAAAAGGATCTGTTCGTCTTTTGGGCAATGCTCAAGTCAGTGCGACCACCAAGAAAAAAAGCGCGACGTCTCGGATGCCCTTAGTGGCTTCTGAAGAGGCATTTTTAGGATTTGTCGGGGCGGGTCAGCCCTTTGAAGTGGTTGCTCAGCCACCCTTTACGCTGCAAAGCTTTGCCCATGTAGATCAAACAACTGTGATCTGGCTCTATTGGAACGATCTAGACACTTGGCCTCATTTTCAAAAGGAAGTATTGGACGCTTTTCGTCGTCAGCATCAGCGGAAACTGCTTTGGCTGAGCACTTTGGGCCAGCGTCGGACTATTGATCGATTGCTAGGGTTTCTAACGTTGCTAATTGATGAGCATGGCGAGCACTGCGAGCAGGGCTACTATTTGCCGTTTCCACTGACTCATGCCCAAATTGGCAGTGCCATTGGCTCTACTCGGGTGACGGTGACGCGGCTGATGGGTAAGCTTCGCCAAGGCGGCATGATTCAAAGCTACGGCGAGAATTTGATTTGTATTCCTCACAGCGCTAACTGGAAGAAACAGAACTAGTATGCAATCTCATAGTAAGAAGTGCCGTGTCAGGTAACCTGACACGGCGCTTTTTGATACATATTGGTAGCAGTTGATGTCTAGGACAGGGCTGGCGATCGCACTTTCAACAGCAGTGAGTTGAGCACGACGGTAATTGAGCTGAGCGCCATCAAGCCACCAGCAAAGCCAGGACTGAGCGACAGGCCAAACGCGGGTAAAAACACGCCCGCCGCCAGCGGAATACAGATGAGGTTGTAGGCAAACGCCCAGCCTAGATTCTGGCGAATTTTGTTGAACGTACGGCGGCTCAGACGAATAGCCGCCGGGACATCGGTGAGCGTGTCTTTCATCAAAACAATATCGGCAGTTTCCATCGCGACCTCGGTGCCAGAGTTTAGCGCGATGCCAACGTCTGCCTGGGCTAGAGCGGGGGCGTCGTTGATGCCATCGCCGACGAGTCCAACCCGTTTTCCGGTTTGCTGTAGCTGGCGAATGGCGCTGACCTTGTTCTCAGGCGAAACTTCAGCCTGCACTTGCGAGGATGAAAGCCCCAACTGATGCGCGATCGCACCAGCGGCTGCTAGCCGATCTCCACTCAAAATCTGAACCTCTATCCCCAATTTTTGTATCTGCTCTACGGTTTCGATAGCCTCAGGCCGCAGCGTATCGCTCACCCCAATGAGGCCAATGAGCTGGCGGGTCTGTTGGCCTACCTGCTGGCGGGTCTGCGCAACAAAGACTGCCGTTTTTCCGCTTTCGGCTAGCGCTTCGGCCATGCCGAGGGCTTCATCGGAGACCGCGCAGTTATTCTGCTGCATCCAGGCAAGATTACCCAGCCACACTTGAACGGGCTGCGTTTGATTGGTTTCAACAGAGCCTTTGAGCGTGGCGCTGATGCCCAGACCAGCCTGTGTATAAAAGTCTTCAGCAGCCAAGGTCGATAGATGTTTGGTCTCGGCGGCTTGTGCGATCGCCACCGCTAACGGATGCTGCGTTCCTTTTTCTACAGTGGCCGCAATTTGCAGCAGGTTATCGGCAGAAATACCATCACTGATGTCATCGCCTAGGGGTAGGCAGTCGGTCACTTGGGGCCTGCCGCTGGTCAAGGTGCCGGTTTTATCAAAAACTAGAATGTCTAACTGGCGGGTTGCTTCTAAAATATCACCGCCTCGAATCAGCAGGCCCTGCTCGGCACCGATACCTGACCCAACAAGAATTGCAGTGGGTGTTGCTAGCCCCAACGCACAAGGACAGGCCACTACCACCACGGCAATAGCTAGCTTCAAACTGACCAGCAGACGAAAGGATTTGCTGGGATGCAGGTCACTGATTGTGTGGGAGGGAGGCATTGTCATCAAATCGGAGGCACTAGAAGTGTGCGCATTCAGGTTTGCACCGAGATGATGAACATGACCCATCGCAGCGTTAGCGGCGTCTGGCCACAGCGGCACGCCGATAACATACCAAAAGCCAAAGGTCAGTGCGGCGCAAAGCAGAACCCCATAGGTAAAGTAGCCAGAGATCAGATCGGCCAACCCCTGAATCGGGGCTTTGCGGGTTTGAGCGGTTTCTACTAGTTGAATCATCTGGCCCAGCGTCGTCTCGCTACCCGTTCGTGACACTTTTAGGGCGATCGCACCTGACTGGTTTAGCATCCCTCCAGAAACCTGATCGCCGGTTTGCCGAAAGGCGGGCAGTGATTCACCCGTAATCATCGATTCGTCGAGCGTGGTTTGGCCACGGGTGATAACGCCATCTACCGGAATTTTTTCGCCCGGCAACACGCGCAGCCAGTCACCGACTTTTACCTGGCTCACTGGGATTTGAGCGTCTTCTGTTTCTGTTTCTGTTGGAATAAAATCTTCATCCGATAGCTGGTCTGGCGAAACAGCCATTAGCCTAGCCTGGGCAGGCTGCAGTGCAATGAGCGATCGCAGTGAACTAGCGGCTCGAAACCGCGCCCGCTGCTCTAGCGTTCGGCCAATCAAAATAAAGCTCAGCAGCATCACAGGCTCGTCAAAAAAGCACTCCCAGCCCAACGATGGAAAGATTAGAGCCACCAGACTCGTGGTGTAAGCGCTAAGCGCCCCTAGACTCACCAGCGTATTCATATTGGGCGAGCCGCGACGAATGCCCTGAAAGCCTTCGATTAAAATTTTGCGAGCTGGAAAAATCAGCACTAGCGTGGCGAGAATGCCGTGAAACCACAGCGTGCTGATAACAGGCAAGGTCAGCCATGCGTTTAAAGGATTGCTCTCGGCAATGTTTAGATGCTGAAGGTGACCAAGCGTTGAGAGCAATAGCAAAAGCCCAGCGACCGCAAGCTGCTTCGTCTGGCCCTGCTGCTCTTCTTCTTTGCGAGCGACCCAGTCGGATTTTGCCTGAAGATCTTGAGACGCAGACGGGCTACCGCCGGAATCGCTGCCAGAATCACTGTTTTGGCGCAGGTGGCTAGGGTAGCCAGCAACCGTGAGCGCATGGGCGATCGCACTCAAATCAGCACCGGGTGCATAGTCTACAGCCGCCACCTCTGTGATCAAATTCACAGCTGCGCGCTGAACGCCCTCACACTGCAACAGCTTTTTTTCAACGGTGCTGACACAGCCTGCGCACATCATGCCCTCTACTTCAAACACGGCGGTTTCAGTAGCCGCCACAGATTGGGAGGGCTCGGGGGCTGAGGCAGACTGAGGGGCTGAGGCAGACTGAGAGGCTGAGGCAGACTGAGGGGACTGAGAGGGCGGCGCAAGCTGACTCATAAAGTAGGTAGTGTGACAATGCGGTCTTATTCGAGCGTACGACAGTATTCTAATTCTGTTGTGATTTTGCTGATGCAGATGCTGATAAATATCTAGAGCGCCTGTGTGTATCATCGATACACTCCATCACAAGCACCTCTATGTTTTCAGATATTGCTCAGCACTGGGCGAGCAAATGCATTGTGGCGTTGGCCACTCAGAACGTGATTAAGGGCTACCCCAATGGCACCTTTCGTCCGCAGGCAGTCGTCAGCCGCGCTGAATTTGCGGCGCTGATGCAAAAGGCACTGCCGCAGCTGCCAGCAGTGCGTGAGGCGATCGCGTTTATAGACGTGCCGCCTGAGTTTTGGGCGAGCGATGCGATCGCCTGGGTCAGCGAAAGAGGATTATTTAGCGGCTACGGAGACGGTCGCTTTTTGCCAAATCAAACCATTTCTAGAGTGCAGGCGCTGGTGGTACTCGTCGCAGGCATCTCGGCTAAGCCAGCCAGCGAAACCACGAGCCAGCTAGAAACAGCGGCGGCGGCGCAGAAACGGCAGCAGCAAATTGAACAAAATTTTATAGACGCAAGTGAAATTCCAGCGTATGCCCGTGAGTCAGTGGGCATGGCCCTTGAATACGCCTTGCTAGAAAGCTTGCCAGAACCTAGAGCGCTGTTGCCCAACCAGTCAGCTAGCCGAGGCGAAGTCGCAGCGCTGCTGTGCCAAATGCTCTCTATACCTGAGGAAGACTGGGCCAGTAGCCATCTAGATCGCTATCCAAAGCTATCGCAAGACCGGCAAGCCATTTTTCAGGCCTTTTTCCGTCAAGAGAATGGATTTGACGCCCTGAAACTGGCTTTTTTAGATCGCAGTATTCAAACATCGCCCTATCGCAACGACATTAGCCAGGCGGCGTCGCGATTACAGAGGCTAAAAGCGGTTCCACTGGTATTAGATCGCGCAGTCCCTTACCCTAGCCGAGGCGATCGCCCGGCTATTGATACCAGCGGCCTAGACTTTTTATCTCCTGAGATACTATCGGGCTGTATCTGCATAGCCACAGCAGAAGCTGGTCAGCTTAGGGCCAAATGGCTAGGGCGTGACGCACTGGTTAACCGGCAGATGTGGAGTGCGACCAAATTTATCCCGCTGCTTAACTTAATTGATCGCGTTAATGGCCTCGCGCCTACAACCGATATCGATCTTTGTCAGGTGCGACGAGCAGGCAGCCAGAGCGGCTTCGCGTTTAATGAGCTGGCCTCAGGCATTATGTCTTATGACAATCGCATTGCCACGTCTAACTCACTAGCGGCGATGTTTAAGCATTTCAACACGCCCGCTGGGCTAGAGAAGTGGACAAGGCAAATGACCGGAAACCAGCAGCTAGCCTTTCAGGGCCGCTATGGCGAGGTGCCGTTTATCCAGTCTCCAGAGCTATGGGATAGCCGCAGCCGCAAAGTGCTGATCAAATCGCCGGGTGTCGAGCATCGGGGGCAAAATTTGATGTCTACGTACGATTTAACCCGGCTGGTGACGATGGCTAGCTGGCACTGGCGGCTACCTCGGCAAGCGATTATTCCCAACGCGCAGGCCCACAGTTTAGAGAGCCTGCTGCGAGCGATGGGCGTAGATACGGCCCGGTATGTAGACGTGGCGCTAGAAATGTTGGGATTGAGTGAAGGGGTGGCCTCGCCGGTTATTGTTTCTAAAAGTGGGTTTGGCCGCAGTGATGAACGCGATCGCACCGAACTGACTTATTGCGCCCTCGTGCAGTTTAGCCTGCCCCGCCCCGGCGCGAGCGACCCCACCGCTATCTATCAGCAATACAGCTTTGGCCTGACCCTAATTGCCGCCCAGCGAACCGGCGACGGCAACGCAGAAGCTAGATTCGTCGATGCGCTCATGGCCGCCGAAGTCACCGAAATCATCCGGCGCATCGTCTTGGGACAGCTTTAACTACCATCAACCATCGTCTTAGGGCAGCTTTAACCGCAGCTTTGACCACGACTTCAACACACGACTTCATTCAACATACGGCTTCAACAGAGGAGCGCTGAGCTGCAAATAAGCCAAGCGCAAATAAACCAAGACTGAATAGGCAGGAAACCTAAAACGAATCACGCCCGCTGAACGACATTTAGCCGAGACTCAGCCAGCCGCTTTAGCCAACCACTGAGATAGTCTCGATTGAGTACCCGCTCTTTAGGGTCTTCTGTATCAGACGGGTAGGGCATTAACCCTCGCACCGCCGCCTCAGTCACACAAAACATCGACTTTTGAAAGCTTTGCGAAAGCTGCACCCGCACGTCGTCTTGTCCGCGGACGGAGTTGTCGTATAGCCGTTCTAAATAGTCAGGAACATAGTGGCGCATATCCTGCATCAGCAGCGTGGGTGGAATACCCGCCCCGCCAATCGGCAACGGATCGGCAAACAGTGCGCCATAGCCAAAATGGGCCTGATCAATAGGAATCTGATGGGCCTGCGCATTGTAGGAAACGGTGCCAAAAAAGGGCGTGCCTCTAAAGAAAATAGACTCGACATAAGGCACCGCTGTATCGGGCAAAAAAGTCAGGCCCACTGACGCTGGAATAATATCGTACGAGGTGCCTGAAATCGTTACGGAGTAGGTGATGGGTTTGGTGGCATCGGCTACTAGCCCTGCTTTGATAAACTCAACGACCTGATCAACACTTTCGATTTTTTTCTGCTCGTAACAGTCGGCCAAGTCTATAAAAATGTCGCTCATGACTCGCCAGAATTGACCAAGACCTGAGTAATAGGCAAGCTGTCGCACCTGCTCGGGTAGGTACTCTGGAAAAATCTTATTAAAGACAAACAGAATCGGATTGAGTCTGGACTTGGCCTGGATGGCCGGACTACAGCAGGCCCAAAAATCATCAGAATCCAGGTAGGCATCTAATCCGCCGCCCCCATGCCACATCATGGTGCGCATGACGTACTCTGCATATTCGTAGTTGATGCGATCATGCCAAATGTGTTTGGCAACCTTTTGAGGCGTTACTTTGCCATCAAAGTATTTGAGGATAGGAACCAAGTTTAAGAACTGATGGTTGGCGATGTACTGCAAGTTGATCGCATAAGCATCTAGCACAACGCCATACGCTTTTAGAACACCTACGACTTCTTTAAGGTTCTCGTCTGTATTGGGCAACAAGGTGCCGCCCGAGAGGAGTCGCTCCACATATTCTGCCGGGGAATAGACCGGAACCGGCTGCAGCTGCGGTATCGAAGGTGTTGTAGTCATAGCGGAAGTGTGTAAAGCAACCAGTCGGTGAGGATATTTGGACGGAGGGTGTTTGGAGCAAAAGAGCCTTGGACGTTATTGGGCCTCAGCTGCGCCTTAGCTAGGGGTTATTTCTAAAGCGGTTTTAGGAATAATTTCAGGGGCAATCTCAGGAATATCTTTAGGTACATTCTTAAAGGCGAGTTTGGTCGTCTGCGCTGGCTGAGATACCAGCGTAGCGGCCCGTATAGCTTGCGGCACAAAGGCCGTGGTCGTGGACTCTATCCAGCGGGTCATCCACTCTGGCTGGAGGCCAAAGGCAAAGATAGTAAGGACCAGGGCGATCGCCGGGCCGCGATCGCGCCAGCTCACCTTCGGCAGTGTAATCTCGATAGAGCCGCCAACACCGTCATCAGCAGCCGTCAGCCGACCAAAAAATACGCGGTTGATCATCAGCAAAAAGTATACCGCTGTCAAACCAGAGCCCACCATGCACAGCAAGGTTTGCGGTGCATGGCTCTCAAAGCTACCGCGAAAGACAATAAATTCTGAGATAAAGCCGACCATGCCGGGTATTCCAGCGCTGGCCATTGCCCCTAGCACCATCAGCGAGCCAATAAACGGTAGTCCGCGCTCAGGGGCCAGCAGCCCTCTCAGAATGGTCAGATCGCGCGTGCCGGTTTTCTTGTAAACGACGCCAACAAGCAAGAACATCAGCGCTGAAATCAGACCGTGGCTCACCATTTGCATTACCGTACCCAAAATACTCAGCGGCGTCGCGGCTGAGGCGGCTAGCAAAATGTAGCCCATATGGCCAACAGAGCTATAGGCCACCATTTTTTTCATGTCGGTCTGGGCGATCGCAGCCAAAGATCCGTACAGCACGCTCACCACCGCCCACCAGGCCAGCAAGCCCGAAATATCTAGCCAAGCTGCAGGAAAAAGCCCCACGCAAAAGCGCAAAATGCCGTAGGTTCCCAGCTTTAGCAGCACGCCCGCTAGCAGCACTGACAGCGGCGTAGACGCCTCTACGTGGGCATCCGGCAGCCAGGTATGAAACGGCACCAGCGGAATTTTGATACCAAAGCCAATTAGCAAACAGCCCATCAGCAGCGTTTGCTGAAACATGGTTAGCCCTTGAGCCAGCGCCGGATTGTAATCAAATGAGCCCGTATCTGACAGCAGCGCCAGGCCCAAAAATGCCCCCAAAATCAAAATGCCGGAGAACGCCGTATAAATTAGAAACTTGGTCGCCGCATAGCCTCGCCTCGCCCCACCCCAGATAGCAATCAGCAGATATAAAGGAATCAGCTCCAGCTCATAAAACAAGAAGAACAGCAGCAGGTTTTGCGCTAAAAAGGCCCCCGCCACCGCACTGGCAATCAGCAGCAGCATTGAGTAATAAAGTCTCGGTCTTTTGACCGCAGCGCTGATGTAAACCGATACAAAGCACAGTAGGCTATTAATCGCCACTAGCGGCAAAGCTACGCCGTCTACGCCTAAAGCATAAGAAAGGCCTAGCGCCTCTATCCAGTCCAGCCGCTCAACAAACTGAAAGCCTGGATTAGCAATATCGAACTGGGTAATCAGATAGACGGTCACAACCAGATTTACTGCCAGCGTCACCAGTGCACCGCGTCGAACGTAGGTAGTACTTAGCGACGTTGGCCAGAGGCTAATGAGCAAAGCACCCACCAGCGGAATTAATATCAGTGCGCTCAATATCACAGATTTTCTCCTACCACCTTGCCCAAGTTGTCATCAGCACCAGCAAGCCAACACCCGCCACGATTGTCAGAATGTAATTTTGAGATCGCCCCGACGCGCTATATTTCAAGCTTTCGCCCCCCAGCAGAGAAGCGGCTCCCACCAAATTTACCGCCCCGTCCACCACATAGCGATCAAACCAGCTGCTCCAGTTCGATAGCTGCGCCACGAGTCTAACCACCGTAATCTCATATAGTTTCTCGGTGTAAAAGTCATTGCCCAGCAAATCTTGAAACCATCGCAAAGGCCGAATGCTAGATCGGGACCAGGCCCGATTGAGCGGCAGATAAAAGCCCAGCCCCGCGCCCAGCAGCCCTGAACCTACTAGCAGTAACACCGCAGGCAAGTTCAGATACGCCAGCGTCGGCAGCAAAGACATGCGATACATCATCACCGGCAGCATCAGCACGAACACAGAAAGCGTCATCATCGGCACCGCCATCAGCCAACCAACTTCAGGCGTACGGCGCGTTTTAGCCTGTGGCTCACCTAAAAACACCAGACGAAAGACCCGAATCAGGTTGAGCGAACTCAAAAAGTTCACTAGCAAAAACACACCTACTAGCAGCGGATGATCTGCCCACAAAAACTCAATTCCTAGCGAAAACGACCAAAAGCAGCCAAACGGTAAAATGCCAGTCAGCCCAAGCGCCCCGGTTAAAAACGTAATAGTTGTCGCAGGCATTCGCGACCAAATCCCCCCTAGCTCCGTTAGGTCTTGATTGTTAGTGGTAAACACAATCGCGCCAATGCTCATAAAGATCAGCGCTTTAGCGACGGCGTGGGTAAAGAGCAGCATAAAAGCAACCCCTGGCCACTCTGTACCAACGGCAATGAACACAAGGCCGATATAAGCGCTCGTCGAATAGGAAAACGCCCGCTTGAAATCAATTTGAGCTAGCGCTACTAAAGACGCACCAACAGCAGTCGTCACGCCAATGACAATCAGCACATCCAACGTGATAGGCGACATCACGACGACCGGCTGCAGCTTAATCAGCACAAACGCCCCGCACGTCACCACCACAGAATTTCGTACAATAGAAGCCGGGCTGGGCCCTTCCATCGCCTCGTCAAGCCATAAATGCAAGGGAAACTGAGCACACTTACCTGTCGGCCCCGCAATCAGCGCTAGCCCGGTCAAGGTCGCAGCTAGCGGTGTAATATCGGCGTCTTTGACCCATATATACAGATCGTCAAACTTAAGGCTGCCCGCATAAGTACTCAGGGCGACCAGTCCCATCAGCAGCAGCACGTCGCCGACTCGCTTGGTCAAAAACGCGTCTCGAGCGGCTGTAATGACCAAAGGTTGCGCATACCAAAAGCCAACAATCAGGTAGGTCGAAAGCGTCAGCATCTCCAGCAAAAAGTAGGTGGAAAACAAAGAGCTGCTCAAGATAACGCCGCTTATCGCCCCTTCAAAAAATCCCATCAGGGCAAAAAACCTAGCTAGGGCCCAGTCTTTTTCCAGATAGCCCATGCCATAGATCTGAGCGAGTAAGCTGAGCCCAGCCGTTAGCTCTAAGAAGATTAGGTTGATCGCAGAAAGATCTAAAGAGGCGGATAAGTTGAGATCGGCAACCTGTAGCCACTGAAAGCTAACCACCTGCGTGCCCGAATTCCAGATAGCCTGGAACAGAAAAAAACCATGGAGGGTCGCCAGTAACGTCATGAAGACGTTGATATACATAGCTGGCCTGGGTCCGCTTTGCCGAATCAGGCGAGTGGCCCAAGGCAACGACAGCAGCGCCCCCACCAGACCGTATATAGGAATTAACCAACTCCATTCAATAAAAAACTGCATTACTGGCACTTACGTAAAATATTTTTTAGTTGCAGCAGACGGCTATGCAGACAGCTATCCACCAGTAGATAGATGGAGCAGCTCATTTTTGCCAAGTCAGCAGGCAGAATTGAGCTGACTTAGCGTTCAATAAAAAGAGGTTGAAAAGAAAGGAGGGGGAGGTAATACCAAGGCCGTTTGACGAAAGACAAAACTATCTTGGCTACTGCACAAAAGGCTCAAATTTCTTACTCCTATCTGTCTAGCGGCTAACGCTGAATACTGCATTTTTGGTCTGCTATTGCTAAGGAGACAGCATTAACCTAAGGAAGTATGAGCGTCCTCCATATTTCTTTATAATACCTGAACGGTGGGCTTAGCAGCCTGATAAATCTGGTTAGATCGCGCCATATTTTTTCGATCAACCGGCTGCAATGTCTCGGTTTTAGCGCTGCGCAGCAGACTGAGGTAGATCGCGATCGCACACACATAGTTGGCCCCAAATGGCAATGCACCTACATAAGTTTTAATGATGTGCATTATTAGCCACAATCATTGAGACTTATATTGTCAAAGAGACGACGCCATTTTATTCTGAGTTATGACGCACCGAAGTTACCCAGGCAAGATTAAAAGAATTTTAAAAAGTAGAAACAGCTGATTTTTCACGCACTGCCTGTTGGGATCTCCGTGCTCGAACGAAGGTTTTTCTATCACAAATTCGCCCTGTAGTAGCTTCTTTTATTTAGGAGATTTCGATTAATGCCTATCGCTGTTGGAATGATTGAGACAAAGGGCTTCCCCGCAGTGGTTGAAGCAGCTGACGCCATGGTGAAAGCTGCTCGCGTCACGCTAGTTGGCTACGAAAAAATTGGTAGCGGCAGGGTTACTGTAATCGTCAGAGGTGACGTTTCTGAAGTACAGGCTTCTGTTTCTGCTGGCGTAGAGTCTGTAAAGCGCGTAAACGGGGGCGAGGTGCTTTCGACGCATATCATCGCACGGCCCCACGAAAACTTGGAGTTCGTACTGCCGATTCGCTATACCGAGGCGGTTGAGCAGTTCCGCTCATAGCGGCGCTTTGCTGGAGGCGCTTTGCTAGAGACTATCTGGAGACGACCTGAGACGTGACCTGGCAATAGCGCTGCTGGCATCAAGGCTAGCAGCGTTTGACGCTTGTTTTCAGCGATCGCTTGTTCAACGATTGATTTTTTAGGCAATTTTTTAGGAAAAGATTATGGCAATTGCAGTAGGCATGGTGGAAACGTTGGGTTTCCCCGCAGTGGTTGAAGCAGCTGACGCGATGGTAAAAGCCGCTCGCGTTACGCTCGTAGGTTACGAAAAAATCGGCAGTGGCCGAGTGACCGTTATCGTTCGTGGCGACGTTTCAGAAGTACAGGCTTCTGTTGCGGCTGGCGTTGAGAACGTTAAGCGGGTAAATGGCGGACAGGTGCTCTCTACTCACATCATTGCTCGCCCGCACGAAAACCTAGAGTTTGTCTTGCCAATTCGCTATACCGAGGCAGTTGAGCAGTTCCGCGAAAGCGTGAGCGGCATTCGTCCTTACGGTCGATAAGCAAGACATTAGCCAACAGAGATATTAGCCAACAGTCAAGAAGCGCTTGTGATTAATGAATAGAGATAGAAAGCCTCTATGCGCTTAGCGAAAGTCAGAGGAACGGTCGTTAGCACCGTTAAAGACGAGAGCTTAATGGGGGTCAAGCTGCTGCTAGTTCAACTTATTGACGAAGCAGGTGACCTCCAGAGCGAATATGAAGTCGCGGCTGATGTGGTTGGCGCAGGTGTGGGTGAGTGGGTACTCGTGAGTCGAGGCAGCGGTGCAAGGCAGCAGCAGCGATATCAAGATAAGCCTGTAGATGCGGCTATTATCGCCATTATCGATACCGTTAGCCTCGATTCTGGTCTGCTGTATGACAAGCGAGATGACTTCAGATGAGAGGAGAAGCCAGCTAGAGATACTCATACAATGTTTGTACCGGTACTCGCCTCGGCAGTTGGCAAGACGGGTACACCTCCAGCCGTTCGTAAGCCATTCGTAGGTAGTCAAAGGTTCAGATGGTAGCCCACAGTTCAGCTCGCAGCGCCACAAATAGTGCGGTGTCTGCTATCCCAAGGCTGAGTCTATCAGCCAGTCCGCGAGTTGATGCCTCGGCAGAGATTCACGAGTTTTCGCTGTTAGAAGGCGATGTTCAGATTGAGGCGAAGGTGAGTGTCGCGCCTGGAACCGCGATTACAGCGGCGCAGGGAGCCTCTATCTGGATTGGCGCTAAGGCTCATCTGCTGCCGGGTGTAATCGTAGAGGCGATCGCCGGTCTTCAGGTCATGGCACCGTCAGGATCTGATGCCTACTCTATTTACATAGGGAAAGGAAGTGCGATCGCGCACAAAGCCCTGCTTCACAGCCCTGCCTTCATCGGTGAGGGCTGTTTTGTCGGTTTTCGAACCACCGTTTATAACGCTCGCCTTGGCCAAGGCTGCGTCGTCTCAGCCCACGCCCTCATCCAAGATGTAGAAATTCCACCAGGCCGCCACGTCCCCGCAGGCGCGATAATCAACGCCCAGCACCAGGCCGATCAGCTGCCAAAAGTTCGCCCTGAAGACCTCGCCTTAGCCGCAGAAGTTACGAACGGAGCGCTGCAAACGATAGGTCAATCTTCTGTCACTAGCACCGGGCAATCTCGCTCTCGTCTAGTTGCTGTGCACGGCGCGGATAGCCATTCACCTAGAAGCAGCCCCCAGCGCACCACCCCTAGCAGAACACAACACAACAACAGTCAACGACAGACCGACCGATCTGATCGTTTATCTAGCCCATCTACTCAATTCTCGTTCGACACTCAAGGAGCCAACATGCAAGCCCAAAGACTCTCGCCTGAAATCGTCCAGCAGGTGCGTCAGCATCTGAGCCAGGGCTACCGCATCGGCATGGAACATGCCGACAAGCGTCGCTATCGCAGCGGCGTTTGGGAAACCTGCACGCCCATCAAAGAGACGAGAGAGCAGGCTGTATTTGAGGCCCTAGAAAGATGTTTAGCAGAGCACAGCGGCGAGTACGTGCGGATGTTTGGTATCGACCCGAAAGCAAAGCAGCGTATGGGAATGGTTACTGTTCAGCGACCCGGCGATCCGGCCCTCCAAAAAGCATCTAGTTCTAGCAACAGCTACAGCAGCCAGTCTTATGGCAGTAGCAACAGCAGCTACAGCAGCTCTAGCCAAAACAGCGGCAAGCTAGATGCTGGAATTGCACAAGAAGTGCGCAACCTATTGAACGCGGGTTACCAAATTGGGACAGAGCACGCAGGGCCACGCCACTATCGCAGCAACGTGTGGAAAGTGTGCTCTCCCATCGAATCTCGTAATGAAAGAGAAGTCTTTGCCAAGCTAGAGCATTGCTTAGATGAGCATAGCGGCGAGTACGTACGGATGTTTGGCATCAACGTCAAGGCAAAAAGTCGGACCGCGACCACGACTATCCAGCGAGCTGATGGTAAGCAAGTAGAGGTTTCAGCTAGCGCCGTGCCAAACCTCAGCGGATCTAGTCAGTCGCAATCAGGCGGCTATAGCCAGAGCTTTGCACAAGGCGAGGCTCCAGCGGGAGGTATCGATGATAAAGCAGCTCAGATCGTCAGCCAAATTATCCGCAGCGGCAATAAAGTTGGGATTGAGATGGCAGATAAGCGTCGCTATCGCAGCGGCATTTGGCAAACAGCGCCCTCTATCAACGCGAGCAGTGAGTCTTCTGCCATTAGCCAGCTCCAAAACTTCCTGGGCCAGCATGCAGATAAATACGTACGCGTTTTCGGCGTCAATGAGCAAATGAAAACGCGCGGTGCGTCAGCAACAGTTCAAAAGCCCGGTCAAAAATCTGGGAAAAAGACCGCAACGAACGCTTCGAGCAACGGTCGACAGGCCTCGCGCGATCCAATTAATGCCAATCCTCCACACTATGACGATCCGGCTTTTCGAGGGCAGCCCAACGGCGGACTAGATGCGGCGGTAATGGATCAGGTGACTCAGCTTGTTAATCAGGGCCACAAGATTTCGATTGAGTATGCCGATAAGCGCCGCTACCGCAGTGGTATTTGGAAAACGGGGTCTGCAATTAATGCGCGCCGTCCGGCAGAGGCAATTTCTGCCCTTGGCAAGCAGCTAGCTCAGCACAACAACGACTATGTCCGCCTAATTGGAATTGATCCGAAAGCAAAGCGACGGGTGGCAGAAATGACCATTCAAAGACCGGGTAAAAAAGGAAATGCCTCGGCGACGGGTCGCGATCCAATCAATGCCAATCCGCCTCATTATGACGATCCGGCTTTTCGCGGACAGCCCAGCAGCTATGGACAGTCGGGGGGCTACAACAGCAATGGCCAGTCGGGTCACTACAACACTCAAACCGGTAACTACGACTCGGATAGCAATGGCGGCGGCATGGAATCAGCGGTGCTAGATCAAGTCACCCAGCTCGTCAATCAAGGCCATAAGATTTCGGTGGAGTATGCCGATAAGCGCCGCTACCGCAGTGGCATTTGGAAGACAGGTAGGGCAATTTCAGCCCGTCGTCCGGCTGAGGCTATTTCTGAACTGGGTAAACAGCTAGCCCAGCATCAGGGTGAATATGTTCGCCTAATCGGCATAGATCCGCAGGCTAAGCGCCGCGTTCTAGAGACCACTATTCAACGTCCATAGTCCAGCGTCTAGCGTCCAGCGTCCATAGAAAACTATATGCCGCCTCAAAATCAGCCGCCTCGCCTCGTGAGTCAGACTCATTACTGTGTAATGGGCGATGTGACGGTGGCTAAAGGGGCAGTCGTCGCGCCGGGTGTGGTGCTGCAAGCCTCACCTGGAAGTCGAATTGCGATCGCCCAGGGGGCCTGTCTCGCAGGAGGCGTTTGCATTCAGTCTCGGCAGGGCGTGCTCACTATAGAAACCGGCGTTAGCCTAGGTGCTAACGTCTTGGTCATTGGGCACGGCAAGATAGGCGCTAATGCCTGCATTAGCCCTGGCAGCACCCTTATAAACCCACAAATTGAGGCTAACGCGCTCTTACCGCCCAACACCCTGGCCAACACTCTGGCAGGTGAAGCTCTGTCGAGTAAAGTGAGCGCAAAAACACCAAATCATTTTTCCAACAATTTTTCGAATGGCGCTTCTAGTAATTTTACTAGTAATAATTTTGCGAGTAACTTTGCCGCACCCAGCGGACATCAAGAAAGCGATAGTTTTGTAAATACTTTTGTCGAGCCGCCGCCTATTTGCCCGAAAGCCATTGAAATCCCGGATTTGAACGATCAGAACGGTAAATTTGTAGATCCGTCAGTTCAAAACAATGGCGTACAATTGAGCAATGGCTACAACAATAATGGCAGTGCCTCATCTACCTCTCCATCTAACACTCCATCTAACAATGGTTCAGCGCTCAGCGTACCGGCGAATGATCGGGTATATGGCAAAGACCAAGTGAGCCGATTGATTTCAACGCTGTTTCCCAACCGGCCCTGATCATAAAATCCTGCCCGGCTACAACCTTTTTAATCAAAATGCTCCTCAGTCAGACAGCGCCCCAGTAAGACAATAGTCAGACAAACTTTAGACAAACTTCAGCAAGGCCAGTCTCCTGAAATTTTATTAGAGTGGTTTTGTTAGGGTGTTAGTCAGGTATTTAAACGGCGACTAGCCACTTTAGAGGCTTCTCATGCATTCAGACGCGACTCCAGTTGGACCCAATCAAGCTGCCAGACTAAAGGCTTCCAAAGCACCTGGTGGCCGTAACTGGCTGCGCGATACGGCACTAGGGATGGTCTCTACTACCAGCTTTCCTGCCATTATCGGCACTGCCGACGCCATGATGAAGTCTGCCAATGTGTTTTTGGTGGGCTATGAAAAAACGGGCGGCGGTCACTGTACGGCAATTGTTCGCGGCGGCGTCGCAGATGTGCGCATGGCCGTGCACGCCGGAGAACAGACTGCTCGGCAGTTTGGACAGTTTGTTTCGGCGTCGCTGATTCCTAGGCCTACGGCAAATCTAGAGGCGGTGCTGCCCATTGCCGCGCGGATGGAAGAGTTAGAAGGGGCAGGCAGCATGATGGGCGGCAGTGCCATTGGCCTACTGGAAACTAGGGGGTTTCCGGCGATGGTGGGCGCGGCGGATGCGATGACCAAGTCGGCAGAAATTACGCTGCTTTCTCATGAGACGATTGGGGAGGGGCTGTGCACCATCATTATTCAGGGGTCGCTTTCTAACGTGGCGATCGCAGTTGAAGCCGGGATGAATGAAGCTGAGCGGATTGGTGAGCTTAACTCTGTGATGGTCATTCCTAGGCCGCTCGGCGATTTAGAAAGAAGCCTGCCGAAGACGAAGCAAGCGAAAGTACAAGAGCCGATTCGACTACCGCTGAAGCTAGAAGAACGACAGAAGGAAGCAGAACGGCAGAAGGAACTCGTACCAGCAAAGGCCGAAGAAGTGCAGCCTTTGAAGCGACAAGAGTCGGTGGTGATTCCAGAGCTGACGACCGAGGAACTGTGACTTCGGCTACGCTCAGCCACCGGGTGGGAAGCGTAAATCGGGTGGGAAGCATGGATGCGAAGCGGGTTGGCGCACTGGGTTATCACACTGGGTCATCGCACTGGGTCATCGCACCGGAGGGCTGAGCGGAGCCGAAGCCCGAAATGCATCAACGCGATGCGAAACTTTTTCTACTAGCGCCGAATCATTGGCGGCGAACCATTCAATTCGCGGCTCTTTTTGAAACCACGTTCGCTGGCGCTTGGCAAATTGGCAGGTGTGCTGCACCGTCAGATCAATTGCTTGGTCTAAAGAAATATCCCCGGTCAAATACCGCATGACTTCTGCGTAGCCTAATGTTTTGAGTAAGGGCAAGTCTGGGCCGTACTTTTTAATCAGGCCAGCAACTTCTTTTACAAAACCTGCTTCTATCATTTGGTTGGTTCGGGTGATGATGCGCGATCGCAACGCATCTGGCTCACAGGCAAGTCCTATATATAGGATGGGGTAGCTCGGCGGGTCTTCTCCTTGCTGGCTAGAAATGCCGCGTCCGCTCACGTAGTAAACTTCCAAGGCTCGCAGCGTTCTCACCCGATCGTTTGGATGAATGCGATCGCCCGCTGCCGCATCAACTTGTTTTAAGAGCTGATGGCATAGCGGCTGACCTAAGTTTGTAAGCTGCGATCGCAGCTCGGCATGGGGCGGCACGCGAGGAATCTTTAAGCCTTTGGCGATCGCATTCACATACAGACCAGTCCCCCCTACTAGCAAAGGCTGCTGATCACCCTTGGTATGCATCTGCGCAATAATCGACTGCGATCGCTGCTGATAGGCTGCCACTGTCAGCGTTTCGGTTGGCTCACAAATATCGATCAGGTAGTGAGGAATCAGCCGCTGGTCAGCCTGCGAAGGTTTGGCCGTCCCAATGTCGAATTCACGATACACTTGCCGCGAGTCCGCACTGAGAATAGCCATAGGGCAAGCGCTGGATAAAGCCTGCTTAGCTAGCGCCATCGCCAAAGTAGACTTTCCAGAAGCCGTTGGGCCAACCAGGATGATCAAAGACGAATTTGAAAAGTACAAAAGAACTACTACTAAAGGGTGAACCAGGCATACGTAGAGGGCATCAGAAAAAAGGCACTATGACCCTCATTTTAGACGTGGGCTGAAACTGCTCTAAAATCGCTTTTAACACCTTTGTGTTAGAATTCATAGACACATTATCATTTTGATGGTCTTCTACCAGTTTGCACGGGCCCTAGGCATGGACTCAGAGTCGACCAAAATCTCAACCAAAATCTCAACCAAAATTTTGAGAGCACCCTCGTTAAACCCGACGTTAAAACCTAGAGGGCACTTATCCACCTATCCCCAAAGCATCCAAAGTATCTGGAGCGGTGGCCTAAACAAGCGCGGCAGCGAGCCCCTAACTAGAGCAAACATACGCTAGAGCAAACATTAAGACAAAACAGCCAGCTAATAGGTCTAGCAAACATTGAGGTAATTAGTCACTACTGACTTCAGGAGAAAACTATATGGCGAACAACTACGGCGCTCAGCAAATTCAGGTTTTAGAGGGGTTAGAGCCTGTACGAAAGCGTCCGGGAATGTATATCGGCAGCACCGGCCCAAGAGGACTGCACCACCTAGTATACGAAGTTGTCGATAACGCCGTTGACGAAGCACTTGCTGGTCACTGTACACACATCACCGCTGCGCTTAATGCAGACGGATCGGTCACGGTAACCGACGATGGCCGTGGCATTCCCACAGATGTTCACCCCACGACGGGTAAGTCAGCCTTAGAGACAGTTCTCACCGTTTTGCACGCAGGTGGCAAATTTGGCGGCGATAGTGGCTATAAGGTCTCTGGTGGACTGCACGGCGTTGGCGTATCGGTTGTAAATGCGCTCTCTGAATGGGTAGAGGTGACCGTATGGCGCGAGGGCAAGGTATACACCCAGCGATTTGAGCGCGGTAACCCAATTGGATCGCTCAAAAGCGCAAAAGGCAGCAGCAAAACCGGAACGCAGGTTGTCTTTAAACCCGATGCGACCATTTTTGTCCATACCGTAGAATTTGACTACGACACTATCGCCAGACGGCTCAGAGAGCTAGCCTACCTGAACGCGGGCGTAGATATTACCTTTACAGACTATCGCCTTGATTTGCTCAAAGCCGATCAGCCCAGGGTGGCTCACTACTGCTATGAGGGCGGCATTAAGGAATACGTTGAATATATCAACAACGATAAAGAGCCGCTGCACCCCGATGTAATCTACGTCAATTCGGATAAAAACGGCGTACAGGTTGAAGCGGCTTTGCAGTGGTGTGGCGATGCTTTTTCTGACAACCTCATGGGGTTTGCCAACAACATTCGCACGGTGGACGGCGGCACGCACCTAGAGGGCCTAAAGGCCGTCTTGACCCGAACCATGAATGTGATCGCTCGTAAGCGTAAAAAGCGCAAAGACAGCGAGTCGAACATGGCGGGTGAGAATATCCGCGAAGGCTTAACGGCAGTTGTTTCGGTAAAGGTGCCGGAGCCAGAGTTTGAGGGTCAAACTAAAACTAAGCTGGGCAATACCGAAGTGCGCGGCATTGTGGACTCTTTGGTGGGTGAAGCGCTTGCCGAGTACCTAGACTTTAATCCGGGCGTGGCAGATGCCATTTTGGAGAAAGCGATTCAGGCATTTAACGCCGCAGAAGCCGCGAAGAAAGCGCGTGATTTGGTCCGTCGCAAGTCGGTACTAGAGTCTTCCACGCTACCCGGTAAGCTCTCTGACTGTAGTTCGCGCGACCCGTCCGAGTCGGAGATCTTTATCGTGGAGGGTGATTCTGCGGGCGGCAGTGCAAAGCAAGGGCGCGATCGCCGTTTCCAGGCCATCTTGCCGTTGCGCGGCAAAATTCTCAACATTGAGAAAACAGACGACTCTAAAATCTACAAAAATAACGAAGTCCAGTCATTGATCACAGCCTTGGGTCTAGGCATCAAAGGCGAAGACTTTGCCCCCGAGAACCTGCGCTATCACCGCATTTGCCTCATGACAGATGCTGACGTAGACGGTGCGCATATTCGGACGCTGCTGCTGACCTTCTTCTATCGCTATCAGCGCGATCTGGTCGATCAGGGCTACATTTATATCGCCTGCCCGCCCCTGTACAAGCTAGAGCGCGGTAAAACCCATACCTACTGCTACAGCGAAAGAGAGCTGCAAAACGGTATCGCCGCTTTGCCAGATAATGCCAAGTACAACATTCAGCGCTTTAAGGGCCTTGGTGAAATGATGCCGCAGCAGCTGTGGGATACCACTATGAACCCAGAGTCGCGGACGCTGAAGAGAGTAGAGATTGAAGACGCGGCTGAAGCCGATCGCATCTTTACGGTGCTAATGGGCGATCGCGTTGCCCCACGCCGAGAGTTCATTGAAACGTATGGCCCCAGACTAAATATGACCGATTTGGATATTTGATCTGGATATTTGATCTTTGGGGCAGACCACAGCTCAAATAAGGGAGATGTCTCTGATGTCTCTCTTTATTGAGTTTGACAATATGAAAGTTTGGCAACATGAAAGTTTGGCAACATGAAAAAATGTTGCGAAATCTTTCTTTGGATAGGTCCCCCCTCTAAGCTTTAAATCTAACTAACCCTTCAGCCTCTTTAAAAAATGAGCAATAATTTAGCGACCCAGCTCCGTGAGGGCACTAAAAAAGCTCACACTATGGCCGAAAACGTCGGATTTGTTCGATGCTTTTTGCGTGGTGTGGTGGAAAAGAAGTCTTACCGTAAATTAGTCGGCAATTTCTACTTTATCTACTGCGCGATGGAAGAAGAGCTAGAAAAGCATAAGAACCATCCGATTGTTTCTAAGGTTTACTTTCCTGAACTCAACCGCAAGCAAACCCTAGAAGAAGATTTAGCCTTTTACTACGGTGCTAACTGGCGCGATGAAATTGTGCTGAGCAAGGGCGGCAGAAAGTATGTTGATCGCATTCGTGAGATTTCAAAAACGGCACCTGAGCTGCTAGTTGGCCACTCTTATACGCGTTATTTGGGCGATCTCTCTGGAGGACAAATCCTCAAGACCATCTCTCAGCGAGCGATGAACCTTTCGGGTAGCGATGGCGTTGCTTTTTATGAGTTTCCGACTATCGAAGATGAGAAAGCCTTTAAAGATAAGTACCGAGCTTCTTTGGGTGAAGCGCCGGTTGATGATGCCACTGCTAATGCGATTGTGGAAGAGGCTAATGATGCCTTTGGCCTGAACATGGAGCTGTTCCAAGAGCTAGAAGGCAATTTGGTAAAGGCGATTGGCGTAATGCTGTTTAACAGTCTGACGGGTGGCCGTCGTCGTGGCAGCACGGAGCTAGCGACTGAAGGCTAATTTTTGATTTTCTGTGGTCTGATTTTCTGTGGTCTGATTTTTTGTGGTCTGATTTTTCTCAATCTGACTGCCTGTAATCTGACTGTCTGTAAATGACTGTCTGCAAATGGCCGTTTGCAAAGTGAATGAGTCCTGGGATGTTAGCGCGATCGCGTCAAACTCTCAGGACTTTTCGAGTTTAATATCGCTGTCGAGATGGGTCTCTACGCTCTGGCCTGCTTTGAGCTGCCCGGTGACAGGGGCGGCCTGTTGATAATTGGCGGCGGCTGCGATCGCAATATGCGCATCTGCCACCACTAGCCCAAGGGTCGGATCAAATCCGCGCCAGCCGCCGCCGGGTACATAGACCTCTGCCCAGGCGTGCAGATCGTGAGTGGCCGTTTCTAAGTCACCTTCTTGGTAGCCACTGACAAACCTAGCAGCTAGCCCCACGGCCCGGCAAACTGCGACAAATAGCACCGCGTAGTCTCGGCAGGTTCCTGATTTTTTTTGCAGCGTCATTCCGGGCGGATAGGGATCTCCTTCTAGGCGCTGCTGATACGCGCACATTTCAGGAATACGCTGAGTTAGCTGCGTTAAAAAATAGCCTACGTGCCCGGAGACTTCTGCTTCTAACGATTGGGCGTAATTGATCACCGTAGGTGAGATCGCTCTTGCCCCAAAAGTCTCTGAGACATAAGGCGCAAGGGAAGCCGCTAATGCCACCGGATAGTTCACAGGCAGGTGCACGGCCCAAGGTTCACTTAGGTAGTCAAAGGGATTGCTACGAGTGGTATCTACTTCACTGACTGAGCGAATCTGCCAGGATGCAACTGGTTTGTCGAACGCGACGCTGGTGCAGGTGTTGCCCTCGGCATCTAAAAAATAGCTCGCTTGAGTAGAGTCTGGTGAAAGGATGAGCTGAAATGAGCGGAGCCACTGCGAGCCATCACTGCGCGGGCAGAGCCGTAGAACATGCGGATTGAGCGCTACGGGCTGAGTATAGCGATAGTGCGTGGTGTGGGTGATGCGGTAACGGCTCATGATTGCAGCGCATTGGCTGTGGCGATCGCAGATTTTTCTGGCGTTCCTGGCAAAGCAATAAAGTCATGATAAATGCAGCTACCTACTTTGTTAATGCCCACCTGAAAGTCATCTAAAAACTGGTGCAGGCCCTGCTGAAAAATCTCGTCGAGCGTGATGTATTCTAGCTCGGCGCGCAAACGGCCCAGGGCGCGCTGACTGCTTAGGGGCGTACTGCTGGCAGAAACACCCGCAATTTGAGAGAGAGACTCTTCTGCCCACTTTAGGCAAAATTTGACAGAGCGCGGAAAGTGAGGGTCTAGCAGCAAAAATTTGGCGACGCCCGCAGGGGATATCATCTGTTCGGTTTTGCGATACATTTCGTAGGCGCTAGCCGACTTTAACAGGGCAATCCACTGCAAATTATCTAGCGGCGTGCCCACTTCTTGCACAGAGGGCAGCAGTAAAAAATACTTGACGTCTAGAATTCGTGCAGTCTTGTCTGCGCGCTCTAAAAAGCGGCCTAGCTGCCCAAAGTGCCAGCTTTCATTCCAAGAAAGCGTAGCATCCATTACGCCTGCAAACCGATGGCTGGCCATTTTCACTTCGGAGTAAAAAGCGTAAGAATCTTTGCTCTCTTTTGACTGGGCAGCATCTTCTACTTGCAGATAAAAGGCATTGACCTGCTCCCACATTTCAGAAGAAATAGTTTCTCTGACTGAGCGGGCATTTTCTCTAGCAGCGCGGACGCAAGAGCGAATAGAGTTGGGCGAGGTAGCGTCAAAGGTTAAAAAGTCGAGCACACGTTCGGCGGTTGCCTGTTCGTAGCGCTCATTAAAAAGGGCGCGATCGCCCGTCACAGCAATCAACGGATCCCACTGCTGAGCCACGCCAACTGGGTTATCCATCAGCAGGTTGAGGTTAACCTCTACAAACCTAGCCACGTTTTCTGCGCGCTCAATATAGCGATTGAGCCAATAAATTGAATCTGCAACCCGGCTTAGCATCGTTTAATCCTTTAATCGTTTAATCCGTTAGATTTACGCTTCTAGCATTTGCACCTTGTATGCGCTGAGCTTAGACTCAAACTCCGTTCATCACCCAGGTATCCTTGCTGCCACCGCCCTGCGACGAATTAACCACTAGCGAGCCCTCTCGCAGCGCCACGCGAGTCAGCCCACCAGGATTGACATAGGGCGTCTTTGACTGGCCATACAAAATAAAGGGCCTTAAATCGACATGTCGCCCCTGAAAAGACTGATCGATCAGGGTCGGCATTCGAGAGAGACAAAGCGTCGGCTGAGCGATATAGCCTCTCGGATTGGTCTTAATTTTCTCAGCAAATTGAGTCTGTTCTTCTTTTGAAGACTGGGTGCCAATTAGCATTCCGTAGCCACCAGAGGCATCTGTGGCCTTTACCACTAACGAATCTAAGTTAGAGAGAACGTGAGACTGTTGCTTTTCGTCTTCACAGAAGTAGGTTGGCACGTTAGGAATAATCTGTTCTTCGCCTAGATAATAGCGAATCATGTCGGGAACGTAGGCATATACAAGCTTGTCGTCAGCGACGCCAGTACCCGGGGCATTTGCGATCGCAACTCTCCCTTGCCTAAAAATATCCATCAGCCCCGGCACGCCAAGCATCGAGTCAGCGCGAAACTCTGTTGGATCGATAAAGTCATCGTCAATCCGCCGATAGATCACATCGACTTGCTCTAGCCCTTTAGTTGTACGCATTTTGACGTGGCCATCATCCACCACCAAATCACGGCCTTCTACCAGCGTGATACCCATTTGCTGCGCTAAAAACGAATGCTCGAAGTACGCTGAGTTAAACGCACCTGGGCTCAAAATCACCACTTTTGGATCGCTAATATGATCGGGTGCTAGCTCCAGCAAAGTCTCTAATAGCTGACCTGGATAGTCATCAACGGCTCTGATATCTAGCTCATTAAACAGCGTTGGGAAAGAGCTTTTCATCACCGTGCGGTTTTCTAGCACATAGGAAACGCCCGACGGGCAGCGCAGATTATCTTCGAGGACATACCAGGTGCCCTGGCGATCGCGCACCAGATCGGTACCTGTAATATGGCACCATATTCCCTTCGGCGGCTTTAGCCCCACACAGGGCCGCAAAAAACCAGACGCCGACTCTATCGTCGCTCGGGGCACAATCCCGTCTTTAATAATCTTTTGATCGTTATAGATATCATCTAAGAAACAGTTCAGCGCTGTAATTCGCTGCTTTAGCCCTTTCTCTAACTGCAGCCAGTCCTGCCCAGAAATAATTCGAGGCACCACGTCAAACGGGAAAACGCGCTCTGTTCCCTGATTATCTCCATAGACGTTGAAAGTCACCCCGAGCTTAAAAAGCGTGTTTTGGGCAGCCTGCTGCTGTTGAATTAGCCGCTCAATTGAGAGCGATTCAATCCGCTCAATCAGTAGCGCCGCCGTCTCACGAGGAATCCCTCGAGTTGTAAACAGCTCATCATAAAAATCTCCAGGATCATAGTCTTTAAAAGACATGGTGGCGCTAGGGCAATGCGTTGAGGACTTCTCCACAAATAGCGCTTTTGGGGGACTAGAAATGTATGCCCAGAGACGGTTTTTAAGCACATAGTGTGAGTCAAATTACAAGATTACCTTTTAAGACCGTCACAGCCTGACCGCCAATAGCTATTCGGCCACTGGTCTCGCAGGTAACACGCACGACACCGCCTCTAGCCGAAATTTGCCGCGCGGTCATGGTGGATTTGCCAAGCTTTTCTTGCCAGTAGGGCGCTAACGACGTATGCGCCGAGCCCGTGACCGGATCTTCGTTAACCCCCACTGCCGGGGCAAAGTATCGACTGACAAAGTCATAGGCAGCGCTGTCGGCTTTGGCAGTGACAATTACCCCTTGAACCGGAAGCTTGCTCATTTCAACAAAGTCAGGCCGAAGGTTTTGCAAGACCTGTTCTGAAAACACTTCGATTAAATAGTTAACGTCGTTTTTGGCAACGACGCGGATATTTCCCCCACAGCAAAGAGATTTGATTAGCTGGGGCATGACATATTGGGTAATCTCAACCGGCTGAACAGGAAAATCCAGTTCAATCCAGTCCTTTTGCTGCTTGGCACCTAGCCAGCCGCTTTTGGTTTTGAATTTGGCGGGTTTCTCTGCCGGGAGATGGCCTTCACTCCAGAGCGTATGAGCGCTGGCGAGAGTGGCGTGGCCACAGAGGTCTACTTCGGTGGTTGGCGTAAACCAGCGGAGGCTGTAGCCGTCTGCTGGCGAATCCTGTAGCGGATGCAGAAAGGCGGTTTCAGAAAGATTCATTTCAGCTGCGATCGCCTGCATCAGATTGTCTTCTAGCGGTTGATCGGTCACACATACCGCCGCCGGATTACCCGCAAACGGCTGGTCGGTAAACGCATCGACTTGAGTAATTTTTAGTTCCATCACCATTCTCCTAGCTAGCGCTCTTTAAGTCAGATTCTGAAGAGCAGATTTTGGGCCCTATCGATGATATCGCTGCTCTAACCATGTTCGAACAGCCTGTTGCGAATCGAAAACGTGACGAGTATCTGTCGCCGGATCGTAAGCAACCCATTGACACCGACCGTCGGCCAGCATTTTGACCCGAATACTGAGCGCTGGCTGGCCAGTTAAAAAATTGAGCAGGGCAGTACCGCTTTGTTGTAACCAAACGCTAAAACGCGCTAGGCCCTGAGACTGCCGACTGACCTGCCGAAACTCTGATTCTAAAGAACTAGAGGAAGAAGCAGAAGTTTTGGATGAAAAATTTGACTGCATAGCTGCTGTGCCCTCAATTGCGACCTTTTGACTATGGCCGATCGGTCTAGCCGCTCGGAAGGTACGCTTTTGCGAAAGTTTGCTAGTACAGTGAGCAGATTTTTCGTGATTTTGATCTTTTCTATAATTGTGCGCAAACTGTACTATCTAAAGTGCTGAAAACTGTACTATATAGGCGCTGTATAAATCCTTTACTGTGTAGACAGTGATGCAAACACAGTGATGCAAACGGCTGGCGTTTTATCGGCTATTGACAGGAGGCTGTTTATGAAAATTCCGTTAGACCGTCAGGCAAAACAGCCCATTTATCTGCAAATACGCGATCGCATCCACCACCTTATCCACACAGGCCACCTACCACCCAACAGCCAGCTTCCCTCCATTCGCACATTGGCTCAAACAGCAAACGTCAACAAGCTCACCGTCGTAGAAGCCTACAGCGTGCTCGAAGCCGACGGGCTAGTAAGGGCAAAGCAAGGAGCCGGTTACTTTATTAACTCGCCTGAAAACGTGGCTTCGACTCCGCTCAGCCACCGGGCAATAAGCCACAGTGAAGTAGATCGCAAGGAAACAGGCTGTAGAGAAGCTGGGCTTCAAGAACCCAACCATCGAGAACTAGGCCATCGAGAACTAGGCCATCGAGAACTTAGCCACCGGGGGCTGAGCGGAGCCGAAGCCCAGCCACCTAGAAGCGCCTTCAACCCGGCCCAACAGGTCATCCTTCCCAAAGGCGGTATCAACTCATTCTCTGAAATCTATCACGCTACAATCGCGGCTCACCATCAGCCGGACGTCGTCGATTTTGGAACTGGGTTCCCGCAGCCTATTGATGTTGAAGATTTTCAGCGGGTCGCTCGCAGAGCGATGAAAGACGCCGATGTATTCTTTCGCAAAGGCGAACCAAAAGGTGATTTTGAACTACGCAGGCAAATCTCACAGATTTTGATGCAGCAAGGATTAGAGGTCTCTGCGGAAAATTTGATCGTGACCAGTGGCTCTATGCAGGCACTGGCACTGCTGGCCGACCACTTTATTCAGCCGGGCGATCGCATCATCATAGAAGCACCCACCTATCACGGATTTCTCTCTATTCTTCAGCAGCGCAGCGCCCAAATCATCGGCATTCCCATGACCGCAACGGGCATCAACCTAGAGCTATTAGCCCAATATTTAGATAGCCACCGGCCCAAACTCATCTACACCATCAGCACCCTGCACAATCCGACTGGCATCACCACAACCGTTGCCCATCGCCGTCAGCTATTAGCCCTAGCTCAGCAGTACAATTGCCTGGTAATAGAAGACAACGCCTACGAACCGCTCAGCTTTGAAACCACCCCGCCACCCATCAAAGCCTTCGATACGACCGATCAGGTTATTTACGTGGGCACATTCTCCAAAACGCTGATGCCAGGGCTGCGCGTGGGCTACATGGCCATTACGGGTGAACAAAACGCGGCACTCACAGAGCGAAAGCTACTGCATGATTTTCACCTTTCTAACGCTTCTCAGGCCATTGTCAAAGAGTACTTAGCCTCTGGTCACTACCGCCGCCGCCTAAAGCGACTGCGATCGCTGCATAAAGATCGCCGTGACTATATGCTGGCACTTCTCTCTCGCTATTTTCCGCCAACGGTAACGTGGACCCTGCCAGCAGGCGGCACATTTCTATGGATTCAACTGCCTGAAATGGCCAGCGTGAACGAGGTGACAGCAGCAGCGGCGGCGCAGAAAGTGCTTTTAGGCTCAGGCTCAGCTTTTTTCCCAAAGCAGCTGGGGTATCCGGCTCTGCGCCTAAACTTTTCACTGCCGCCAGCGGAAACCGAACGAGGCATTCGCATACTCGGCAATATTCTGCATAGCCTTAAACGTTAAGCGCAATATTGTTAAAGCCTAGTATTGTTAAAGCCTAGTATTGTTAAAGCCCAACATTTAGGAGGAGGCAGCAGAATATTCGATGAGGACTGGTTTGAGAGGACTGGTTGGAGAGGAACAGTTTGAGAGGACTGGTTTGAGAGAGTAGATTGCCGCTTTGCTGCGATCGCTACAGTCCTACAATCTCTTTCGCCTTTGCAAGCACCTCATCTGGATCAAAGGGCTTGGTCATATAAATATCAGCACCCGCCTCGTAGCCTTTAGTCTGGTCGGCCTCTTGCCCCTTTGCCGTCAGCAGAACAATGAAGGTATTCGTCATCTTTAAGACGTGTTTAGCTTCGTGACAAACCTGATAGCCATCCATCTTTGGCATCATCACATCTAGAAAGACTAAATCAGGCTGCTCGGCCCGAATAGTATCTAGCGCTTCTTGTCCGTTAGTGGCAATGAGTAAATCAACGCCCAAATCTTCAAGATCTTCAAGAGTTTGTTCTAGCAAGGCGCGGATATGGAGTTCGTCGTCGACAATAAGAATAGATTTAGACATCTTTCATTTTTGAGGGAAAGGATGGTAAAAGATTTTTTAATTACTGATTGGGTTGTCTATACAATCTGTTATATATTTGCTTCTTTATGTTCACTAGGTTCTGAAGCGCTGGGCTCACTAATGGGCTCACTATCGGGATTACGACTAAGCTCACTAACGCTGCTGGTCCCCTCCACCAAAATAACAGAGATATTTTCCAGTCCTTTTTCAAAGCGCAGAGTCTTAATAATATTGTGATCTTCAGAAGCTGCCGCATCCATAATCATCATGTCGGGTTTAATTGTACGGGCCTTATCTAATCCTTCTTTTCCCGTACTGGCTTCAGCGACCACATAGCCTTTAGTGAGTAAAATATCTGTAAGAATCTTGCTAGCAGAAGAATCTTTATTAACCACCAGCACTTTGCTACGAGACGTTTTCTTTTGTAGTAGCGTCTCTACGTGGCTAAGCAGGTTAGTGATATTGATAGGCTTCGTCAAATAGCGATCAACGCCCAAGCCAAAGCCTCGATCTTTGTCTTCAGTGATAGAGAGAATCACGGTAGGAATGTTAGCGGTTGTAGGATTATTTTTCAACACAGCTGCCAAATCGAAACCGTCTAGGCGTGGCATCATCACATCGGTAATAATTAGATCTGGCGGATGTTGCTTGATCATCTCTAAGGCGGCAATGCCATCTTTCGCTTCTTTAACTAAGTACCCTTCTGTTTCTAGCTCTTGTCGTAACAGACGACGAATGTTGCTCTCGTCATCCACCACTAAAATAGTCTTGATTGTTCCAGATTCACCGGGGGCTGTTTGTTTCACATCTGCTTTGATGCGTTCGACTAGCTTTTCTACGGTTGGATGATGCTGGATAACCGGAGAAAATGAATTTGTAGATGAGTTTAGCGGGAAGACCACTGAGAAGATGCTGCCGACATTGAGCTGGCTTTCTACCCAAATACGGCCATTATGATGCTCTACAATTTGTTTGCAAATAGGAAGCCCTAGACCCGTGCCCTGGGGCTTGTCTGTCATAATCTCACCGACTTGCTTAAACTTTTCAAACACCAGCGGCTGATCTTCGGCGCTAATGCCGATACCGGTATCGATGATGCGAACGCATAGCCCTTCTTCCGTTAGGCTGGTTTCACAGTTAACGCTGCCGTCTGGAGTAAATTTGATAGCGTTGGAAATAAGGTTGATAAAGACCTGAATGAGGCGGTCTTGATCGGCGGTGATGATGGGCAGATCTGGAGCGATATTTGTGGTGACGGTGACGTTGTTTTTTTGTGCGAGGACAGAAGTCGCTGCGATCGCCTGGTCGATGACTGCGTGTAAATTAACATCCGCCATCCGCCATTCAATTTTACCGGCTTCAATCTTGGCGATATCTAGCACATCGTTGATCAGTGACGTTAGGCGTTCGCCTTCTGAAATAATAATTTTTAGGTTGTCTTTGATTTGGCGAGCTGCTCTGTTTATCTTTTTATCTTCGCCCGTCATAGCAGGCAGCAAGACGGTCTCTAGCTTCTTTTGAATGATTTTAGCAAAGCCCAGAACTGAGGTGAGCGGCGTCCTCAGTTCGTGAGAAACCGTAGAGATAAAGTCAGTCTTCATGCGGTCAACTGCTTTTTCAGCAGTGACATCGCGAATAAGAACCACCGTGCCAACGGGCTTTCTGGTCGCAAAACCTGTTTCTGCGTCGGCCAAAATTGGAGTGACCGTAGCCTGTCCGATACGATCATTCGGCAAAGTTAGCTCTGTGCTCCAGCTTCTGTCGATATCACCTTGACTTTGTTTAATAAGTTGAATAAGGCTATCTTCAAAAACGGTTGCTGCTAGCTTGCCAGTAAGGTCAGAGTCTTCAAGATTAAAGATATGTCTGAGGATAGGATTTGCTCGACTAATTTTACCTTCTTTATCAATGACCAACAGGCCATTACCCAAATTATCAATAATGGCATTAAGCTCTTGAGTGCGCTCTTTGACCCGCTTATCTAAAGTGTCACGAGCCTCTTCTATCGCCTGCGTTCGGTTGCCTACCCAGTCAATTAGCTGATTTAGGGCAACGGTGAGGCTGCCAATTTCATCGTCTGTTGTCACCTGGGCACTCAGCGTAAAGTCTTCGGTTTGAATGACTTTGGTTGCAGTTTCTTCGACTGCGCGAAGCGGGCGATTGATGGCATGGCTGATTAGGATGGCAAGTAAAGCTGCGATCGCTAGCGAAAACGCCATGCTAGAAAGTATAAGCCAGTTACGCAGAGACTGAGCAATGGCAGCCTCTGTATGCGCAGATTCATACCCTAGCCGAGCATCTTCGATCAGTTGCGATAAATCATCTGAAATACCGTCAAAGGTAATCGCCAAGTCACTATTGGTAAATGCGAGCAGTCGCTGCTGAGCCTGCTGAATCTCTGCGGGCGTATTGAGACGGGTGATATCAATGTCAGCGACTATGCGATCTAGCGTTTGTAGGTAGCGGGCGGCAGCACCATCGTACGTATTTACAAAAAGAGAGAGTTCATTTACATCAGTACGGTTCTCTGCCTGCGCCATGTATTGTTCTATTTCAGTCCACATCCCTTCAATAGTGCTGGCGTGAACTAAAATATGGCTGTACTCATCTTGAAAGTCTGCGGGGAATTCGCTGAGTGGAATGAGCTGTTGCTGATGCGTACGCGACTGCAATATACTCGTCTGTAGCTGAGAGAGCAGCATGACTCCTGTTTCCGCGCTTACCTGCTTATCTAGGGCCGCATTTTGGTAGCGGTTGCCAACAATAATACCTGTGGCGGTGCCTGCGATCGCGACCCCTAGCGAAAGGATGTAGCCCAAGGCGATCTTTTCGCCTACTTTGAGACGATTTAGCCACTGCCGAGGGCTGCGCCTAGTCTTTTGCGCTTGTTCAGATGGCGTCCCAACAATTGAGTAACTCATAGTAAAAATCGGTCGGTAGATAAGAAGGTAGATTAGATTTGCGCAGGGTGTCTAGTCGATTGGCGGGGTCGTCGATTTCACGTGAGCTGGATTGACCGGTCTTCCTTTTATCGGCAGCGTAATAACAAACTCGCTGCCCTCGCCTTCTTTGGTATGGCATTCTAGCTTTCCTCGATGACGGGCCGTCACGATTTGATAGCTAATAGAGAGCCCTAAGCCAGTGCCTTCTCCTACCGCTTTGGTGGTGAAGAACGGATCGAAAATTTTGTGCCGGATTTTTTGGCTAATACCAGGGCCGCTATCGGCAATTCGGATAATGACATGGCTGTCTTCCTGCTGAGTTGTTATCGTTAGCCGTTTAGGTCGCCGGGCACTTCTTTCTAGGGCGTCTAGGGCGTTGTTGATGAGGTGGGTAAAAACCTGATTGAGCTGGTTGGCATAGCAGAAAACTGGCGGCAGAGGGCCATAGTGCTTGGTGAGAAAAACGTTGGTTAAATCGGCGTTTAAATCAGCGGTTAAATCGGCGCGATCGCTGCCACTTTCTAGCTGTTGCTTTGCGCTTAGACGCTGCAACCGGTGCTGAACCAGCATTAAGGCACTATCGAGACCTTGGTGAATATCCATCTGATTGTATTCAGCTTGATCTAACTGAGAAAAAGTTCGCAGCGACAGCACAATTTCTCGAATCCGCCAGGTTCCCATTTTCATGCTGTCTAAAAGCTTAGGAATATCCTCGGTGAGAAAAGCTAGGTTAATATCTTCAAGGGTTTCTGTAATCAGCGCTGTGGGCTGCGCCATCTCTTGTTGGTAGCAGTCAATCAGAGATAGAAGATCTTTTACATTTTGGTCTAAATGCGACAGGTTGCCATGAATGAAGGTAACCGGATTGTTGATTTCATGAGCAATGCCAGCCACCATTTGGCCTAAGCTAGTCATTTTTTCGGTTTGTACAAGCTGAAGCTGAATGGCTTTTAATTCGCTAAGGGTTTTCTCCAACTCTTCAGCTTTTTCTTCTGCTAGCTGCGCAGCATCGCGACTGCGCTCGTACAGTTCAGCTTGATCAATCGCAATAATAAGCTGACTGCTAACGGCCTGCAACAGATCGATTTCTTTTGCTTCCCAGCCTCTAGGCTGACTGCTGCCACAGCACAGCAGGCCAACTTGCCCTGTTCGCGTAATTAAGGGGAAAGCCAGCAGGGCTTCGCAGTTGTGCTGCCGTAGAAAGCAGCGGAAAGACGAACAGGCAGGCTGATCAGTCGAAAAATTCTTTTGCTGACTCACGTCATCAATTTTTATTACCTGCTGCTGATATAAAGGCGTCAGCAGCTCAGGGCCGACTTCTTCAATAGAATAGGTGCCGGTAATACTGATAAGCGCAGGGCTTTTAGTTTCGCTAACAATCGCAAAGTGCTCACAGAAAGAGTCTTTCTCTTCGGGTGGGGAAGACCAAACGATTTCAGATTTGGCACGGTGCCATAGAAAAAAGCAGCGGTCTAAGCGCAACACCGATTGAACTTTATGAACAGCAGTTTGGAGCGTATCTGGCAAACTCAGCGAGTTGCGTATCTGGCCTGCTAGTTGAAAAATCAGTTCATTTTGGCGGCTTTCTTTGAGCTGCTTTTCATGCCTAAGTACGCTAATCACCCCTGCCGCGTGACTCGCTAGCGTTGTTAGCAGCTTAAAATCTTCGGCCCGATACGGCTGGGGCGACAGACGGTATAAAGCAATGATGCCAATGAGTCGGTCTTTAATCTTAAGCGGGGTGCAGATTAGCGTGTGGCAGCTTTGATTTTGCGTCTGCTGCTGTGAATCTGTATTCAGTGGATCTGTATTCAAATGACAACAGCGCTCGTCTAGCGGCACATTATCAACAATCTCGCCTCTGCCTGTCGCCGCAATTTTACCCAGTAAGCCCTCACCCATCTTCACGGTCTGAGCGTGCTGTAATATCTGAGGCCCTAGATGATCTGAAAAGCCAGCAATGCGCTCTAATATGTTTGGCGTCTCATGTAGCAGCATCAGCATACCGCCGTCTGAAGGCAATATCTGCTGCGCTTCACCGAGAACCAACTGGGCGATTTCACTGACATCTAGCGTTTCTACAATCTGTTCTGAAAGCTTGAATAGCAGCGTAATTTCTTTGTACTTGCTCAGCAGCTCTTGGGTAATGGTCCTTTTTTCTAGCTCGCGACGGGCAAGGTTAGAGAGCAGCGCGGCGGCAACTGCGGCTTTCTCTGATCCGCTAACCCAGCCAATAACCTCGTCTTCCAAGACAATCTCAGCTTTATGCAGGGCTTCTGTAGAGATTTCTGTAGAGGTTTCTGTAGAGGCTTCTTTGAAAACTTTTTCGCTAGCGGCAAATGTTTGCTGATTGCCCAGCAGGTATTTACCCTCGGCACTATGCACACACAGCCGAGTATCCATCGCCTCGATCACGCTGGCAACCAGTGCCAACTCTTTACGAAGCACGAGTTTTTTCAAGCTTTTTGGCAGCATAAGCCGGTCAGCGCTGGACAGTTCACCTTGTCGTAGTGTGCCCATCCGTTCTGGCAGACGTTAAGCCTTCGCGGAGTTCCGCAAGCACACGGGAAACCAGTGTATAAAATAAAAGACTTTATACTAGGGCCTGTCAATGATTTTGCTAGTGGTGTTTGGGGTGGGGCTGGCCGCTGGCTTTGTCGATGCGATCGCGGGTGGTGGCGGCCTGATTATGCTGCCAGGGCTTTTGTTTACTGGGCTACCGGTGGGAAGTGCGATCGCCACCAACAAGCTCTGCGGCACCTTTGGCGCACTGACTAGCACCCTAAAATTTGCCCAGTCCAAACAAATCGACAGGTACGCCTGCGGGCTCATGGCGCTGCCAGTTATTGTCGGGGCCTATCTGGGCAGTCGCAGTATTGGGCTATTGCCGTCAGCTTGGGCCGAGCCTACGGTGGTAGTGCTAATGGCCATTATCACGCTGTTTGTTGTATTTAAGCCCAGCTTTGGTGTGGCCCAGCCTATTGGGACTAGTGGCATTGAGGCGATGAGGCCGGTCAGTTCGTCAGCGACCGTTTCGCTACCGCGACGCTGGGGCAGTGCGATCGCAGGCGGTGCCATTGGCTTTCACGATGGGTTTTTCGGGCCGGGTACGGGCGTTTTTCTCGTTTTTTCTCTCTTGTCACTGTTTCCTATAGACTTCTTGCGGGCAACCGGATCGACCAAGCTGCTTAATTTTCTAGCCAACGTTACAGCGCTAATTACATTCGCAATGGCGGGTAATATTGACTACGCCAAGGGCAGTGCCGGAGCCCTTGGCGTCATTATCGGATCTTTTGTTGGAGCTAGCTTTGCCACGAAAAAAGGAACAAAGCTAATCAAGCCGATCTTTATTGTGGTTACAATCGCCTTAATCTTAAAGCTGCTGCTGAGCTAGACTGTTGTTTGGCCAGACTGTTGCTCCACCAGACTGTTGCTCCACCAGGCCGTTGTTCTATCAGGCCGTTGTTCTATCAGATTGACAGCCTCTATCCAACAGAATTTGCCCAGTCTTTGGCCCAGGCCAAAATCTCATGAACCCGCTCAATTGAGCCAGCCTCAGAATATAGGCGCAACACCGGTTCTGTTCCACTAAAGCGAATCAATAGCCAGCTATCGTCCTCTAAATTGAACTTGTAGCCATCTACCGTAATGCAGTTGTCTACTTTTTTACCCGCTACTGTTTCTAGCGTGCTGGTTTGCAGCGCCTCTAGCAGCTTTGCTCTAACGTCCATACTCGCTAGCGGCAAATCAATCCGGTCGTAGGCTGCGGTAAAGTGGGTCTGCGCTCTCAACGCATCGTTTAGCTCACCAAAGTCTTTTCCACTTCGCACCACCGCCTCTAGCAAATACAGCGCAGAGAGTAGCGCATCTCGCTCTGGAATATGGTGCCCGTAGCCAATGCCGCCAGACTCTTCACCGCCAATCAACACATCTGCATCCAACATCCGATCGGCAATGTATTTGTAGCCAATTGGCGTCTCATACACCGGCAAATCGTACAGCTTGGCCAAGGCCAAAAAGAGATTAGAGCCGCTGAGCGTTTTGACCACTTCGCCCGTCATCCCTCGGCGCTTGGTCAGGTGCTCCATCAAAATAGGAATCAGCACCTGCGAGCTGAGGAAAGTCGCCTTTCCGTCCATTCCGGCAATGCGATCGCTATCTCCATCAAAAATCAGCCCTACTGTCAGACCGTCATTTTGCTTATTTTCAATCGCCTTAAACAGCTTGGGAATATACTGCGGTAGCGGCTCCGGTGCACCGCCTTCAAACAGCGGATCGGCCTCACTATTGATCTCATTCACCGCTCGCTCTAGCAGCCGCTCAATCCCTGTTGCCGCCGCGCCATGCATCACCTCAGCAAAAATCGTTAGCTTACCCTCATCGACAGCCTTACGAATGGCCTCAATATCCACCATTGATTGCAACGCGCTGCAATAGCTCGGCCAGGGGTCAAAGAGTGTAATGCTGCCAGCCTGCTCAGCAGTGGGCACATCTTGATCTAGCAGCGCCTCCACCTTTTCGGTGACCTCTGGCGGCACCGATCCGCCCAGCGCGCTCTTAATCTTTAGCCCGTTGTACACTGCCGGATTGTGACTAGCGGTAATGACAACGGCCCCTAGCGCCTTTTGATCAAACGCCGCCCAGCTAAAAGCAGGCGTCGGCGCAAAGCCTTCAGACAGCTTTACCTCATAGCCTGCCGCTGCAATCGACTCTGCCGCATACCGGGCAAAATCTGGCGAGAGAAACCGCCGGTCATAGCCCACAATCACCGTCTTACTGCCACTGCTATCACCACTGCTGCCGTAGGTTTCCTCTAGCACTTGCGCCGCCAATGCCGCGACCTTTCCCACTCGCTCAAAGGTAAAGTCGGCAGCGATCACACCGCGCCAGCCATCCGTACCAAATTTGATTGCTTTACCGACAAATGTAGAGGGTGAAACAGAAGCCATAGTTCAGTCGCGATAAAGAATAAAGAAATAGGATGGGCAAACGGCTTTGAGCAGTCTCATGATGCCCTCAGCAGTTTACCGATAGATGCTGACAAACGGCCAGTATCAAGCAGGCTTTATATATAGTTTTACGTGGTTTTTAGGTAGAGTGCGATCGCACAGTCACGTCTTCATTGAAAAGCGCTACGCAAAACCTTCAACGTCTTCATTCCTTCTGTTGGCAAATCAGGCAGAAAATCGGCCAATCGAAGCTGCGATCGCTCAGCAGCTCAGTTTTTGGCGGCTAATTTCTTACTGCTAACTTCGAGGGGCGTATGATACCCTGATTAAACATTAATTGCTCCGTTTGTTTTTCACAGGAGTAGTTAACGGGATGTGGCGCAGTTTGGTAGCGCACCTCGTTCGGGACGAGGGGGCCGTGGGTTCGAATCCCGCCATCCCGATTTTGGTTAAGATGATAAGCAAGTAAAACCTTCTATTACGTAACAAACGCAATCTTTCATTCATCCATGCGAGATACGTTAGTCTCTTGATGGTGTTTTCCGCTAGCTAAGTTTGAGCTGAGGAAGGGCTTGCAAGAGAAGATTTTATTGTTTGGCTGCTAAACCTGTTAAGCCCGTGCCGACGAGATAGCAGTCATTAAACCTAAGTCTACTTACGGGGATTTGGCTGTGCGGAAGAAACGTTGTTCCCTTAGACGATAAGTGATTTTTCGCTGATGGATGCGATTGAGTGCGGCATTGTGAAGCTGCCTCGGGTGCCAGTGGCGGACAACGTACCGGGTAGAGAGATGTCGAAGCCTCGGAGGCATTTTTAATCTTTTTGCGATTCAGGGTTCTAAAGACTGGGTGTCTGGCAATATTTCGCTGCCGGAGGAGCTAGACGATCGGCACATTATTCCGGCGGCTTGGGGCAGTAAGCATTTACCTAGCATTTACCTAATAAGGCGATGAATACGATTTTGAATCTGACGCCTTTGACAACGGATACGAACCGGATTGGTTATTACCTAAATTACGGATACGAACCGGATTGGTTATTACCTAAATTTAGGTACTAGAAACACTGGTAGATGAGTCGCTATCGGGTGATTTTAGCTAGTCGCCTAGCAAGATGCAGGACGATCTTACTGAGCAAATTAATCGAGCGACGCGCAAGAATGCAACGTTAGATATGGCAAGCTATGAGACCCTTGCTCAGCATTTGGAGTACTTTGATCTGCGCGAGCTACAGACGGCAGTTATCTGGAAAAAGCTTTGGCCTCAGTTTGAGACTGTCTTCGAGAATAAGGAGGCGCTGACGGTGAAGTTTGATCAGCTCGCGGAGCTGATCAATAGCCTGCGGCACAGTCGGGCGGTGACAGGTATTGTGCGAAAGGAGAGGGAAGCTGCAATCATTTGGTTCGAGCATATGTTGGCGAAGCCCTCTGAGAATAACTTGTCTGCCGTTGCGCATCAGGAGTTAATCGGCTGGTGGCTAAGGTAACATTTATAGAGCCCATTTAAGATCTCAAGAATTGCTTGCAAGCCGCTTAATCATTAGCCTGGCGAAGCAAAAGTCCATTTGAGCCTTGGCATTGACGAGCGTCCGTTCAAAGTTCTTCGTGAGGC